>ERZ834859.1066-NODE-1066-length-32777-cov-14.350865_pt1 | contig 32777 bp, 24 predicted proteins | sample MGYA00519947_ERZ834859 | MGnify/ENA primary metagenome ERZ834859 (study PRJEB31850, sample SAMEA3708763) | human gut metagenome | biome: human gut; feature: human-associated habitat; material: faeces | place: China | collected 2014 ...
AAGTGTGAAAGGAAACCGTCAGGGTGTCCTTTCGCGTCCGATCACCCGCCGCAGCGGCCAAAATTGCAAAATAGAACTGCAAGATCATTTTGCAATTTTGCCACCCGGCCTGACGGAAAATCCCGCAGGGACTTTTTCGACAGGCCGGGAGGGCGGCGGCCCGCCGCCCTCCGCAGGTTTGACGAATTTGGATTAGCCTTCCTGCAGCTGATACTGCGTTGCCCAGCCGTTGACAAAGGCGGTCTCAACGCCGCTCCAGTCGCCGGAGCCGGTGCTGTAGGCCAGCAGCGCGTCCACGACGCCCTGACGCCAGCTTTCCACGTTCGGGGTGTAGTTGAAGGCCCAGGTCACGGTGTAGTTGCCCTCGGACATCAGGTGGTTGGCATTGTTGAAGAACACGTTCGCGCTCTCCTTGGCCTTCTTGAAGGGGATGGGGCCAAACTGCTCGGCCATCATCTTCGTGCCCTCGTCAGAGGTAACGACCCACTTCATGAAGTCGAGGGTGGCCTTCTGGTCTTCCTCGGAGGCCTTGGCGTTCACGGCCCAGCAGTTCTCGGTGCCGCAGGCCAGACCGGCCTTCTCTTCGCCCTCAACGCCGCAGTAGATGGGGATCATGGCCAGCTTTGCCGGATCCATGGAGAAGCCCATGGCGGAAGCGTCGGTCAGGTTGGCGTATTCCCACGTGCCGTTCTGGAAGAACACGGCCTTGCCGTTTGCAAACTCCGCGCGGGACTCGTCGCCAGTCTTGGCGGCCAGCTCGGAGGGAGCGCAGGTGGCGTTGTTCATGTACAGATCCCAGATGTTCTTGTAGTTGGCAAGATACTTGCCGGTGATCGTGGCGGGCTGCTCGGTCACGTTGTCGTCGCGGAACTCATAGTACAGCGGCATGTTGGCCAGATGGCCGGAGAAGCGCCAGGAAGAGGAGGAATCCAGACCGGCGGAGGAGAAGGCGGCAAAGCCCAGCTCGTCCTTGTGGGCGGTGATGTCCTCGGCAACAGCCTTCAGGCTGGCGAAGTCCTTGATCTCGTCAAGGGAGTGGCCTGCCTTTTCCAGCAGATCGGTGTTGACGATGATGCCGAAGGCCTCATAGCAGTAGCCTGCGCAGTAGGTCTTGCCGTCCTCAATGCCGGTGATAACGGGGCTTGTGCCGTCAAGCACGATGCCGTCTGAGCAGATGTAGTCCGTATTGCCTGCATTATCGGTCAGTCTGACATAGATAATGTATTCGTTATCGGGGTCAATGCCAAACGGTGCAGTGTATACGGTGAAGGTCATGCCGTCAAGCTCCGCTTTTGTCAATTCCTTATCTGACAGCAGATATTCAACCGTTACCGTTTCGCCGCTGTTGTCGGCGGCGGTGATCGTCACCGTTTGCGTGTCCTTAAAGAACAGACCGAAGGTGATATTGTTGAGGAACGCTTTCCAACTGTTCTCGTTGATTTTAATTTCGCCCGTGGGCTTTTCGCTGTCTTTCCACTGCGCGGTGACAGTTATATTCTCCGCAGGCATGGTTGTGGGAATCGCTTTATCCCAGCCGATAAAGGTGTAGCCCTCTCTTGTCGGGTCGGCAGGGGAGGTAATATTCGTGCCGTAGTCCTGCGTAATGGGTGCAATATCGCTGCCGCCTGCGGTGTCAAAGGTGATTGTGTACCGATTGATTTCCCACTGTGCCGTGACAGTAATATTCTCGGCAGGCATGGTCACGGGAATATCCCTGTCCCAGCCGATAAAGGTGTAGCCCTCTCTTATCGGGTCGGCAGGAGCGGTAATTGGTGTGCCGTAATCCTGCGTTATGGTAATATCCGCTTCGCCGTTTTCGGGCTTGACTGTGACGGTATATTGATTGATTTCCCACTTCGCCCAATATTCCTTGTTGCCCGTTTCGGTGTCGCCGATTGCCGTAACAGGAGAGCCGGTCAGATTTTCGTTGTAATACCAGCCCTTGAAGGTGTACCCGGTGCGCGTCACATCTGTCGGGAGTGTTGCACCCACGCCGTAGGTGTATTCGGTGACATTGCCGTTGTTGATCGTGCCGCCGTTCGTATTCAAGGTTACGGCATAGGTCGGGGCTGTCCACTGCACCGTCAGTTCCGTCACATCAGCAGGAACACTGGCACCGGGCGCGTAGAGCTTACCGTTGCTTCCGAGCCACATGAAGTAGCTGCCTGTATTTCCGTCCGGGCGGGTCAGACCGTCGGACGCAGGCGCGGTAAACTCGCTGCCGGTTTTCACGATGATTTGAATATCCTCGGAGCTATTACCCAGCTTGCCGCCGCCAAGGTCAAGGGTAACGACCTTCAGTCCGTCAGAACCCAGTGTGCCAGGGTTCAGGACTTCAAGGACGGGGCGGAAACCGACGATCGGGTCGGAGAGCGCAGCATTGATGCTGAGCCAGAGGCGGGCCGAACTGAACCCGCGAATCGCACGGTACGACGCGGAAATGGAATGAGTATCCTGCCCCCACGAATGCATATAGATCCCGTTTTTGATATATCCGCTGTCTTTGTCCAGTATCCTATCCCATTCGTTGCTTAGGGGCGTGCCGCGTGTTGAATCACCTGAGCCTGTATAGCTACTTCCCACAGACGGTGCGCGCAGGGTATAGTCCACGCCGCCGCTGGCATAATTTTTGCCGAAAATCAGACTCGCAGTATCTAAGTTATTCCAGTTTACCTTATGCGTTACGGCATAGTCCGCCACAAACAGGCTGTGAGAGTATTTGTTCTGCTGTGCATATTCCTCGGTGGTCGCCATCGCAGACGTGAGCTTGTAGGCTTCTATTGTTCCCGCATAGGTAAAGGGAACATAGTGCAGCGACGTATCCGGCAAAGAAGCCGCACCATTTGAGTTTCCGCTGTTTGCTGTGCCGGGAATGCTCGCGCCGGAGAGGTCAAAGTAATAGGTGCCGCCGGGGGCGAGGGTAAACTGCTCGTCAGGCTGATTTTCCACCGTCAGCGTGCCGTTGACCTTGTTAAGCGAATACCGCTCGCCCCAGCCGGATTTGAGGGTGGCAGCGGGAACAACAGTGTAGGTTCCGGGCATATTGCGTGCCGTGGCCGCCGTGACTTCCTCGTTGTTTGCGTCAAGCAGTTGGTAGCCCAGAGCATTGTCCAGTACGGTATCCCGGTCGTCCTTGCGTCCTTCGCTGTTCAGCAGGCCGGTACAGGTCACAAGGTCTGTTGGCAGCGCATTGCCCTCGGTGATGGTTGCGCTGCCAGCCGTCACGGTGAGGGGGCGCGTACGGACAGCACCGCCGGTGACAGCCCCCCTGGAAACTTTAGACGATGCCATTGTCGTATCGGAAACATACAGAAAGTCGATACAAGTTACGCGTGCGCCTGCCTTGATGGCTCGGATGTGGACGGTGTAGATAGACTTCCCCGGTTCGCTGGTGGTGTCGGTGGTCTCTTTATAAATTTCAAACATCTGGGGGTCCTGTATCAGCGCGGACCAGACGCCGTTTTCACCGGGGTTATTCACCCGGCACGTGTAAGTATAGGTATCTCCGTAGAGCAACTCATCATCGAAATAGACCGGTCCCCTAAAGCCTGCATTGAGATACTGGCGCACGGTCAGCGGAGCGGAAATGGGCGCGTAGTCATCGCTGGTGATGGTGACGGTATAGGTCTCTGATTTGGGTACTGGTTCCGTGGTGTTTTCGGTTTTCGTGCAGTTCAGCGTACCGTCGCTGTTTACATTCACACTAACCGGAATGGAGAGAGAAGTAGGCGGCGTGACCGCAGTGATTTTCGCTCCCTTTGGCGCCTTGCCCGGCTGGAAGAAATCCGCCGCCGTCCATGTACCATTTAGAACGTCATAGTAGCCGCCGCCATCAGAACTGAGGTGAATCCAGATCACGGGGTCTACCAGATCCTCCGCGCAGTCCGCGGCAAACGCCGTAGTCGGCACAAGGCAGAGCACCATGCACAGGGTGAGCAGGATGCTGAGTATTCGTTTCTTCATTTCTTGCTACCTCCGTTTCCATATAGGTCGGCTCAGTCAAGAGCAATAATGGTTATGTTGTACTGACTTTCGGTAAAATTGGTATTCTGGAAGAGCATATTTGTATATTGAAATGTCAAAGCAATATCCGCTTCGGAACGGTATATCGTGTTATACGACATACCAAGTCTTGCACCTTGACCGTCATCTATCATACTCACATAGGTTCGCGTCTCAAGCATCATTTCCGAACTGTTATATCCGTCAATAAGTGATGCACCGCACAACTTATAGTTACCGTTAGCGCTGATCATAACCGTTCCGCTGAACACCATACTGTATGTGTGACCTTTTGAAAGGGTGATTGTTTTGCTTGATGCGTTATAGGAGATCAAATCTCCGCTTTCTTTTTTTACATTGAACGGAAGCGGTGTTCCCCAACTGTATACTCTGCCGTTTGCTGCAAAGTACCCGAGGCTTCCGCCGTTCTGACCGGGGTCGCCTTTGTCGCCTTTATCGCCTTTGTCACCCTTGTCGCCTTTTTCACCGGGGTCGCCTTTGTCGCCCTTATCGCCCTTTTCGCCCTTGTCGCCGTCAACACCGTCTTTTCCGTCGGTACCTGCCGCCTTTACGCCGGTGTCGATGTCTCCGATCCACCAGTTGCCGTTTTCGCCGATAAAAGGTGTTTTACCGTCTTTGCCGTCCCTACCGTTTTGCCCGTTGGTGCCGTCCTTACCGGCGGCGCCGTCTTTTCCGTTTATACCATCCTTGCCGTCAACGCCGTCTCTGCCATCCGCACCTTTTAATGCGGTAAGGTCGTAGAGGTTCAGCCAAATCTCATCGCCGGTGTAGCGCCATTGCAGGATATTTTCGCTTACGCGAAATTCCGGAGTTTTTCCGTTTGCTCCGTCTGTGCCTTTCTGTCCGGCAGGGCCTTCTATATCGGCGATCGCAACAAGATTTTGCCACTCGCCGCCCTCGTAACGCCATTGTATGTGCGTTTCGGCTCGCTGCACTTCTATATTTTTGGCGTTCATGCCGTCCTTGCCGTTTTTTCCGTCGGCTCCGTTAGAGCCGTCTTTGCCGTTTGTACCGTTTATACCGTCCTTGCCGTTGACGCCGTCTTTACCGTCGGTGCCATTCTCGCCGTTGGCTCCGTCCCTGCCGTTTTCTCCGGCAGCACCCGTAAGTTCGGTAAGCGCCACAAGGTCGCGCCAATCGGTTTCATCTCTGTATTTCCACTGAACCGCCGTGCCGTTGTTCCGCACCTCCGGTAATACTGCATCGGCTTTTGCCGTCTTGCTCCATCCTGCGGCAAGCACGATGCAAAGCACCAACAAAGCGGCACAAAGCGCCAAAAGCGTACCTGTGAGTCGTTTTTTTCCTGTTTTCATCTTTTTACCTCCGTTCAAAATTCAAAAATGGGGGCAAAATCGGCAAGAACGGCACCCGGTCAGTTTTTCCAAAATCTATAGTTATCCGTTTCTAACTTTACTGACCGTTCGTTCACACTCAGTATAACATAGCTTCCGGATGAAATCAAGAACTCTCTTATATACAATGTAAAAGAATCAAACCGCCTATTCACAAAGCCGTCCGGCCTGTCGGCGCTATTATCGTGTACTTTTTTACCAATATATGTGCCGGCAAGTGGCAAAAAAATAAAACGCGGCAAGCATCGTAAAGACGCTTGCCGCGTTTATGGTCCGCCCGGAGGGATTCGAACCCCCGGCCTTCAGAATCGGAATCTGCTGCGATATCCAGCTTCGCCACGGGCGGATGTACTTGCCGTAACAGCACTTCATATTATAATTTGAAAAAGCGTTGCCGTCAAGGCTTTCTTGTGTTAAAATTAGAAAAAAGGCAAAATTCCTGAGAACGGAGAATAAATATGAAGTTGACATTCAAGAACGACACCTTTAAGATCCTGCAAATTGCAGACACGCAAGAGGGCCGCAAGGTCAGCCCGGACACCTTGGCGCTGATCAACGCCGCCTTGGATCGAGAGGAACCGGATCTGGTGGTATACAGCGGTGACCAGATCTGGGGGCGCGGGTTCCACGGTGATGTAAACCAAGTGCGCCGGGTGCTGAAAGAGTTGACCGCCCCGGTGGTGGAGCGGCATCTGCCCTTTGCCATCTGCTTTGGCAACCACGATCGGCAGGTGGGGCTGGACAACCGTGCCCAGTTTGAAATCTACAAAGAGATCCCCGGTTTTATCGGGGAGGATACGCCCGGCGTGGACGGTGTGGGCAACTGCGTGCTGGAGATCGCCGACGGCGACCGGCCCGGCTATCTGCTTTACCTGATCGACAGTCACTCCAGCCTGAAAGTGGGCTACGACCATGTGCACCAAAACCAGATTGACTGGTATCGGGGCGTACGCGACAGTTATGAAAAACAATACGGCCACACCATTCCCTCCGTTGTCATTCAGCACATTCCCGTGTGCGAGGTGTTTGACCTGCTCACGCAGGTGAAAAAGTCCACCAAAGGCGCGGTACAGGGCTTCCGCACCCACGCCAAGGAGTGGTTTGTGCTGAACAGAAAGCGGGTAGACAAAGAGGGCTTTATGAAAGAGTCGCCTGCTGATCCCCAGGAGAACAGCGGCGAGTTTGATGCCTTCTGCGAAAAGGGAGAAGTGAAGGGCCTGTACTTCGGCCACGACCACAACAACGCCTTCCACGGTGACATTCGCGGCATTGATGTGGGCTATACCCAGGGTGCCGGGTTCCATGTGTACGGCCCGGGACTGGATCGAGGCGTGCGCACCATTGTGCTGCACCGGGACGGCAGCCTGTCCACCCAAGATCTGCGCTACCGGGACTTGGTGGGCAAAAAGCTGCAAGAGCCGCTGCATTTTGCTTTCTTCCAAATCATGCCCACCAATGTGTACGACGCAATTTCCCGAGCAGTTAAAATTTTTGCCGCCTTAGGCGGTATTGCCGTAGTGGCACTGCTGCTGGTACTCTTTCTCGGTAAATAAAGCATAAAAAAGGACCTCTGTGTGCCAAACACAGAGGTCCTTTTTTGTCTATTTTTTTGTTTAATCTTCCATATCTCGCACAGCGGCAATGCAGCCCACGCTGATATAGCAGGCAAGAATATACAAAGCGGACACAGCCAGGCAGAACACCCGCTCCCCCGCCGAGGTAGCACCCAGAGTGGTATAAATGGAAATGCCAAAGAGCACCAGCGGCACCACGACGGTCAGCGGCGGGCAAGCCTGCAGCACATCAAGTGGACCGTAGCTGCCGTCATTGACCAGTGCCGCCACCACAATATGGATCAGCGTGGTCACCAGGAACACCGCCAGCAAATTCAAATACAAGATCTGCTGGGTGCCCATCTCCACCACCGGGAACAGGGACATAAAGTCCCAATGAAACAACCCCACCAGCTGGGTGTACACACCGGCCACAAGCTGAATGGCACCGATAAAATACAAGAAGATCAGCGCAACTTTTTTATTCTCCACGCAAAAAAGCCTCCGTTCCCTGCAAAAATGCGTCCATCTGCGCGTCGGTACCGATGGTAATACGCACATAATTGTCAATCCGCGGCAGATCAAAATAGCGAATGTAAATATGTCTTTGCTTCAAATAGAGGAACAGTTCCCGCATAGACGCGCCGTCCTTCGTTGCAAAAAGGAAGTTGGTGCGGGAGGGCAATACGGAAAAGCCCATCTGCTCCAGCGCCCGGCGCACCCGCTCCCGGGTGGTTATCACCGCCGCCGTGGTCTTGGCAAAATACGCCTCATCATCCATAGCAGCCGCACCGCACAGCAGAGACAAATTGTCCACCGTGTAGCTGTTGTAGGAATTCTTCACTGCTTCCAACACACCGATCAGCTCTGCGCTGCCGATGGCAAAGCCCAGCCGCAGCCCGGCCAGAGAGCGGGATTTTGAAAATGTGCCGCACACCAGCAAATTGGGATAGTCCGCCAGCAGCGGCACGGCGCTGACGCCGCCAAAGTCCGCATAGGCCTCATCAATAATCACCACAGCATCCCGGTTGCCCTCCAAGAGCGCCTGCACAAAGGGCAGGTCCTCACCGATAGAGGTGGGGGCATTGGGATTGGGCAGCACCACGCCGCCGTTAGGCGCCGCGTAATCCGCCGGATCCATGCGAAAATCCGCCGTCAGCGGGTAGGTCACAAAAGGAATGTGAAACAGCCGGCACCACACCGGGTAAAAGCTGTAAGTAATATCCGGAAAGGCAATGGGCTTGTCGCTGTTAAAAAAGGACTGAAATGCCAGTGCCAGCACATCATCCGAACCGTTGCCCACAAATACCTGCTCCGGCGCCACGCCGTAGTGGCGGGCAATGGACGCCTTAAGCAGCCGGGCGTTAGCGTCCGGGTACAGGCACAGCGCTGCCGGGTCGTAACTGCGCAGCACCGCCTCCACGCCGGGGGCCGGTGGATACGGGTTCTCATTGGCATTGAGCTTGATCCGATCCGGGTCGCTGCTTTGCTCCCCGGGCACATACGGCTCAATCTGCCGCAGATTCTGTTTCCAAAGATGCTCCATAATCAAATACCTCGGTTTTATTTTACCACAAAGTCTAAAGCGGCGCAATAAACGCAAAAACAAATTTTTTTGCATTTGCGGCACAATTTTGCAGCACTTTGCCGTACACAAAACCGCAGCGTATAAACGCAAATATCAAAATACGGCAAAAAACGCAAACAACTTGTCACACTTTGCAAGAAATGATACACTGTTACAGTAGTGGCACCCGGGTCGCTGCCAAATCAGAAAAGAAGGAGATTCTGTTATGAAGCACCGCACTTCCATAGCGGCAGCACTATTGCTGCTTATGTTTTTGCTCAGCAACACCTGCACAGCCTATGCTGCAGAAAATCTAACATTAAAGCGCACTGCCGTTGCACTGGGCTTAGGCGAAAAAGCCGCTTGTATTCAATTCAATAATTCTCGTATCCACCCTACCGACTGCACCTATCGCTCAGCAGACACAAGCGTACTGGCCGTTAGCAAATCCGGCGTGGTTACTGCCAAAAAAATCGGTACAGCCAAAGTGACCGTGCGTTACAGACGCCAAACCGCCGCTTGCACCGTTACGGTTAAGGCCGCACCCACCAAGTTAGCCGTCAAAGGCGGCGATGTGATTATCCAAAAGGGCGCCAACAACCATAAGATAAAGCTGCAATTTGCCCGTGGCACCGCAGCCTACACCGTCACTTATAAGACCCGGGATTCTGCCATAGCCACAGTCAACAAACAAGGCTACATTACCGGCAAATCCAAAGGCAAAACCCAACTGACCGTACGCACCTATAATGGCGTTACGGCACAGATTACCGTTCGCGTACAAAACAAGGCACTGCCGCTGAATGCAAATGCCGCACAGTTGGCCTTAGACCACAAACATGTGACCCAAGTGGTTTATGGCAAATCCGTACAAAATCGCAATTTGGAAGGCTATATCATCACCCCGACAAACGGCAAGTACAAAAAGACGCTGTTTATTGACTTTGCCATCCACGGCTTTGAGGACGATTATGCCAGAGACGGACAGCGTCTGACTGCCATTGCCAACCACTTGATCGCCCACTTTGCTTCCCACCCGAAGGAATTGGGCAATTACCGATTGGTTATTGTACCCTGCGCCAATCCGGACGGTGCCATTGCCGGCAAAAACGCACAACGCTCCGGCAAGAATGCCTTTGGGCGCTGCACCGCCGCGCATATTGACATAAACCGGGATTTCGGTCCGTTTAAGGGCAAAGAGACCCGTGCCCTGCGAGACTTTATTCTCCGCAGCAAGCCCAATGTGTACATCAATGCCCACGGCTGGCTTAACGAAACCTTAGGCACCAAAAAGCTGTGCCAAATCGTCAATCGCACCCTGCACTTAAACAAAATGAAAGACGGCGTCTATGCCGCAAACGAAGGCTACGCCATCGGTTGGGTACACAAAAAGCTGAACATTCCCTGCTGTTTGCTGGAATACAAGGCTCCAAACGCCCTGCACACCAAGGACAATGTTCGTATGATACGGGAAATTATCAAAGCGTATGCGTAAAGCAAAAGGGCGTCTGCTGTAAGCAGGCGCCCTTTTTATCGGGTTTGTTCAGTCAAATAATTCCGGTACCGCTTCCGCTGCCGTCGGGTCGTCCAGGGTCTCCACCCGGCGCAGGTGCTTTTGAATGATGTGGTTACGGCGATCCGCCTCGTCCAGCACCTTGCCGGCCTCATCCACCTTTTTGCGTGCCTTTTGCAGCAGGTCGCCGAACTTCTCATACTGCATTTTAGCAGCGCCCAGCACCTGCCACACCTCCGTGGCTTTGCGGTTGATGGCCAGGGTGCGAAAGCCCATCGCCAGCGCATTAAGCAGCGCTGTCACCGTGGTGGGCCCGGCCAGCAAAATGCCCTGCTGCTGCAGCTTCTCCACCAGTCCGCTGCGACTGCCCAGAATCTGCGCATACAGCCCCTCGGTGGCCAAATACAGCACCGCAAAGGGTGTGGTCTCCGGAGCAGAAATGTACTGACGCACCAGCTTGGCCTCGTCACGCACCCGCTGCTCCAGCGCCTTTTGGGCACTTTCCATGCCTTGTCGATCCCCGGCCTGAGCCGCTGCGGTCAAGCGTGCATAATCCTCCATAGGAAATTTGGAATCAATGGGCAGCCAGGCGTGACCGCTGCCGTCCGCCGCCGGGATCCGCACCGCAAACTCTACGCGACCGTTATACTTGGGATTGGTGGCCACATTGGTGTCGTACATACCCGGCACCGTCTGATCCAAAATGTTACCCAACTGCACCTCCGCCCAGGTGCCTCGGCTCTTTACATTGGTAAGCACCCGATTCAACCCATTGACGCTTTCCGTTACCCCGGAGGACAGCTTTTGCATTTCGCCCAGGCTCTTGTACACGCTCTCCAGCTGCTGGGACACAGTCTGGAACGAGGCATTCAGCCGTGTGTTCAGGGTGCCGGTCAGTTTTTCGTCCACCGTTTGACGCATTTGGTCCAGCTTTTGCTCATTGCTCTTTTGCATCTCTGCCATAAAGGCACCCAACCGCCGGGTTTGGCTGTCGCTTTGGTTCTGGACCAGCTCCAGCAGCTTCACCTGCTGACGGTAGTTATCCTCCCGCAGAGTCTGCACTGCCGCTTCCAACCGCTCTATTTGGGCACGGCGCTCATTGTCCTGGGCTTGCAGCTGCCGCGCCAGCAGCTCCGTTTGGTGCCCTGCATCCCCACTGCGGCGGCGCAGCAGCAAAATGAGGATCGCCACCTGCAGCACAAAAAGCACCGCAAATAAAATCAAATTGATTGCATCCATTCCTCTACCTCCTTGGTGAAAAGCATACCATAAAATGCACCTGCATACAAGCTGCCGTCCGTTTTTTGGGACTTGCACACCCTGCGGCAGCTGTGCTATACTGGAGCCAAAGGAGCTCGCTATGATCACCACGATTTTTTTAGATTTAGACGATACGCTGTTCAGCTTTCAGCAGGCGGAACAAGTGGCACTGGAGGAAACCATGCGCCACTACACCCTGCCCTATTCAGATGAGATTTTGGCTCTGTACAGTGCCGGTAACGATGCACAGTGGAAGCTGCTGGAGCAAGGCAAAGTTCAGCGATCGGAGATCGGCTACCGCCGCTTTGACCTGCTGCTGACCCACCTGGGCAGCGACCTGGATCGGGAGGAAGTGAACCACTACTATATGGAACGGCTGAGCAGCCGCCACTTCTTTCTCCCCGGAGCAAAAAAGCTGCTCTCTGCCCTCCATGGGCGCTATACCCTGTGTCTGGCCTCCAACGGCACCGGCTGGGTACAGGAAGGGCGGCTGAAAAGCAGCGGCATTTTGCCTTTGCTGGACCGGGTGTTTATCTCCGAGTACCTGGGCGCCAATAAGCCACAGCCCGGCTTTTTCGACGCCTGCTTTGCCAGCCTGCCAGGCGTAAAGCGCAGCGAGAGCCTGATGCTGGGCGACAGTCTGACCTCCGATATGCTGGGCGGCAAAACCGCCGGTATGCACACCTGCTGGTACAACCCGAACCGCCTGCCCCTCCCCACCGACGGCACCGTAGAATACCAGATCCACCGCCTACCGGATCTGCTCCCCTTGCTGGAGAAGCTGTAATACTGCACAATTTGCAGGAGTGGAACAAAAAACGCACAGGCAGTTTGTCTGTGCGTTTTTCTATGCCCGGGTTTGGAAGAACGGAGATTGCATCTTGACAAAGGGACGGTGAATTGGGTACTATAAGATTGGAAATTTGGCGCGAGCGCGCTGGGAAACAGGAGGGGTTCTATGAAAATCACGGTACTTGGCGGAGGCGGTGTGCGCTCCATGTTCCTGGCAAAAAGCATTGCCCAAAAGGCAAAGCGGCTGGGGATCGATGAACTATGTTTTATGGATAATGACGAGGAAAAGCTGCGCATCTACGGCGGTATGGCGGCACATGTGGCGCGCCTGCTGTGCCCGGAAATGCGCTTTTCCCTCACTGCCGACCCGGTGGAAGCGGTACGGGACGCGGACTATGTAATCACCACCATTCGGGTGGGGCAGGATGAAATGCGTGCCAAGGACGAGCGTATTGCCCTGGATCACGGGGTACTGGGGCAAGAAACCACCGGCGCTGCCGGGCTGTCCTTTGCCATGCGCAGCGTACCGGCGCTGGCTGCCTACTGCGAGCTGATTCAGAAATATGCGAAGCCGAGCGTAAAGGTATTCAACTTTACGAACCCGGCCGGGGTGGTGTCCCAAACCCTGCGGGATATGGGCTACGATTTTACCTACGGCATTTGCGACGCGCCCTCCGGCATGCTCCGCTCCTTTGCCCTGCTGTACGGGGCGAACCCGGCGAACATTACCGGCGAGGTGTACGGGCTCAACCACCTGTCCTACTTCAAAAGCATCACCATAAACGGCAAAGAGATTCTGCACGATCTGATCGAGAACGATGACGCCTACAAGAACAGCGATATGCGCTACTTCTCCAAAGAACTACTGCGAGATCGGGGCGCAGTACTCAACGAATATCTCTACTACTTCTACTACCGTGAACAGGCGGTGGCCAATATTCTGCAAGCGCCCCAGACCCGTGGTGAACAGATTTTGGATATCAACCGGCAAATGACCGCCCAGCTGCGCCAAATGGATATTGAAAACGACTTTGAAGGCTGCCTGGCGGTATTCAATAAATGGTACGGTATGCGAGAGGGCAGTTATATGGCCAGCGAGACCGGCGAGAAACGCAGCCAGCCCTGGCACTTTAATATTTATGAAGAAGACGACGGCGGCTACGCCGGTGTGGCGCTGAAATTCATAGAAAACGCCCAAAGCGGCCAAACCGGCCCCATGATCCTGTGCGTGCCAAACGGCAACGCCATTGACGGCCTGCGACCGGACGATGTAGTGGAGGTCACCTGTGAGGTGGGGCCAAAGGGCTGCACGCCCCATCGGATCGGCGTCGTAGACGAGCAAAATCTGGAGCTGATCCGCCGGGTGAAGAACTACGAGCGTCTGGCCTCCAAAGCCATTCGGGAGAAAAGCCGCACCGCAGCCGTGCAAGCTCTGACCCTGCACCCACTGGTAAACAGCTATTCCCTGGCCTGCGCCCTGACCGACGCCTACATTGCCCACAACAAAGGCTACTGCGACGGCTGGCACTAAAATCGGAATACAAAAATAAAAGACCGAGTAAACACCCGCGCCTGTTAGACGCCGGAAATACCCGGTCTTTTTCTATTCTTTTTCACTTATTCTACTGCGGTCAAGCGGACGATTTGATTATAATTGGCACCACGCACATAGACGGGCAAACCCACTTCCATGAGGAAGGCGCCGCCTTTCTTATACGCCACGCCGTCCAGTGTAAAGGCATACGCCCTGTCCGGCGCCAAGCCCGCAAAGCGCAGGTTCATCTTCTTTTTAAAGAACCGGGTGCCCCGGGCACTCAGGAACAAAACCGCCTGCATTTTGTCCCGGCTGACATACTGATTGCAAAGCACCTCGTCCCGATCCGCGTCCAGAATCCGATACAGGTCGCCGAACTGCACCAGCGGACGGATTTCCTTATACAGCGCCACATTGCGGCGGCAGATCTCCAGCTCTTCCGGACTGTACTTCTCCAAATTACCGCCTAGGCCCAGTGCCCCCTGCATGGCGATATGGAAGCGGAAGTCCAGGGAGCAGGGCTTGTTGATCCCGGCAATATCCGTTACCCACGCCCGCATAGTCTTAATGGGGTGGAGCATGGAATAGCCTTTTTGTATGGTCATCCGGTCAATGCCGTCTGTATTATCGCTGGTCCACACCTGATCAAAGTGACTGATGGCTCCTAAATCGCACCGACCGCCGCCGGAGGCACAGCTTTCAAACTGCACCGCCGGGTGACGGCGCTTCAGTTCGTCTACGATCCGGTACACTGCCATGGTATGCAGGTAAGAATACATCTTGGGATCCGCCAAATTCTCCGCCCCAACCTGGGAGAACGGCCGGTTCATATCCCACTTGATATAGCGTATATTGTGATCCGTCAGCAGCCGATCCAGGCAATCTAAAATATACGCCTGCACATCGCTGCGGGTCATATTCAGCACCAGCTGATGGCGCAATTCATCTGCGTGACGGTGTGGGAAGTGATAGGTCCAGTCCGGGTGGGCACGGTATAGGTCGCTGTCCGGGTTCACCATCTCCGGCTCCACCCACAAGCCAAAATCCATACCCAGGGCGTTTACATTGCCGATCAGTTCGTCCAGGCCGCCGGGGAATTTCTCCGGGTTCACAAACCAGTCCCCCAGCCCGGCACGGTCGTTGTTGCGAGCGCCGAACCAGCCGTCATCCATCACAAACAGTTCCACCCCGATCCCCGCGGCGATCTCCGCCAAGCGGGTCTGATCCGCCACATTCACATTAAATTCCGTGGCCTCCCAAGAATTGTACAGCACCGGCAGCGTCTCTGCCCGGAATCGGGACGGCAACAGATGTTCCAAGCAAAAGCGGTTCATTTGGCGAGACATTTCGCCCAATCCCTCCGTCTTGCCGCAGTACACCGGCGGGGTCTCCAAGTGCGCCCCCGGCTCTAACGTGTGCGAAAAATCAAAGTCGTTCATACCCAGACTCACCCGGGTGATACCGTACAGATCCCGCCCGGCGATCACCTTAAAATTGCCGCTGTACGCCAGAGAACCAAAGTACACAGCGCCCTGGGTCTCTGTGGCCCCGCGGTGGGCGATAAAATACGGCGACTGATTATGATTGGACGCACCCCTGTGGCTCTCATATACCAAATTGCCCCCATCCAGCACCGTGCGGCAGGGCAGGAATTCACCGCCCCAAGCACCGTTGGTATTCTCAAAAGTATACGGATCCATACCGGGCAGAGAGAACCCGGCGCTAAACAGCCGCTCAAAAGAAATCGGTGCAGAGCCGGTGTTCTCCACCTCCACCCAGCGCTTGATGATATCCAGCCCCGGATACACCCGGTAGCCCAGGCGCACCTGCAAGGGATAGTACGCATCCGCAAACGCAACTCGCAGGGTATCGTCCTCCAGCCGATAGCCGGTGTAGCGCAGCGCCACCTCCCGGCAGCCGTCTGCAAACTGTGCCTTTAGGTCGCAGGTGCGGTACACGGTGGAGCCAAAGGGTGTCAGCTCCTGGCGGTATTCGTCCAGCCTGGAATGATTGGAGTTTTCGTCTCCGATCTCCGCAAAAGCATAATCCGCCGGGTCACACTTGGCACCCCAGTGCAAATGCCGATTATACCCTGCCGGGTCAATGCCGAACACATAGTGTGTGTTCTCCGTCTCCAGCACAAAAATGCGATTTTCTTCTAAATAATAGATCATTTTTTGCCCTCCGGATCCTTTTTAATAAGTATCTACACTATACCATACCTCACCGCACGGAGCAATGGCAATTCTCCCACTTTCCACCCAAAAGATCCCACTATGTAAAGCCGTACAACCGTTTGCGATTGCAAATCAGAAACTTAGCAAAGTGCACAAATCGCAAGCCTGGTGTTGACATTTTGTACAAAATATATTGCAAGTAACTTGATTTTTTGTGCAATATGAGTTATGATGGCATTGGCCGTTTACGCGCAAAATTCGCCACGCATGCCCTACTGGGCCAGCACGACGGCTGATGGAGAAAAAATATGAAAGCAATCGGCATTCTGTTGGCAGTGACCGCCGCGGCGGTGGTGCTGCTGTTTTTCGTATGCGGCTTTATTTTTAACCAGCTGGTATGGCGCAAAACCGTGTCCATACCCCGCCGGATCACAGACCGCATTGCAGGCAACGCCATGCCGGACGCGTATGAAAAAAAGAACAACGCTGCCGTGGCAGTTTTTTCGCAGCTGCCGATCCGATCGGTGGAACTGCACACGCCGGACGGCGCCCGACTGGCAGCCAAAGTGCTGACTCCGGAGAAGCCCAACGGCCGCCTACTGATCGCCTGCCACGGCGCACGCAGCTGCGGCACCGGCGAATTTGCCCTTATGGCGCCTTATCTGTATAAAAAAGGCTATACGGTACTGTTCCCGGATCACCGGGGCTGCGGCGAAAGCGACGGCAAATATATGGGCTACGGCACCCACGAGAGCCAAGATACCCTGCTTTGGCTGGATTACGCCAAGACCTATTACCCGGAGCTGCCAGTATTTTTGCTTGGGGTATCCATGGGCGGTGCCACGGTGCTGATGATGAGCGACAAGGTAAATCCGGCGCAAGTAAAAGGCATCATTGCCGACTGCGCTTACACCAGCGCCTGGGCGGAATTCCGCTACCAACTGCGCACCTCGTTTCACCTGCCGCCCTTTCCCATTCTGCACATTTGCAATCTATACTGCAAACTGTTTGCCGGCTATTCCTTCCACCAAGCTGCGCCGATTGCGGCGGTAGCCAAAGCCCGGGTGCCGGTACTGTTTATCCACGGCAAGAAGGACGACTTTGTGCCTTTCTTTATGCGGGACCAACTCTATAACGCCTGCCCCACGGAAAAGGCAAAACTGACCGTACCGGCAGCCGTCCACGCCAGAAGCTATTACACCGACCCTACCGCCTATCAGTTGGCGCTGGAGCGGTTTACAGAGAACTGCCTGGCACCCAAAAAATAAATTACCGCCTGAATACAAACCGTTTCCATTCATGAAAAGAAGGGGGATATGCTATGGAACAAACGGAACTGAAAGAGCGACGCTATGTAGGCGTTCGCGAAACCCTGATCTACGGCGTTGCCAACGGCGGCCAGGTGATCGGCTACAACTTGGTGCGTATGCAGCTGACCTTTTTCCTGGTCACTGTATTCGGCATACCCGGCCAGGCCGTGTCGCTGATGATCTTCTTTATGGGGATCTGGGACACCATGAACGACCCGATCATGGGCACCATTGTAGACAAGACCCGTACCCGCTACGGCAAGCTGCGGCCTTATCTGCTGTTTGTACCCATTCCGCTGGGTGTCGCCACCATTCTCTTTTTCGGCGGCGCGGAGTTTTTGCGCGGGGTAGAGTCTACCACCGCCAAGATCGTCTACATGTGTATCACCTATTTTATTTGGGAGTTCTTTTACACCATTGGTGATATTCCCTTTTGGGGAATGTCGGCAGCCATCTCGCCGAACCCCAAGGATCGCAGCCGGGTTATTACCTCGGCTCGCCTGATCTCCGGTGCCATCGGCGGCCTGGTGGGTCCAGTTATCTCCATCTTCATTGACCTGCAAAAGAGCGGCAAGATCGGCATGGATATGCGGGAGCTGTTCTTTATCTTGGGCATTGTGGCCGGCACATTCGGTATGGGTCTGTTCTCCCTGGCCGGGCTGTGCACCAAAGAACGGGTGATGCAGCAAAGCGAGGAGCCAAAAATCTCCGACTGCTTTAAGTGCCTGGTAAAGAACAAGCCGCTGCTGCTGATCGTGTGCTCCAATGTGCTGGGCACGGTGGAGAGCATTGCAGACGCCTTTACCCAGTATTTTTATCTCTTTACCCTGGGCAGCGCCAGTCTGTCCATTGTGGCGGGTATTCCCGGCACTGTTACCGGATTTTTGGCCTATACCTTTATTCCGGCGCTGGAACGGCGCTGGACCTCCAAGCAGATCGTCATTCGCGCGGTGATCGTCAAGGCTGTGGTATCCAGCGCCATCTTCCTGATCGGCGCCCACTGGTATCGTGATCCCCGGGTGATCGTGCCGCTGATGATGGTGTGGGGCGTGTTTAACTCTGCCGTAAGCAGCATAAAAATGGTGATCCCCACCAAAATGATCGGCGACACGGTGGACTATATGGAATGGAAAACCAAGGAGCGCAGCGAAGGCACCTCTTTCTCTCTGCTCACTTTCGTCAGTAAGCTCACCGGCTCTTTGGCCACCGCCGTGTCTGCAGCGCTGATCCCGGTGATCGGACTGCAAGAGGTGAACCAGGATATGGTACTGCCGGAGGGCGGCGAGTTGAATACCCGTTTCCTGCTTTGGGCCATTGTGACCATCATTCCCGCCGTGCTGAATCTGTTGTCCCTGATCCCGTTTATTTTCTACGACCTGGAGGGCGAAAAACTGGACACCATCCACCGGGAGCTGGCACAGCGGAGAGAAAACCTGACCGGCGCTGCCGCAGACGCAGAATAAGGAGGAGCTTATGGAAAACAAATGCCCCAAGTGCGGTGCCAAGCTAAGCGTATTCTACTTAAAGCCGGAATGCCCCAAGTGCGGCTGCAATATTATGAACTACAATATGGAAGAGCGACTGGAAGCGGACGCCGACAAGGCGGAGGCCGAGTGGGCCAAGGCGGAAAAGTTGCTGGCCAAATTCAAAAAGAAAAAGAAAGCAGATAAGGAGGAACCCAAAGATGAAAACCCTGCGTAACACCCTGACAGCCCTATTGACCGCCCTGCTGATTTTGGGCACCCTGCCCTTTACGGCACTGGCAGCGGACAACACGGCCGGCGCACCCCTGCAATTCAAAAACGGCAAATTCAAAATTTTAATCTTATCCGATATTCAAGACACCAACACCCCCCAGCAGGCCACCGTGGACCTGATGAATAACGCCATTGACCAAACGAAGCCGGACTTTATCGCCCTGACCGGTGACAACATTGCCGGTTGGTGGAAGGGGGTCACCCCGGAGGAGACCAAGGCGGCGGTGGATATTGTGGGCAAAGCCATTAACGACCGCAAGATCCCCTTTGCCCTGGTGTTCGGCAACCATGACCACGAGGGGCTGTGTGACGAGCAAAACGGCATGACCGAAGAGCAGGCCAAAAAGCAACTGATGGCCTGGTTCCAAGCCTACGAATACTGTATGGCGGTGGACGGTGAGGAGATGACCGGCGTGGGCAACTACAATCTGCCCATTCTCAACACCGCCGGGAACAAAACCGTCTTTAATCTGTGGTTTATGGACTCCAATCCTTATACGGACGAAAGCGAGGGCGGCGGCTACGGCTATGTGCACAAGGATCAGATCGACTGGTACGAGCGCACCTCTAACGCCTTAAAGGCGGAGAACGGCGGCAAGCCCGTCCCCTCTCTGCTGTTCCAGCATATTGTGGTGCCGGAGGTGTACAATATGTTTACCGAAGTGTCCAAGGGTACCAAAGGCGCCGTGCGCGGCAACGCCAACCACACCAGCCAGTATTATGTGACCAACCCGGATTACATCGACGCCGGCCACCTGAACGAGGGTCCCTGCCCCGCCAATACCGCCAATGACGGCCAGCTGGACAGTTGGGTCAAGCAGGGCGATATTTTAGGCGCGATCTTTGGCCACGACCATGTGAACGACTACGCCGGTACATATAAAGGCATTCGCCTGTTGGCTGCGCCTGCCGTCACCTTTTACAGCTACGGCAATTACCGGGGTGTGCGCACCATTGACCTGGATGAAAGCAACCTGACTACGTTCCAAACCCAGGTGATTCCTGCCGACAAGCTGATGGATTATACAGTGAAGAACCCCTATATCCGAGAGCATGGCTATTATGAATATAAGAGTGTTTTTATTCCCGCACTGTGCGGCGGCATTGCCGGCCTGGCGGCGCTGACCGCGATTATCATTGTACTGGTAAAAGTCGTTAAAAAGCATAAAGCCAAAAAGCAAAATCAATAATATTAAAAAACAGCAGCCATCGACCAAAAGCCGATGGCTGCTGTTTTACGCCTAAAATCAATCGCAATCCTTATCCATTCCCGTCGCAGGCAGGGGGGCACTTCACAGGGATCGCAGAAATGCCAGCACCAGGTGGGCCAGTTTAGGACTGTGGACGATATAGGTACCGTGGCCCTCATGGGGCAATTCTTGCAACCGGGCGCCGGGAATGGCGGCGGCAATAGCGCGGCTGTCTGCCGGGCGGATCATATCGTGGGCGCCGCACAACACCAGTGTAGGCACCTGAATACGCCCTAACATAGCCGGGGAGATCTGGGGCTGACAGAGCATCATTTTGGTCCGCGGTTCCCGGCACACCAGGTAACGAAGCGCTATACCCAGGCGCACCGGCCACTTCAGCCCTGCCGGGGTGGTGTTGGCGCCGCAGGCGATCAGCGCACCGGGCAATTCCGGCGCCCGGATTGCTGCCAGCAGCGCCACGATTCCCCCATCCGAAAAGCCGCAGATCACCGGCTTTTCCAACTTTAATGCTTTTGAAAATGCCAGCACGTCTTCCGCCATTAAGTCATAACTTAGGGGCACATCGCGGCTGCTTTTGCCGTGGCAGCGGCTGTCAATGGTGTAGACGGTGTAATGAGGGGCCAATACTTCTACGGTACGGTCAAAAATGCGTCCATCCTCCCCGTTGCCGTGGAGCAGCACCAGCGGCGGCCCGCTGCCCTGCTTTTCATAGTATAATATCACGCCGTTGACCTGCACATTCATGACCGATCCTCCAACTTACTGTTGACCTACAAGACAAAGCAAGATATAATAGAGTTACTCTTGCAAACGAGGTCTGTTTATGATTTGGAATGTATTTTTTGTGGTTTTTGCGATTCTTGTTCTGGCAGCCATTGGGCTGACCGTTTGGTTCTTAAAAGTTGGCAAGCGCATTTTTCTGCTGATCCCGCTGCTACTCTTAGCCGGCAGTGTGGCGTACTTTGCCGTTTACTACACGGCAGACAATAACTTCCCTCCTGCCCAGGTGATGATCGCCTCCAACTTTCCGTCTACGGTGGACAGCGCCTTAGTAGAGGAAAGCCTGCAAAAGGCGGACGGCAACTACACCCGCACAGATGAATACGACACCGGCACCGTGCAGTACACCCTGCGCCTGACCTCCGAGGAGCAGCAGAACGCTACGGCGTTTTTCGACGCCAAACCCACCATCCGCGGCGGCGAATACACCCGCTCGGACATAAAGACCAGTCTGGCCATGAAGTACACGGACATTTGCGCCCAGCGTACCGGCGCTCTCCAGCTGCGCACCGGCCGCTTCCAGCAGGAGTTTTATATACGCGCCGCAGGCTATACCTGCGATGTGGTAATCACCTCAAACAGCAAAGACAACAAGGTGCTCCTCTCTGCTATGAAAAAAGAGCTGGCCGCGCTGCAAAAATAAAGATTCCACTGCCGCCGGTATTTCCTGTTTCAGTATAGCGAAAATCCGGCGGTTATGCAAGACGCTGCGCCAAAAGCCGCATCCATGCGCAAAGAATTTGCCATTTACAAACGCAGCGGATCGTCGCCGCTGCGATGATCCGAATTTTTTGCTGAGAAATTCTCATTTTTTCTTGACAACCTCTTCCGAATATGCTAATATTATTCAGCAATGCGAAAGCGCTTTGCCAACTGAATATAGAGGTATAGTGTAACGGTAACACTCCGGACTCTGACTCCGTCATTTAAGGTTCGAATCCTTATACCTCTGCCAAAGAGGAACGAGATACTCAAGCGAGTATCTCGTTTTTCTTTTGCAAAAAGAAATTAAGGATTCGAAGAATCGTTATTACGGGTTTATAATGCAAATAAACCCGTAACATCGTTCTGTCAAGTCTTTAAGGTGGAGATTTGCAAAGCAAATACTACCGTGACTTGACAGGTTGATATAATCTGCCAACACCTCGGAACATTCGTGTTCCGAGGCTTTTTTATGCCCGAATACTGCTTTTTACGGCGGTATTCGGGCACTTTTTCTTTGCCTCAAAATCTTGCGAGAGCTTTTGAGAGATTCTAAGAGACGGCAAATTTCAAAAACCCAAAGTCATTTTAGTGCGATTTAGGGCATTTATGACTGAGACTTTTGAGAGACATCGTTCAAATCAAAATCGTAACACGAATTGAAAAGAGCAAAAATTTGAGAGACATTTCAAAAAAATAAAGAAGGCATAAAGTTTGAACAAGTCCGTAAAAAATGGACAATAGAAAAAACAGACCCCCTATGGTAGAATGAAATAAACTACCATAGGGGGAATTTTTATGACAAGAAAATATAGACATATAAGTGATTACGAAAAAGAAATCATAAAAATGTATGAGCAGGGTATGAGTTTAAGAAGAATTGGCGAAAGACTCGGCTTTACGCTCAAAGAAATGCGAGACTTTAAAACAAGATACAATAAAAAGCAAAGAATGATAGAAGCCGAAAAATCATTACACAAGAAAGGCAGACCATGTAAAAAGGAAGGAGAACTGCCACCGTCGATTCAAAAGTTGGACAAACTTTCCCAAATGAGATATGTAATGGCAAGTAAAGACAGATATATAAAGCGATTAGAAATGGAAAACGAGTTAATGCGGGATTTTCTCTTGCTCACAGAAAGGAAGTGAAGCCATCGATTAAATATCAAGTAATATTCAAACACAAGGACAAATACAGCATAAGCGAAATGTGCAGATTTTTTAATGTATCAAGAAGTGGATATTATGCGTTCTTGAAGCGAATGAATATACCCGACAGAGATTTGCCTTTAGCCGAAAAGATAAGAGAATGTCAGGAAAAAAGTCACAGAACATACGGCTATCGCAGAGTGCATATATGGCTTGAAAGGCAAGGGATATACCGTAATCCAAAGACTGTATTGAGAGTTATGCAAAAGTATAACTTGTTGTCAGTAGTACGCAGAAAAAAGTTTCATTATTGCAGTCAGCACTTGCACAGATACCCTAACATTTTGAACAGAGAATTTTATGCCGAAAGACCTAATCAAAAGTGGGTTACAGATATATCATATATTAAAACTGCTCAAGGCTTTCTGTATTTATCAATCATCAGAGATTTGTATGATAACAGTATTGTTGCGTACAAAATGGATAAAGAACAAAGCATTAAATTGGTGCTTGATACGATTAAAGCTGCAAAGAGAAAAGAAAAAATCACTGCGGAGGTGCAACTCCACAGTGACCAAGGATTTCAGTACACATCACAAGCATACTTTAACCTAACACAATCATACGGCATAACGCCGTCAATGTCAAGGCGTGGTAATCCATATGACAATGCTTTAGCTGAAAATTTCTTTTCAATTCTAAAAACCGAGTGCATCCACAGAGTTAAACTTTCCGGATATGATGAGGCTCGCCTCATCATATCCGGAAACATCAACTTCTACAATGATTACCGTATTTAAACAAAAACAAAACTGACTCCGCTTGAAAAACGAAATCAGTTTGTTGCTTAAATTTTAATTATTTTACCTTAGGCTTCCTTTTTTGTACTGTCTGCACATTCCTGGGGCAGTTCAATGAATCCTACCCATTTTTAATTATTTGTTTCTATTAAACTGAGATATCATTGTTGTTGCCATTCAAATATGATGAATATTTCTCAATTAAAGCCTTTCTTCTTTTTGTGATTATTTTATGAACCAATAAAATCGTTATAATTAAGATCAGTACTCCTACAATTACAATTGAGAAATACACCACCCAACTTTTATTGTTAGCTTCATCTTTTTCTATTACCTCAATTTCATCTGTTCCTAACAAAATAGCATCACTATTACTTTCAGCTTCGTACACAAGATCATACTGACCATCACCATTCTCATCAACATTGAGGATGGATTTTTCATCGTTTTTTGCAATAGTATCAATAACGGTTTGACTATTTATAGCGATATTTTTGAAGTCACGACTATCAATATATTCACCATATTCATTAGCAAACTTTATTGAATAATTCATTACACCATTAGCAGTACCTGTTATTTTGATATTATAATCAGGACCTTCTTTGAGACGAAGTATCTTAATTCGATCATCAACATATGATTTATCACTATTTTCAGAATTAGGGTTTTCTTCAAATGTAATGTTTCCAAAACTTGTTCTTACAGCCTTTTCACTATCCGATGTAAGTAGCTCATCGTTGTAACTAACCTCAACATCAACAGGACACGCTATACGAATATAAATGTTTTTTTCACCATTGATCTGTTCTGCAATATCGCCGAAAAAGAATACCAAATCATTAGGATCGGTGATTTCATAATGACAACCCGGACTTGCTATTCCTTCCATTACACGTTGTGCCTCGCTAACATTATCAATATCCTCAAAAAATCCTAATGTATATATGTATATTCCGTCTTCTTTTGAATTTGTATTTTTTATTTCATTAGAGTAATCAATGAGTTCGTCTGATTGTTTTCCTTCATTTGCTTCACCATCGCTCATCAAAACAATGATTTTCTTTGATGCATCACTTGTTCTCAGCAATGTTGTTGCTGTTTTTAATCCAGATTCAATATTTGTTCCTCCGTTAGGCTCAATTCTGTCTATTCGTTTTCGCAAATCGTCTAAATCATTTGAAAAAGCAGATTGAATACGAGAATCATCTGAATATGTAACAACAGCAACTCTAACGTTATTTTCAATCATAGTGTCAACAAATTTATTTGCCGCTTCTCTTGTTTTGTCTATCTTAGAATCCATACTTCCAGATTCATCTAAAACAAGCACCACTTCTCGTTCGTTTTTTATTTTTTCGTTTGCTGTTGTTCCTTCTGGAATATTTTGGGTTGTTTTTTCTTTTTCATAATCTTTAATTGCCTCTTGAACACAGTCGGCATAAACTTTTGCACCTTTTTTATTTGGGTGCATTGAATAAGCGCTTGTCATTGCTGTATCATCTATATCCTCTTTTTTTGAACCTAGATAAACAGGATTTATAAATGGATTGTCAGAGCCCGCTTCATGTGTATCAAATTTTTCTTCAACCGAAACGAAGCAGATGTTCATCCCTTCGTTCTGACACATACCGATTAATCTTGATATTTCGTTATTAAACTGTGTTACTGCTTCGTTTACAATAATTGCATATTCTTTTCTAAATGCATTATGTTTAAACAGATTAAATCCATTTTTATCAATGAGCTTTGGATAGCCAGCAACAATAATTCGGGCTTCTTTACCCGCTTTTGATTCTATATCTTTGTAAGACTGTTTTAAGTTATCATATATTCCATTCTTTTTGTAAAATTTTTTCCAGGTTTTATTTAATCTGTCTGAAAGCCTGTTGGGATGAAGAAAATCTATTCCATTTAGGGCTGCATCCGTAATAACATTAACAAAGCCAGCATCGTTTCCACCAATGGTAATTGTTACATAATCCGCTTGTTTTCCGTTTTCTTTCAACAAATCAAAAACATCAAGTTGAGGAGCAAGATATCTATGGTTAGTATCAAAAACAGGTTTAGGATTACCGTCAAGCGAAAATGTATAATCAACAACTTTTTTCCAATCCTTTTTCTGTCCTACGATTTTATTAGAGTTCTCTTTCTTATCTTTGATTAACTTACCCTTTAAGTCCTCTGTTACAGCACCGGAGGATGCCACGAAATACCAATTCGCTGTATCTGAATTTTCTCCATTATATCTGTGTTTATTCATTTTGCCATCAACGCCAGGCAACATAAGAAGTCCAGACCATGCTTCTGTTGAACGATGTGCCAACCAATCATCGCTTTTAATTTTCTTTTTTACATCTTTGTTTTCACCATAAAAAGGTTCAATGCCTTCACCTGAAGAATATGAATCGCCAAGAGAAACAATTATACGATCACTATCTATATTAGACGCAAAACAACTGTAAGTTGGAAATGTTCCAAAAAATATTGTTAACGCACAAAAAATTGAAAGTACAGAGGCTATTTTTTTCATAACAACTCCTTTATTTTATCCATCGAAAGAGAATTAATGTATTTGGCATCTATTCTATCTACAGTTATTACCCTTATATCTTTTGGCTTTGTTTCAAAGAAAGTATTAGTTGCACTGTCATAGCTGATAAGCGTATCGGTTTCGCTGAAAACAACTGGTGTATCAGATTCATTATTGTAAGACACAGGGACTGCCATAATTTTACCGTTTATTTCAAGTACCGACCAAATGATTTGGTTGTTGCTGAAAAAAATTGTATCATACTCAGGATGCTTATCACTATTTGCAGATGCTTCAGTCGGCTCACTGTATGTACCATTCATATCATACTCATATGTAACAGCACTTGTAAAACCACGATTTTCAAACGAAATAAGAGCTTCTTTTTCCGTTTGAACTTTGTCGGATTTGGTTACTTCAATTTTTGATATTATCTTTGTGTTATTTTCAAAATATTTTTCTGCATCAATTTGAGCAGATGAATATTCATCTGATTCGTCAGTGTTATTTTCTTCTTTTTCCATGATATAGTCATCATTGCTATTAGGTGTTCGCTCTTTGTTATTGAATACCGTAGTGATAGCAGACAAATCTATGACTTTAAAATGTATTAACGCCGTTAACGATCCTCCGACAATAATTAAAGAAAGAACTATTACGATAGCCAATTTTAAAGTGAAATGCGTTTCTTTTCTGTGTTTTTTTCTTGCAAGCTTCTTTTCAACTTTTTCTTTCTTTTTTTGTTGAATTTTTGCATCATGCCTTAATTGCTTTTTAATAGCTTTCTTTTCAAAGCGATTGGGTACATTTGTATTGTCTTTCTCGGCTTTTTCGTGTTTTTTAGGTTTCGTATCAAATTTATATCCACAATTACCACAAAATTTTTCGTTACCGGTTATTTCTTTTCCACATGATGGACAAGTCATTATTAGCTCCTTTACTACTTACAACTATTTGTATTCCGTTTAAATAGGTTCATTGTCTGCCACAACAACATCATCTTTGTGCAGTTTTGCACCACAATTAATACAAAAATTTAGTTCTTTTTTTGTTGTCATGCCGCATTCTGGACATTTGAAAGCATCACTATTTTGTACTTGTTCATTTTGAATAACAGGCATTTTGTATCCACAATTTGAACAAAATGCAGAACCTACTGTTATTTCCTTTTTACAAACAGGACAAATTGTAACACCTTTAATTTCCAATAACTGCATTTGAAACGATGCAATATTTTGCTTTGAACGCGCAACTAAATCGAGTTGGTGCTGTATTTCGGGAATGTCACTGTGATCAAAACATTGGCAAAATAATTCTCCAATTATTTTGTAGCAGTTGTTAATTATTCTATTTTCATCGGATATCGATGAGTTAATTTTTGCAGCATTGGTTGCATTCTTTGTTTTCTCAATAGCATCTAGTCCTGCATTTGAAATTTTTTTACCTAATTCGTCAAAAAAAGCCATAAAATTCTCCCCCAAGTCTTTTTAGTGACATCAATTATACATTATTTTCACATATATTTCAAGGTTTGACAAATTTGACAAATTTTATTGTGTATGTTATAATTTTATTGTCGATAATTGTTGTAAGGAGACGAATAGTATGAATTGTAACAAATGTGGTTTAGAAATTCTTGACGGTGCCAAGTTTTGTCCGAATTGTGGAGAAAAAATTTCTAATGTTACAGAAGAAAGTAATAATAGCCAATCGGTAAATGATGGAGAAATTGAAAATTCTAATGGTGAAAATCCTGAAAACGCTACAGAAGAAACTATAGCCAACTCAGAAAAAAATTCGACAGAATCTAATAATCATCCTAGTATAAACAATGTGTCCTCAACTATTGATGATGAACATGATGTACTAGTTAATACTAGCAAAAACAAGAAAAAATACACAATAATAGGAATTGTTTCATTTATTGTTATTTTAGTAATTGCTACAGCAATTTCATGTTTTATCTTTTTTGAAAAGCCATCAAATAATGCTGTTAAACCTGTCGTTTATGAAACAGATTCAGAACTTGTAGTGATTGATAGTTTGGGAAACGATAAAAGTAAAACAAAAACAATAAAAATTTCAGACGATTACGCTGGTCGTTATTGTTTTTCTGAAAATAATAAATACATCGTCTACAGCGAAAATGAAGAAGACCACGATGATGATTATGATGGCTCAGATGACAGAACAACTTTTGACATTTACTGCAAAAAAATTGGTAGTGATGAGGAAGGTACGCTGATTGCTAAAAATGCCTCAAGTATCGATTTTGTATCGGGCGATATTGAGAAAATTTATTATGGGAAAAATGATGATATTTATTACGCCGACAGCAAAGGGGACAGCACTAAACTTGCTAAGGATGCTTATTGCTCAGAAATAACAAAAGACAAAAAGTTTGCTTTCAGTGCAAAATACATTCAAGGCGAATATGATTCTGAAAGCGATACTACAGGAGAGTCCTCATATGACTTAAAGTATGTGGATTTAACTTCAGGGGATATCGTAAAAATTTGTGATTCGGCATCTAACTATTCTTATAATGAGAACAATGATGTTGTCTATTATACCAAAAACAACAAATTATATGTATCAGATGTTAATGGTAAGGAAACTGCTATTTCAAAAGATGTCGTTGATTACAAATATACACAGAGTGGTAAAGTGTACTACCTTTGTGTTGATAAAGAATATACATATTATGATTTCGTAGAGGATAGTTTTCGCGATTCCGATAATAAAATAACAGAACCCGTATGGGATGATTATGCTCCGGATCAAGCTGATTTTGAAAAACAGGTGTATGACGATTTTTGGCAAGAATACACAACACAAACTGACTATGAGGCCTACGACAAGGCATATGAAAACGCCGAAACGAAGTATGAAAGTGATAGACAAAAATACGAAGAAGCTTGTGAAAGAATTGAATTAAGAGAAGAATTAATGAGTGAAACGGATTATTGTTCGTATACTTTATATTGTTTTTCCGGTTCAGAAAGTAACAAAATCGCAGAAAATATATGTGAAGAAGAAGTTCAAGGCATATATGATTGGTTACCAACAGCGGAAGACAAAGAAAATTTGGCTGATGCTGTTACAGTATATACTTACAATAAACCTTTAGCAGATCTTAAAAAGATAAGCATTTCTAAAGTTACTGATTGTGACGATGTTGATAATTATATTGCTGAAAGTTTAAAGCCTACTAGAGTTTTGGCAACTGATAGTGGAATTGTTAATCTCGACATAAACAAGAAAGGACTTACTTTATATTCCGTAATCCTAAAAGATGATAAGTATATTTTGTCTTATTCAAGAGAATCAAAAAACGAAAAGGATTTAGATAGAGAAGTAATATATACTCTTCCAAAGAGTGCAAAAAGCATTGACGAAGCTTCATTACTTGTAGAAAACGTCTATGGTGTTACATGGATTAATAATAAGCTTGTAAAATTCACTGATTATAACTCCATATCAGGAACTGCAACAATGGAATATGACAATCAACAAATTACCGATGTAGAGCCAGATTGTATATTACAAAAAGATGGTGAAACAGATTTTATATACGCAACGGACTACGATGAAAAAACCCGTGAGTCTTCTGTTTATTATTATTCAAATGGAAAAAGTAATAAAATTGCTGATGACATTTATTTTGACAGTTTCACACAATTAGATGGAAAGTATCTCGCACTTACAGACTATGATGATGATGATGGAACTTTAATATGCATAGATGGTGATAATCAATTTGAGATAGATTCAAATGTTGAAAGAATACATAATAATGGTTTCATTTCCTATTACTGTATATCTGTAAATTATGAATATTAATAATATTCATTAACGTAATGCTTGTCATATTTTGCTGATAAAAATGGCCACCTCAAACAATAAAATTGAGGTGGCCAAAATTTCTTTTCTTAGTTTAAGAAAGATTATTACAAACAAAATGTCATATATGATGGTATGCAGATAATTCGCTCACTTTTAACCTGCAAATTTTTTGGATGAATAATATACGACTTGCCGATACGCTCGTGGAATTTATCATTGAATTTATCAAGAGAATTTGTTGTGTAGCGTTTACCAGATTTTACCTCAATAGGATAAACTTTTGGCTTGATTTTGCTACCATTTGATATAATGAAGTCTACTTCAATATCATTTCTGTGCTGTTCTTCGTTATAGTGAGTATAAAAATATAACGGGTAACCCTTTGCTACCAAGCATTGAGCAATAGCATTCTCAAAAAGCATAACCTCATTAATTGCCATATTATCATGTATTATTTGTTTATAAAGCTCGCCATCTGAAAGCTCATTTTCAGATGGCGAGCTTTCGCCCGGCATACATTCCTCGTAAAAGTGTTCGCTTTCACCGTGAATATCACCTGTTATATGTACAACCATTATCTTTCCTCCTTTGTGGCAGTCGCTTCTTATTGCATAGTTATATTATTAAATACTTTATCAAAATCCTGTTTTATACTGTCAAAATCAGGCCATGTGTTTATTTCGTCGCAGAAAGTTTGAAGCTGTGTGTTTTTTGAGCGTAGCTTCGGCTACGCTCTTTTTGCTTTTCTGCGGTGATTTCAATGGATTATAAAAGCCAAACATGTTGTTTTACAGGGCATCGTAACATTGCCCCATATACGCCCGACACGGTCTTTGAACAGACAAAGGCTATCGTTGTCCTGCTTGTTTCTAAAGGTTTCAAATATTTCGGCACAGGCGGTGCTTTGGGGTTTGATACCATTGCTGCACAGGCTGTTTTGTCGGTAAAAGAAATTCATCCCGAAGTTAAACTTATCTTAGTGTTGCCATGTGAAAACCAAACGAAATATTGGAAGAAACAAGATATTGATGTGTATAATGATATTAAATTGAGAGCCGATAAGGTGAAGGTCCTTGCTGTGCATTACTATAACGGCTGTATGCAAAAAAGAAACAGACACCTTGTTGATTGTAGTTCTGCTTGCATTTGCTTTCTGACAAAGCACGAGGGCGGCACGGCATATACTGTTGATTATGCAAAACAAAAGGGCCTTTATTTAATAAATGTTGTTGAAGAATTTGAAGGATAGCCGAGTTTATTTCTCGACTATCCTTTTATTTTTTACACATCCATTCGTTGCTGTTGGACTTTCAACTTGTTGGGATTTGGTTACTGCATACTGTGCCATTCTCATTCGGTTTTGCTCGAATACTTCGTCTACCATATGCGTGTAGATTTTTGCGGTTACCGATATGTCAGAGTGCCCCATCCATTCTTTTGCCACATTGATTGGCACTCCGGCTGCCTGACAATCGGTGCAGAAAGTGTGGCGCAGTAGGTAGGGTTCGAAGTCGGGTGCTATGATTGAGTTCTTTACTTGATTGCGATATAGGTGAGCTCCGTTTGCTAAGTCCATTTCCTTTACGAAGTTTTTCCAGCTTTGATAAAAGGCATTGTCATCCATTCGTGTGTGCTTTTCGTACTTTACGAATACATATTCGTTGTTGAGTTCTTTTGCTTTATGTTCCTTTAACGCATCTAAAAGTACAGGCGGAATTGGTATCTTTCGTCCTGTTCCTGCTTCCGTTTTGGATTTGCCGACTGTCAGAATTGCGTTTTCAAAATCTATCCAATCCCACTTCATTCTTCGGATTTCTATCGGTCGAAGTCCGCAGCATAACATTGTAAGCACCATTGTTCCGGCATAGTGCTTTGGTATGGTTTCAAGTATCATTCGGCGTTCATCATCAGTTATTGGTCTGTGCTTGTTCTCGTACACAGTCGGCAGGACAATGTCCTTTGCTACATTGGTTTTGATGAGTTCCTGCTTTTCTGCCTTTGTAAGTATACGCCTTAACACCATGCGTACCTTTGATGCAAATGTCTTGCTCCATCCTGCATATTCGTTTATGAATCTTTGGCAGTCATCCTCAGTTAAGTTGCATAACTTTATCGAACCGAGGTGTTCAATAATGTGGTTGTAGACGATGTTTTTGTACATGTATTTGTTCTTTTGTGTGCAGTTCGCTTTCTCGATATTAAGGTGATACCAGTTATCTGCATAGTCTTTTAATTTCATTTCGGAGAAGACACCGCCACTCTTTTTCTTTTCTTGGAGTTGATAATACTCCTTGACCATGTCATCAAGTTTCTTTCGACAATTCTTTTCACTTGTCTTTGATCGAGCAGTCAATACATCGTATTTGCCATCTTCATTTTTAATTCTTTTTGTCATTCGGTAGCCGATTTGGTTACCATTTTTGTCGTATAATTCGTACATAATTTACCTCCGTATAGTAATTTCTTTGCCCTTTGGCAACACCAACACTACCACACAGTTTTGCAAATAGCCAGACCAATACCTGACAAAAAAGAGACACATTTTTTGTGAGATTCTGACCTGTATGCCGAGTTGGAATTATATATTTCATCAAGAATTGTAGAGATAATTTAGTACATCTTTGATGAAATATAACTTAACTCTGCTGTCACAGGCTGCAGGAATGTTCTCGCAGAGCTCTGCAACCTTGTCTTTGCATAACCCGGTAATGATTCCGATTTCTTTTTTATTGAACATATATTGTCCTTTTTCACGGCAAATGAAACTCGCCATTTGCTCAATTTCCGCTTTTGTTTTGTTCATCATACGCACTCCTTTCTGTGAATACTCAAAAACCTTGATTTTCTGCGAAAAACGCCCCTTACTGCATACGAATTTGGAATCATACGCAAAAGTATTACGAATCGAAAAGCCGACA
>ERZ834859.1075-NODE-1075-length-32583-cov-4.025332_pt1 | contig 32583 bp, 39 predicted proteins | sample MGYA00519947_ERZ834859 | MGnify/ENA primary metagenome ERZ834859 (study PRJEB31850, sample SAMEA3708763) | human gut metagenome | biome: human gut; feature: human-associated habitat; material: faeces | place: China | collected 2014 ...
CATAAACAACTGTAGAAGATTATATTAAAAATCTAATCACGATTTATATCGTGATTTTTTTATAAATAAAATAACCATTTTATTAATTTATATTGTATTTTTTTATTTTTTATGATATATTATAAATGTACTTGAAAGTATACAGGTACTTCATAATATTTTCCTCCTGGGAGAGTTTGCGAGATTCTCCCACCTTTCTTGGAATAAAACCCAAAAAGATAGAGGACTTAGAGGTGTTTATTAAATATGAATATTTTAAGTAGATTAAAATCAACAACTACATATGCTTTAGGAGTCTTTGCTGTTTTTTTGGGGTTTTCTATATATAGCGTTCTACAAGAAAATTTATTTTCTTTGTGTTTTGGGGGGTTCTTCTCAGTGTTGTTGACTTTAATATACATAGCTTCTTTATTAAAAGATAAAGAATAACTATGGATATTTAGCTCAGCAGGTTAGAGCAGTGAACTCATAATTCACAGGTCTGGAGTTCGACTCTCCAAATATCCACCATGTAAGAAACGCCCCTAGCACATAAGTAATATACTTTTTGTTGGGGCGTATTTTTTATTAACAAAATGAATTCAAAGAATCTAGGTAATATCGGAGAAGCTTGCGTATTAGCAGAATTAATCAAAATGGGCATTTGTGTTTATCAACAATTTGGAGATAACGAACGTGCTGACTATATCATTGATGTAAATGAAAAACTTTATAGAGTTCAAGTAAAAGCATCAACGACTTATGATGGTGAAACAGTTACTTTTGATTTGATGACATCAACAACACATAGAAAAAATGGATACAAACATAAATATACAAAAAAAGAAGTAGATTTCTTTTTATGCTATGACATAAAAACAAAATTAGTATTTATGATTGACAATACAGGTGATTTATCATCAGCCAAAATTAGATATAAAAAACCTAAGAATAATCAAACAAAAAACATTAGATATTATGAAGACTATTTATTAACTGAAGATAAAATCTTCAATTTGGTTCTTTAGCTCAGTTGGTAGAGCGACGCTCTGTTAAAGCGTGGGTCGTGGGTTCAAGTCCCACAGGAACCGCCATATCATCCGCATAGCTCAAAGGATAGAGCAAAGCTCTTCTAAAGCTTCGGTTGAGAGTTCGAATCTCTTTGCGGATGCCAATACCGTTATAGCTTAATGGACAGAGCATTTGGCTACGGACCAAAAAGTAGGTGTTCGAGTCACCTTAGCGGTACCAAAATACGCCGTTTTAGTTCAGTGGTAGAACAGGAGCATGGTAAGCTTCAAAGGAATGTTCAATTCATTCATTCGGCACCATATGATTCGTTAGCTCAGTTGGTAGAGCATTTGACTTTTAATCAAAGGGTCGGGCGTTCGAGCCGCCTACGAATCACCATAAATATTGCGGGCGGGTGGAACGGAAAACCATAAAGGCCTCATAAGCCTTTGATACCAGGTTCGACTCCTGGGCTTCGCAACCAATGGGAAGATAATCCTAGCGGCGATGGTAGCAGTCTGTAAAACTGTGACGTAAGATACAACGAAGGTTCGAGTCCTTCTCTTCCCACCATTAATAATTATAATTTCTATAATTCTGCCCTCGTAGCTCAATTGGCAGAGCAATTGACCTGTAATCAATGGGTTGTAGGTTCGAGTCCTATCGATGGCACCACCTCTTTTAGAGGAAATAATTTTTTCATTTTTTTGCTAGTCTTACTCCCTTTGGACTAGCTTAATGGTTCAGTAGTTCAGAAGAGTAGAACGCTTGCCTGTCACGCAAGAGGTCGCGGGTTCGAGTCCCGTCTGGACCGCCATTAATATCGCGGAGTGGTAGCAATAGGTAGCTCGTCGGGCGGGCTCATAATCCAAAGATTAAGGGTTTAAATTTCTTCTCCGCAACTAATGCGTAGTAGCTAACAGTAGAGGCAATGTGGATGTATAGTTCAGACGGTAGAACAGCTAGAGCTTAGAACTTAGCATGTCGTTGGTTCGGTTCCTTCTACATCCACATATTTAGTAAGCTAATAAGATTAGACCATGATATTTTATCATTGAATTTTGATTACTCTGCCAACGTCAAATTGCTGCAGGTCTGGGTTGGTGAAGAAGCTGTCTTGAAAACAGTTGAGGTTGAAAACCTTTGCAGGTTCGAGTCCTGTCTGCAGCGCCATGGATGTTTAGCTCAGTTGGTAGAGCACACCCCTGATAAGGGTGCGGTCGGTGGTTCAATTCCATCAACATCCACCATGGGAACTTAGCTCAACGGGAGAGCATTTGCCTTACAAGCAAAAGGTCGATGGTTCGACACCATCAGTTCCCACCAAAATGGTCCTTTAGCTCAGTTGGTTAGAGCAACGGTCTGTTAAATCGTAGGTCGTGGGTTCAAGTCTCACAGGGACCGCCATTTTTGAATATTTATGATGAGGAAGTGACTTTCCATCATTAAAAATAGAGTAGTTTCATTGGTAAAGAGTCAAAACCAATCGATGTAAGTATCGTTAGACTTAATAGACTCGCACGAGGTCGAAGCGGCAGGAAGCAGTCGTGCTATATATTATGGGTAGCAACGTCATGGGTTGCAATACTAATGTTAATGAGCATTTTAGGACCAGTATTTTCATTATAAAAAATCTGGCACCATGGGGATATAGTTCAGTTGGCAAGAACGTCTGCCTTGCAAGCAGAAGGTCACCGGTTCAAGTCCGGTTATCTCCACCAAAAAAGACGAGTATGATTTAGTTTTTCTAAAACTGCTAACGGGGTAAAAAACAAAAGTGCTAGCAGCGAAAATGCCGTGAAACATCATGCGGATAGAAAGGGTCTCGTCTTTAAATAACAAAATCCTTTCGGTAAGATGTCGGACGCCTGACCCATTAGAGCCAGGACCATCTATAATGTAAAACCATCCCCCTTATAGATACACCTATAGTTCAATGGTAGAACCATGGTCTCCAAAACCATTAATATAAGTTCGAGTCTTATTGGGTGTGCCATATTTTTTATTAAAAGAGGTTATTAAAGTGGATAGTACAACCGCTTCAAAAAATGATAGTAAAAATAATGCAGATGTACTCAAGTGGTTAAGAGAGCTGTTTGCTAAACAGTTAGATGCTGAAAAGCATGCGGGGGTTCGAATCCCTTCATCTGCGCCATGGTTTCGTAGCTCCAATGGTAGAGCGGAGGTTTGAAGAACCTCGCAGTAATGGTTCGAGTCCATTCGAAACCACCATATGCCTAGTTGACGAAATTGGTAGACGTTTGGGACTTAAAATCCCATGGAAATAGTTTCCGTGTCGGTTCGACTCCGACACTAGGTACCATATTGGGGATTAGCTCAAAGGTAGAGCATCGGACTTTGACTCCGAATGTAATGGTTCGAGTCCATTATCCTCAGCCAAAATAGGGTAATAGTTCAATTTGGTAGAATGCTTGGTTTGGGACCAAGTGGTTATGGGTTCAAATCCCATTTACCCCACCATGCTCCTTTAGCAAAAAGGTAAATGCAATGGACTGCAACTCCATTTGTCTCAGTTCAACTCTGAGAAGGAGCTCCATGACTCGTTGGTGAAATTGGTTTAACACACAGCCCTTTCACGGCTGGATTGAGGGTTCGAACCCCTCACGAGCCACCATAATGTCCTAGTGGTGAAAATGGTAGACACGCTAGACTCAAAATCTTGTGGATTTTTCCGTACCGGTTCGACTCCGGTCTGGGACACCATTTGCAGATATAGTTCAATGGTAGAATACTAGCCTTCCAAGCTAAGGATGCGAGTTCAATTCTCGTTATCTGCTCCATAATTTATAAGTAGGTGATAATATGTCTTATACAGTAAAGCGTCATGACCGTGCAGAACAAAGGAAAAATGACTATAAACATATAATGAAAAAGAAAAATATTCTTAAATATGTTTATGGAGGTAAATGGTTGGATTGGCATACTGATAACGAAACACAATTACATCGTTTATCAAAAGATAAAATTCATTGTAGTTGTCCATTATGCACCTTTAAAGTTAAAAATGTTGGATTTAAACATTCTGATTTGATTAAATTATCAAAAGGGAAAAATAACTTTGATATTTTTCTAAATTAGTGCTTGTGTAGGGCACTCGCCAGAAGGAATGTAAGCTATACACTTCACACTTTTGAGGCGATTCAGTAAATATCAAAAGATTCACGCTTTTGCGTGCTACACATAACAAGTGAACGGGTTAAAGGTAAATAACTACCCTGTAATAAAAAACCTTATAAAATATGTCGTGCTGAGAACTTGGCTCAGTTTCATGTACCCGTGTTGGAATTTGGTAGACATGTCTGACTTAGAATCAGATGCATATAGCATAAGAGTTCGAATCTCTTCGGGTGCACCATAATGGTGAATGTGGCGAAATGGCTAACGCATACGGTTGTGGCCCGTATATTGAGGGTTCAATTCCCTCCATTCACACCAAAAAAATAAAAAGTACAATTGTATAATACATACATTTATAGCACATCATTGTGCTTTTTTGTTTGCACATTGTTTCTTGAAACTGTATGCGATATATGTTACTATTTAGCCGTTGAGAAGTTAAAAATAGTTTTGGAGGTATAAAATTTGAGAAACAAAAAGCTACAAAATACAGCTTTAAGCTGTTTTGCTGTCTTGATGATGTCCTCAATTAGTCCAATAAACGCATTTGAAGACCCTCAGAAGACACTTCAAAATCCAGAAATGGATTTGAGTGAAGAAAATAGTGATTTATCTAAATTGCAAATTTCCGCAAAAAAACAAGAAACAAAAATAAATTTATTACAAAAAAACATAGATGTTTTATCAGAAAATGTAGATATTCAAGAAGATAAAGTATCTGAATTAAATGAAACAAAAGACAACACTGAGAAAACACTTCAAGAAAGCAAAGAAAAAAAAGCCAATGTAGAAAATACATTAGGAAACAAAGAAGAAACATTAACCCTTTTGCAAAATGAATATACAACTCAAAAAAGTTTAAAAACAAAATTTGAGATTAATAAGACCTTACTAGAAATTTCAGAATTAGAAAAAGAAAAGGATGATTTAGAAGAAGTTATCCAAAAAGGTGAGTCTATTTATAAAGTATATGTTGTAAAAAGTAAAAATTCTGAAAATATTTTAAATAAAACAAATGAAAAAAAGTCTTCTAATGAAGAAAATCTAAAAAAAGAATTCGAAAAAAAGGAACAAGTAGATGATACTACTGATAAAGTTCAAGCTAAAATCGATGATAAAATGAGTTCTGTCATCGCGGATGTCAGTATAAAAGACCCTGTAAAAGAAAACAGAGAAAATACAGATATAGAATATATCCAAGAAGTAAATGAACAAAGAAGAATTGAAGCAGAACGTCTAGCTGAAGAAGCTAGAATACGTGCTGAACAAGAAGCAGCAGAGCAAGCCAGAATTGCCGAAGAACAAGCAAGAATCGAGGCGGAAAGACAAGCAGCTATAAGAGCTAGAGGACAAGCAATTGTTGATGCTGCAATGTCTAAACGTGGTTCACCATATATTTGGGGAGCAAGTGGACCTAATTCATTTGATTGTTCTGGATTAGTTTATTGGGCTTGTAAACAAGCTGGTATTTACTTTACTAGAACTACTGCCGCTGAATTATCAAAAATGGGACAGGAGGTTTCATTGGATGAATTGCAACCTGGAGATATTATTACATTAAATACTATGGGTTATGTAAGCCATGTTGTAATATATATTGGAAATGGTCAAATTGTTCATGCACCTCAAACTGGTGATGTTGTAAAAACAGGTTCTTTATCTAGATATTCTAGAAATAAAATTGTAAGCTGTAGAAGACTTTATAATTAATATAGCTCGTTAAAGAACGAGCTTTTTTATTAATATCAAATCCATGCCTTTGCTACTCACATTGTTTTTATAGACTTTATATGCTATAATATATAATAGTTAAGGAGGTTATATTTATGTTTAAAAAAATTATGTCATTAATTCTTGTTTCTTTAATCATTAGTGGTTGTGCAGCTACAGTTTCTAACACAAAAAAAGAAACATTAGTTAATATCAATAAATTACCAGAAACAACTTTAAATTACACAGAATTGCCGGGCAAAGCAGATATGAGCGGATATTCTTTATTAAAAGATGATAATCCAGCTTATTCACAATTAGATTTAAATGAATTTGCTGATAAATATGATAATAAAGCTTTAAATGATGGCGTTTATTATTTTGGTTTTGAATCTTGTCCATACTGTCAACAAGCAGTGCCTGTATTAAATTATGCTTTAAAAGAAAAAAATACATATGCTTATTATGTAAATATTTATACCTCTCGTTTTGATGAAAATGGTAACAAAACAGAACATGGTGATGAATATTATGCTCGTGCTCAAGAATTTTTAGATAAATATTTAGATGATGATAAAGTTGTTTATGCGCCTGCTGTAGTATTTGTTAAAAATGGGAAAATTAAACAATACACATTAGGATTAGAAACAAAAAATGGAAAAATCAAACTTGCTAAAAAAGACCAAAATCATTTATTAGATGTTTATAGAAAAGGACTAAATAAAATTAAGTAATCCTTGGAGGTGAAAATTTTTTGCTTAATATACCAAAAAAATTTTATTTTATTTTTGTAATTATAGTTGCTGTTGTTTTATGCTTTGTATCTATTAAACCTGGAACAAATAAAGATAAGCAATATAAAGATAAATTAGACACCGCACAAACCTCTGAAGATACAAATAAAAACCAACAAGAAGATAATACCGATGATAAAGGTGATGAAACAAAAGTAACTGCTGGAGCTATTATTGAAGGGAATGTCATTCAAGACGAAGAAGATAGAAAAATCAGTGATGAAGAAAAAGAAGAAGCTAAAAAAACCCTCGGAGACAACATAGAAATTTCCGATATTGAAAAAGGTACGATTCTTTCGCTAAATAATGAACCACTCTATATTTCGAGTGTGACACCCGCTGAAAATCCTTCAAATTATAAAAATGGAACTTATTATGCTTGGGGTTATGAAGCCGCAGGTCGAATTGCTATTACAAATAAACCCGAAAATATTGGAGTTCAAAGTCAAGTTACTGGATGGATTAATAAACCTTCAACACAAAACAATTAAAAAACACACATAAAACGAAAAAACTCAGTTCATGCTGAGTCTTTTTTATGTTCTTCCGAGTTGTTTTTTAGTGTTGTATAATTTTATTTTATAGAATTAATCAGCCTATGAAAAAACACATAGAACCAATAAATATTAATACAAAAAATCAAGAAAAAACAAAAAAGAAACCAAGAAAATTAACTTGATTTCTTTTTATTTATATCATTCCTTGAAGAACCACCAAAAATCCTCGAAAAAGTCGCTTTTAAATCATCATCATTGTCTTCATCTAGTTTATCTAAATAGACTCTGCGATTTTTTAAAGTATTTTTTACTTCTGTTTGGTGTTTTATGTGGATTTTCATAGGTTTTCCTCCAGATTAGTCTAAAATGAGAAAGACGTCATCTCACGACGACGCCAATCAACTATGGACAGAGTTACCTCTGTACATTTAGTATAACAAAAATAGCAAAAATAAGCAATCTACATTTTTTTAATTTGTTTTGCCCATAGGTATATTTAATATATTAGAAATGATAAAATAATAAAAATGAATTAAATGAAAGGAAAAATAAATATGTTAGAATTATCAACTATTGAAATTGTAGAAGCGCTATGCGCAGCAATTCTATTTTTTGTAATCAAAAATCTTATTAGGATATATAATCCAAAATGGAATATTTTCGTAAACTTAAGTGAATATCTTTTGAATTCTATTACAGCTATTGGTATTTTTTTTAAAGCTATATTAGATATACAAATTATACCTTTAATTTCATTAACGATGTTTTCGTGGATTTTCTTTAAAACTATTTTTGAAGGTGCTGAAAAATTCGTTTTTAAAGATGAAGATATTAATCAATGGAAAAAAATTACTGCAATGGTACTAATTATAGCTCTTATTGTTGCAAATATGAAAATATAAATTTGTTATTAAAATTTTCACTTTTTAAGATATCTAAATAAAAGGCTTCATATATTTCATTTATTTATGTTGAAGTCTTTTAATTTGTTGTTTTTTTAGTTTTTTTATTTCTATTATGTTATAATGCCTCCACAAAAAAAGAGGTGATAAAATGACTGATGAATTTAATTTAACATGTTATAGCGATAATCAATTATTTGAATTAGCTTCTATGCAAGAAATAGGAATTGATTCCATCATTGTACAAGATTTAATTTTAATTTACTATGGTCAAGTAGATGAAATCCAAAAAACGTCTATTCGTAACCTTATAGCATTAAAAACAAGTATTATTTTTATGTTTGAAGATGAATTAAGAAAAAGAAATTTATTTGATGAATATAGAGATAAGATGTTTTTACCAGATTATAGAACCTCAAAAAAAACTTACAAATCCTATACAGAACGTATACAAGATTTATGTAGTATGGCTTTTGAAGGTATTTTGAGTCCTCGAAGTGTAAATGAATATTACAAAAAAATCAATGAAGAAATGTTGTTGGATAAAACCGAAAAGAACCCAGAAAAAAACCAGGATACTATAATTGATGAAAACCCAAAAGAAACTCCTAATAATAAACTTTTAAACTGATGATTTTTGAAATTGCATACGCTAGTTCATATGTAAAAAAACATTACAATGAACATGAATTAACAAAAATTAAATATAGATTATGGACATTACTTGGGGTTTTAGGAGGCTTTTTTGGTTTTTTTACTATTCTTTCATTGATTTTACCAAATCATGAATCAACAATTAATTCTACTATTTTATTTTTTGGTATAGGAATTGTTATTCTTATCGTTTCAGCATTTATTGTTAAATTTCTATGTGAAAAAAAACAGGAAGAATCTTGGAAATGGCGAATGTCTGGAAACTTGCAATTATTACCCGACAAAATCATTTCATATCGAGAATTAGATAATCAAAAAAGAACCAAAGAAGAAACTGTAATATTATTTTATAATGATATAAAAGAAATTCTATGGGATAAAGTTCGCGAACAATTAATTATTTATTATAATAACATAGAAGTATCTCAACAAATTTATTGCAAAAAAAATGGAAAACGTAAAATCAAAGAACCAGTACCTAAAAGAAATTATGCTATTATCTATTTAGGATACGATAACAATCGAGATTTGATGGAATATTTAAAACAAGTCACAAAGTTAAATATTGAAATATTAAAGTAGCAATCGCTACTTTTTTATTTATATACATTCTCCTTTTATACTGAATGTGTTATATTATATTTGTATAAGTATTCGATAGATATTAATTATAGAAAGGAGAAAATTATGATTATGAACGAATATGAAAGACATTATTGGAGAATAATGGTGGATTTAGCTCTAACTAGAGCTCCTTCAGAAATTGTTCCAACTATATGGAAATATACAAAGAAAGTAATGTTATATATGTGTGATGAATCATTATTTGATGAAAAACAGGCACCTTTTGGTTACTTTAGAAACATTAATTTTGGAGTGGCCATCAAAGGTATTCAATTTTATACTACATATCCAGAATTTCCATATGTTGAGGCTGCTATGAAACATTTAGAAGAATATCAAGAAGAACTATTAAAATGCAATGATTTCCAAAAATATGTTAAGTATATGAAAAAATGGGAAGATACTCCTAAATATGAATTAGGAAAACAAAAATCTAAAGATGGCAAAACATTTTATAAAATCAGAGCCCTAAAGCCTTTTTCTTTTTATTATAGGAATAAATTTTATATAGTAAAAAAAGGCGAAGACGGCGGTTGGGTTTCATCAGAAAGCAATCTATCGCAAAAAGGAAATTGTTGGATTGATAAAGATTCTGTCGTTGCAGATAATGCAAGAGTTGAAGATAATGCTCTTGTTTTTGATTCAAGAATTTGCGGCAATGTAATAATAAAAGATTTTGCTATTATCAAAAATAATAGTTTTTTAGCACAAAATGTATTAATAGAAAAAAAAGCAATCGTTGATAAAAGTGATATTTTTAACAATGCTTTAGTTACTGACAATGCATATATTTATCTTAGTAAAATTGTTAATAATGTCGAAGTTTATGGATATAGCAAGGTATATAATTGCGAACTATTAGGCAGTTTATGGATTGAAGATTCAGAATTAAATAAAAAGAAATTAAGTGGAAATAAAAAAATAAAAGGAGAAACAAATATATGAAATTAAATGTAAAAAATACAAGTAATGAAACTAACAACACTAACAATAAATGGCATACAAACAAATATATGGATATTTATTTAAAAAAGATTTTTGAAAACAAAGATGCTTATGATTCTATGATGAATCCTTGTAAAGAACACGATGCAGGACTATTACCAGACATCGATGAAGCATCAGAGTTTTTATTAAACAATAGGGATATGAGTATTTGCATTTTTGGCGATTATGACGGAGATGGTATTCTTTCAACTTCCATCTTATATAATGGCTTAAAACAATTTTTCCGCTCTGTAAATTATATGATTCCAAACAGAGAAAAAGATGGTTATGGAATGAATACTAACATGGTTAAAAAAGCCTTTGAAGGAAGAGAACCTTCAAAAATGATTGTTATCACATGTGACAATGGAATTTCTTGTCACGAAGCCATCAATTACGCAAAAGAACAAGGTGCTACTGTTATTTTAACGGACCATCATACACCAGATAAAAACAATTTACCTAATGCAGATTATATTATTCATCCTCAATTGGGGAATTATCCTTTTGGAGAAATTTCTGGGGCTACTGTCACATATAAATTTATGAATTATTTATTTAATAAAGCAGGCTATGTAAATGAAGCATTAAGTCGTTATATTCTTCAAATGGCTACAATTTCAATTGTCACAGATGTCATGCCAGTAGCTTCATCAACTAAAGAAGAAATGGATTTAAATGAAAACAGAGGAATTCTTATTAAGGGATTAAAATCAATCAACGAAACGCCAGATTGGCATATGAGTATGCTTATGGATTTTATGAAGATTGCTCCAGGTACAATGGATGAAACAAGTATTGGATTTTCTGTTGGACCAACTTTAAATGCATCCGGTCGTATCTTCGATGCAACTATTGCGGTTGATTTTTTCGCATATGAAGAACAAGATAAAGAATTTGCAAATACATCTGCGTCCTTCTTAATGTATCTTAATGAAAAAAGAAAAGAAATGAAAAATGATGAATTAAAATTGGCAAAAGATGTTGTTTGTGGAAATAATTGCCGTCTTGCTTTTGCAGAAGATTTAACCAAAGGACTTATTGGTATTGTTGCAGGAAATTTCTGCCAAGAAAATCATTTACCTTCAGGTGTTTTTACATTAGGAGTTATGAATGGTGAAGCTGTATGGACTGGTTCTATGCGTTCAGATACTATTAATATTTACGATGCTTTAACTTGGGTAAATGAACAATTACCATTAGTTGCTTTCGGAGGCCACAGTGGTGCGGCTGGAGTTTCTGTAAAAGACAGTGATAAAGATAAATTTATTGAATTATTTGAAGAATATGCTACACAAAATGCTTGTGAGCCATTAGATATTTCTATTCAATTAGATAAATTTGAAGATTACAAAGATTTTGGAGAAGCTTTGAAACTTATAAAGCCTTTGGGTCAAGGATTGCCTAGACCAACAGTAAAATTTAAATTTTATTGTGATAACGTTAATATTTTTTATAAGAGCGGACATGTTAAATTAGGTAATTACACTCAAGCAGAATTGTGGCTTTACAGTCAAAAAGATGCTATTTTAAAACATCCTGTTTTAGATGTCCTCCCATTATCAAAAAGTAATGTTCAAGCAAAAATTGATGAAGGGATGACCCCGGAAGAAGCCGAGGCAAATAAGTATGAAAGATATAGCAAATTTAAAAGCTATTACTTATTTGATATTGTTGCCGAAGTTGATTATTCAACATTTATGAATACAACTGGACCTCAACTTTCTGTAAGAAGCTATGATTAATATCAAGAGCCTATAAGGCTCTTTTTTATTTGTTTACATTTATCTTTTGTGCTGTATGTGTTATATTATATGTGTAAATAATATACGAAAGGAGAAAATCAACTATGGGAATTTTATTATTTATTCAAATGCTTTCAGAAGCAATTTTTGGAGGTATTGTTGAAGCAATAGGAATTATTTTCTTTATAGCATGTTTTGCATCATTGTTATATGCAATTGGTTCTATTGCTGTATTTGTTTCACAACCTGCAACAAGAAAGGAAGTATATAAAAAGAATAAATATATAAAAAAATTTGTGGACTTCTTAGCTAAACACTAAGAAGTTTCTTTTACAAGGAAGGAGGAATTTTATGATATTAAAACTAAATAAAGAAAAAAAAGAAGAAGTCAAAAATGACGATTATGAAAAAATAAGAGGATTAATAAAATATATTTTTTATCCAAAACAAGGGTTAACAAAAAATTGTGATGCCACTTTTATAGGAGCAACAGTAATACTTCCTGGTGGTGAAAAAATTAAATGTTTTGGAATGTCACATTATATTGAACAAGGTGATTATTTTGAATTTGAAGGACATTACCAACAAGATGGTACCTTTAAATTTGATTTCATGAAACGTGTCGATGACGATGAAGTAGGAGCAATTTCCATGTTAAAGTTTTTGTTTGGCGCTAAAACCGCAATCTTAATCCAAGATAATATGGGTGGAGCAGTTGAAGCAATGAATACCTTTAAAAGTAATTTCGATTATTTTCAATTCGAAGCTTTAAAAATCAAAGGTATCGGTTGTAAAAAACTAGAAAAAGCCTATAACAAATACGAAAATAATATTGCTATAGACGTTCTTTATCAAAAATTTTTTAAATACAAAATGTCTATGAATCAAGCTATGAAAATTTTTAAAAAATGGGGTTCAAAATCTTTAGAAGTTATTGAAAAAAATCCTTATGTTCTTTATACAATTGAAAATTGTTGTTATTGGGACACTGTTGATAATATTGCTCTAAAATATTATAAATTAAAACCAACAGATGAAAGAAGAATGTCTGCTGGTATTCTTGTAGAAATGAATGCTAGTTGTTCAAATGGAGATGATTTTGCTTATTATAAAGATATCGTCAAAAAAACTGCCTATCGTTTAAAAGTCGATGTTTCATATATTCAAGAAGCAATTTTATTAATGATTGATAAAAAAACTTTAATCTTAGTTCAAGATAAAGGAACTGACATTTTATATCTTCCTTATATGTATAAAGCTGAAGTTAATGTAGCTAATTTATGTAAAAAATTCATTACAAATAGAGCCCCTACTGATAATCAATTAAGAAAAATCAATGATTTTATTAATGATTATGAAAATAATAAAGGATTTAAATTAGCTCAAAAACAAAAAGAAGCTATTATTAACTCCCTTACAAATAAATTGTCAATAATAAGTGGTCCTCCTGGTTCTGGTAAAACTACTATCATTGATGTTATTTGTAATTATTATGCAAAAGAACATATTATGCTAGCCGCGCCTTCAGCTAAAGCTGCAGATAGAATGTATAAATCTACAGGATTACATTCTTCAACCGTGCATAGATTATTAAAATATATGCCACAAGAAAATACCTTTAAATATAATTCAGCAAATCCTTTACCTGCTAGTGTTGTTATCGTTGATGAAGTTTCAATGTTAGGTCTTGTATTAACAAATCATTTATTAAATGCAATCCCAGAAGATATAAAAGCCCTTATTTTTGTTGGAGATGTAGACCAACTACCTTCTGTTGATGCGGGTAATGTATTAAGCGATATGTTGAAAGGTAATGTTCCTGCAGTTATCTTAAATGAAATTTATCGTCAAGGTGATGGGTCTGTTGCTTTGACTAGAGCAATGGAATTTAAAGATAGAAAAGGATTAAATACGACAGATAGTAAGGATTTCAAATTCTATGAAGAATCAAACATTCAAAAAATTCAAAAAGATGTTGTTGATTTATTTATGGAAGATATTGAAACCTATGGATTAGAAAATGTTATTGTCTTAACTCCACAAAATAAGGGAGAAATTGGAGTTAATAAATTGAACGAACTTATTCAAGAAGCTTTTAACCCAAAAGTTTTTGATAAAACACCAGAAATTAAATCCGGAAATCGTCGTTTTAGAATTGGTGATAGAGTTCTTCATACAGTCAATGAAGACGATAGAGGAGTATATAACGGCTATGTAGGTACGATTACAGGTATTATTGAAGGAGATAAAAACTTTGATACTGTAGATACTATCATTGTTCAATATGATGATATTGAAGAAGAATACACTCGTGAAAGATTTGATAATATAAAATTGGCTTATGCTCTAACAGTGCATAAAAGTCAAGGAAGTGAGTATCAAAGCGTTATTATGGTTACTCATTCAGCTCATAATTATATGTTAAACATTCCTCTTATTTATACCGGAATGACTAGAGTAAAAAATATTCTTCATATAATTGGAGAAAAAAAGGCTTTAGACAATGCTTCTACAGCAATTCCAAAAATAAGAAAATCAAGACTGAAAGAATTATTAAATGATTAAAAAAGAGAAAAAAATTTTCTCTTTTTTATTGTCGCAAAAAACTTTATATGATATAAGATATGTGCGAATTTATACGAATTTATTTATTAAGAATTAAAACCCTAGTTTATTCATGTAACTAGGTAGATAGGAGAAAAATATTATGAAAAAAATTATTTTTATTACCGAAGAATCAAATCCAATGCTATTTGAATATTGTATGCATGTGGCAGAAAAATTTTGTTATGGCAATAAAGATAAAAAATATGACGATATTTATAGTCGTCATGAAAATATATATCTATGCGGAAAGGTGTATGGACATTTTATAACTGGCTTTGCAGATGATTTCAAACCTAGTTATAGGTATATTAATAAATTTTTTGCAAGATTGTAAGACTCTTTTTGAGTCTTTTTTTATTTATAAAAAAATAAATTAATACTTGATTTTTATATATATTATGATAATTTTCATTCGGAAATTCTATTAAAAATTTCTGGAGGTAATAATTATTTTTAAAATATTTTCTGAAAATGAAAGACAAGTTAAAAAACTTAGTAAACAAGCGAATAAAATTCTCGCTTTGGAATCTAATTATGACAAATTAAATGATGAAGATTTGTCAAAAGAATTTAAAAAAATAGCCAAACAAGTTGAAGAAGGCAAACAATTAAAAGATGTTTTAAATAATTGTTACGCTATTATTAGAGAAGTAGCTTATAGAAAATTAGGATTAAAAGCTTATAAAGTTCAAATTATGGGGTCAATAGCCTTATTTAATGGAGATATAGCAGAAATGAAAACCGGTGAAGGTAAGACATTAACATCTATTTTCCCAATTTGCTTACATGCTTTAACTCACGAAGGAGTACATGTTATTACTGCAAATGAATATTTAGCAGAACGTGATTACAACTTAAATAAACCTGTTTTTGATTTTTTAAAAATATCATCAGCAGTAAATAAAAAAGACCTTTCTCATGAGCAAAAACAGGCCGCATATGCTTGTGATATTACATATACTACTCATTCTGAAGTCGCTTTTGATTATTTAAGAGATAATATGGCTTTAAAGAAAGGAACAACTGTTTTACGAGAAAAATTAAACTACGCTTTAATTGATGAAATTGATGCTATTTTAATTGATGAAGCTCGTACACCATTAATTATTTCTCATCAAGTATCTCATGAATTAGACGTGTATGAAAAACCACAAAAATTTGTAGAATCACTTGTTGAAAATGAAGATTATGAAATAGACATAAAAGATTATGCAATTTTCTTAACAGATAAAGGAAACACTAAGGCTGAAGAATTTTTTAACGTCCCTAATTTATATACTACAGATAATCGAATCTTATTACATCGTATTTTACAAGCGTTACGTGCTACATATTTAATGGAAAAAGATGTCGATTATATGGTAAAAGATAATTCAATTTTAATCATTGATAAATTTACTGGTCGAGTTATGCCAGGGAAAATGTATATGAAGGGATTACACCAAGCTCTTGAAGTAAAAGAACATTTGAAACCATCTCAAGAATCTGAAATCAAAGCATCTATTACTTATCAAAACTTTTTTAGACTCTATCATAGAATTTGTGGAATGACAGGTACTGCAAAAACTGAAGAAGAAGAATTTTTAAGAACTTATAACATGCGTGTCGTTTCAATTCCAACAAACAAACCAGTTGCTAGAATAGATTCTATTGATGAAATTTATCAAGATGATTTTCATAGAGATAAAGCTCTTGTAAATGAAGTTATAGAAAAGCACAAAACTGGTCAGCCAGTATTAATTGGAACTGTTTCTGTAGAAGCTTCTGAAAACATTTCAAAAATGCTTAGTGATTTGCAAATTCCTCATTCAGTGTTAAATGCTAAAAATCATGAAAAAGAAGCCGAAATAATTTCTCATGCAGGAGAAAAAAATGCTGTTACAGTATCAACTAATATGGCTGGTCGTGGAACTGATATTAAATTAGGAGAAGGAGTTGCAGAATTAGGTGGATTGTGTGTATTAGGTGAAGAAAGACATGAATCTAGACGTATTGATAATCAATTACGTGGGCGTTCTGGACGTCAAGGAGACCCAGGATATTCAAAATTTTTTATTTCATTGGATGGTGAATTAATGACCCGTTTCGGTGGAGACCGTGTAAAATCCTTACCAATATCTTCATTAGACCCTAGTAAACCTTTAAAATTCAAAATATTAGCAAAATCTATTGAAACTGCCCAAAAAACAGTAGAGGGGGATAATTTAGCTGCTAGAAAAAATACATTGGTATATGATGATGTTAATCATACCCAAAGAAGTATTTACTATGCAGACAGAAAAGAAGTTCTTAACTGTCAAACGATGGATGATATTTATCATATTTTAAACACATTCAATATCAATGAAAAACAACTAAATTCTTTAAAAGAAATGGTAAAAAATATCCCAGAAGATATTTCAGTACCAACTTTTATTAAAACTTTATTGATAACATCAGATAATTTATGGATTGAACATATTACTCAGATGGATTTACTACGTGGAACTGTTCATTTACAATCTATGGCTAAAAAAAGCCCATTTGTAATTTATGAAGAACAAGGAAAGGGACTTTTTGATTATTTTATTGAACGAGTAGCAACAGATTCAATTCCAGCTGTATTAAAATCAGCAGAAACCCTCAAAAATTCTCTCCAAAATGCCACAAAAGAAGAATTAGAAGAAACTGCAAAGAAACTCGCAAATACTTCAGAAAAGGTCGAAACAGTTGTACTCTAAAAAAGCACCATTGTATAAACTCAGAAAAGCCCGATTAGAGCATCATCTAACGCAAGGGGATGTGGCATATATTCTAGGTTGTACAACACAATTCTACTCACAAATTGAGAGAGGAATTAATGTTTTGTCTTATGACTATGCCGTAAGATTAGCGTTAATGTTTCAAACAACACCAGATGAGTTATTCTTTGAGCAGTTTAAATATATGCATATTCAAAAATTAGACGTAGAAAAAAACCGAGAAAAATAATTCCCGGTTTCTTTTTTGTTTTTTAGAGGTATTCATACATAAAATCAATCCATTGTAAGTAAAATTCATGATTGATTGTTTTTTGCGAGAATATTTGCAGTATTTTGTCTGTGAATTCTCTGTCGTTAAATTGGTTTTGGAGGTTTTTTTGAGTTTCTTCTAAGTTTTTTGCCCCTAAATGTTTTTGCAATAATACTATTGCTTTCCCTTTTTCATAATTCCCATTAAATAAATCTTGAAAAACTTTTTCGCACAATTCTTTTTTTGTCATATAACAGCCTCCCTCTACTTTTTATTTGTCAATTTAGCAAATAATAGTATTTAAAATAGTACTTTTTACTATTTATACTATTATAATAGCTCTTAAAGAAAACGGTATCAATCATTTTGTTAAAGAAAATGTTTTTTGATAGCTTTTTCTCAGTTTTTTTAAGTTATTTCGTAAGTTTGCATTGATTTTATCATATTTTTTTACCAATTAAAGTCTTGACACGTTCTTTTAAATACTATTTAAAGGTGGTTTTTTTAACTTTATATAATATTCATTTTTACAATATATTGACTTAAGAAAAATCAATATAATTTTTGCTTATTTGACAATTTGGCAAATCTTATATATTATAATTGTATGAAGATACACGACTATGTATTTTCGCTATAAATGGAGGAAAAATAGTTTATAGCTAGAAAGGAGCTAAAATGAAAACCGGCGCTAAATTAAAAAACTTGAGAAAGATGAAAAAATTATCTCAAGAAGAAGTAGCCAAAGTTTTAAACTTGTCGTATTCAACCCTATCTCGTTGGGAAAATGACACAAGAATACCTACTTATGAAGATTTATTTAAGCTAGGTCAGTTCTATGGGGTCTCTGTTGATTATTTAAGTGACCCAAACGAAGAAAGCTTTTACTGGAGTTTAGTTAAAGAAACAGTATCTTTTGAAGAGGGAACAGAACCTGCAAAAGAAGATATTATTCATAAAGTTTATTTAACTCCACATACACATCCTTGGGATATTACAATAATGAGAGTAAGAAATGAAAATATGGATTTTGGACTAACTAAAAATTCACTAGGGTTAGTAGCTTTAAATAAAGTTTCTCCTGGAGAACTTCATGTTATTTCGATTAATGACCGATATTATATTTCAAAAATAAGCAACAAAGATAATGCGATTGCTTACGAAGGGCCATTTCTTCCAAATAGTTTTGATAATGTAAAAATAGTTGGTCAATTACTTTCAATAGTGCATAATATGCCATAAATCCTCATAAACATGGGGATTTTTTATTTAGAAATAAAAAAAAGACAAAAACCTAATCTCTAGGTTTTTGTCCAATTTTTCTTTCTAATTCTCTAAGTAAGGCATCTTCCTCTTTGCCTTCTTTAGTGTTTCCGTTACCATTACGTAGGCTTTCTAATCGAGCTTCCGCAATCTCGATATATAAATCTTCCATACGGATTTGATTAACAACAGATTGACGATGTAAATCATCTCGCGCACATTTTTGTTCAATTTCTAATGCTTTTGCATGGTTTAATCGTCTTTCTTCAGACATTTTTACTCCATCAATTACAAAAGAAATGATTTTTAATATTACAATGGCAAAAAAGAACCATTTAATAATACCAAAAAATAAATTTATGTTTTCCATAATAAATTTCCTCCTTCTACCTAGTCTTATGGATAAACTAGGATTTTTTATTTTTATAAATACATAAAATATCGAATAAAATGACACTTATTATATACCACTTTACATTGTTATATTCAACTGTTTATGGTATATTATAATAAAATAGGAGGCTTTTTATGAAAACATATATATCATTATTTATACTTGCTATTTTTATGGCAATTTGTGCATATACAGATATAAAAAAAGAAAAATTACTAAATTATGTTACTTATAGTGGTATGACTGTAGGAATAGTTTTAAATTATATTCTTTATCAAAAGGATGGGTTACTTTCATCAATTGTTTCTATTCTTGTAGCTTTTGTCATTTTTATAATTCCTTATTTAATTAAACAAATGGGGGCCGGTGACGTTAAAGAACTTATGATGATTTCTTCAATAATGAATATTTATTACTGTATAGGAGTAACAATTACCGGTTCTTTTTTAGGAGGATTATGGGCTTTATATAGATTTTTCATTAAAAAAGAAAAACATATAAAAGTACCTTTAGGATTATTTTTATTTATTGGATTAATTGTATATCAAACAGCAATTATTTTATTTGCTTAAAAGAGGTTTTTTATGAATAAAAAGTGGAAAACATTATTAATTATTTTTTTGAGTACTGTATGTCTTACTGGTTGCAGTACTGGCTTAAAAAGAAAAAAATCTTCAGATACTAATAAACTAGTTGAATATAATGTTTATAGTGATTTAAGTCTTATTTTGAATCAAAATAACTCGCTTATTATATCTGATAAAGAAATAAGTAAACAAAAACTTAATGTAGATGAATATAATAAAAAAAGTGCAATTTTAATGGCACAACATTTAGAAAATATTTATAAAATTTGCAACAATCGTATTTTACAAGATTTTGATAAATCATATACTTATGATGAAGATTACCAAGATTATTTAACAATGCTTTCTAAATATATAGATATTTATCTTGATGAAAATGAAGAATTAAAGCAATGGATGTCTGAAGGAAATATTGAAGCAATTTGTGCTTCAAATTCTTATAAATATAATATTGTTTTATTGGACTATGCCATTGAAACTACAAATCTAAAAGAAGAAATAGCAAATTATAAAAAGTGATGTTCTCATCGCTTTTTTATTGTTTTTTTTTATTGATTTGATATTATAATGCCATAAACGGAGGTGGTTTTTTTTGAAAAAAGTACGTTTAATTTATGCTGGTTTATGTACAATAATTTTATTTACACCAATAACAACCGTTTCTGCAAATGACGATATGTTTTCACAATTAAAAAATAATTATCAAACATCTTCTTCAAATTATGGAAATATTGGAGATGCTAATGTGAGTGTAGGATATAAAACTTATTTATCAAATGTTTCAACTTCAACTTCAGTACTAGATTCTCAATTAAAAGATTTAAATGAGTATAAACAAACATTAGAAATTTATAAAAATTTTCAAAAGGATTATCAAGATGCTTTAACTCAAAAAGATGATATATCAGAAAAAACATTAAAAGATTATGAAAATTTAAAAAGCACAGCCGAAAAAGAATTAAAAGATTATGAAGAAAATGGTAAAAAAACAATGAATGATAAGAAAACTGAATCTCAAAATCTTTTATCAGAAACTCAATTACAACAAGCTACAGATTTTAATAATTTTCAAAAAGAAGTTGCTAATTTAAAAACTGAAATATCTAGCCAAAAATCCACTATTACAGCTGAAGCTCAAAAAGCAGCAGCTACTAGATACAATTCTGTTGCAGATGGATATTCTGCCGCAGTAAAAAAAGTTTCTGCTGGTAATGTGTCAAAGTCAACCTATAATAAAATAGCAAATTCTATAGCTAGTAGTTACAAATCTTATGTGAATACATTTGAAAAGGAATATGCTTCAGAAGCTTCACAAAATAGTTTTGCTAAAAAAAATCCTAGTAAAAATACAAACAAAACCAGTGCCACAACAGGACGAACATATGGTGGACATAAAATGAATACAACAACCAAAAAAAGTTTGGTAGATGAAAACATCGATGGTTTTGTAAAAGGTATAAAATCATTATTTTAATAAAAAAAGGCTAGCAAGAGCTAGTCTTTTTAATTACCAAAATTTGACAATAATTCATTAAATAATAATATTCTTCATCTTGTGAATAATGTAAATTATTTCCATTTGCTAAAATAGTAAGCAAATCATATCCATTAATTAACATAACTTCTGGATAATTTTTATCAAATAATCGAATCCTATTTTCTTCTGCTAATAGAACACCATCAACGATTTCAAAAATCACGCGATAACGTTTGCCAGTACCACCTTCTTTTTTATTTTTTTCAGTTACTAAACTTTTTAAAGATTTCAAATCAATATTTTCATCTAATTCTAGTTCAATATCGTTCATATGATGAGTATTTATTCCGTTTATATAGCGTTGAAAGAATTTTTCTCCCATTTGAACCATTGTTTTTTGTGTATGAATATTATATTGAATTTCTTGAAATTCAGATTTTCCAGATTGTTTTGTCATTTTTATAACAATAACCATTTCATTATTTTGTTCAATAACTTTGAAATTTCCTTTAGTACAGCCATTAATACCTAGCTTTTTCATATTTAAGTTTTTTAGGTAGTCATAGTTAATTCCATAATCCACTGTATTATCGAGTTCTAATTGGTTTTTATCAAAAAACATTTCAAAAGCGGAATATCCTGTCATTGATTGAGCATATAATTGATGATTAGCAACACTGAAAAAAACCTTAGACCCAATATCTGGGAATTCCTTTAATTCACTTCGCATTTTTTCAAAGTTTTTAAAACAATCTAATTCTTTTCCAGTAATTTCAAGTGATTTTTCAGTATCGTTCAATTCAATAAACTCAAATTTCTTTTCTTCTGCTGGAGTAGGTAATGACAACTCTTTCCCATTATCATAAACGATTTTGTTATTGTAAATAACAAAATTTTCTCTACCACTAATACTTTCAAAAGCCTCTAAAAAATCTTCTAAATGCCAACAATAATCTTTATCAATATCTTCTTTTACAATACTGCAAAGATACTTAAAAGACACTGTTTCCTTTTGAAAATCCGTTAAAGATACTTCTAAAATATTATTTTTTTTATGTAAATAAATTAATGTATTTACTTTATTTAAAGAACATTCACTAATTGGTTTTAATAATTTTTTCTTCATTTAATTTCTCCTTATCTTTATTTAATTTTCTTTGTTTATCCCATTGTTTATATTGATAAATGACTTCACGAGCAATAATTTCTATATTAGGAATCGCTTGTTGATAGCAATCCCATTTTTCATATTCTTTTTCCTCAGAGAAAAGACCACCGACCATGATTTCATATTCACAACGAGACCATTCTTCTCTAAGAATGACTTGAAGTTCTTTACAAAAGCCAGAAAATCCATAATGAATCATTCCACTCATAAATTCTTCATATTTGAATTTACTCGGTGCTCTACAATATTTTTTCACAGCCTTTAAAGTTGCTTCATAGACTACAATATTATTAAAAATGTTGTAATTTTTTACTTTGTTTCTATTAAAATCATGATTTAGTACATAAAATTCAAATTTTGGATTCATTTCAACCTCCTAACTTTATGAGAATAATGTGAATATAATTGTTCCTGCAACTAAATATGAAACTGTCCAAACAACGATTGATAGATAAAAATGTTTAGAGTTATACCTAATAATAAACGCTCCAATCAAAAATAAAACAAGAGCAATTGGTTGTAAAATCGATAACATTTTTTTATTTACCTTTTAGATAGTTCTATAGCAATGTCACAAGCTTTTTTAATACTTATTTTATCTCTTATAATTGCTAATGCCTTATCATCGCTTAATTTATATCTATCTCTAAAAGGTACAACAATATCAATAATATGTCGTTTTGTTAAAACACGTTGTTTTTTGAATGAATCGTATTTATTTCTTGTTAAACCAATGTCCATTAAAATATCAAAAGTTTTTTCTTTGTCGTAGGGGATTTCTTCTTGTTTCATTATTTCTAATACTCTTTCCATTTATTTCTCCTTGTATTTTTCATATATAGCATTTAATTGGTCTTTTTCTCCATTTTTAGAAATTTCTTCAATTTCAGTTATTTCTCTATCACTGATTCTTTTCTCTTTTATTTCCTTTAAAGCCCAATTATTAATTATTTTTATAATTTCATCTGGTAGGGGATGATAAATTTTTTTATCTACTAACACCCAACTTTCTGTAATTAAATCTTCATAATAAAATTCGTATTCATTGACTAAAATGTCTCCAACGTAAGTTTCTGTCGCAAGTTCATTTAATTTTGAATAATTTACAATTTTTATTTGAATATCCTCGTTAATTCTAGCAATTGTTGAATTAGGAATATAATCATCGAGGTAAGACATTGAATTCATATCAAAATCCACATTTATTACCAATGCTTCAGCTAATTTGGTATGGTCTAATGTCACATTTTGTTTTTTCTTAAATAATTTAAACATTTGTAATCCTTTCTTTTTTATATGTGTTTATGATATTTTCAATATCTTTTTCCGTTGTTTCTTGAAATGTGTATTTTTGATTTGGTATATGCTTGAATTCATATATTCTTTCTCCTAAATAACTAATAGGAATATAGTCTTCAACTTCTGATTCATTAACACCCTCTATATCATAGACAATGTTGTTATATTGATACGCTATGTGTCCAAATGGAGCACACCATACAATTTTCCCGCCAGGAAAAGCATCTTGTAGCATTAATGCAAAATAATAACAATATCCATCTCTAAAAATTTTTCTAACATGTTCGTTATCTTCTATCCCCGAACTATGCGAACTAAAAAAATTGTATATAAATTCTAGAATATCTTTATTTGCTTGAGGATGTTTTTGCATAATTAAATCTATCCAATTTTTACCATTTGCCATACTAAAACATCTTCTCCATTTCTATATAACATTGCATTAAAATCATTAACAAAAGACATTTCAGCACAGTTTTCTTCCAATCCTTCTTCTGGAGTATTTTCATCAAATTCTTTTTGTAAAATTTCTTTTGGATTATTACATTGTTCAATAATTTTTGTACTAATGTCATACCCGTCGGTTGAAATAAGCATATATTTATTATTTTTTCTTTTTTCAATAGCTAAATTGATTGCTAAATTAATAGCTCCAGCCATTTGATTGTTATAGTTGGATATGATTATTTTTTCTTTAATAAAATCTAAACCGTATTTTTCTACAAGTTTTCCGACAGAATTTGAAAAATAAATAGACGGAATTGTAGAAATAGTAGAAAAATCAATTTCTACCTTATCTACTGTTTCTAATTGAACTAATTTATTGATTTTTTCAAAAAGTTCAGTTCCAGGATTCTTTTCTTCATTAATTACTTTTGCATAAATTTTTACCATAGTTGTTTTCTCCTTGTTTTTTAATTATTTCATACAAAGAATTAAATCGGCTTCTTCTTTACTTAAACGATTTATCTCTGTATCTTTTAAGTTTAATAATTTTAATTGTATTTTTTGTGGTTCTTCTAAGTTTTTTTCTTTTGGAATGATTTCAGTGTATGAGGCTTGAGACACTGGTAAGATGCGATAAAAATACTCAAAACGAGATGCTTTTTCATAAGATTGATAATTTTTGAGGTATTTATCGGTTTTTACCATGATATCGAATGATTTTAATTTGTTTTTTAGCCATGACGGATGAATCAATCCATTAAAAAAATAATTTACAATTTCTTCATGAGTAAGTCCTTCATTAAAATCAGCGTTTTGAATACTCAACCATTTTAAATATGATTGCATATATTTCTTCATCGCTAAATCTAATGAAATACTGTCAATTGGAATATAAGGATTCCTTTTCTTTAATACTAATTTCATTTTTTTCTCCTTTCGTATATAATCACACATTTATTATATCACATTGTTTGTATTTGCGATATATGTTATATTATATTAAGCTTATAGAGGGGTGATGTAAATGTTCGATTTTGCTGCTTATGGCGAAACAATAAAAAACAATTTAGAAACACAAGATGATTCGATTTTAATTCAAGAAATAGACAATTTTATAGTAATGATGGTTTCGGATGGAAATGGTAGTTCTCCTGGAATGATAAATATAGGTTCTTTAGCAAATAGCATTCTATTTGATTATTTAAAATCAATTATGTATAACGCAACAATTACATCCTTAGTCAACCAAATAGGTTTTGGAATGGTGATGGTTCAAAAATGCTTTCTTTCAATAAACGCTATTGATGAAAAATATAAAAATATTTATGCTACTCAAAGTGTTGTAATTATTGATAAACAATCATTAGATGCTTGTTTTGCATCTTTAGGAAATTGTGAAATTCAATTGTGGAGAAATCATCAATTCACAAGAATGAACACGCTGCAATCTGTTGCTTATGAAAAATTAATGAAAGGGGAAATTGTGGAATCAGATTTTTATAACTGTGCGGATAGAGGCGTTTTAACAAGTGCCTACGGTGTTTATCCAGATATAAAACCTTTTATTCAAAAAGGAAAACTAATTGCAAATGATATTTTACTTCTCACAACAGATGGAATATATGCTGCAATGAATCCCAATGATGTTGTTGATTTAATGGGTCAAGGAGATACTCCACAAGGAGCTGTAAAAAAAATATTAGAAGCGACAAACTTAAAAGGTGCTTTTGATAATGCGGGAATGATTTGCTGCTTTATTATGGAAAATAATCAATAATTTTTTAAAAAAAAGAACTTTATATATTGCTTTTTTCTACTTTATAAGATATATTTACGTGGCAAATGTGAGAGCTCTTTTTGAAAGAAAAATCACATAAAATTGGTTGTCTAAAAAATAATAAAGTACAACCCAAAAAAATAATAATATGGATATAAAGAAATATCCGGAGGCAATTTAAATGACTGATTTAGTAGAAATGAAAGTAGGGTCTGGACGTAATTCAGATGGTAGCAAAATTCCTGGTTACGCAGCTCGTTGTGGAAAATCATTAAGTGAATTATTAAAAGAAAACGATTCTGTAGTTATTAAAGCTATGGGTGGAGATGCTGTAAATAGTGCAGTAAAGGCATATATGCATGCAAATCAATTATTAAAAGAATTTGATAAACATGCAATTATTAAAGATGTAAAATTGCAACATGAAACTCTACAACGTAGAGACGGAGTAGAAGTAGATGCTGTATTAGTCGCAATGACTGTAACTTTTGATAAATAATGAATCCCGATGACTTAAATGCATGGGGGAAAATCCATTTTATTTGTCCATGTCATCAAAAGAATTCAAATTATTCCTTTGATTTAATAAAAAAGGGTGGATTAATTTATTACAAATGTAACAATCCTAATTGTAAAAACTGTTTTTCTAGTGATGTTCATTTAAAAACAATGGAATCATTAGATAAATATATTCAAGAAAAAGGTACTCCAGAAGGATTCACTCGATATTTTAGAGAAAAGGACATTAGGTTTAAAACCAAATATATAGAAACAAAAAAAATTACAAATAATTATAAAACTTATATAATAGAAGTTATTAAAATGACTTAAAGGTTCCTCTATAGGAACCTTTTTTGAGGTAAAAATATGTTAAAGAATATATCTAAAGATTTAGAAGATGAATATAACATGTTAATTAATAATCAAAAAGCTTTTTATAATCATTCTGTAAATGTCGCACTATATACAAAAATTTTACTTAATCAAATAAAAAAAGATTATCCATCATGTAAAATCAATGATACTTTAGAATTCTATATAGAAATGGCTTCACTTTTACATGATATTGGTAAGGTTAAAGTCCCTTTATATATTCTAAATAAGACTGAACCTCTTTCATATTTGGAATTTGATTTAATAAAAAAGCATCCTCAACTAGGATATATAATTGTTGCTAATAATTTTGATAAACTAGCAAAAACAAATGAAGATATAAAATTTGTAGAAATATGTAAGAATGTAATATTATTTCATCATGAAAGATGGGATGGAAGTGGATATCCTTATGGAATTAAGGGTAATAAAATTCCTTGGGAAGCACAAATAATTGCAATTGTTGATAGCTTTGATACAATGACTTATTCACGTTGCTATCAAGATGCTATTCCAAAAGATGAAGCAATAAATAAATTATTAAAAGATAAAAAAAGATATAACAAATATATATTGAATAGTTTAAAAAAAGCTGAAAAAGAACTGATAAACACTATGTAAATAGAGCAATATATTTTTCTTTGTTGATTTATTAGTGAAATTATGTAATAATAATGGTGTCGAAAATAAAAATTATCATAAATTATGAATTTTAAAATTTAATAGTCATAGTATGTTTTTTAGCATACAAAAAGAGCACTTATTAGGGAAATTAACCATTCAATGCGTGTTTAGACATGGCCTTATGCTATCAATATTCTTAGGAATGATTGGAAGTGAATTAAGAATTCAACATCATTTGTTGATGTGTCTGGCTGGTTGTTTGGTGTAATTTCATCACCATTGATAATTGTATTTTCGACAAACTTACATTTATCACGCAGGTTGATTTTTCTAATAAGTGCTTTTCTTATAAAAGAAGGAATTATTGGAGTGGCATTCAACAATTCAAAGAAAAGAGCAAAAATAAAAACCTCTTTGGCGAGAGGTTATAAATAAAGCATTTCTCAAGTGGCATTGAGAGTATGTTTTTATATGCCCATTGGCTGTGGGACTTTTATTAATTTTTACAATTAAAGAATACAATTCTTTAATCTTTTTGTCAACCTTATTTTTGACAATTCGAAATTTTTTATACTGTTTTTGTAAATTTTAATAACTATAGAATCCCTCGGTCAAATTTTAAAAAGATTGGAGGGATTTTTTATGGAAAATGACAAATATTTTACTGGTTCAGATAATCTAAAAATCGATTCTTTTATTCAAATCCCAAAAGTGCTTTTTAAAAATCCTAAATATAATAAATTGACTCTTACTAGTCGTCTAATTTATTCGCTTTATTTAAATAGATATAACCATACAAAATATAAAGATGAAATTGGCCCTTATATTATTTTTGGAGACAAAGAATTAGAAGAATTTCTAGCAATAACGAAATCAACATGTATCAGAAGTAAAAAACAATTAGTAGATAATAATTTGATACATATAAAAAAGACAACCGGATTCAATAAAATATATATTAAAAATTACAGAAATCCGGACGTTGATGAATTTTATTATGAACAAGATTTGGAAAGTTATTCTTTTTATAGATTCCCTAGAATATTTTTTGATGAAGAATTTGATGAATTGAGCTTAAATTCGAAATTCTTATATACATATTATTTTGATTGGATGTGTTTAAGTCAAATGAATTATGTTGTCGATAATTATGGAAGAATATATTTTAGTGAAAGTGAAAAAGACCAAGAAATTTCATTGCATTTAAATAAAGATACTATTAGAACAGCAAAGAAACAATTAATAGCTGCTGATTTACTTATTGATTATAAAGATTTCAGCAAAACTAAAAATTATTATTTATTAAAACTCGCTAATTATAATCATGAACAATTAATAAATTATAATTTATTGTCTAATAAAGAAAAAAATGAATTAATAAAAAGATTATCTAATCTAAACTCAACATTAATACAAACGCCAAAGATTAATATCAGACAATTAAGAAAAGATGCGGATATTTCAGTAAAAGAAATGATAAATTTATTAAAAAATAAAAATTACATTGTTTCTCCTCAAACATACAACAGATATGAAAAAGGAACTCGAAAATGTCCTAAAGAATTGTATAACGAAATTGTAGAAATTTTAAAAACAGCCACAAAAAGCGAAAAAAGCAACCTGCTATCAACCAATGAAAGCCACATAAACGGAATTTTGACACTTGATAAAGATGAAAAAAAACCACATAAACCTAAAAATGAAACTTATGAAAACGATAAAAAAGACATTAATAAAAAAGTAGATATGCAACTCCATAAAGTTGAAAATATTACCTTTAGAAATGCCAATATCGAATCTAACATTAATTATACTGATAACTATAATAAATTAAATTATATTAATTCTATTTCAATCGAGGACAATATAACAAATACAATTAATTCTATAAAAACTTCATTTAAAAATTTAAATGAATTACAAAAATCAATGATTATTCATTCTCTTAATTCATTATTTCAAAAAAATGGGTTTACTTTAAATAATCAATATATAGATTTAAACTCATTAAATAATTTATTTTCTATTTTTGATGAAATAGAAAATAAAGATGTTGAATCTTATTTTTTAAATGTAATAGAGAGAATGTCAATTTATAAGGATAATTTTAAATCTAATAATAATATTACTAATTGCTTTTTAACATTCGTATTAAATGATTTAATAAAAGGTAAAAATCAAATATTATCATACATTAATCCTTATACCGATTGGATGAACTTGTGGAATGACATGCCAAAAGAAACATCAACAAAATTATCTAATGAATTAGATGATGATTATTTTAAGATATTGGAAAAATATGATTAATTTTCTTGCTATTTACCAATGATTGGATAGAATAAATGCACTAATGGAGGTGCAAAAAAATGTCATTTCATGGATTCGGTTTATTATCAAGTCATCAATATGCTTGGATTCCTATATTATTGTTAGCTTTGGTAGGAGTATATTTTTTCAACAAAGGAATACAACAAAGCCAAAAAGAAGCTCAAGCAGAAATAGGACAAACTAATATTATTTTTTCTATTATTTTAATTGCTATGTGTATTGCTGGATTTTGGTGGTATTATTTAAAATAACTTTCTTATATATAGTCTAAATGTGCGTAATATGATATACTATAATTGTAATATTAGACGAATATATAAAGGAGAGAAAAAATTATGAAGTTTAATCTTAAAGAAAAAAAAGAAAACATTAAAGAAGAGATTGATGAAAAAAAAGAAAATGAAAAATCATCAATTCCTAAATCCGTACCTATTCAAAAAGAAACAAAAAAGTATGGTGAGACGATTTGCAAAATAGCAGGTAAAAATACATTGCTGGAGTTCACTACGAATGGGTTTAATCTAGCTCCAAAAGATAAAGAAGGAAATAGAAAGGAATTATCTTGCCATATCAGTATGAATTTTGTTGAATATGACGATAATTTTAGACAAACCAAATATATTCCATTCTATTTAAATAGTGTTACATGGAGAGGCTTAAAAATGGATTTTCAATCTGGCTTTTTTGATAAACTAGCTGATAAAGAAATAAAAAAAGGGAATCAATTTGCCAGCCCAATTTATTCATTTAATGGTGGCACTCCTAAAGGACCTAACGGGAAACCTCTTTGTAGGATTTTAAATATTAGTCCAGCAAAAAGAGAAGGGAATTTCTTACTAACAGCAATTCAAGCTGAAGGGGAAGTACAAAAAAATGGAACTATTACTTTTAAAAAAGGTTCCAAACAATCTCGAATTTCAATCAGCGTTTCTCATACCACATTAGGTGGAATTTTAGATGAAGTTACATCTTTTATTCCAAAAAATATTTAAAAAAGAGGTAATTTTATGGATTTAAACAAGGTAAAAGATTTTATCAAGGCAAATAAAGTCCCATTTATTGCCGGACTTTCTTGTGCAATGGTTGCCATTACTGCAAGTGCTATTTATTTTTCAATTAAACCTAGTGATAATATTTTGAAATTAAAAAAAGATGAGTTCAAAATTGAACTAGGTGAAAGAATTTCCAAAGATGCAGCATATTACTTAGATACTAAAGACTTAAGTAAAGAAGAAGCAAAAGAAGTTATTGAAAAATCAAAAGTAAATGTTCCAAAAATAAAAAAAGTAGGTAATTATAAGATTAAAATTTCCTATGATATTCAATCAATCGAAGCAAAATTAAAGGTTATTGATACAGTTCCACCTTCTTTTGAAGAAGTGGACAATATGACCGTTCCCCTTGGGACAAATTTTACAGATGATGACCTTAAAGAAATGTTTATTGTCATGGACGGAGATGAAAAAACCCAATTAGATATTGATAATGGCGGATATGATGCCAATAAAGAGGGAACTTATACAATCAAAGCAACTGCGAAAGATTCTTCTGGAAATAAAACAGAGTATTCTTTTACAATTACTGTCACTGCAGGCGTACAAGAAATTCAATATACGGAAAATACTGTGGTTGCTACTGCTAAAACAAAAGATGGTGAAAAACAAACAGTAACACCAACTACAACAACTGAAAAAAAACCTACTTCAACTACAACAGGTTCTGGTTCTACAAATTCGAATAGTAATTCTTCGTCATCCTCATCTTCAAATTCAACTTCTAAACCAAGTAATGGTGGCGGAAATAATTATTTGAAATCAATTAGTATTAGTGGTTCAAAATCTATAAAAAAAGATAATTCTGTAGATTTAACAGCTCATATTAATCCTTCAAATGCTAGTGTTTCTCCTGGAAGTTTTAAATGGAGTTCAAGTAATGAAGGTGTTGCTAGAATTGCTGGTGGAAATGGATATCAAACCGTTTCTGTTTTTGGCGTAGGAGAAGGTTCTGCTACAATTACATGTACTGTAAATGGCGTTTCAGCGTCTTACGTCGTTACTGTTTCTGCACCACAGCAAACAGAAACAACTGATTATAGTGCTATCGAATTAAAATTTATTGATAAAAATGGAAGAGCCTATTCGAAAAAGTTTAACCAAATGACTTCTGGCAATAGCTTAACATTTAACTTGGCAGACTATGGTTGTGTATATAATGGTGGTGCTTCTTTTGTAGGTTCCGGTTTTGCTATATCTGTTGATAGCAATAAATGGTATCAAGAAACAGGATACCCAAATAATGTATATAACATTCACAATGGTGGAACTTTTAAATTTAGAAGTTCAGCAGGAACAGAGGTTACAATTACATGCGTTGTCAATAGAGCTAATATGACTATTGACGAGTTTAACTGTGTATTTAAAGGTGCATGCTAAAAAAAGATGGAATTTTTCCATCTTTTATTTTTTTATTAAATAGTAATAAATACCATATTATATAGTTTTAAAAGTTATATAATGTACATTATGCGAAGTTATCCTAATAAGGAAATGTGCCTACTTTTTTATGCTTTGTTATTGCATTTATGATTATTTTTTTGTGGATGATAGTTAGTTAAATATATACAAATAAAAAATGCCACATATTGTGGCATGATAGCTAATCGTTCTAACTATTGTTTTTTATACAGGGGCGTTGACCGTAGTGG
>ERZ834859.1095-NODE-1095-length-32069-cov-9.137815_pt1 | contig 32069 bp, 42 predicted proteins | sample MGYA00519947_ERZ834859 | MGnify/ENA primary metagenome ERZ834859 (study PRJEB31850, sample SAMEA3708763) | human gut metagenome | biome: human gut; feature: human-associated habitat; material: faeces | place: China | collected 2014 ...
AGCGCATCCAGCAGGCCATGGGCATCACCTTCATCTACGTCACCCACGACCAGGAGGAGGCCCTGGCCATGTCCGACACTGTGGTGGTCATGGACGAGGGAAAGATCCAGCAGATCGGCACCCCGGAGGACATTTATAACGAGCCTAAGAACGCCTTTGTGGCCGACTTCATCGGCGAGTCCAACATCATCGACGGCATCATGCGGGCCGACGGCGTGGTGGAGATCTTCAACCGCCGTTTCCAGTGCCTGGACAAGGGCTTCGCTAAGGACGAGCCGGTGGACGTGGTCATCCGCCCAGAGGACGTGGATATCGTCCCCGAGGGGCAGGGTCAGCTGAAGGGTACGGTCACCTCTGTCACCTTCAAGGGGATGCAGTACGACATCATCGTGGACTTCTACGGCTTCAAGTGGCTGATCCAGACCACCGATCTGTCCCCCGTGGGCTCCCGTATCGGGATCAAGATCGATCCTGACGGCATCCATGTGATGAAAAAGAGCCACTACTCCGGGATGTTCGGGGACTACTCCTCGTACAGTGAGGAGTATGAGGAGATCAGCGACGCCGACTACGATCCCGAGGCGGAGGATCAGGAGGCGGAACATGAAGAAGAATAAGCTGGCCCTGTTCTCCGCCCCCTATGTGCTGTGGATGGCCGTCTTTGTGGTCATCCCCATTCTGATGATCGTCGTCTACGCCTTCTCCTCCTCGGGGGGCGGCTTTACACTGGAGAACTTTGCCCGGATCGGCGACTACATGGTGGTATTCACCCGCTCTTTCAAGCTGGCCTTCATCGCCACCGCCATCTGCCTGCTGCTGGGCTACCCCGTCTCCTGCTTCCTGGCCCGGGAGGGCCCCCGGTTCCAGCGTGTGGCCATGATGCTCATCATGCTGCCCATGTGGATGAATTTCCTGCTGCGGACCTACGCCTGGATGTCCCTTCTGGAGAACACCGGCCTGCTGAACCGTTTTTTTGAGGCCATCGGCCTGTTTGACCTGATCAACGGCATATTCGGCACAAACCTGGAATATTTTAAGATGATTAACACCCAGGGGGCTGTGGTGCTGGGCATGGTCTATAACTTCCTGCCCTTTATGATCCTGCCCATCTACTCGGTGATCGTCAAGCTGGACCACCGGCTCATCGAGGCCGCCCGGGATCTGGGGGCTGACTCGGCCACCGTGTTCCGGCGGGTCACTCTGCCCCTGTCGCTCCCCGGGGTCCTCTCCGGCATCACCATGGTGTTTGTCCCCGCAGTCTCCACCTTCGCCATCTCCCAGCTACTGGGAGGCGGCAAGCAGCTCCTGCTGGGCAACCTCATCGAAATGCAGTTCAAGGGAACGGCCTACAACCCCCAGTTGGGCTCCGCCGTTGCCCTGGTGATGATGCTGGTGGTGGTGGTCTGTATGACTGTGATGAATCGCTTCGGTGAGGGCGAAGAACAGGCGGTGATGCTATGAACCGGAAACCCTCTCTGTTCAGCCGCCTGATGACCGGACTGATTTTTCTCTTCCTTTACGCCCCCATCTTTGTCCTCATCATCTTTTCCTTCAACAACTCCAAAAGCCGCTCTGTATGGGCCGGCTTCACCTTGGATTGGTACGACAAGCTGTTCCACGATCAAATGATCCTGGACGCCCTGTACACCACCCTGGCCGTCTCAGTGCTGGCGGCAGTCATCGCCACCGTTGCGGGCACCTTTGCCGCCATCGGCTTCTACAATATGAAAAAACGCTGGCGCACTCCGCTGATGACGGTGAACAACATCCCCATGGTCAACGCGGAGATCGTCACCGGCGTCTCCCTCTGCCTGTTCTTCGTGGCCTTTTTCAACCTTTGGGGGGATTTTGCCCACTGGGTCAACGGAGCCTTCGGGCTCCAGCTGCCCGAGCAGCTGTACCTGGGCTTCGGCACCATGCTCATCGCCCACATCACCTTCAACATCCCCTATGTGATCCTGTCTATCATGCCCAAGCTGCGGCAGATGGACAAGAACCTGGTGGATGCGGCCCAGGACCTGGGCTGTACCTGGATGCAGGCGTTTTGGAAGGTGGTTGTCCCGGAGATCAAGCCGGGCATCATCAATGGCCTGCTCATTGCCTTCACCATGTCAGTGGATGACTTCGTTATCAGCTACTTCACCGCCGGCTCCAGCACGGCCAACCTGGCCATGCGCATCTACGCCATGACCAAGAAACGTATCAGCCCGGAGGTCAACGCAGTATCCACTTTGTTGTTTGTCACCGTCCTGGTCCTTCTTGTTATCATCAATGTGCGGGAGGCCCGCCAGGAGCGTGCCGCCGCAAAACAGCGCATCACGTAATTTTTGCGGTGGTCCCATCGTGAAAATAAAATTTTGAACACCATTGGAGGAATGATCAATTGAAAAAAACAGTTTCCCTGACCCTGGCTTTGACCCTCTCCGCCGGTCTGCTGGCCGGCTGCTCCGGCGGCAGTGATCCCGCCGGCTCCGGCAGCTCCGAAAAGCGCGTTGTCAATGTGTGCAGCTGGGGCGAATATATCGACGAGAGCCTGATCGACGAATTTGAGCACGAGACCGGGATCGAAGTCAACTACCAGACCGTCCCCAGCAACGAAGAGCTCTATTCCATGCTCAAGACCGGCGGCGCCAACTATGACGTGGTGGTCCCCTCTGACTACATGATCTCCCAGCTGATCGAAGAGGGGATGCTGGCCGAGCTGGACTATGACAATATCCCCAACTTCTCCCTGATTGATGACCGGTTCAAGAACCTGTCCTACGATCCTGAGAACAAGTACACCGTCCCCTACACCTGGGGCACGCTGGGCATCATCTACAACAGCGCCATGGTGGAGGAGCCCATCACCAGCTGGGACGCCATGTTTGATCCCCAGTACGCCGACCAGGTCCTGATGATCAACAACTCCCGGGACGCTCTGGGCATCGCTCTGATGGATCTGAACTACTCCGTGAACACCGACAGCGAGGAGGAGCTGCGGGCCGCCTATGACCTTCTGGCCCAGGCCAAGGAGGCCGGCGTCTACCAGGCCTTTGTCATGGACGAGGTGTTCGACAAGATGGAGACCGGAGAGGCCGCCATCTCCGCCTACTATGCCGGCGACTATCTGACCATGCTGGAGACCAACCCCGACCTGAAGTATGTGGTCCCCGAGGAGGGCTCCAACTGGTTCGTGGATGCCATGTGCGTGCTGAAGGACGCGGAGAACAAGGACGAGGCTGAGGAGTGGATCAACTTCCTCTGTTCCACGGACGCCTCCCTGAAGAACATGGACTATATCTGGTACGCCTCCCCCAACAAGGAGGCCCTGGAGCAGTACCCTGAGTACTACGAGGAGACCTACGGCGAGGAGCTGGACCCCGAGCTCTATGAGATCATGGCCACCCCCCAGGAAGTCCTGAAAAACTGTGAGGCCTACCTGGTCCGCCCCGCAGCCACCCGCACCCTGTACAACGATCTGTGGACTGATCTTGGCATCTTGGCCTGATGGTCATCTGATGTAAATCCAACAAAAATACAGATCAGCAGCCCTGGGACCTCTGGACCCAGGGCTGCTTTTTCCTCTCCCTCACTGTCACACACAGGCGGAGAGTATTCCATCGTTTTGGATTTACAAATTGTTCACGCTTTAGCCGAAATTTCGTGATAACTTTTCCACCCAATGTGGTATTCTATTCCTGGATCAAGGATCCACAATGTTTCCCCCCCTTTTCTGATTGGAGATCTCCTCCAGATCCCACATCGGGTCCCCGGTCCCGCACACCGGGGCCCGCAGGTTCCGGTCCCATAGACGGTCCGGTTCACCTGACATTTTGGCGCTTTGCGCTTCACTGCCACCCGGCCCGGACACCGGTCTGCTCCGGGTGGCAGACCAAAATTTTTCCGGCCTAAACTTCAGGCCGGTTTTTTGATGCAGAAACCGGCGTTTGGAGAAAAAAATCTCCCAACGCCGGTTCGTCTCTCCACCGGATCCTCACCTTTCCAGCGAATAAAACACCCTGCTCCCAAACAGGAGCAGGGTGTAATGTCCAACAGAGGAAACTCTTACTTGGCAGCCTTGGCAGCCTTGATGGCCTCGATCAGCATGGGGGTGACCTTGAACAGGTCGCCGCAGATGCCGTAGTCGGCGATCTCGAAGATGGGAGCGGTCTCGCTCTTGTTCACCGCGATGATGCACTCAGAATCCTGCATGCCAGCCTTGTGCTGGATGGCGCCGGAGATGCCCAGAGCAACATAGATCTTGGGGTGAACGGTCTTGCCGGTCTGACCAACCTGATGGTCGGCGGACAGCCAGCCAGAGTCGATGGTGGCACGGGAACCGCCAACGACGCCGCCCAGCTCAGCAGCCAGCTCCTCAGCCAGCTTGATGCCGCCCTGGACATCCTTGGAGATGCCACGGCCCACAGAGACGACCACGTCAGCGCCAATCAGATCGACCAGCTTCTTGGCGGCCTTGACGACCTCGACCACCTGGGTCTCCATGTCGTTCTCAGTCAGCGCGATGGTGGGCTTGATCAGCTCGCAGGCGTCAGCCTTGGCCTGATCGAACTCAGCCTTCTTCATCACGCCGGGGCGCACAGTGGCCATGGCGGGACGGAAGCGGGGGCAGATGATGGTAGCCATCAGATGGCCGCCGAAAGCGGGACGGGTCATCTTCAGGTTGCGGTCCTCCTCGGGGATCCCGTCGATCATTGCGGGGGCCAGAGTGGAGGACTCACGCAGGAACTGCTTGTACTTGGGCACATCGATGTCCAGATGAGTACAGTCAGCGCACAGACCGGTGTGCAGACGGGCAGCACAGCGGGGGCCCAGATCGCGGCCGATGTTGGTGGCGCCAATCAGCATGACCTCAGGCTTGTACTCCATGACGGTGTCGCAGATCACCTTGGTGTAACCGTCGGTGGTGTAGTTCTCCAGCAGGGGGTGGTCGCAGACGTACACGCCGTCAGCACCGTAGCCGCCCAGCTCCTTGGCGATGCCCTCAATGTTGTGGCCCAGCAGGATACCGTACAGCTTAGTCCCCAGCTCGTCGGCCAGCTTGCGGCCCTCGGAGATCAGCTCGAAGGAGGTGGGCATCATGGTGCCCTGACGCTGCTCGCAGAATACCCACACACCGCCGTTGAAGGCAGCGATATCAGCACTGTTAAAAGTAGACATATTCTTCCGTTCTCCCTTCTATCAGATCAAATGCTTGGCAGCCAGAATGCCGGCCAGCTTGTCGCAGGTGTCTTTGTCGGCGCCTTCCAGCATCATGCCGGCACCCTTCTGGGGAGGCGTGAAGGACTTAAAGATGTTGGTGGGGGAGCCCTTCAGACCAATGGTGGTGGAGTCGATCAGGGGATCGTCCTTCAGGGTGTTGTAATCAAAGACCTCATAGGGCTTCTCATAGCACTCGAAGATGCCGCCCACGCTCATGTAACGGGGAGCGTTCAGCTCCTTGATGCAGGTGATCAGGCAGGGGGTGTTGACCTTGATGGTCATGTAGCCGTCCTCCAGCATACGCTTGATGGTGAGGGTACGGCCCTCCTTAGTGATCTCAGCAGCATAGGAGACCTGGGGCAGGCCCAGCTTCTCAGCGATCTGGGGACCAACCTGAGCGGTGTCGCCGTCGATAGCCTGACGGCCGCACATCACGATGTCCTCCTCGCCCACGCCGATCTTGTTGATGGCGGCAGCCAGGATCTGAGAGGTAGCATAGGTATCGGAACCACCAAACTCACGGGCAGAGACCAGAACGGCACGGTCAGCGCCGCGGGCAATGACCTCGCGCAGCATACCCTCGGCAGGAGGGGGCCCCATGGAGACGACCACGACCTCGGCGCCGGTCTGCTCCTTCAGGGTCAGAGCGGCCTCGACGGCGTTCAGGTCATCGGGGTTGGTGATGGTAGCCATGGAGGCGCGGTTCAGAGTACCATCGGGATTCACGGCCACCTTACCAGAGGTATCGGGGACCTGCTTGACACAAACAATGATTTTCATTTCCATCTGCCTCCTATCTTATTTCACACCCAGAGCACGGGAGATGACCATGCGCTGGACCTCGGAAGTACCCTCATAGATCTCGGTGATCTTGGCGTCACGCATCATGCGCTCCACGGGATACTCACGGGTGTAGCCGTAACCGCCGAACAGCTGGACAGCGCGGCGGGTCACGTCAGAGGCGGACTCAGCAGCAAACAGCTTCGCCATAGCGGCGTCCACGCTGTAGGGCTCGTGCTTCTCCTTCTTCATGGCAGCGGCGTACACCAGGTACTGAGCGGCCTGCATCCGGGTGTGCATATCGGCCAGCTGGAACTGGGTGTTCTGGAACTGAGACAGACGCTTCTTGAACTGGACGCGCTCCTGGGTGTACTTGACAGCCTCGTCAATGGCGCCCTCGCCCAGGCCCAGGGCCTGTGCAGCGATGCCGATACGGCCGCCGTCCAGGGTCTGCATGGCAATCTTGAAGCCCTGGCCCTCCTTGCCCAGCAGGTTCTCCTTGGGCACGACACAGTCCTCAAAGATCAGGTCGCAGGTGGAGGAGCCGCGGATGCCCATCTTCTTCTCCTTCTTACCCACGGAGAAGCCGGGGAAGGTGCTCTCCACGATGAAGGCAGAGATGCCGTGGTTGCCGGCCTTCTGATCGGTCATAGCGAAAACAACGATGGTGCCGGCCACGGTGCCGTTGGTGATGAAGCACTTGGAGCCATTGAGCACATAGTCGCCGTTCTCATTCTTCACGGCGGTGGTCTGCTGGCCGGAAGCATCGGTACCGGCGTTGGGCTCGGTCAGGCCGAAAGCGCCAATCTTCTTGCCGGACAGCAGGTCAGGCAGGTACTTCATTTTCTGCTCCTCAGTGCCGTGCTCGTAGATGGGGGCGCAGCACAGAGAGGTGTGAGCGGAGACGATAACGCCGGTGGTGCCGCACACCTTGGACAGCTCCTCAACGCACATGGCGTAGGACAGCACATCGCCGCCGGCTCCGCCGTACTTCTTGGGGAAGTAAATGCCCATCATGCCCAGCTTGCCCATCTTTTCGACGGTCTCCATGGGGAAGCGCTCTTCCTCATCGAGCTCCTCGGCCAGAGGCTTGACCTCATTTTCCGCAAACTCACGGTACATTTTGCGGACCATCTCTTGCTCTCTAGTCAGATGAAAATCCATTTTCCAGTCCTCCTAAAATTTTTACTTCTTGGAATAATCGTAAAACCCCTTGCCGGATTTGACGCCCAGCAGACCACCGCGGACCATCTTCTTCAGCAGCAGGGCAGGACGATACTTAGAGTCGCCTGTCTCATTGTACAGGGTGTTCATAATGGCCAGGCAGATGTCCAGGCCGATAAAGTCGCCCAGAGCCAGGGGGCCCATGGGATGGTTGGCGCCCAGGCGCATAGACTTGTCGATGTCCTCCACAGAGGCGGTGCCGGACTCCACCAGGCCGATGGCGTCGTTGATCATGGGGATCAGCAGCTTGTTGACCACAAAGCCGGGGGCCTCAGCCACCTCAACGGGATCCTTGCCAATATCCTGAGCCAGCTTGTACACGAAGTCAAAGGTCTCCTGAGGCGTGTTCACACCCCGGATGACCTCAATGAGCTTCATACTGGGCACGGGGTTGAAGAAGTGCATCCCGATGAGGGCGTGCTTCAGCCCATGGCCCATCTCCGTAATGGACAGGGAGGAAGTGTTGGAAGCAAAAACCGTCTCCGGCTTGCACAGCTCATCCAGCCGGCGGAACAACTCCTTCTTGGGACCCATCTCCTCCGCGATGCACTCGATCACCAGATCGGCGTCCGCAGCGGCGGATTCCTCTTCCACCAAAACATTGGCCATCAGGGCATCCTTGGTACCCTGGGACATCTTGCCCTTGGCTACCCGCTTCTGCAGAGATGCGTCCAGCTGCTCTTTATGCCGCTGGGCGGAGGCGATGCTGCTGGCGTACATCAGGGCGGTGTGGCCGTTGGCGGCGAATACCTGCGCAATGCCGCGGCCCATGGTGCCGGCGCCGAAAATTGCAACCTTCATTGTGTTTCCTCCTAAAAAGACGATTTGGAAGCGCCAAATCTCTGCGATTTGACGGAACATAGACGGTTTCGTTAGAAAATTAACAAAGGATGACCAGAAAAATCGCAACACAGGGGACGCCCCCTCTTGTTGCGGCGTATATTTCCAAACGAACTGTTTATGTACTTCTCAAATTATATCGTTTTTCATGTCGAGAAGCAAGGGGTTGAACACCAGCAAAATAAACAGTTTTTACGCTCTTATTTTGTTCTCTTTCACAAAAGCATTGGAGCGTGCCGGCAGAAGCAGAAACATTTTCCACAGTCGATGCAAAAACGGAATCTTTAAGAGAAAACCTTGGAATCTTAAGGCCTGTCAAGGCTTCCTCCTGCCCGCCTCCTCCAAGGCCCGCACCGCCGCGCGCCCACCCGTCCGTCTCTCTGAAAACAGGGAGCCCGGACCGGCCTCAGCCGGTTCGGGCTCCCCCTCGATCACATTCAGGATCACTTGTTGGCGGCGAGATACTGGAACATGACGTAGCCCTCGTCATAGACTCCGCCGCCGGTGGCATACTTGATCTTGCACCAGCCGTTGCCCGCGTCCTCCAAAACGGTGACCACAGCTCCGTCAGCGGTGCTGGCCTTGGCCTCATAGTTAGTGCCCGGGCCGGAGCGGATGTTCATGCCGCCGGAGGCTCCGGTGATCACGGCCTCTGTATTGGGGGCCAGGGTCCCGGATGTACCAGCGCTCTGTCCACCCTGTCCGGAGCCCTCCTGTCCACTCCCGCTGGGGGCGATGTTGGCGCCGGAGCCGTCGCCAGTACACTGGACGGTACACTGGGCGGTCTGCCCACCCGCAGTGGCGGTGATGGTGACGGAGACCGTGTCGCTCCCCCGGTACACGTTGGTCACGTTGCCGAACTGGTCCACAGTGGCCACATCCGCATCACTGCTGGTCCACTCCACTGTGACCTGAGCGTCTGCCGGATCGGTAGCCGCGATGAGCTGGTAGGGCTCCCCCGCCTGAAGCGCCACTTCCGTTCGGCTCAGGGTCAGGCTGTTCAGGGTGACCTCGGTCCCCTGTGTGCTCTGGCTGTTGGAGGACTGTCCAGAGCCCGAGGCATCTCCGGAAGGAGTTTTATGGAAGATCATAGGGGCCAAACTGGTAAACACAATGACCACCGCGGTAATGATCAGGGCCAGGGAGATCACCAGTCCGGCGATCTGCATGGGATTGGGTCTGTGGCTCCGGCCTCCGCCGGAGACCCGGCGTCCTCCCACCGGGGCGCGGCCCTGGCCGCCGGGGCGCTCATCGCAGAATGGGCAGCGTTTATAGGTAGTGGAGTATTCCTCCCCACAGTTCTCACAGCGGATCACGTCGGTGTTCCGACGAGGCGGTGCTTTCTTGGTCGCCATAATTTGGAGTCCCTCCTCAAACAGGAAAATGGCCGCAAGGCCTATGCGGGTTCAGCTTTCATTTTACAAGGAATCCCCCGCTCCGTCAACGGAAAAAGGCGAAATAACAGAAAGTTCACAAATTTCCCTCTTATTTTTCCATCCCCCCATCCGACATGCCGAAGGGTGCCCCCCACCAGAATGCCGCCTTGACCGGGGCCCGAGTTTCTTTTATAATAGGAGCGTCTGGCCCGGCCATATGCCATAGCATCCACGGCCAGGGAAAGGGAGGATATGCCCATGAAGGAGAGCGTAACCACCGCCGCGGCTCACCGGCAGTATCAGGATTCAGTGAGCGCCTTTCGCCGGTGGATCCCAGACCCCACCCTGCGCATGGCGTTCAGCCGGGAGGCGGACGGATATTTCCGCCGCTGTGCCCTGGGGGTCTGGCAGGCGGACAACGCCGTGGGGATCACCCCCCGGCATGTGGAATTTTACAACGCCATCTACTCCGGGACCGGCCCCGCCCCCTCCGCCCTGTACTGGGAGGTAGCCACCGGCGTGGCTGACTATGACCTGTTCCAGCCACCCGCCTTCTTTGCCGCCCTGCGGGACTACGACCGGCGGAAGGGGACCACACTGGCCCGGCGCTTCACCGACCAGCTGACCCTGCTCCTCCTGCTCTTCGCCGCGGTGGACGGAGTGGTCAGCGAGGCGGAGGCGGGCTTTGTCAACGCCTGCTCCGATACGCTGCTGGCCCTGTGCGAGCGGGACGGCCTCAGTGGAGACCGCCCAGCTCTGAAGGCTGACGAATTCGTGACCCATGTCCCCGCCCCCGCCCAGCCTCCTACGGAGGTGGTCCCGGCGGCGGAACAGGAGGAAACTCCTCTCCCCGAGTCAGAGCCCACTCTGGAGGAGCTGCTGGCCGAACTGGACGGGCTGTGCGGCCTGGAGCAGGTGAAGCAGGATGTGAAGAGCCTGATCAATCTGGTGAAGGTGCGCCGCCTCCGGGAGGAGGCGGGCCTGCCCGTCCCCCCTATGTCCCTGCACCTGGTATTCCTGGGCAACCCGGGGACAGGCAAGACCACAGTGGCCCGCCTGCTGGCCAGGCTCTACCACGCCATCGGCGTGCTGCCCAAGGGCCAGCTGGTGGAGGTGGACCGCTCCGGCCTGGTGGCCGGCTTTGTGGGGCAGACCGCCCAGAAGACCCAGGAGGTCATCCAGAAGGCCATCGGCGGCGTGCTGTTCATCGACGAGGCCTACGCCCTTGTAAATCAGGACAACGGGAACGACTTCGGCCGGGAGGCCATTGAGGTCCTGCTGAAAAACATGGAGGACCACCGGAAGGACCTGGTGGTCATCGTGGCGGGCTACTCCCAGCTGATGGAGAAGTTCATCCACTCCAACCCCGGACTGGAGTCCCGCTTCAACAAATATTTCTACTTTGAGGACTATGACGGGGCGCAGCTGTTCACCATTCTCCAGTCCATGTGCGTCAAAAACGGCTATGTTCTCACGCCGGAGGGGGAGGCACTGGCCTGGAGGGAGCTGATGGCCCTCTACGAGGACCGGGACGAGAATTTCGGCAACGCCCGGGATGTGCGTAACCTGTTCGAGCAGGCGGTGGCCCGGCAATCCGACCGGGTGGCCCGGCTGGAGGCTCCCACCCGGGAGCAGCTGATGGAGCTGCGTCCGGAGGATCTGGCGGAACCGGGAGATGCTTCATCCCCACAAGGAGCGATGGAGGTTTGAGGTAAACTTGTTATGAAGATCGCATTTTATACATTGGGCTGCAAGGTGAATCAGTATGAGACCCAGGCCCTGGAGCAGCTGGCTGTCCGGCGCGGCCACACCCTGGTCCCCTTTGAGGGGGAGGCGGACGCCTATGTTATCAACACCTGCACCGTCACGGCGGTGAGCGATAAAAAGTCCCGTCATGTCATCCGGCGGGCCCGCAAGACGGCTCCTGACGGGATCATCGCCGTATGCGGCTGTTACCCCCAGACCCATCCGGAGGATGTGGGCCGCCTTGGGGTGGACCTGATCGCCGGGACGGGGGACCGGACTGGCTTCGTGGAGCTGCTGGAGCGGACCTGGCAGGAGCGCCAGCCCATCACAGCCCTGGATAACGCCTTCCACCGCAGGAGTTTTGAAGCGCTCCCTGCCGGCGGTCTGGAGGGCCGCACCCGCGCCATGCTGAAGATCGAGGACGGATGCGTCAACTTCTGCTCCTACTGCATCATCCCATACGCCCGGGGCCGGGTGCGCTCCCTGCCTCTGGAGCAGTGCGCCCACGAGGCCCAGGCCCTGGCGGAGGCCGGTTATCAGGAGATCGTCCTCACCGGGATTGAGATCTCCTCCTGGGGGCAGGAACTGGGGGATGGTCTGGCCCTTATCGACGTGGTGGAGGCCATCTGCCGGGCGGTCCCTGCCCACATCCGGGTGCGGCTGGGCAGCCTGGAGCCCCGGACCATCACCCCGGAGTTCTGCCGCCGTGCGGCCGCCCTGCCCAACCTGTGCCCCCACTTCCACCTGTCTATGCAGTCCGGGTGCGACTCGGTTTTGGCCCGCATGAACCGAAAGTACGATTCCGAACGGTATTATGAGAGTGTAAGATTACTCAATGAAGCATACGAGACCCCCGGGATCACCACAGATCTAATCGTGGGCTTCCCTGGTGAGACTGAGGAGGAGTTCCAGCAGACCCTGGCGTTCATCCGCCGCTGTGCCTTCTCCGCCATGCACATCTTCCCCTATTCCAGGCGGCCGGGGACCCCGGCGGACGGGATGCCCGGTCAGATCCTCAACAGCGTCAAGGAGGAGCGGGCCCACAGGGCCCAGCAGGCCGCCCTGGAGATGGAGGCGGCCTATCTGGACCGCTGGGTGGGACGGACGGTCCCGGTGCTCTTTGAGGAGGAGCGGGACGGCCTGTGGCGGGGGCACACCACCCGGTACAGTGAGGTGGCGGCCCCCTCTGGTGAGAACCTGCACAACCAGCTCCGTCAGGTGTACATCACCGGACGGGCCGGGAATATCCTCCAAGGGGAGTTGTGTGAAGGACAGGAGAAGTGAGGACAAGCCCAGTGAAGGGAGGTGAGAAAACCTTGACCAAGCAGGAATTTGACGCATTATTTGAGCGGTGTAAGGCCCGCTGCCTGCCCTCCGATCAGGGGCAGATCCAGGAGAAGCTGGCCCGCTTCACCAACGAAAACGGGCAGGTATCGGCCCAGGCCCTGGCGGTGTTCACCTATGTGGAGACCATCCAGTATACCAACGAGCTGCTCTACTCCGTTCTTTCGGAGGCCCTGAACATCCAGGAGTGAGCGCTTTCCAGTCACGCCCCCGGCCCGGCTTTGACGGCCGGGGGCGGACCGGGAGAAATTGCGGCAGATCAGGAGAATTACGGAAATCCCTTGACTTCTCAGCAAAAATCCGCTAAAATAGCAGAGCATCCTACAAACAGAGATGCGCTGGTGTGGCTCAATGGCAGAGCACATCACTCGTAATGATGAGGTCAAAACTGCTCTGAAACCCTGAAAGCCTTGGGGCACAATAGACTCGAAATTTCGGTTGCCAAAAGTTTTCCACAAATGGGGTTTATTTGGGGTTTATCTCAACTTCAACAGGCAGAAAACCACATAAGCTGGTGTGGCGCAGTGGTAGCGCAATTGATTCGTAATCAATAGGCCAGGGGTTCAAATCCCCTCACCAGCTCCATAGGAACGGCCGCAGGAAACTTAACTTCCTGCGGCCGTTTTCTTTACTTCTTGTGATTTCACTTCACTTATGTCTTCACTTTCTGGAGCGACCAGATCGCCGAAGCGGTCAAAGGCCTCTGCTGCCTTTGCCTCGGCCGCGGCGATGACATGGGAGTAGATATTGCTGGTGGTGCTGGTCTGTGCATGGCCCAGGTTATGAGAAACAATGACAAGAGGGGCCCCATCTGCGATCATCAGGCTGGCGTAAGTGTGCCGGAGGGAATGGATGGTTACTTTTGGCAAGCCAGTCCTTTTTACAAATTTAGTGAACCACTGGGTGACGCTGTCCGGAAACATCGGAGCCCCTTCATCATTGGTGAAGATCCGATCGTCTTTATCCTGCCAGGCATCCCCCAAGGCCCCCCGCTGGGCATCCTGCCAGCGCTTATACTCCAGCAGGAGAAGAACAGCGGTGCGGGAGATCCTCAGCGGCCGCTCGCTGGTCGCGCTCTTTGGCTTATCGACATAGCAGCCTTCAGAAGAGATATAGTTCCATGTCTGGCGAACATAGAGCATTCGCTCATCCAGATCGACGTCGCACCATCGCAGGCCCAGAAATTCTGCGCGCCGGAGTCCGGAGAGCAGATCAAAAGTAATGACCGCCCTCCACTTGATAGGCTCATCCTGCAGCAGCTCCAGCAGCCGCCGGGCATCCGGCTCATCCAGATAAGCTGCCTTCCTGTGGGCGATGCTGGGTAGATCGGCCCGCTCGGCTGGATTTCTCTCGATGTACTTCCACTTCACTGCACGGTATAGGACAGCGGAAAGCGTGCGGTGGTAGGTGTGGATGGTGCCGGGCTTCAGCGGCGTATCATCGTGCTGCCGAACAAAGAGCTTGTTGTAGGGAACATCCAGCTTCTCGCAGATCTGCTCAGCGCAGTTTTGGGCGATCCCACGGCCATTCTTCAGCTGAGAGAAGCACCAGATCGACACGCCGGTCTGCCGGGACAGTTCTGCCTTGCAGGTCTTGCGCTCCTTCATCCAGGCGGCGAAGTCCACCTTCGGCATCGCCTTACAGCGGCTCCGCATGCCTTCCTCCTGCAGGTTGGCGTAGAAAGATGCGATGTGCCCGGGCTTCAGATCCTTCAGCTTGATATGGCCGAGGGCCTGGTTGATGAATTTCATCGTCTGCTCGTAGCTGAAGGCAGTCTTTTTCTTCAGGTTGGGTCTGGCGTACTGCTCCAGGAAGATCTCCGTGAAATCCACCAGCCGGATATTCCCGTTCTGGGTCACCTGATGCCGCACCCGTTCCTCGAAGAGCGTGGCTTCCCGGTTCAGGGCCTTCTCGATCTGGCGCTTGGTCATGCCCGGCTCCGGCGTCCAAGTCATCTTCTCCCGGATCTGCCGGCCGTTGATATCATACCCGTTGGACACGATAATCCGGTAGCTCTCGCCTCTCTTTTCAATTGTGGCCATAATTTGATAAAACCTCTCTTTCCATTCTTGCCAACCCAGCTTTTCCTGTGGTAGAATGGAAAGGCAAAGTTGGCGTCTTTTTGGTTGTGGCCATTCTGGCGTTGTATCTTCTTTCGTGGTGGATTGCAGATAAAATACTTTGCAGGGCCGTCCGGGTGTGTGGTAGCTCCCGGGCGGCTTTTCTCTTGCTTTTTGCCGCCCCCCGGGCGGTTTATTTTTTGCGGAAATCGACAACGATTACCCGATCCGAGAGCCGCCGCACAGAAGATCGTCCAAATCTTCCACATAAGGATCCAGCGCGGTATCCACGATGTTGCGGATAGGCTGCTCGGCCTTCAGGTAAGCGTGGAGGAGAAGGGTGACCTTTTCGGCCTGGCGGCTGTCGAGATGGTCAACCGTGGAGATGATATCGGCCAGGGACAAAGCAACGTCCCGCTCCAAGGTTTTATAGTACAGCAGGGTGGCTCTCTTTTTATCGTCGCAGCTGTAGGTGGAATGGATGCTGTGCTCTGTGCCATAGGTTCGGCGCAGCTCCTCCACCGCCGCCGTGCGGCCGCTCTTGTTCTCCTCGGCGATGGAGGACAGAAGTTCGGAATAATCAAATCGTTCCATAGGCACGTCTTCGCCCATAAGCCATGCTTCGCTAACATCAAGAGCCTTTGCGATTTTGTAAATATTCCTCTGTTTAGGTTCATACTCACCGGAAAGATACGTGCTTATAGAAGATTTTCCGATTCCGGTTAAAGAGACTAAGTCGACCTGCTTCATTCCTCGAATGGTCATTGCCTCTTTGATTCGATTTGCGATTGTAGCCATACCATCACCTCTCGCCTATATTATAACTAATTGTTCAGAAAACGCAACAAGAATTTTTGCAAAATTAAAAATTGTTCAGAAAGGCGAAAAAATTGTATTGACAACCTCAAGATGTGGTGTTATGCTTTGTTCAGAAACACGAACGGAGGTGTGTCAATGGAATTCGATTACAGCCGACTCCGCGGTAAAATTCGCGAGGTATTTGGCACTGAAGCGGCCTTTGCAAAGGCGATGAAGATGGGACGTGTCTCTTTGAGCCAGCGGCTAAACAATGTTTTGGAGTTTTCTTCCCCGGAAATTCTGAAATCTTGTTCTTTGCTGGGCATTTCTTCTGCCGAAATTCCTCAATATTTTTTTGCGGAAAAAGTTCAGAAACGCGAACCTGGTGCATAAGAGAAAGGAAACACCAAACATGAAGTTAACGCTGAAAGGCCTTGCGCTGATTGCAGCCATCGAAACCGGTCTGCTCCCGGAGATTGAGAGGGACGGCGTGGTTGGTTATGACACGGATCTTTTCAACCGATTCTGGGATGCGTTTAGCAAGTCAGTGGAAAAAGCACCCCAGGCACCATTCGACAAGAAGCGCGCATACCGAACCGGCCAGCGCACTCAATAGGCAGAGAAACACCTGAAACCAACGCTCCCGCTTTTTCTGGTCGTACTCGGAGAGTGCAACACGGCCCAGTTGCGTAATGCAGTACGCATTAAAAAATACCTGAATAATGCCGGGGATGGATTCGACCGCAAGATCCGTAGGCTCGATGTATCCCTGCTTGGCCAGGTACTGGTCCACATCGGAAAGGCCGTTGTCTCCGACAGGGATGCTCGGGACATCGCGGTACCGCCGCAGGGCTTTGTACTGTTCCTTTGTCAGCATTCTGTATGCCTCCTCTCACCGTCATTTTACCACCCGGCCAGAGAGAGGACAAGCCACCAACCACTACGAAAGGAGAACAACATGACCGGAAGAATTATCATCAACGGAATTTCGGATGCCGAAAAAGCGGCCAAGGAAATTCTCGAGCACATCCAGGCTATCAAAGATATCCAGCGCAGGATGGTCTGGTTCGGATCTGATATTCAGATTGTGCTGGACAGCAAGGAAGAAGCCGCCAGCGGCAACTGACGGCTTCCTGCTGATTAACGGTTTGATTCAAGGTACTTAATGATCTCTTTCCGGAATTCATCCAGCGCGTAGAAGGTCTGTCTTGATAACTGAGCAATGTCCCCGCCGGTAACAGGTTCATTGCTGTAGTCATCATATTCGCTGCGCATTTCGCTGGAGAAATCCTCTAACACCAACGTCAAACGCTGGTCCAGCTCTTTAATCGTCATATACTCACCCCCTTTCTGCCGCCAGTCTACCACACAGGCCCGGAGAGGGCAATCCACCACGAAAGGAGATAACCCATGCCCAGAATGAGAACCGCAGCCAAGGCACATGAGCTGATCTTGGAGCAGGATCCCGAGAGTGAGATCACCCTTCACTACATAAGACAGCTTATCGCCACCGGCGCCATCCCTGTCGTCCATGTTGGGCGCAAGAAACTGGTCGATGTGGATCAGCTCATCGCATATCTCGCCGCAGGGACAGACGGGCCGCCTACCACCGCGCCCGTTACCCGATATGGCCATCTTAGGAGGATCGACCTATGAAGCGACTGACACGAGAAGAACGCCGGCGCATCCAGCGCCGTGCCGCAAACATCCGGTTCCTGACCTTTGTGCTGATCCTGCTGGCGCTGGGCGTCTGCATCGGCTACACCGCCGCACGCGCTCAGAACGCCTGTGAGCCGCCCGAACCGCGGGAGGCGGTGTCCCAGCCCTCCCCTGTCGATGATACGCCGCAGAAGCCTGCAGAGCAGCCAGCAGAGGACTATTCCAGCGTTGCAGATCTGGAACTAATCGGCACCTTCACCGCTACGGCCTACTGCCCCTGCGTTGAGTGCTGCGGGATCTGGTCGGCCGAGCATCCGAGCCGTGATGCTGATTATGTGCAGCGGACAAGCTCCGGCACGATCCCCGAGGAAGGGCGCACGATATCGGCCGATTGGGATGTACTTCCCAAAGGAAGCGAAGTTGTGATCAACGGCCATCCGTACATCGTTGAAGATACCGGCGGCGCTATCAAGGGCCACCGTATCGATATCTACTTTGAGAGCCACGAGGCTGCGGTGGAGTTCGGCGTTCAAGAAGTGGAGCTGTACCGCGAAAAGACCGCTTGATTATTGTTCCCCGCCTGATGATGGCCAGCCGGGTACTGGCCGAAACGCCCTTCTGGGCGTCGCGGGAACCCGTCGGCTCCGTGGGAAATCGCCGCCACGTTGATATATTGCACTTTGACAGTTGAAATATCCTGCTTTCTGCCGGGCGTCTTCCCGGGCGCCCGATGACCTCTCTTTGAGCCGGCCCCGCCGATTTTTGACAGCGATTTGCGGCGGGCGTCCGGCAGAGGGCAGGAGCCCTACTAATCAGGAAAGGAGGAACACCACCCATGAACGAACGTGCCCAGAAGTCAATCCTTCAGATGGCCCACGGTGCAATCCAGGAGAGGGCTGACTATGAGATGTCCCGCCTACTGGACAATATCCTGGATCCCAACACGGCCGCCACCGCCCAGCGCACCCTCACCATCACCCTGAAGCTGAAACCCGACGATACCCGGCAGAACATCGCCGTCAGCTGTGTGGCCAAGTCTACTCTGGCAGCTACCAATCCCGTCACCACATCGCTCTATGTGGCCGACGAGGAAACCATTGTGGAGATGGTACCGCAGATCCCTGGCCAGACGGCTATCGATGGTCCCGATCAGGAAGCCCCGCCGCTGCTCAAACTCATTAAAACCGCAGGATAAGGAGAATCCACATGCTGAAAGAATTTATTGCACACATCCAGAAGACCACCCAGCCGCTCATCCACGAGGTTGAAGGCGCCACCTTTGTGATCAACGCGGAAGGTGAATATCAGGAAATGCTTCCGTCCATTTTCCACCCCGATACCCTTTCTCTGAACAGCCTGGATGCACTGATTAAGATGGTCAAGACCGAGGCTCCCCGCTTTACCGAGGCCCCTCTGTACATCACCATTCCCAACCACCTGATGGTTCAGTGCTTTACCCAGCCCGAACCCACGGAGCGTTTTTTCCGCCAGTTCTTCTACGAGGTTAAGGCCACCGATGTCCCCGGCTGGGCGGAGAAGAACACCCTCGGCTTTGAGGAAGCCCAGATCGCCCTGCGGACGCGCTTCCAGGAGACCCCTGACACGCTGTATGCGATGAAGCTGGTCAGCGATATTTCCTTGGGTGCCAAGGTCATTTACAACGACAATGGCATCGCTACTACCATTACCACCCAGAAGGGTGTTGCTCTTCAGACCAACGAGCAAATCAGGCCTCTGGTGAAGCTGCGTCCTTACCGCACCTTCCAGGAGGTTGAGCAGCCTGAGAGCATCTTCCTGATCCGTGTCAGCGACCGCGGTATCTCGTTCATTGAAGCTGACGGCGGTATGTGGAAGCTGAAGGCTCGCGAGACGGTCAAGGCATTTCTGGAGAAGGCCCTGGCAAAGGAAATCGAGGAAGGCACCGTATACGTCGCTCTGTAAGCATAAAAAATCCCCTGCAGGTCTCGCACACCTGCAGGGGACCGAATCAGCAACACAAGCCAATTCTTTTCATGCGCCCCTATTTTAAGGGCAGAAAGAGAGTTTTGTCAATGAAAACCTCAAAAATCATTATCAAGAATCTGTTCGGCATCCGTGAGACCACCCTCGACGGGAAGTCTGTGGAGATCTCCGGCCCCAAGGGAGCCGGCAAGACCTCCGTGCTGGATGCCATCCGTTTCGCCCTCACAAACCGTTCTGAGCGGGACTGCATCGTCCACCAGGGCGCCGATGAGGGCGAGATCATCATCGAGACCACCACCGGTCTCTCCATCGACCGCAAGGCCCTGCCCGCCAAGTCCGCCGGTACGGTCAAAGTGCGTGACGGTTCCCTCCTTCAGACACGGCCGGCCGAGTTCCTCTCCCAGATCTTCACGCCCCTGCAGCTGAATCCTGTGGAGTTCACGCAGCTCTCCCGGCAGGAAAAGAACTGCGTGATCCTCTCCCTCATCGAGTTTGACTGGGATGTGAACTGGATCCGGGAGCAGTTCGGCGAGATCCCGCAGGGGGTTGACTACTCCAAGCATATTCTGGAGGTCCTGAACGACATCCAGGCAGAAAACGGCATCTACTTCCAATCCCGGCAGAATATCAACCGGGACATCCGCAACAAACAGGCGTTTATCAGCGACATCGCCAAGGATATTCCCTCCGGATACGACTATGACCGCTGGAACCAGTATCCCATCGGGGATCGTTACAGGGAACTGGAACGGCTGCGCGAGAATAATAGCGTGATCGAGCGGGCTAAGGCGTTCCGCGCCAATTTCGCTTCCAAACTCCGGGGGCTGGAAGGTTCCAGGGACGTAGAGATCGGTGCCATTGACCGGGATATTGCGGCCGAACGCGCCGCTCTGACGGGCAGTATCGAACGGATGAAGGCCGAGCTTCAGGCTGCCGAGGAGAAGCTGGCCCAGCTGAGCCACCGCCGTCAGGATCGGGTAGATATTGCCACCGCTAAGTATGAGGCAGCTAAGGCCAAGCTGGAAAAGGACGTCGGCGTGGCCGAGCAGTATGCCGACCAGGAGCCTGTGGACACTACGGCGCTGGCGGCAGAGGTTACCAATGCCGAGGAGATGCGGAAGCATCTGAACGAGTACCAGCGTATGGTGGCCATGCAGGCCGAAGTGAAGGGCCTGACCGACCAGTCTGCTGAACTGACCCGCAAGATTGAGCTTGCCCGTGAGCTGCCGGCAACCATCCTGGCAGAGGCCCATATCCCCGTGGAGGGCCTGACCGTGGAGAACGGGATCCCGCTGATCAACGGCCTGCCCATTTCCAATCTGTCCGACGGTGAGCTTCTGGAACTGTGCGTGGATATCTCTGTCTGCAAACCCGGCCAGCTGGAGATTATCCTCATCGATGGCGCTGAGCGGCTGGACAAGGAGAGCCGCGAACGGCTGTATGCCAAGTGCAAGGCTAAGGGCCTTCAGTTGATCGCCACCCGCGTGACCGATTCCGAGGAACTGGAGGTGACGGAGCTGTGACTGCTGCGGAACGTTTGCAGGCTGAAAAGGAGCGTCTCCTCGCAGCCACTGGCTTCTATGTCCCTCCTTACAGAATGGCGAACCTGATGAAGGCTGCGGCCAAAGTTATGGATATCGTCATTAAGGCAGACACCAATATCTGCTATGAAGAGTGCCGTTTCATTATGGCGATTGTAAATGCTGCTATTCCAAACGCAGCCGACCAGACGGAGGAAAGCAAACATGATGACGAAAGATAAACTGCGCCAGCTGACCGGCGATGAACGTCTCGGCCAGATGCGCGAATCCGAGTACCTGGGTGCCGAGGACATCGATGACGGCACAGAGCCGGTGCTCACCATTGCCGGCCTGTGGTACGGATCTGTGACCCTGCAGCGCGGCAAGGAGAACAAGGATGTACTCTCCTTCGCTGAAGAGCGGGTGCCCGGCATCATGCAGGTCCGGCCTCTGATCGTCAATTCCACCAATCGGAAGACGTTGCGAAAGCTATTCGGTGACGCCAAGGCCTCCACATTGGTGGGGAAGCAGATTCAGCTCTACGTGGATCACAATGTTCGGGATCCGCAGGATGGTGGTCTGACGGATGGAATCCGTATCCGGCCGTACAAGCCCCGCGTTCAGAAGCAGGAGCCGCCCCCTGTCTGTACGGACTGTGGGCAGGAGATTACCCAGGCCATGGGCAAGGATGCCCGCTGGCTGTCGGCCTACACGGCAAAGCACTACGGCGTTGCCCTCTGTGCCGCCTGCGCCCAGAAACGGAAGGAGGCGGCGGTCGCTGCGGAAATGCAGCAGGAACAGGAAAGCGCTGCGGAAGCGCAGCAGTCCGTGGACAGCCCGCAGGAGGGTAATATCCAGCCCCCAGACAATGAGACCGGCCTTTCTAACATGGAGGCCGATGGCGAGGAGGTGCTGTAATGGGACTTCCTGTGGTAACCAGAGAGAACTATTACGATCCGGAAATCAACATGGCCTATATGGGCTCCACCCAGTTCAAAGCCTTTACCAAATGCGAGGCGGCGACCCTGGCGGAGTTGAGGGGTGAGTGGGTACAGCCCTCCACCCAGGCCTTGTTGGTGGGCGGTTACATCGATGCCTGGTTCTCCGGAGAACTGCCGGTCTATCAGGCACAGCACCCGGAACTGTTCAAGCGGGATGGAACCCTAAAGGCTGAATACCTCAAAGCCCAGGAGGTCATTGCCCGGATGGAGTCCGATGAACTCTACTCCATGCTGATGTCCGGGCAGAAACAGGTGGTCCGGACGGGGCTGATTGCCGGCGTTCCCTTCAAGGTCAAAATCGACAGCCTGCTGGACGGTGATACCTGCAGGAAGATTGCAGAGAGATTTCCGAAGGCTCAGGCCGCCCTTGGCTTTTGTGACGGCGCCATCGTAGATCAGAAGGCTATGCGGGACATGGCTGCTGTGTGGTCTGAGGAGGAGCATTGCCGGCTTCCTTTCGTAGAAGCTTGGGGGTATGACCTCCAGGGGGCTATCTATCAGGCGATTGAGGGAAGTATGCTACCCTTCATCTTGGCTGTTGGCACTAAGGAAGATTCGCCGGATCTGGCCGCTCTATATATCGCCGACGAGGACCTGGCCGCGAAGCTTCACGAAGTAGAAGACTTAGCTCCACGGTACCAGGCCATTAAAGAGGGGCGAATCCAACCTACCCGTTGTGAGCATTGTGCTTACTGCCGTGCCACAAAGCGGCTTACATCGATTCTCAACTACAAGGAGTTTTTCTAATGCTCAATAAGATCTTTCTGATGGGCCGTCTGACTCGGGATCCGGAGCTGCGTCATACGCAGAACGGTACCGCTGTGGCCTCGTTCTCGATCGCAGTTGACCGGGATTTCAAGGATAAGCAGTCCGGCGAAAAAGCCACCGATTTTGTGGATATTGTGGCCTGGCGTAGCACAGCGGAATTCGTGGATAAGTATTTCAGCAAGGGCCGGATGGCTGTGGTGGAAGGCCGCCTGCAGATCCGAGACTGGACAGATAAGGACGGCAACAAGCGACGCAGTGCAGAGGTTGTGGCTGACAGTATTTACTTTGGAGATTCCAAGCGCGACGGAGACTCCGGCGGCACATACCACTCAGCCGGTAGATCTTCGGGGGTAAATGTCAGCGCAAGCGACTTCACCGACCTGGGTGATGACGATGGCGAGTTACCGTTCTGATGACACAGCGAACCAGATTAAGGCTCGTCTGACGATGGACGAAGTTGTGCGGCACTACGGCTTCGAGCCGAACCGCGCAGGATTTATGCGCTGCCCGTTCCATCAGGGAGATCATACCGCATCGCTGAAGATCTACGCAGGAGACCGCGGCTGGCATTGCTTCGGCTGCAATTCCGGCGGCTCGGTAATCGACTTTGTGATGCGGCTATACGATATCAATTTCCGACAGGCCGTTCTGCGCCTGGATCTGGACTTCGGCCTGGGATTGAGCCAGGCTCCCCAGCTCTCCAGGGCAGAACAGTCGGCTATCCTGGATGCCCGCAGACGCGAGGCCGAGAGGCGAGCTGTCTTTGAGCGGGAATACCACGAGAAGACGGTGGAGCACCGTTACTGGTGGGAAGTCCTGAAATATTTTGCGCCGACCAAAGAGGACGCCGCCGCCGGCTTCATTCATCCTCTCTACGCCGAAGCGCTGCGCCGTCAGCCGTATCTGGAATACTGGCTGGAAGAAAATTTGGGTAAGGGGGTGATCATGTGAAAGAGCCTGCGGTCTGGGAATATGAAAGAGAAGATTTCATGACAACTAAGCCCTACGAGGAGCTTTATCAATTCCATGTGCAGCCATTCGTACACGCCACACAGATGGAGTCCCTTGCGGCCTACGCTGTCTCGAAAGGATTCCGGGGCTTCAAGTCCATGTACAAAAAATACGTGGAGAGCCTGAAGGCTCAGAGCGGTACCCTCTACATCGAAAACGTTACCCAGTTTACCAATCAGCCGCTGGAACTTAACGCCGGCGAATGGGAAGCCGATGACCTCGGGATTCACAAAAAGAACGGCTTCAATGATGAAATAGCCTGCCCACACCCTATTATGCCGGTGGAACGACTGGTGAATATTGATACCGGAGAAGAGAAGCTACAGCTGGCATACCGGAAGGGAGCCGTCTGGAGACATCTCATTGTCAGCAAGACCGTCCTGGCCAGTTCCAACAAGGTGACGGAACTGGCAGGTTCCGGTATCGCAGTAAACAGCCAGAACGCCAGGGCATTTATCCAATATATCTCCGACATGGAAAATCTGAACTACGATTTGATCCCGGAGAAGAAGAGTATCGGGCGCTTCGGCTACATACCAGGCGAGGGCTTTTCTCCCTTCGTGGATGGCCTGATCTTCGATGGTGACGCCAATTTTAAGGCGATGTTCCAGACGGTCCAGAGCCGGGGTTCTGAAGCTAAGTGGCTGGAGACGGCAGCTGAGGTGCGGAGCATGTCCATCACGGCCCGGATCATTCTGGCTGCCTCTTTTGCCTCTGTGCTACTGGAGCCTCTGAACTGCCTGCCATTCTTTGTCCATCTCTGGGGCGTTGATTCTGGCACCGGCAAGACGGTCGCTCTAATGGTGGCTGCCAGCGTGTGGGGAGATCCAGCCGTCGGTGCTTACGTCAAGACCTTTGACGGCACCGTGGTCGGCATGGAAAAAACAGCCGCATTTTTGAACAATCTTCCATTCTGCCTTGATGAGCTTCAGCTGGCCAAGGACAACAAGGGCCGGACCATGTTCGACGTCTACAAGCTGGCGCAAGGCGTCGGCCGCACCCGCGGAAACCGTGCCGGCGGCGTGGATCTGACGCCCACGTGGAGAAACTGCATCCTAACTACAGGAGAATCACCCCTGACCGGAACAGCCAGCGGCGCCGGCGCTGTAAACCGTGTCATCGACATCGAATGCAAATCATCGCAGGCTGTCATCAAGGACGGTATGCGTATCTCCAATTCCGTCAAACGCAATTTTGGCTTTGTCGGCCGGAAGTTCGTAGATCAGCTTTACCAGCCGGGCGTGGTGGATCAGGTATCAGAGCGGTACCGCGAGTTGTTCCGGACCCTCAGCGACCGTGACACCACCGAGAAACAGGCTATGGCTGCCGCCTCGATCATTCTGGCGGACGAGCTGGCCTGTCAATGGATCTTCTCCGGTACCCAGCATCCATTGACGATCGAGCAGATATCAGAGTTCCTGGCATCCAAAGCGGCGGTGTCCGCCGGTGACCGGGGCTATAAATATCTGTGCGACTGGGTCACGCAGAATTCGAACAAGCTGTGCGGCCGGTCTGAGAATCCCAATATAGACGTGCTGGGCGCATTGGAGCCAGGACGGGCATATATCATCCGCTCTGTCTTTGAGCGCATCCTGCAGGACGCCGGATACTCGACAGCGGCTATGATCTCATACCTGAAGCAGGAATCCCTGATCGAGACCCGCGGGCGTGCCAACACCAAGGGGAAGCGTATCAATGGTATCCCCACGGAATGCTTCTGCCTGCGGCTGCCCACCGTGGAGCTGGATGACGAGGAAGATCCGGATGAATTGCCGCTGTAGTGTGGAACATGAGGAACGTGCGTGGAACACAGGTTCCACAGCCCACAGCCCTTGCGCCGCAAGGCCTTCAACCACTTTTTTGTGGGGTGTGGAACTGTGGAACAAAAAATACAGCATATATAAGAGCGCGTGTATATATGGACGTTTGTTCGAGTGGTATATATGTGCAAATTTCGTGGAAGTTTTCGAAAATTTTGTTCCACGGTTCCACGGTTGCCACGTAGCCCTTGCGCCGCAAGGCTTTCAGGTGTGGAACACAAGTTCCACGGTGTTCCACGGTTCCACGTTTTTGGAGGAAATCTATGGAACTGAGAACTTATCAAACCGAATGTATTGACACGATCGAGGCGCAGCCGCCCGGCGCGTACCTCGCTCAGATGGCAACAGGCCTCGGAAAGACCGTTACCTTTGCGAATCTTCCCAGGCATGGAGGCCGAATGCTGATCCTGTCCCACCGTGAGGAACTGGTGGAGCAGCCCCGTAAATACTTTGATTGCTCCTATGGCATCGAACGTGCCCAACAGCACAGCCACGGTGAGGAGGTTGTCAGCGCCAGCATTCAGACGCTGGTACGCCGGCTGGATCAGTTCGATCCGGAGGACTTCCGGCTCATCATCTGCGACGAAGCCCATCATGCGGCCGCCAGCACATACCGGAAGATCTTCGACCACTTCCGGCCGGAGAAACTGATAGGTTTCACCGCTACCCCGAATCGCGGAGACAAGGTCCGTCTGGACACGGTGTTCAGCAAGATCATTTTCCAGAGAGATCTTCGCTGGGGCGTGCAGAACGGATACCTCTGCGACATCCATTGCCGCCGAGTGGATATAGGCTTTGATCTCTCTGCAGTCCATACCCGCCGCGGTGACTATGCTCCCGGTGAGTTGGACGAGGCCATGGACGGAACCGCTGATGCCATCGCCGAGGCATATCGGAGCATGGCGCTAGGTGCCACGCTGATCTTCGCCGTCAGCGTACATCAGGCTGAGGAGATTGCCAAGCGGATCAAGGGTGCCGTGGTAGTCACCGGCGAAACCAAGGATCGAGCGTCCATCATCCAGGCCTTTACCGCCGGCGAGATCCCCTGCATTGTCAACTGCATGGTATTCACCGAGGGAACTGACATTCCACGCGTCGAGACGGTCATCATCGCCCGCCCTACCCAATCAGAAACACTCTACGCCCAGATGGTAGGCCGCGGCCTTCGACTCTATCCCGGGAAGCAGCGGCTGGAGTTGATCGATTGCGTGGGTGTTACCGGGAAGACGTCGCTTTGTACGGCTCCGTCTCTGCTCGGCATCGATATGGCGAATGTGCCGAAGCGGAAGGAAAAGGACATTGAGGGAGATCTCTTTGAACTGCCGGAGAAGATTGCAGCGGCATCAGACTCTCCGGAGAGCTGGGTGAAGAACATCCACCTGGTAGATCTGTGGGCACAGGAGCAGAAGTATCAGACTCATGACGTCAACTGGTTCAAGATGCCGGACGGCTCTCTGGTGTGCTCGCTATCCAACAGACAGCGCATCACGATTCCCTGTCCGGATGCGCTTGGTATGGTAAACCTGGCAAGCGGCGCCCGCTGTGGGATGCAGGAAGCGCTTGATCTGGCGTACCTCACGCTGATTCGTGACCATCCCAATGATCGGATGTTGTGGGATCTGCAGGCTGTACGGAAATGGGGAAAGTCACCTGCTACGGCGAAGCAGCTGGAAATCATCAAAAAGCGCTGTAAGGGTTTTGACACCGCCAACCTCAGCAAAGGTGACGCAAGCCAGATCCTGAACAGGCTTCTGAATGAGCCAAAGAAACGGAGGGGCGCATGAAGCTGTATGTATCAAAAGCGGAAGACCGCGATCAGGTCATCGTAATCCTCGCCCGGAATGGGTACACCGTCCGTCAGGGCAAGGAGAAAGACCCGAAGAACAGCAAGACCGTGACCTTCGTGGAGGTGATAGAGAATGGCAAGTGAGGCCCAGCATCAGGCTTACGTCATCAAGTGGAGCCAGCAACCATCTATCCGCCGGCAATGGCCGGAGTTGGCCCTGCTCCATCACATACCCAACGGAGGTACCCGCGATCAGGTTGAGGCAAAGCACCTGAAGCAGCAGGGCGTGAAGTCCGGCGTGCCGGATCTGTGCCTGCCGGTACCGCGCGGCCGCTACCACGGCCTCTATATCGAGATGAAGACCGAAAGCGGTCATACCACGGCCGTGCAGGAATGGTGGGGCGAACGCCTTCAGGCGCAGGGCTACGCATGGCGTGTCTGCCACGGCTGGCAGGCTGCTGTAGCACTCCTGGAATGGTATCTGCAGCTATGAGCACCGGGTTCTCATTCCCCTGGGAGAAGGCTGCCATGCGCGGTGAGGAGCTCCCCGATGGCCTGTCCCTGCCGGATCAAATGGCCTATACCGCCCTGCGAAACACTTACCGGGCCTATTACGACAAGACCATTTCCCGTGATGCGGCTGCTGCTGAGAAGCAGCGAATCCGTCTCGCCTGGACACGAGCCGTCAGCAGAGCAGCGTTTGACCAGAGGCTGACTGCCTACCATGTGAAAGTCATCCGGGAGACCGAGGCGGCCAAGAACGCCTTCAGGAAGGATCCGACTCCGGCGAATGCGCTGCGGCTCTGCAATGCGATGGACGGCCTTCCACCGCCTGATACGGAAGGGAGCCTAACACCATGAGTGACTACCGGCATTGGACCTCTGATGAAGAAAAATACATCCACGACCATTGGCAATCACAGACCGACAGCGAGATGGCCGCTGCGTTGGATCGGTCGGAGGGTGCTGTACGCACCAAGCGCCGGGAGCTGCGCTGCTCCCCACAGAAAACCTGGACGCCCTGCGATTCCTGCACTGAGTTTCAGCGAATACGTCCCCAATATTGCCGGATGTGCGGCGGGGAGTTTCTGGAGCGGAAGGAACAGACTTACTGCCCGAAGTGCCGGGCCATGCGACTGACCATTTATCTTTGATCCACCACGAAAGGAGACTCAAGATGGCAAAATGTAAAATCTGTGGAAAGGCCGTAGTGACAACAAATGTATTCCACCATGAATGCTGGCAGGAGGAGGCAGAGAAGCTCGCACAGGTATTCTGCGATGATTATTGCCGCTGGCCGCGCGAGTGCCCCAACCAGGACGAGCTGGAGGATAAGCATTGCGACAGCTGCGATCTGATCCGCGTCCTGAATCTCGGATTGTGAGGTGCAGTCCATGAATATAGAAGAATTGATTACGGCCCTTCGTGGGCTGAAGGTAGAGACTGGGAGCCTAGCCTGTCTGGGCTGTGGCTATGAGCATAACTGTGGAATCCACGGGTGCGCGATTATAATCGCTGCTGCTGACCGGCTGTCGGAGCTTCCAGAGGAGGAGCTGTGATGGCAAGAGTGGACAAGCCGGAGATCGGCTCGGAAATGTATGCCGTTTTTGAACATCTGTACAGTAGCAAATCGGCCCCGGCGAGAAGCCTGAAAGAATATTGCGTCTGCAAGGGGACGGTGCGCGGCTTTTACACCGGAAACTATACGGATGTGTGTTTGCTGTTCCAGCGCCCGGACGGTGCCCCGTTTCTAAGTTACTACAAGCTGGAGGACATCAGCAAAAAGCTGTTTTACACGGCAGCAGATGCCGCCGAGCTGGCCAAGCGTATGACCGAGAAATACGAGCAAACATGGGGCTGGATCGGGGCCCCGGAGTTCCCCATGGCCAGACCGTGGGAGGATTTATTGGAGAGAAAAGATGACAGCACGCCGTATATGGAAATCGAAGGCCGCTGCTGAAGGAGGAAGTCATGAATATCACTATTGCTTCAAAGCTCATGGAGTTGTACGCAGCCTGCCCTAAATGCGGCTGCGAGGTAATCGGGAACGGAAAAGGCTTGCTAGAATGTGATACTGCCGCCGGCTTCTTTAAGCGTTCCTGTGGCTGTGGCTGGCACGTCGAGGTCACAGAGGTAATCACAGAGGGATCTATGACCGAGGCTCCTCCGGAGCTGCCGACCGAGGATGAGGATGAGCCTGAGCCAGTGGCTTTTGCCAATCCGGAACCCGAGCCGGCGCCCAAGCCCATTTCTGAACCAGAACCTGTGCTGGAACCAGAGAAGATCAGACCGTGGAATGGCTTCGTACATATCCGTTGCGAGGCTTGCCACAAGGAATCCACGACCTGCCTGAGGACGCCGACCGACACCTACATCTGCAAGGAATGCGGACATGAGATGCCGCTTCCGAAGGCGTACCGTGCCTACACCAGATGCGAGTGTGGCCAGAAAGGAGCCTATCTCACCAATATCACAGACTGGGCCTTTGACATTCCCTGCGTCCGCTGCGGCTCCCCCAATACCGTGACCTATAACCCGGGGCGGGACTGCTACGGCCCCGTCGGCAGCACCCAGCGGCGGACGAAACCACGAAAGAAGAAATGAGGAGGTAAGAACGATGAAGCGTGAAACCTATCAGCGAGGTCTGCCCGGCGTCAAATGGGGCATCTGGAATTGCCAGAGGAAGTGCTTTCAGTTCAGCATCTGCGAAGATACGCCCATGTTGGCTGAGGCTCGGCTTTACCAGAAAATCGGTGATGACGCAAAGAAATGGCGCTTCGAGCCCCGCCAGCTTCCGGGCAAATACGCAACTTTTTCACCCGTTTTATAATATCTGTTTTCGCCCCCATTTTTATGCCCAAAAACCGAATATGCCGGAATGACCGCCAAACCATTGCAGGGACTATATTCCCAAGCTGCTGAATCACCAGTTTTTTACCTAAGTTATAGAAACCTACGGTAAAACTTTTTTGACACCCCACAGATTTCATAACTTTTTGAGCAAAAAACGTTCGGCAGCTAATTTGTTTCTCTGTTGGGTCAGGCTCTTGCGGCAGTGAGGCCACAAGCTCTGAGCCGGATACATGACCTGTCTACTATGTATACCCAACAGACGGGCGCCGAAATAGTGTCTTACGCCGACCACGGCGGAAGCACTTTTTCGGCGCCACACAGCTGCAGACTGACCATGCACAAAACACCCAGACAGTTTTGCGCTGCCAGATCACTACCTGAATCTGCCGCCCCATTGCCGGGGCAGTCGGCCGATGTAAAATCACTACCTTTTTCTGCCGCCACTTCAGGACAGCTTTTGGTAGTTCCCGCTCCGGCTCAAAAAGACCCTGCTTTATGAAGCCGCCGGATCCATACCGGAATATATGGCCCCTGTGCCTGGTTTTCAGACACCCTCAAATTGATACCATTTTTCGGGTGCGGTTTTTATGAGATTCTGGTATCCCTTTTTCCCATAATTTTTGCCATGGAGGTATGTATGAGTACGCTGAAGGAGATGGCCCACGAATACAAAGTCGCCGCCGCCAAGCTGGCTATGGCCATTGAGCGACATAAAAAAGAGGGCAATCTGACGCCGGATGAATTGAATTCGCTTCGGGCGGCATTAAGGGATACCCGTGCCACAGCACATCTTCTGTCCGGCTATTACGATACACCTCGCCAGGATGACGGCCTTACGCTGCTGGGTATGACTGCAAGGAGGACGCGTGATGACCATTGATGAACTGAAAGCCAGGAAGCGGGAACTGATGGCCCGAAAGAAGTACGAGCTGGAGCTACAGGAACGCGGCGAGGGTGACAACTTCACCTTGTTCATGGTGAATGAGGAGCTGCTTGACGTCAACGCCCAACTGCGCGCCATAGTTCCGACCGGGAAGAAAGTGCACTTCGGTCGCAAAGGACGTACTTCGTCCGGCCTGGACGCTTATGCACAAAACTCCGGTGACCGGCAGCAATTCATCAAATGGGCCAGGGCCGATGTGGATGAAGCCGCTGAAGAGGCCAGAGCTGAACTCAGGAAGATGCTGCACGGTGGGATGAAGTCCGTCACCGGCCGTCAGAGGGATATCCTTCTTCTGTACGCCGATGGGCTTACGGAAACAGCCATCGGCGCTAAGCTGGGCGTACATAAATCCACCGTCTGCCGGACGTTAAAACGGGCGAAGAAGAATGTTGCCAGCGTCGTTGAAACCCAGCAGAAAGTTGAAGCACTGCGGGATGGGAACCGGCTAGACATGACAGATCCGGGTGTTGTCAAGCTGCTGATGGGCGCGCTGACCACACACCAGGCCACATGTTTTTACCTGTACTATGCGGAATGGCTGACGATCCGGCAGATCGGAGGCTTGCTGAACGTGGATCACTCTACCATCTGCAGGACAATTAAGCGGGCCGTCGCACGGCTCAACGATGTTCTGGGCGGAGTCGTAGATATCCTCGACAACATTGAGGGCATGGATGACGTGCTGTTCGTCATCTATTGCGGTTTAAGCGAAAAAGACGATGAGCTGCCGCCTGCGGTCCGCGACATTCTGCCGAGGAAATCACTCGGAGAACACCCTTGCCAGAGTAACAAGGAGAGGGGCCAGTCCGTAGTGCCGGAGTTCCAGATCCGGGGGAATCCTGGTACACGGCGCGGATCGGTAGAGTTGGATCAGCACGGCTATCTGTATCAGGAGCTGTATGAGCGGTACCGAAACGTCTCAGAACAGCGCGCCGATAAATGGTCGCATCCTATTGCACGGTTGCTGGTGAAGGTGTTCCAGACTTTGTCGTGGCCGTTCAAATACTGGGGCCGAGGAGTGAAATAGCTGTGGTGCAGGAAAACGGCTTTCCCAGAAGGTTGCAGACGCTACGAGAAAAGCGGCGTCTGAGCCGGCGCACGTTGGCCGAGCTGTGCGGCCTGAGCGGAAATATGATTGGCATGTATGAGCGTGGGGAAAAGGCTCCATCTGTTGATGCTCTGGTTCGTCTGGCTGACTATTTTGGGGTGTCAACCGACTATCTTCTCGGCAGAAAAAATTTTTCAAGTGAACACCCACGGTGTGACTGAGGCTCAAAAACTGTGTTATGGTTTTATTGGGCCGATGTATGAGATCCATAGGATGCCTCCTATTACAATAAATTAGGACAGAAAAGTCGGGCAGCCAGTCCGGCTTT
>ERZ834859.1104-NODE-1104-length-31903-cov-4.629678_pt1 | contig 31903 bp, 28 predicted proteins | sample MGYA00519947_ERZ834859 | MGnify/ENA primary metagenome ERZ834859 (study PRJEB31850, sample SAMEA3708763) | human gut metagenome | biome: human gut; feature: human-associated habitat; material: faeces | place: China | collected 2014 ...
CCACATTCTATAATTTGAATTGGGGAGAGAACGGAAGGATACCTATAGAGGAAGTGGCTAACAGGGTAAATAGCAGCCTCGAAAAGTACCCTGTAAACGAAGAAAGTTTGGTGAAAACCTTCGGTGATATATCTAAAAGTTCGGAGAAAAGGTTCGGAGAGACATCTAAAAGTTCGGAGAGAGGGTACGGAGAGACTGTAGATAAGCCTAAGAATATAGGAAGAACAGCACAGAAAATTATTGATTTTGTCATTTCCGATCCCTCAATATCAGCTGAAGCGATGGCTTATAAAATTGGTATAAGTTCTCGTGCCGTAGAAAAGCAAATAGCGAAGTTACGTTCTATGGGTATTTTATCTCGTGAAGGTGCTGACTTTGGCGGCTATTGGCGTATTATTATCAAGCCATAAACAACAATTGAATCAACTGGCAATATTTATATTAATCTTTGCCTTACTTATGTTTTTTTGTCATAGCCTTTTTTTTGTCATAGCCCCAATAAGTTTTAAAGCTAAATCCAAAACAATGTATGTGGGTGCAACGCTTATGAGACTGATAGCTATTATGACTTGCGATTATATATACAAACTGACATGACGGCTAAAATCAGATTTCATATAGTATTGATCTTTGCCATCGCAGTCGGATATTTTTACATAGCTGTAGCATATATGGAAAAGTACAACACGGTGAAACGCAAGAATCAAAAATTAGAAGAAGCGCTTACTGTAAAAGAACAGGAAAAAGAAAATGATTAGAATTTCAGATTAGTAATAAAGATATTTTGAGAATATTTATAATTATACACTTGTTGATTATTCTTCTAAAATATCAATGTATGTTTTTCATTGTATTATAATTATAGATCGGGACAATGGTATTATGTTTTCAGAAATTTAATTTGAGTTTTTTGAGTAAAATAGTAAAGTCTCATGAATAAGAGCAATATATGTAGAGCTTTTAATACATTTTATTTGATGTGAAAAACTGTGTTACTGTTGGTTTTTATGCTACATTTTTACAGGTATATTGACAGAATTAGGACTTTATAGAAAATAAATACTTAGGTAATAATATAATGCCACAAAAAAAAAGTATTTTTGTGGCAAATTTAAGAATTATGGCTGCAAATAGCTCTTATAAAATAATGTATAATATTGTGGAACACGCAAAGAGTGGGACAATTTTTATTCCTGATGATTTCGTTGCGTATGGTACTCCCGATGCAGTTCGTTCGGGGTTAACACGTTTGTGTCGTAATGGGAAGTTGTACCGTTTTGCTAAAGGTATTTATTATGTGCCAATGTTTGATAAGTGGGATGGAACATTGCGTGAACCTTCATTGGATGCTATCGCTCAAAAGATAGCAAAGAGGGATAACGCCCGTATTATACCGACAGGAGCCTATGCTCTTAATAAACTGGGATTGTCCACGCAAGTTCCGGCAAATATTATTTATATAACGGATGGTTCGGCGCGGCAGGTTAAATTTGGTGAAGGAAAAAGCATCACGTTTCGTCATAGCAATGATTTGGGCTATTTTGCTTATCAATCCAAGTTGATGCAGCTTGCAGTGCTTGCCATGCGAGAGATTGGTGAAAAGATGATAACAGAAGAGCAAATAGTGAAAATAAAGAGTCTGATAACAGAACACGTGTCAGAGCAAGACTTTAATCACGACATAATACTTGCTCCTACATGGATAAAAATGATATTACAACGATGAAATTTATTGATTTGTCAAAAGATGATCGTATTGATGTGCTTGACCGTGTTTCTACTGAGCTGAATATACGGCAGCGAGAAGTAATAGAAAAGGATTGGTGGGTAACGGCTGTCCTTCGAGCCATGTACTGTCTTCCATACGCTCAACATTTGTCTTTCAAGGGAGGCACATCGTTGAGCAAGTGTTGGCATTTGATTGATCGCTTTTCTGAAGATATAGACATCGCTATTGACAGGGAATACCTAGGCTTTAACGGAACTTTGTCTAAAACACAAGTTAATGATAAGTTGCGCCGTGCTACTTGTTCTTTCGTAAGAGAAACCATGCAACATGATATAGCTGAACAGTTGTACAAGAGTGGTATTGCAAAAGACAAATTTCATGTAAATGTGGATATTACACCTATCTCTACAACTGACCCTGAAACGATAAATATAAACTATGATTCTGTTTTGACATTTTCTATTGGTGTAGAGAATGGTCTGTATGTTCTGCCCAAAGTGAAAGTAGAAGTAAGTGGAAGATCTATGAGTGAGCCTGTGAACGAAGTTGCTCTTGACTCCATGATTGACCAGGTTTATCCGAAAGCGCCTTTTGCGGAATCGAAGTTCAATGTTCGGGCTGTTCTTCCTGAACGCACGTTTCTTGAAAAAATATTCTTATTGCACGAAGAGTTTGCCAAACCAAAAGATTTGATTCGAGTGGAACGTATGTCACGGCATATGTATGATATTGGTCAGATGCTAAAAACACCTATTGTAGAAAAAGCGATTTACAACGAACAACTCTACTATCAAGTGGTCGAACATCGTCGTACGTTTATAGGTTTACGCGGATTTGACTATGATACACTTTATCCTGATTCGCTAAATATCATTCCTCCTGAGATTATTATGGAACAGTGGAAAACTGATTATGAAAATATGCGTTTGCATATGATATATGGAGAATCCATTTCATTTGAAGAATTAGTAACTAATCTTAAATGTTTAAATGATAAAATAAAAGGAGTACGAATAGCTCCACAGAATTAATTTATATGGGCAAACTGCTAAAATATATCGCGGAAGAAACACAAGGTGCTTGTTTTACTTCTTTCAAATATTGCTATGATACAATCAATACTCCTACAATTAAGTATGGTGAGGTTGAAAATGAATATACAAACTTAAAAGAGTATGCGGAAGATGTCCATGATTCCAAACCGAGAGATATGCGGCAAAGGGCTAAGATCTGTATGCAAGGGGCACCTTTATTCAAATATTTCTTGGACGGTTCTCGTAGAGTATATAAAGTAGATGATATTCAATATGATAAGAAAGTTTTCCCAATAGTAAGTGGGCAGATATCAGTGGCATGCTGTAGTAGAGATATGAATGAAGATAATACATTTAAAAGTTTTCATCATGTTTATGAAGAATCGTATCCAGTTCTTTGTCTGCCGGTAACAGCTAATGGAAAAGGGATGGATAATGATGTCTTTTTTCGTAATCTTTGCAATAAGTTAAATACGCTTCAGCAAATGATAAGTGCAGGTGTGAAATTGGAGAAGATTTTATATTATCCTACGAAATTAGAAGGTCAAGAAACTTTTGAGAATAAGGGAATAGCAAAAATTCAAGACGAAATGATAGAGTGTGAAAAACGCATTGTATCACATCTTGTAAGCAAAAATCTTTTGAATCAAGACTGTTATCTTATCAAGGATGGTTCAATTCAATACAAGCCCATGAAAACGGGAGATTTTAAAGAATTGGCTCATATTCGCAACAACTATCGCCATGTTATTGGAGTCTCGAAAAAGTTTAATCCTAACTTGATGAAAGACAACAAAGGTCAAAGTAGTGCTGGTCAAATAGCCAGATTACCACTATACCATCGAACTCCTGCATTCCTTTGGCAGCCAGGTGAGCAATGGGGAAATGTAAACTTTGCGATTTGGTATGTTCGCATTCGAGATATTAGTAAAACAGAGTCTCCGTATGCAGGTATTCTAAAAATAGAAAAAATGCTTATGACTGGGAAAGAGGCAGAAAATGGTTTGTCAACAGATGAGATTGATACCATTACTGCTAATCTTATAAATGAACGTAACCCAGTATGCTATGGTACAGATGCAAGATGGGCAAACCATCTTTATCCTGTATATATGACAGAATGTTATTGTAAAAGTCGCTTCAAAAGTGATTATTATTTTTTGAATTTATTTTAATAGGTTATGGATACAATAGGAAAAGTTATTGCTACCGAAAAGCAACCTTCAACAATAGAGAATTTTACATTTTGGACTAAAAAAGATTTAAAGTTAAAACCTTTTGATGTTGTAGTTGTCGAGCATATCAACGACTCAAAGACATTTGGGGTCATTGAGGAAATATCGCACATGACAGATTCTCCTAGCGCATTAGCAGGTTTTATATCAAGTGATTTTGGTGATACTGATTCCAAATCATATACAGATCGTATAGGAATGAACTATGTAAGATGTAAGGTGGTTGGGAATGATAAGGATGTATATATTCCAGTGCAAGAAGGGAAGAAAGTATATTTAGCCACAGCTTCTGAAATTAAGATGGCACTTGGATTAGATAAAGTGAAGAATCCAATTCCAGCAGGTTACATAAAAATGTATGAGGGTACAAATGAACAAATCTTGCCTGTTAACTTCAACTCTCATTTTTTAATTGGTCCAGAGGGTGCCCATCTGAATATTTCCGGAATTTCTGGATTAGCATCAAAGACATCGTATGCGATGTTCTTGATGAAAGCAATACAAGATGCTGCTATAAAAGAGAATAAAGAATCTGTAGCTTTTGTAATGATGAATGTCAAAGGGACAGACTTATTGAAAATTGACGAGATGAATGAGCGTGAGGATGAGTTGAAAGAGATAAAAAAAGTATATGATATATTAGGTATGGAAATGTCTGCATTCAAGCAGGTTAGCTATTATTACCCATATTCCAAAGATTTTACATCTTATACTTATGAGAAACAAACCATCATTCAAGACCGTTTGCAGGCTCAAAAGGCATTCCAATACAAGTATCTATTTGAAACTGATGAAGATAAAGAATGTTTGGATCTCTTGTTTGCCAATGTTGACGACCCAAACGATACAATAGAGTCAATTATAAATTTTATAATTTCTAATGGTGGAAAATTTAATGGAGTAGAATGTTGGGAAGATTTTAGACAAGCACTTTTAGAACAAACACAAAGTCAAGGTAAGAATGCTGGAGCTGGAAAAGAAATATCTGTTTTAAGTTGGCGTAAATTTTACAGATTATTCAATAAAAGTTTTCAAAAATGTCGTCAAATGTTTACAGAACAACTCGGTAATGATGGTAAGAGTGTTCGTTTAAGAGATAGAATCTCCCAAATCAAGAAAAATGATATAATGGTAATTGATGTGGCAAAATTGGATGAAGAATCACAAGGATTTGTATTTGGAGACGTGATGCGTGCTGTGTATAATTTAAAACTTGGCTCGCCTAAGCGTTTGGACGAAGACATTCCTGATAGAATTGTAATTTTTATTGATGAATTAAATAAATATGCTTCTAATGATGTGCCAAAATCATCTCCTATTTTACGACAATTGCTTGATATTACTGAACGTGGTCGTTCTTTAGGTATTATTTTATTCGGGGCTGAGCAGTTTGTTAGTGACATTCATAAGCGAGTAAAAGGTAACTGTGCTACACAAGCATTTGGTCGTACTAATGCCATTGAGATAACAAAAGAGGATTTTCGTTTCGTTCCTCAAGTCTATAAAACAATGTTGACTAGACAAAAACAAGGTGAATATATTATTCAAAACCCAGTATTCCGCTCTATGCTAAACGTAAATTTTCCATTACCAATTTATAAATATTATGAATGATAATATAAATACAACCCCACAAATAGGCAAAGATGTCATAGAATCTTTGACTCTTGGAATGTATGAAGATTGTCGATTTATCTACAGAGAGTACATCCAAAATGCAGCAGATGCCGTGGATAAAGCCATAGAATGTGCTCTTCTTGAAAAAGGAGAAGAGGCTATCCATGTAAGAATTGACAAAGAAAATAGAAGTATATCTATTCAGGATAACGCTACTGGTATATCAAAAGACAAAGTAATGACTATATTACGAAATATAGCACATTCGACTAAAAAACGAGGTGAGGATAAAGGATTCCGTGGCATCGGTCGTTTAGGAGGGCTTGGCTATTGCTCTAAACTGATTTTTGAAACTTCATTTTATGGAGAATCAGTCAAGTCTATTATGACTTGGGATGCAGAATTCTTGAAATTTATTATCAATGACAGAGAAAATATAGAGGAAGCAACAGAAGTCCTTTCTAGGGTAACTCAATTGGAAACAGAGAAAGAACATGTTGATGCTCATTACTTTAACGTAATAATGGAGGATGTTTCCTCAGATGATTTACTTGATATTAATAGTGTAACTGATTATTTATCAATGGTAGCTCCCGTTGATATTTCATCATCTTTTATTTTTCGCCAAAAGATAAATGACTTCAAAAAAGAGAATGGACTAACCGTTGATACTTATAATATTTTTGTTAATAACGACCAAATTTATAAGCCTTATACTGGTGCTATTTATGAAGATAATAATGGAGGAAAAAAGAAGGTTGATGATATTATTGATGTAAAATTCTTAATGGCTAAAGATGATAATGGCTCAATCATTTATTGGGGATGGTATTCAATATCAACTCTAAAAGGTCAAATGAAGCCTAAGAATCTAGCTAGGGGGATACGCTTACGTAAAGAGAATATTCAGATTGGCGATGAAGAAATATGTAAAAAGTTCTTTACAAAAACAGAAGACCAGCGATTCTCATTCTACTATTTCGGTGAAATCCACGCACTTAGTAAGGGATTAATTCCAAATTCAAGGCGAGATTATTTTGCTGAAAGCAAGGAGTGTGTTGAATTTGAACAAAAGATTCGACAAGATTTCTTAAAGCTTAAAGAACTTTGTTATGATGCACAAAAATTGCGTTCTAGTACATCTACTATAGCCAAAACAGAAGAATTAAGGGCAACCATTAAAGAGAAAGAAAAGAATGGTTATACTAGTCAAAAAGAACGTGATGATTTGCAGCACCGATTAGAAGAACAAGAGAAAAAAGAAGAGCAAGCTCATAGGCAATTAGAAAGTGTTAAAAATAAGATTTCCTCGAAAGATTCTCCTCTAAAAACGGTTCTTGATCAATTTGAAGCACCAACTTCAAAAAAAGAGAAGGAAGAGATCAAAAAAGATTTTGAAAAAGAAATACCAAATAAAGATAATAAAATTCGATATCGAACAGACAAGCCAATATATTCTCGATATTCAAAAAGTGAGAAAAAATTAATTGGAAAAATTTATACTGCAATTAGTAATGCTATTGCCGATGAGCGCTTACGTGAAGCTCTTATCAGCAATATAGAAGATCAAATAACAAGATGAAGAGAAATATACTCTTATTAGAGCCAAATTATAAAAATAAATTTCCTCCTATTGGTTTAATGAAATTAGCCACATATTTCCGTTTAAGAGGAGATAATGTCGTTTTTTACAAAGGGGATTTGAAAGAATTTTTAATTAATGACATTACTGGAGATTGTGTTGAGAAACTGAATCAAATGGATAATACCATTAATTGGAAGCTACGTTCAGACAAAATAGCTACATATATTAAATATCGTAGAAAAGCAGACATAGACAAAATTGGACTTGAAGATTCTGCTTATAGTATTTTGTTAGCACCATGGGTGGATTATTATAAGGATTATTACCATAAAAAAGAATATCTGAAACATCCCAAATGGGATTGGATTGGTGTTACTACACTATTTACATTTTATTGGGATATTACTATTGAAACCATTCTTTTTGCAAAAGGACTAGTTAAAGATATTAAGAATATTATGGTAGGTGGAGTGCTAGCGTCCATTCAACCCAAGGAAATAGAAGAAGCAACAGGAATAAAGCCACATTGTGGAACACTTCATACACCATACAAAGATATTGACGAAGACAATCCATATATAATAGATGAGTTGCCCTTGGATTATTCCATATTAGAAGAAATAGATTATGAATATGTTGATGGGAAAGCTTTTTTCAGTTATGCGACTCGTGGTTGTATTCGCCATTGTCCTTTCTGTGCAGTTCCTATTTTAGAGCCCAAATTCCAATCATATCTTCCATTAAAAGAGAGAATTGAACAAACTAGACGTTTATTTGGCGATCAACAAAATCTTTTGCTTATGGATAATAATGTCCTTGCATCAAAAGATTTACCCAAAATTATAGAAGATATTCGTTCATGTGGGTTTATACCTGGTGCAAAGTACATAGAACCGAATCAATATAAAATAGCGATTCGAAATCTTCGTCTTGGAATTAATGATCGAGGATACATTAAGAAGTGTTGGAAGCTTCTTAAGGAAATTAATGATATGAAACGTTTTAATGAAGAGATTCGAACCCATATTTATCGAATAAGAGAAGAAAACGGTTTGTTATATCCAATAACCTGTACAAAAGAAGCTTTAATTAGAACATATAAAGATTTTGCACCTTATTTTGAAAAAAAATATGCAAGCCAGAAAGGACGTAGTCGCTACATAGATTTCAATCAAGGTGTTGACGCAAGGTTGTTTACGGATGAAATAGTTTCTTTGTTGGCACAAGTCCCTATTCGTCCGTTACGTATTGCATTTGATGATATCAAAACAGAGGAAGCTTATACAAAGGCATTAAAAATGAGTGTAAAACATGGTATTAAAGATTTCTCTAATTATCTTCTTTATAATTTCAAAGAACAACCAATAGATCTTTATCATAGAATGCGAATAAATGTAGACTTATGTGAGGAGTTAAATGTCAGTATTTATTCATTTCCAATGAAATATCATCCAATAAGGGATGAACATAGCCATGATAGGGATTATATCGGAAAGCATTGGAATCGTAAATATATACGTGCTGTGCAAGCTATTCTAAATGCAACAAAAGGTAAGATAGGACGTGGCATATCATTTTTTGAGAAAGCATTTGGTAAAAACGAAGATGAATTTATGGAATTATTAATAATGCCAGAAACATTTTTATTATTCCGTTTTTTCTTTGAACATCTTGGTTATACAGCTGAATGGAGGGAGGCTATGTCTCAATTATCAGAAGAAGAAAAAAAGGAAATTATGCCTATTATTTTCAAGAATAATTTTACAGATATTGAAAGTCTTACGGAGAATAAAAAATTTAGAAAAATTTTAATGTTCTACAAAAATTATCGTGCTGATATCTCAGATCCTACTTCTGAATTGTATAAAATGAAACAGGAATTTGATAAAAATCGGGATAGCTAAATAATAAGTATATTAAACTTAAAGGACGCTGTCCAAAATTTTGTGTAAATAGGAACAGGATTCAGTTATAAATTTCTTCTTATATCTGGATTCTGTTTTTTTAAATCATTATAATTGTGTTCTGTTGTCTCTTTATGATAGTGTTACTAACTATCTAAAAATTAAAATCTTCTTCATTCCACAAAACAGCAATAGACTTATAGTTATGTAACTGGAACATTTATGTGAAAAAATAGCCCAAAGACAACATTCTCGTAGAGTTTGTTTATTATTCCGTATTTCTTTTTATCGGACAGTAATAATAGTAAATACCTTATCCTGTTGTTTTGATTCTTTACTTAAGAAGGAGAACAAATTTTCTTTTACAATAAGAGTGCTATATTATACCTGTATTTTTCTATAATCGACGTTGTCGGATGTACAAACGGCGTCGTTGGCCCGTTGTTCAGCGCCGTTGGCTTTATAGCCGACGACGTCGGATACAGTCTGTGATTCGTAACGGCGGGCAATGGTTTTACAGATAAACCTAGCCATGATACAAAACCTTAATCAACAGAAAAAGAGTTCTTATGGAAGAAATCTTCTGCCGTAAGAACTCTTTTCTATTGTCGTCAATGGAAATTAGAGTACGCGAGTCAAAATAGCTTTGGCTGTAGCTCCGTCTACCAGACCGTCTTCGCCGAAGTGTACACCTCGTTCGTTGAAACGTTTTTCAATTTCATCAATCACATCCATACCGATACCTTCTTCGCTCAGGCGGGTAGTCAGACCCAAAGAACGGAAGAACTCTTCTGTCTTGCGTATGGTTTCGTCGATACGTCTTTCGTGTGTACCGGATGCCACACCAAAAATACGTTCACCCAGCTGCATGATCTTTGCACCTTTTTCTTTGCGCAGCACATCCATTGTACCCGGCATTACAATAGCCAGTGTATGTCCGTGAGTCAGTCCGCAGAGCGCAGTCAGTTCATGACCAATCATGTGTGTAGACCAGTCCTGACTTACTCCCATCGCGATGAAACCGTTCAGCCCCATTGTAGCTGCCATCATAAAGTCGGCCATCAGCTGATAGTCGTGCTGGTTTTCGCGGATTTTCGGTGCAATCTCTACCAAAGTCTGCAGAATACCTTCTGCCCAGCGGTCCATGATGCGCGATTCTCCGGTTTTAGTCAGATACTGTTCCAATACATGTACGAACGTATCCGAAATACCACATGCTACCTGATGTGCCGGCAATGAGAAGGTCACTTCAGGATCGAGAATAGAGAATACCGGATAGTTGGCATAGAAAGCATATTTTTCTTTGGTTTCATGGCAAGAGATAACCGCTCCGTTGTTCATTTCAGAACCGGTAGCAGGCAATGTCAGTACGGTACCCAAAGGCACAGTATCGTGTGCCTGACCTTTCTTCACCAAATCCCATGCATCGCCTTCGTAAAGCAGACCGGCTGAAATCAGTTTGGTACCGTCTATCACCGAACCACCACCTACGGCCAGCAGGAAGTCCACTTTTTCCTGCTTACCCAGTTCGATAGCCTTACGCAGCGTTTCGATAGCCGGATTGGGTTCAATTCCCCAGAATTCTACAGTCTGGTGCTGGCTCAAAGCCTGCTTCACCTGGTCGTATACGCCGTTCTTTTTTACACTTCCTCCTCCGAAAGTAATCATTACTTTTTTATCGGCTGGTATTTCTTGGCTCAGTTGGGCAATCATGCCTTTTCCCATTATCAGTTTAGTGGGATTCTGAAAACTAAAATTATTCATAGATTATTGTTTGTTTTAAAATAGCATACACAAAGGTAGTAAAAAGAACCGATACAGCCAATGGAAATGTCTTTCATCTATGGCCCCGCAGTTATTGCCGTGAATTTATGCGGATGAAAAATGCAGATTTGATGCAAAAATCAGGTGATTTGAGAGGAAATATGCCTGTTCCTTACATTGCAAGATGAAGGGAAAGTCTGTACGTGTAAAAAACGGCATGTCTGTTTATCAGTGAGTTATGGTGAAAGATGAAAGATGTGAAGCGTGTTTTGTATAATATTTCTGTAAACACACTAAAAACGCCACCTTTAAAGGTGACACACTTTGCACACTTGCTGCAACATAGTATAAATATCCTTCACATCTTTCACCGGCCTTTTAACCGACAGATAGACAGGGGAATATGGGTGAAAGATAGACACAAAATCAATCTTTCACCATCTTTCATCTTTCACCCGGGAAAAATGTGTTTCTGCCTGCGGGTTGATGAGGATTAGTGTGCTATGATAATACAAACTTGATGCAAAATCATGCAAATCGGGGGAGGATACTTTGGCTTCCGATACTGCAAAATGAAGGGAACCGAAAAACGGTTAAGATATGTCTGCTAGTCGGGTAATCAGACCTGTTGTTGGCTTTTCAATGCTTTGACTATCAGTGAGTAATATGAATAGGCTATCCGAAAATAATCCATCAGTGTTTTACGTGTTTCTGTGTGTCGATTTTTCTTAGTATCTTTGAAAATAATTTAAAAAAAGAATACTGTGGTTTATCTGTCATTGGGATAAAGTAAAGTATTGGTAAACAATAGATAAAAATATGGCAAAAAAAAGCAATACAGCCGACATAGGCTTTGAGAAAGAAATTTGGAAAGCAGCAGACCTGTTAAGAGGAAACCTTGACGCATCGGAATACAAGTCTGTGGTATTGGGACTGATTTTCCTGAAATACATTTCCGACCGCTTTGAAGTGAAATACCACGAACTGCTGGAAGAAGGCGACGGTTTCGAAGAAGACAAAGACGAATATACTTCCGAGAATATCTTCTTCGTGCCACAGGAAGCACGGTGGTCGGTTGTTGCAGAAGCGGCACATACTCCGGAAGTAGGTGCTGTTATAGACAATGCCATGCGACTGATAGAAAAAGAGAATACACGTCTGAAAGGCATTCTGCCGAAAAACTTTGCCCGTCCGGAACTGGATAAGAGAAGATTGGGCGACGTGGTCGATCTTTTCACTAACATCCAGATGAAAGAACACGGCGATTCAAAAGATATTTTGGGCCGTACCTACGAATACTGTCTCTCCAAGTTTGCCGAAGCCGAAGGCAAACTGGCCGGAGAGTTTTATACTCCGGCTTGCATTGTCCGCACGCTGGTGGAAGTGCTTCAGCCTTATAGCGGCCGTGTATACGACCCTTGCTGCGGTTCCGGCGGCATGTTTGTGCAGTCTGCCAAATTCATAGAAGGTCATCAGGGAAACATTAACAATATCTCTGTATTCGGACAAGACAGCAACCCTACTACATGGAAAATGGCACAGATGAATCTGGCTATCCGTGGTATTGAAGCCGATTTGGGGAAATTTGCTGCCGACACTTTCTTCGATGATCAGCATCCTACACTGAAAGCCGATTATATCCTTGCTAATCCTCCTTTTAATTTGAGCGACTGGGGAGCAGACAAGTTGCAGGATGATGTACGCTGGAAATACGGTATTCCCCCTTCGGGCAATGCCAACTTTGCATGGATTCAGCACATGATTCATCACCTCTCGCCGCACGGACGTATCGGTATGGTACTGGCCAACGGTGCTCTTTCTTCGCAAAGTGGCGGTGAAGGTACAATTCGTGAGAATATCATCAAGGCAGACTTGGTAGAATGTATTGTGGCGATGCCGTCGCAGCTCTTCTACACCACAGGTATTCCAGTATCGCTCTGGTTTTTGAATCGCAGCAAGAAACAGGCTGGAAAAATTTTGTTCATCGACGCCCGCCAGATGGGAACAATGGTAACCCGCAAACTTCGTGAACTAACCGAGGAAAACATTCTGCGTATTGCTTGTACTTACAATGAGTTTCAAGCAGGAACATTGGAAAACGAGAAAGGATATTGTGCCGTTGCCACACTCGACGAGGTGGCTAAGCAGGACTATATACTTACTCCGGGACGTTATGTAGGTATAGCCGAAGCAGAAGACGATGGCGAACCGTTCCAGGAAAAAATGGAACGACTCACTTCCGAATTGTCTGAGATGTTTGAGAAGTCGCACCAGTTGGAGGAGGAGATTAGAAAGCAGTTGGGGAGTATTGGGTTTAAAATCCGGTAAGATGTAATAAACTTTCTCTGCATAGTGAATAAATTTAAATTATAGTTTCTCGATTCTTCCACAACCTGTGGAGAGATTATACTCTAATTTTAATATACAAGATATCGAATATCGGATAATGTTATTTATAGACAATAGCGAAATAAAACGATTTGAATCCTACATCAAATTTGCAGAAGACATCTTTTTAATGAATAGATAACAGAATTATTTATGGAAGAGTGGAATCAAGATAGATTGATAGATATATTAGAAACTTTAATTGACTACCGAGGTAAAACCCCAAGGAAGATTAGTTTTGGAATTCCTTTAATTACAGCTAAGATTGTAAAGAATGGAAGAATAGAAACTCCTTCAGAATTTTTACCGATAGAAGATTATGAGAGTTGGATGGTGAGAGGCTTTCCTAAAATAGGTGATGTACTATTAACAACAGAAGCCCCCCTTGGAGAAGTTGCCCAAGTAAATGATGAAAAAATTGCTTTAGCTCAAAGAATAGTATGCCTTAGAGGTAAAAAAGATATTTTAGATAATACCTTTTTAAAATATTATTTTTTATCTCCTAAAGGTAAAGCAAAACTCAAAGCAAGAGAAACAGGAACAACTGTAACCGGAATAAAGCAATCTGAACTTAAAGAAATGCTTATAGATTATCCATCATCTAATGTACAAAAACAAATAACATCTATTCTTTCCTCACTCGATAATAAAATCGAACTAAACCGCCGCATAAATGAAAATTTAGAGCAGCAGGCACAAGCTTTGTTCAAGGCTTGGTTTGTCGATTTCGAACCATTCAAGGATAGAAAGTTTGTGGACTCTGAGCTTGGAATGATACCAGAAGGATGGACAGTTGGTACAATAGGAGATTATTGTAAAATAAGATCTGGATTTGCTTTTAAAAGTTCATGGTGGACAGATAAAGGAGTTAAGGTTGTGAAAATTAAAAACATATCTTCGTCAGGAAATTTAGACATGAATGATTGCTCTTATGTAAATAAAGAAAATATATTAAGGGCCCAAGAATTTTCTTTAAAATCAGGAGATTTATTAATCGCTATGACTGGTGCAACTATAGGTAAATTTTGTATAGTACCTGTTTTAAAGGAAGCGATGTATGTCAACCAACGTGTAGGTAAATTTTTCTTAGGCGAAAATCCTATATTAAAAGTACCATTTATTTATGGATTATTGAAAAGTGAAAATATAATTTCACAAATCATAAATAAAGGACAAGGAAGTGCACAGCCCAACATCAGTGCTAATGATATTGAAACAATATCAATAATACTTCCTCCAAAAGATATAATCTCAAAATATAATGAATTAGTATCACCTTATTTTTCTCTTTTAATTAAGAACTTGAATGAATGCGATTATTTAGCTCGCCTCCGAGATACTCTTCTCCCCAAACTAATGTCGGGAGAACTAAAGATAAACGATTTGAGCATTTAAGACTTACCTATATGGAAATGACTGTTGATATAATATTTTCAATACTAAATATGATGCTGTCCGTTACAGCAATTTGGATTGCAATAAAATCGTCACGAAGTACATCAAAAGATGCCACAAGGCAGATTGAAAGCATCAAGCAACTTTCTAAAATACAGATTGAAACTTCTATAAAACAAATGGAGGTTGAGATTCAAAAGAATCTTCTCTTGGCCAAACAAGCTCAAGAAGAATTGGATAAAATAAATAGAATAAACAGCTCCTCTTTAGCAAGTCAAGATGAGTGGAGAAAGGAAATGTTACGAAGGAATACGGAAGAAAAGCCCAAAAAAGACTTGGATTTCTATCGCTCTTATACAAACGATCTTAAAGAGATATGCCACAGTTTAACTAAATTGAAAAACGAGTTGAAATAAATATTACTACAAAAGTCTTAGAATGCTTAATTTTTGCAATAATTTGACAAATATATTGTTTATCTAAATTAAACTTATATATTTGCGCGTAATAATTGATACAATTCGTCGGAATCATGATACTAAGAGCTACAATAGAGAACCTATATTCTTTCATGGAAGAAACCGAAATCAGCTTCGTAGCCGGAAAGAGTACAACACATGGAGAGCAGGTGAGCAGAGCAGAAAAGCGTGACGACATCTCGGTACTGAAAGCCGGTATTATTTACGGAGCCAATGCTTCCGGGAAAAGCAATATTATCAAGGCCGTTTCCATATTGCAAAAGATTGCCTTGTCGGGTGTTCCCAAGAAATACGTAGAACCGTTCAAGTTGGCTAAACCCAACAATAAGCCATCGAAAGTGGAAGTTGAATTCAAGGCTGGCAAAAAGTTTTTTGCGTATGGAGTAGCGTTTACTATCAGGGGAATGGTAGAAGAATGGCTTTACGAAATAACCAGCCGCAGCGATAAAGAAATTTATACACGTAAGGTAACTTCCGATGGCAATGAATTTACTTTTGGAACAGTAAACGGTGATGCAGAAACTTTGCAATTTCTGAAGTTTATAAGTCAAAGCACCCCTTCCACAGACAGTTTCCTTTCCGAATACATCAAGAGAAACGGAAAAGGATTGTCTTTGATGGATGAGGTATACAGATGGATGAAGGAAAGCTTGAAGATTATCTTTCCGGATTCGCGCTATCAGGGTATATCAATCCGCGCAGAAAAAGATGAAAACTTTGCCACAGCTACAAAATCTTTATTGGAATACTTCAATACGGGTATTGTGGATATTCGCCGTATCAAGATACATAAAGAGGATGTGGATTTGCCTAAAGATTTGATTAATGAACTTTTGGCAGAAGCAGAACCGAACAAAAATTTTGTAATTGCTTCGCCAACAGCTTCTACAACTTATTTTTTTGAAACGGATTCGGAGGGAAACACTGTTATCTACAAGCAAAGTGCCATTCATATGACAGATACCTACGATGAGGTTCCATTCGAAATGAATGAAGAATCGGACGGTTCTATCCGCTTGTTAGACTTTATTCCTATGCTGATTGACTTGCGTCTGAACGAAGCCGTATATCTGGTAGATGAAATAGACAGAAGTATGCATCCTATGTTGTCAAAAAAACTGCTGGAATATTACTTCAGCCATCTTTCTACCGAACGTGACACACAGTTGATCTGCTCTACTCATGAATCTAATTTGCTGGATTTGGATTTAATCCGTGCAGACGAAGTCTGGTTTGTGGAAAAAGGACGGGAAGGAGCTTCACACCTTACTTCGCTGGCCGAATACAAACCAAGAGAAGACATACGTAAAGGTTATCTGCAGGGGAGATATGGAGCAATACCTTTCTTTGCACCTGTCCGCAGTTTAAAATGGTAAGAAGCTATGAGAGTACGGAAAGAGTTTAAACGGCGGGAAGGTGTAAAGTCGGCAAGACTGGTCGTAATTGCGGCCGAAGGCAGAAGTACGGAAAACATCTACTTTGAATCGATGAAAGCTTCACTATGTGCTTCGGATGTTCATGTAGAAGTACTTCATCGCGATTCGAACGACTCAAGTCCGGAGAATGTGTATGAGCAGATTCGTAAATTTATGGCAGAATACAACATTGAAGACGACGATCAGTTGTGGATTGTGGTGGATAAGGATAAATGGAAGGATAAGATGCTTTCAACTGTAGCGTTATACTGTGCACAGAATGCCAATCTGCACTTCTGCGTGAGTAATCCTTGTTTCGAACTGTGGCTGCTCTTGCATATAGAAGATGTGGCTACATACGACAAAGAACAAATGGAAGCTCTCTCGAAGAATAAAAAGGTAAATACCCAGAATACCTGGCTGAAAAAACGCCTGAAAGATCTTACCGGACACTATCGTGAATCGGACTATGATGCAACGGAACTTCTTCCGCACATAAATACAGCAATAGAAAGGGCAGAAAAACTGGATACAGTTCCCACTGACAGATGGCCACAAAGGGTAGGTACAAGAGTTTACCTGTTGGCCAAAAGCATAATAGGAAAAACAGAATATACAGACAAATCTCAACGGGGCGGGAAAGAGTAATTTTTTCTTTCTTTGAGTTCCTAAACCAGCTATACGAACAGATACTATGTCATTCACAGAAGAAAACTACGAGAAAGCCGTGATAGCCCTTTTCGAGCAGATGGGCTATACACATCTTTATGGTCCTGATATAGAACGTGATTATTATGTGCCTTTCTATGAAGAACAGTTGACAGACAGTTTGAGTAATGTGAACAAAGGAAAGCCGCAGGCTGCCATCCATGAAGCTATTGCCAAACTGAAAGATATTGATACCGGAAGTCTGGCACAAAAGAACGAACTGTTTATGGACTACCTGCAACATGGCATAGAGGTTTCGTATTTCGACGGTAAGGAACAACGGAATGAGATTGTCTATCTGATAGACTATGCACATGCAGAGCGTAATGACTTCAAGATAGTAAACCAGTGGACATTTGTGGAATACTCTGAAAAGCGTGCAGACATTGTTCTGTTTATAAACGGACTGCCTCTTGTGGTGATGGAATTGAAGTCTCCCTCACGGGAAGAAACGGATGCATCGGAAGCCTATCTGCAACTGCGCAACTATATGAAAGAAATCCCGTCACTTTTCATTTACAATGTGTGTTGTGTGATGAGTGACATGGCTTGCTCGAAGGCTGGAACACTTACAAGCAAAGAAGACCGCTACATGGAATGGAAAACCAAGGACGGTGACTATGAGAGTACGGACTTTGCCGATTATGATACGTTCTTCGAGGGTATCTTTGTAAAGGAGCGTCTGCTGGATATTATCAAGAACTTTATCTGCTTTTCGAAAGATGAATCGGGGGCTGCAAAAATATTGGCCGGATACCATCAGTATTTTGCGGTAAAAAAAGCTATCGAACGGACTAAGATTGCAGTACAGAATGACGGTAAAATTGGGGTGTTCTGGCATACACAGGGAAGTGGAAAATCGTTGTCGATGGTATTCTATGCTCATCTGTTGCAGGACGAAATATCCCAACCTACAATAGTGGTCATCACCGACCGGAACGATCTGGACGACCAGTTATATACTCAGTTTGCCAAATGTAAGGACTTCCTGCGTCAGGTACCTGTACAGGCCAAAAGCCGTGAAGATTTGAAAGCACTGCTGGCCGGACGTGAAGCAAACGGTATTATCTTCACTACCATGCAGAAATTTGAAGAATCGGCAGAACCTCTGTCGCTCAGAAAAAACATTGTGGTGATGACAGACGAAGCACACCGCGGACAGTATGGTTTTGAAGAAAAAATCCGTATGACCAAAAATGAAAAAGGGGAAGACATTGCCAAACGTGTAATAGGTACTGCAAGAATTATTCACGACTGCCTGCCGAATGCTTCGTATATAGGTTTTACCGGTACGCCTATCTCTACGAAAGACAGAGACACTGTAGAGGTGTTCGGAAACTATATCGATATTTACGACATGACTCAGGCTGTAGCCGATGGTGCTACTTGTCCGGTGTATTATGAATCTCGTGTACTCAATCTGAATCTGGACGAAGCAACACTGAAGGCTATTGACGAAGAGTATGATTTGCTGGCTGAAGAGGGAGCGACAGAAGAACAGATCGAGAAAAGCAAACAGGAAATGTCGCACCTGGAAGAGATTTTGGGTGCTCCGGAAACGATAGATTCTTTGTGTCGGGATATTCTGGCACATTACGAAGAGAACCGCCAGTATGAACTGACCGGAAAGGCTATGATTGTGGCCTATTCGCGTTCGATAGCCATGAGTATTTACCACAAATTGCTGGAGCTTCGTCCTGAATGGAATGAAAAGGTAAAGGTGGTAATGACAGGCAGCAACAAAGATCCGGAAGAATGGCACGACATTATCGGCAACAAACAATATAAGAAAGAACTGGCCAAGCGCTTCAAGGATAATAATGACCCGATGAAGATTGCCATTGTAGTGGATATGTGGCTCACGGGATTTGATGTGCCTTCACTGGCTACAATGTATGTGTACAAACCCATGAGCGGACATAATCTGATGCAGGCTATCGCTCGTGTGAACAGAGTGTTCAATGGTAAGGCAGGTGGACTGGTGGTAGATTATATCGGTATCGCAAAAGCGTTGAAGGAGGCCATGCACGATTATACTCGTAGAGACCGTAAGAATTTTGGTAATCCGGATATCAAGGAAACAGCAATGCTTAAATTCCGGGAAAAACTGGAAATATGCCGCGATTTGTTTCACGGATACGACTATAGTAATTTTCAGAATTCTTCGGATTTTGAATGTGCAAAAATCATAAAAGGTGGGGTGAACTTTATCATGTCACCGGACAAACAGGAGCAGCTGTTATTATTCAAAAAAGAAGCTATGCTTCTGCATAACTCACTTACCTTGTGCCGCAGTCTGCTGGACGAGTTACAAAGAGCCGATGCTTCATTCTTTGAGGCAGTCCGTACTCTGCTCTCACGAATGACAGGAAAAGGAAAAGTAAGCAAGCGGGAAATAAATGAAAGAATCGGTGAACTGCTTAAGCAAAGCATAAAAAGTGAAGGGGTGATTAACTTGTTCTCGGATATAAAATCTGAGTTTTCATTGTTTGATGCTGCATTCCTCGATGATATAGCAAAAATGAAAGAAAAGAATATTGCAGTAGAGTTGTTGAAGAGATTGTTGGCTGAGCGTGTCACCTTGTATCAGAGAACAAACATTGTTCAGGCTGAAAAATTCTCAGAACTGCTGAACCGTTCTTTATCGAATTATTTGAAAGGGTTGATTACCAATGAAGAGGTCATACAGGAACTTCTTACATTGGCCAAGGAAATTTCAACTTCTGAGGCTGCCGGAAATGATTTGGGACTGACACGTGAAGAAAAATCATTCTATGATGCTCTGACTAAGCCAGAGGCAGTTCACGATATGTATTCTAACGAAGAATTGGTGGCTATGACAAAGGAACTGACAGAGAATCTTCGTAAAAACCGTACGATAGACTGGCAGAAAAAAGAATCGGCACGTGCCGGTATGCGTAAAATGATAAAACGTCTGCTGAAAAAATATCATTATCCGCCTGAAGAAGCAGCCAATGCACTTGAAACAGTTATACGTCAGTGTGAGCAGTGGACAGATAATGAAGTTGTGGAAGGCGCCCCAAGAATGTATAGCCTGCAAAATGATTATGCTTCAATAGCTGCGGAGAATACTGTAAAGTTTCAATGAAATAGTATGATGGACAAAGCTGGATTCTTTCCTTTATAAAAGTTCATCAGTCTGTCTTTACTTCCTGAATATACCAACAAATAGGGATTGTGTGTCGTAGATAATTTGTCTTATTTTGCAACGGAAAAAATATGAATACAGTAATTAATATGTGTAGAACCAAGATATATAAGCCGACGGATAAAATGAGTGACCTGATTTGCGAGAACTATACCTTGCTGCAGGTGCTGAGTCGTTTTGGTGTATCGCTGGGCTTTGGAGACAAGACTGTACAGGAAGTGTGCGAGATGAACGAGGTGGACTGTACTACCTTTCTCGCTGTAGTCAACTTCCTGACGGAGGAGAATAACCGCATGCAGGATCATCTGAAGGATATTTCTCTGGTAGCCTTGATGAACTACCTGAAGCAGGCTCATTCCTATTTCCTTGACTTCCAGCTTCCTACTATACGTAAGAAACTGATTGAGGCAATAGACTGTTCTACGCAGAACGAGATTGCTTTTCTCATTATACAGTTTTTTGATGATTATGTGAGCGAGGTTCGCAAGCACATGGAATACGAGAACGAAAGAGTTTTTACCTATGTCAATGCATTGTTGCGTGGAGAACGTTCCGGCGAGTATAATATCAGTGTGTTTGCCCGTCATCATGATCAGATAAATGCAAAATTGACCGAATTGAAGAATATCATTATAAAATACTATCCGGCCAATGGAGATAACCAACTGTTGAACGCTACGCTGTTCGATATTTTTAGTTGTGAAGAAGATTTGGCATCGCATAACCGGGTAGAAGACTATCTGTTTGTTCCTGCCATCATGGAATTGGAGAAGGAGGTCAGATGAAACCAAGAGAAGTGATAACTGTAGCGGTTGCAGAATCGTCGATGATTGTGCGTCATGGTCTGGTGGTGTTGCTGAAACATTTGCCCGACCTGAATGTGCAGACTATTGAAATTACCTCGAAGGAGGGACTGCAACACTGCATGGAGGCTCATAGTCCTGAGGTACTGATTATTAATCCTCAGTTTGACGGATGGTTTGATGTGGAGACTTTTAAGTCGGAATACGGGAATACAGGCATCAAACTGATTTCGTTGATATATAATGTGGTGGATGCCAATCAGCTGAAGGGGTACGACGGTACGGTGAACCTTTTCGATGATATGGATTCGCTGAATGCGAAGATTGCAGAACTGATGAATCTGGAGGAAGAGGAAAACGACCAGAATTCTTTGAGTCAGCGTGAGAAAGAAATTGTAGGGTGTGTGGTGAGAGGAATGACCAATAAGGAGATAGCGGAAAAACTGTTTATTTCTATACATACGGTTATTACGCACCGACGCAACATTACCCGAAAGCTGCAGATACACTCGGCTGCCGGTCTGACTATTTATGCCATTGTCAATAAACTGGTGGAACTGAGTGAAGTGAAAATGAAGTTATAGTGTATTGCAATCCGGGGAGGAACGGAAAATACCAACAAATAGGTATTGATGCAGTCGGCAATAGTTCTTACCTTTGCAGTGTTAGTCATAAAATTACGTAAACCACAAAGTAAAAAGTTAGTTATTAGTTAGTTGTAGCCTGCGAAGTGATTCGCGGGCTACAACTGCTTTAGGGGGATAGGTTGGGATGGGTGTGCAGTAGGCTGTGTCAGTCTTGTTGCAGGCACTCCATTAGGCGGTCGGCTGCTTTTGCTGCATTTCCCTGTTCTTCTTCCAGCAGGGTGACAAACTTGCTTCCGATGATGCATCCGGCTGCATGGGCTGCTGCTGCCCGGTAGGTCTGACGGTTGGATATGCCAAAACCAATCATGCGGGGATTTCTCAGGTTCATTGCTTCTATGGATTGGAAATAGGCTTGTTTCTGTGCATCGAAGTCTTGCTGTGCTCCGGTGGTAGCTGCCGAGGAAACCATGTAGATAAAGCCGTCGGTATGTTCATCAATCAGGCGGATGCGTTCTTCGCTTGTTTCCGGTGTAATAAGCATGATTACTTTCAGCTGATAGCGGTCGGCTATGGGCTTGTAGGTGTTCAGGTAGTCTTTAAAGGGCAGGTCGGGGATAATCATCCCATCGATACCACAGGTCTGGCAGCTTTGACAAAAGGCTTCGAAGCCATATTGCATGATGGGATTGAGGTAGCCCATCAGAATGAGAGGTATCTGTACTTCACTGCGTATGTCGGCCAACTGAGCGAAGAGTTTTTTCAGTGTCATTCCGTTGTGGAGGGCCTGTGTGGCTGCTGCCTGTATGACGGGTCCGTCGGCCATCGGGTCGCTGAAAGGGATGCCGATTTCTATCATGTCGGTGCCTTTTTGTGCCAGTGTGCGGATTACCTCAGCAGTCTGTTCCAGACGGGGAGTTCCGGCACAGAAGTAAATAGACAGAATGTCTTGCTTCTTGTTGCTGAATAATTGATGGATGCGGTTCATGGTATATTCTGTTTAAATTGTGAAATAAAGGTTTGTAGTAGTGTGGTATCTTTCATGGCGGGTTGAATTTCGAAACCGCTGTTCAGATCGATACCGGTCCATTGGGAGTGCCGGAAGTGGGAGAGGGCTGCCAGACTGTCTGGTCGGAGTCCGCCACTCAGTAAGAAAGGGATGCTTCCCTGATAGTGTGACAACAGACTCCAGTCGAACTGTTTTCCCGAACCTCCGTATTGCGGACAGGGAGTGTCGAAGAGGTAGTAATCGCAACAGCTCTCATAGGCTTCGGTCTGCTTTAAATCGGACAGGCTATGAACGGCGAAGACTTTGATGACTCCTAAACCTTCGTTGTGCAGTGACTGGCAAAGCGCGGGGGATTCGTTGCCGTGTAACTGCACGTAATCTAACTGCAGCTCTTTGGCCCGGCGGATGATTTCATCGAAAGGGGCGTTGACAAATACTCCGACGCGTTTGGCCTTTTGAGGGAGGTAGACCGGAGTATGGGAAACGTAGCGCGGGGACTTGTGGTAGCAAATGAATCCTATCCAGTCTGCTCCGGCTGTTTCTGTTTGGCGGATATTGTCGGGGTCGCGCATCCCACAGACTTTGACTATCATACTTGTAATGCTTGAATGAAGTTGTACAATGCTTCTCCCGGACGGGGGGATTTCATAAAGGCTTCTCCCATGAGGAAACCGTGGAATCCGGCCTCGCGGAGTTGTTTTACTGTCTCGGGTTGTGAAAGGCCGCTTTCTGATACTCGGGTAAGTTCTTCGGGCAGCAGCTTGGCCAACTGAAACGAAGTGCTTACGTCTGTGTGGAATGTACCCAGATGGCGGTTGTTTACTCCTACCATGTCGATATGGGGATTGAGGTGATCCAGCTCACTTTCTTCGTGTATCTCGAGCAGGACTTCCATCTGCAACTCATGGGCCAGATGGGCCAGTTCTTTGCACTGGCCGGTGGTGAGGCAGGCTGCAATCAGCAGCACGGCATCGGCTCCTTTTAGCTTGGCTTGAACAAGCTGATAGGGGCTGATGATGAAGTCCTTGCGCAGCAGGGGGAGCTGTACGAGTGAACGGCAGGATTGAAGATCTTTCAGACTACCGCCAAAGAACGGTTCGTCGGTGAGGACCGAGAGGGCAGAAGCACCGGCTTGCTGATAGGCAGGGGCTATTACTTCGGTCTGGGCATTTCTGTGTATCCAGTCTTTGGAAGGAGAGCGTCGTTTGAACTCGGCGATAATGCCGAAGGGGGATTGTCTTAGTGCCTGTTTCATGCTGATGCCGGGCATGGGAGTATCCAGCAGTGCTTCCAGTGCGGAGAGTGGTACGGCTTGTTCCTGAGCTTCTATCTCGCGGCGCTTATGGGCGATAATGGTCTGTAAGATGTCTTCTTTCATACGTTTAGCTGTTTAGTTCGATGAATTTCTTTAAGGTGCGTAATGCTTTTCCGCTTTGCAGTGACTCGCGGGCGATGGCTACACATTCTTCTATTGGTTTTAGTGGTTCCATGGCCTGTATGGCAAAGGAGGCGTTAATCAGTACGCACTCGGTTTGTGCCTTAGTGGCACAGTTGTGCAATACATTGTCGAAGATGCGGGCGGCTTCCTGAGGGGTGTTTCCTCCGAACAGTTCTTCCTGGCGAACGATGTCAAATCCCAATTCGGATGGTTTGTAGATGGTTTCATACCGGTTGGTCATGACTTTAAACTCATCGGTCAGCGAGATTTCATCGTATCCGTCGAGGTTGTTGACTACTGCGAAGCCAACGCCCAGTCTTTGTAAGGTGTTGGTGTAAAGCCTCATTTGGGTGAGGTCTGCTACTCCCAGCAGTTGGTAAGCCGGCAAGCAGGGGTTGACCAGCGGGCCTAACAGATTGAACAGGGTTCTGACTTCCATAGCCTTGCGCACAGGGGCGACGGTCTTCATGGCGGGGTTGAAAAGGGGGGCATGCATATAGACCATGCCGCATTTTTCCATGGAGCGGAGGAGTTTATCCTGTTCGTTGGTGAACCGGATGCCGTAACACTCCATAACGTTGCTGGCTCCGCTGATGGAAGTGGCTCCGTAATTTCCATGCTTGGCTACTGGGTATCCTGCTCCGGCTACAATGAAGCAGGCGCAGGTGGAAATATTGAAGGTGTTTTTACCGTCGCCTCCTGTGCCTACAATGTCGATGGGACGGTATGGCGAGAGGTCGACTGGAATGCGGGTGCTGAGCAAGGCGTTGCGGAAGCCTATCAGTTCTTCTACCTTAATGCCACGCATCTGAAAGACGGTGAGCAGGGAGGCAATCTGTATTTCGTTGTAGCGGCCGGCGGTGATGTCCTGCAAAAGCTGGCAGGCTTCTTCGCGGCTTAGCTCTTCGTGGTTGAAGAGGCGTTTCAATAGTTCTTTCATACGTCTGTCCGGTTAATGGTGAATCCAGTTGCTTATCATTTGTTTTCCATCGGGGGTGAGTACCGATTCGGGATGAAACTGAATGCCGTGTACATCTAGTTCTTTGTGGCGTAGTGCCATGATGTAGCCTTCCTGACTGATGGCTGTGATTTCCAGAGATTCGGGAAATCCTTCGCGGTCTACTACCCACGAGTGGTATCGTCCTACGGGAATTTCCTGTGGTAAGCCTTCGAACAGATAGTCTGAAGCTATAACTTTTACCGGACTTTGGATGCCGTGAAAGACTTCGTTCAGATTGGTGAGTTTACCTCCGAATACTTCGCCGATGGCCTGTTCTCCTAAGCAGACTCCCAGAATGGGCTTCCGTCCGGCATATGTACGGATGACATCCAGCAGCAGACCGGCTTCGGAAGGAATGCCTGGTCCGGGGGAAAGCAGAATCTTGTCGAAGGCTTCAAGGTCTTCCAATGCAAAGCAGTCGTTTCGCAATACTGTTACTTCAGCACCCAGTTCTTTGACCAGGTGGCTCAGATTGTAGGTAAAAGAATCGTAGTTGTCTATAATTACTATTTTCATATCGTTCGGTGATGGGTTAAAGTTGTTCTGCCAGCTGGATGGCTTTTTTCAAAGCTCCCAACTTGTTGTTTACTTCCTGTAACTCGTTTTCTTCGTTGCTTTGTGCCACAATACCGCCTCCGGCCTGGAACCAGAGTTCGTTGTTGCGGCTGACAAATGTACGGATGGTAATGGCTTGGTTTAATGTGCCGTTCAGTCCGATGAATCCGATACATCCTCCATAAGCTCCCCGGCTGTGTGGCTCGAGTTCGCTGATGAGTTGCATGGCGCGTACCTTGGGTGCACCGCTCAGGGTGCCAGCCGGGAAGGTATCGATAAATGTACGGATGGGATTGCTGCCTTCATCCATATCGCCACTTACTCTGCTTACCAGATGGATGACGTGGCTGTAATATTGCGGTTCTTTATAGAATTCTACCCGTGCATTATGGCAGTTGCGGCTGAGGTCGTTTCTGGCAAGATCTACCAGCATGACGTGTTCTGCATTTTCCTTTGGATCGGATAGTAACGCCTGGGCCAGTTGTTTGTCTGTTTCTTTGTCGCCGCTTCGCCGGGTGGTGCCTGCTATCGGGTCTATGGTTGCTTTCCCGTCTTCTATCTTGCAGTGCGTTTCGGGAGAGGAACCGAAAATGCGGAATCCGCCAAAGTCGAAATAGAAAAGATATGGAGACGGATTGATGCTGCGTAATGCACGGTAGAGCTTAAAGTCATCGCCTTCGTATTGCTGGATAAAGCGGCGTGATAATACAATCTGGAAAACATCTCCCCGCATGCAATGAGCAATGCCCTGCCGGATATTGGCCTTGTGCTCTTCGTCGGTCAGTGTGCTGGTAGCAGAACCTACGGCACGGAAGTCGTAGGTGGTATAGTTGCGGTTGTGGATGGCTTTTTCCACTTCGCTGAGGTGTGCCGGTTCTCCTTCTCCCAGCATCTCAATCAAGACCATTTCGCTTTTATAGTCATTGAATACAATCAGGTATTTGTATAGGATGTAAAGAATTTCCGGTGCATCGTTTTTGGCATCAGTGCTGTCTTTTACCTGAATCTTTTCGAAATAGCGTACTGCATTGAATGTGGTGTAACCGTACAAACCGCAGTATCCGGCATATTCTCCTTCGACTTGAAAATGGGAGATAAATTCACGGATGGCTTGTTCTACCTGGTAATCGTCGCTGATGTTCCGTTCTTCTTGTTGACCATCGGGAAAGACAAAGGTGGCAACTCCATGATTGATGCGGATGCTAGCGATGGGATTCAGACCGATGAACGAGCGGTTGTTTTCTACACCGTGATAATCGGAACTTTCCATCAGCACACTCTGTGGGAACAGGTCGCGTACTTTCAGGTAAGTGCTTACAGGGGTATGCAAATCGCCCAATAAACTTTTATGGTTGGTAATGTAAGTATATTGTTTCATAAAGCGGATTACTGTAGGTTATAGTTTAGGTAAGTATTTAAATCTTTATCGCCGCGTCCTGATACGGTGAGCACTACGATGTCGGTTGGCTTGAAGGACATTTTGGGGAGGGCTCCCAATACATGTGCCGATTCGAGCGCCGGAATAATTCCTTCGAGACGAGTCAGCTCGTAGGCTGCACGTATGGCTTCGTCATCGTTTACAGCCAGTACGGTAGCGCGACGTTGTGCAGCCAGATTGGCATGCATCGGACCAATGCCCGGATAATCCAGTCCGGCAGAAATGGAGTAGGGTTCCATAATCTGTCCGTCTTCGTCTTGCATGACCAATGTCTTGGAACCGTGGATAATTCCTAAGCGTCCTAGATGGATGGTTGCGGCTGAGAAAGGAGTATCTATACCTTTTCCTCCGGCTTCGGCCAATACAATCTTTACCCGTTCATCGTCTAAATAGTGATAAATAGTGCCGGCTGCATTGCTTCCTCCACCTACACAGGCCATCAGGTAGTCGGGATAGTCACGTCCTTCGTGCTCCATAAGCTGTTTTTTGATTTCTTCGCTGATGACAGATTGCAGACGTGCTACCATGTCGGGGTAGGGATGTGGTCCGACGGTAGAACCAATTACGTAATATGTATCGGCCGGATGACAGCACCAGTCTCGTATGGCTTCGTTGGTTGCATCTTTCAAGGTCATGTTACCGGAAGTGACCGGATGTACTTTGGCTCCCAGCATTTTCATACGTTCTACATTGACGTGTTGGCGTTCTACATCGGTCTTGCCCATATAAACTACACATTCCATACCCAGCAAGGCGCAGACTGTAGCTGTTGCTACTCCATGTTGTCCGGCACCGGTTTCGGCAATGATGCGTTTCTTACCCATTCTTTTTGCTAATAACACCTGGCCGATGGCATTGTTTATTTTATGGGCTCCTGTGTGATTGAGATCTTCACGTTTCAGATAGATTTTACAGCCATATTTCTCGGATAATCGTCTGGACAGGTATAAAGGTGAAGGTCGTCCTACGTAATCGCGCAATAGGGAAGAAAACTCCTGGCGGAAGCTTTCGCTTTCCAGTACTTGCTGGTAAGATTCTCTCAGTTCGGTTACACACCGGTGCAGTATTTCCGGAATGTATGCACCGCCAAATTCTCCATAAAAGCCTTCGTTGTCTACTTGATAAGTTTTCATATTCATCTGTTTTTTTGTTGTTTCGGATAAAGGAAAAAGGGAATAAAAACAAAACGGGCTGCCGTAAAGTACGACAGCCCGTTTTGCTATATCTGAAGATGGTATATACACACGACTGATGCCCTTACGACCTTGTGAGTTGTAAGTAGCGCCACCAGAAGAATGTATTTGTCATCTTATTATTCATAATTGTTTATTTGCTTGTTGTTTCTTTTCGGCAAATATAGAGATAAAGTTTTTATCTTTTGCAATGGAAAAGCAATTTTTTTAGATAATTTTTAATTGTATAGATGTAATTTGTTGTATATTAAAGTGTTTTATGGTTGAAGATATTTTGTGTGTTTTGAGATACTCCATATAAAACAGCAGATATTGCTGTTGGGTACTTGTGAAACCAAAGAAATGACAGTTTGGATAATGTTGTTGATGTGAATATCCTCGATACTATGTATTGAAGTTTTTCTGTTATAAGAAAAATATTTTAACAATATACTTGATTGGTATAATTTTATATCTTTGTAAAAAATACTAAATTAATACAAATAGCTACTTAATCTATTATGAAAGCAATTAAATTCCATTGTTTGCAATATTCCATTGTTTGCGGATTATTGTTAATGTGTCTTCCGGTAAAGGCACAATGGGCTGTTGGTTTGCAAGCCGGTTATACCCATAACTCATTAACCACTTCATCTGGCTATTTTTACGATAGAGTCTATTATCCTCAAGGTGGTCTGACTATCGGTATTCCTGTAAACTATGCATTTACTGAATGGTTTTCTTTGGGCGCTGAGGCTGCTTTTGTACAGAAATCTTATGATGCACGTCGCTCGGGTTATTTTGATATATTGCATGAAAAGGTTCAAAACAATTATTTCTCAATGCCTGTTTATGCGAATTTTTCATTCGGTGGAACACGTTTAAGAGGATTTATGAATGTAGGAGCTTATTGGGGTGCTTGGTTGTCAAGTTATAGGAACGGTGCTATATACTGTAATTTCACTGATAAAACTCCTGATTATGTATTGGGCATAGAAGATGAAAACCATATCTATTATTATGATGAAAAACTGGAATTTGACTCCAGACGAGACAATCGGTTTGAAGCCGGAGCAATGCTTGGAGCTGGTATTTCTTATTTTATATCTTCTAATATTAAGATTTTTGGAGAATGCCGTTATTATTATAGTCTGACAGATATGCAGAAAAATTATATGAAAAAACAGGTTCCCCGCTATAATAATACTTTTGCTTTTCAGGCCGGTTTTATGTTTCTTTTTAATAAGTAAAAAATAATATAGATTTTAAAAATATGAAGTTTAAAGTAATACTTGCAGTGTTGTTATTTTTAGGTTTTGTATCATGTAGAAAAGAAATGCCAAGAATGCAAAATCCTAATAATCAGGTTGTACATAATTGGGATGAACTGTTTGAGTCATATTGGAACGGAATGAATTATCACTATGTATTTTGGGATATTGATTCTACAGATTGGGATAAGGTGTATGATGAATACAAACCTAAATTTCAAGAAATAGCCAAACTTGGTTTTAAAGATATAAAAGTGAATGACAGAGCGGTTGAGTGGATAAAAGATATGTCTGCTTCGCTGATAGACCAGCATCTTCAGATTATAATTAGCCTTCCTGGTAACGGAAAGGATAGGGTTTATCCCCTGTTTCCTCCACTTGAAAATTTGAAGAAAAGGGAGGGGTATCATGAATTACTTCTAAAAGAAAGATTGTATGCATTAATAAAAATGCATAATGAAGGGCGATGGAGCGGACCGTTGCCATTTGTTTTATCTGATGAAGAAGGGAACAATGTCCGGTATTATTCTTCTTGTTTGATAGATAATAAGATTGCATATTTGGGATTTTCCAAATTTTCCTTTTCACAGGATTTATCAAATCAATTAGTGTATCAAATATTTGAATATTATTATGATATGCTTGATAATAACTCTGAATTGAAAGGGGTAATAATTGATTTGAGAGGAAATTATGGTGGTTATTTGAATGATTTGAAATGGGTGCTTGGGAAGTTTGTTAAAGAACCTTTAAAATTTTGTTATACGAGAAAGAAAAACGGCTTAGGGCGCTTGGATTTTACACCATATACTCCTGAATATCTGTATCCTTTTGATTATAAGCGCGAACTTAATATTCCTGTGGTAGTTTTGGCCGATATGAATTCTATTAGTATGGCTGAAATAACAACTCTTGCTGTAATGAATTTGCCAGGTGGAAATGGAGTTTTTATTGGAGAACAGACTTGGGGAGGTAATGGGAATTTAAATTCGGATTTTGATTATACTTATGGGGGACAGTTTTCTAACCAGAAACTTAATGTGAGTACATGTATGTCGAGCTTAGTTGATATAAATAAAGTATCGTATGAAGGAAGGGGAATAAAGCCTGATATAGAATTGCCACTTGATGTGGAAAAGCTAATTAATGAGCAGATAGACAATCAGTTGGAATATGCGATTAATTATATAAATTCAAAATAAAGAAAGAGAGAGGTAAAATGAGGAATTTTTGGAAGAAATTTAGTTCAACAGAGTGGTGGATAAATGCCTCGGGTGCTACTTTTGGAACAGTTATGGGTATTGTTCTGACAATAGGGGTTACCTATTGGCAACAAATGAAAAATCAGGAAGAAATGACCCGTAAAATAGCTAAAATTACGCTTCATAACATTGATGTGCGGGTGAATAATTTATCAGAATTATTTGATTTTTTTGCTGAAAAAGATTCTATTTATTGGATGTTACAATCTCATATGCCAGATAGCTTGGATAAAATAGATAAGGATACATTGGATTTTTATATGGCTACGCTTATGTGTCGTACATTTCAAGCTTACGATACAAAGTCGGAGGACATTTTTTCCAGTAGTTTTGAAGTTTGGCAGTTTCTGGACAATGAGAAGGTGATAGGGCGTATCAGTAACTGTTATAGCGCTTTAAATATTTGTGAGCAATGGATAACAGAAATCAATGAGAATTTTTTGGAGATTTCTAAAGAGAGATTTGTTGATGCAGTTGCAAATGACAAAAGTTTTAATTCAGTAGAATTTGTTAAAGACTATTTACGAAATCCGGAAGTATTTTATTTCTATAGGAATTTGGTACAAGTTTCAATGGGACACAATGTGTTGATAACAATTCAAGAACTGAATGATTATAATAAAAAAGTGCTTGGGCTTAATCAGGCTGAATTGGATGATTTAGGAAACTTGTTGGGAGATAATAGCAGTCACATATATTATCAAATGGAAAAAGATTCAGTGTCTCAGGTTTGCGATACGCTTACGCATGATTCTTTGCCTGAAAGATGAGGATTTTAAGTATTTTATAAAGTACAGAATTCGAGACAGTTTTTTCTTGAATTCCTGATAAGCAGAAAAGTGTATTCAGCCAGAGAAACTCTGTTACTGGATACACTTTTTTCTGCCTTTTATGAGGCACTATAAAATATTTTGTGTAAATGGAAAATACGGGATTCAAGTTTGAGTCT
>ERZ834859.1133-NODE-1133-length-31297-cov-5.963447_pt1 | contig 31297 bp, 35 predicted proteins | sample MGYA00519947_ERZ834859 | MGnify/ENA primary metagenome ERZ834859 (study PRJEB31850, sample SAMEA3708763) | human gut metagenome | biome: human gut; feature: human-associated habitat; material: faeces | place: China | collected 2014 ...
CTGGCATCGAAAACACAGAGGAATATCTCAACAAGCAACTGCAAGCATGGAATGAATACTACATGAAATATGGGACGCTCCTCGAAAAAATACAGGCTACAAAAGAAGATTACGACGAAAGAATTAGAAAAGCTACAACTCAGGGAGACCGAGAAAGGTTAAAAAAAGAGCGCGATGCAGCCCTTGCCGAGATTGAAACTAAACAGTCAGACAATTGGATCGCCTTCTTTTCGTGGATTGAAACCATGTCTAAAAGCATGGCATCAAACATATATAACACTTTGCGCAATCAGCTAAACCAGATGCTTGAGGCGGGTAAAATTTCAATAGAAGAATATGTAAGGGCAACACAGCAACTTGACCAACAATACCGCGACAAGTTGAATGAAAGAGGTAGATTTCAAACATATCAAAATCAAGGAATAAATGGCTTGATTGATAACTACCAGAAACTCGGAGATGCCATGCAGCTCAAAGGTGCCAAAACCGGCGATCAAAATGTGCAAGCAATGGGCGCCTCTATGTCCAAAGCAGCAGGAAAGGCATCGGGAGTGATTTCTATGATTGATATGATTGTTACATCAATTCATCAGACAATTCAAGCTATGCAACAACTGACGGATAGTATTGTCGACATGATGGCATCTTTTGGACAAGATGCAGAAATTGATACAACATTAGGCAAATGGGCTGAATTATCAAATTTGATGTCCGAATTTGATAATCATGTGTATTCTTCGTGGGAAAAATTTAAAAGTGGCGACATAATGGGCGCAGCGTCAGAGGCGACCAGTAGCATACTTGGAGTTATTACAAGTATAAATAAATGGATAGATAAAAGTAAAGAAAGAAAAATACAAAAACTCCAAGATCAGATAGATGCATTATCACGTTCTTACGACAGGCTATCGCGTTCAATAGAAAAAGCGTATTCTACAGATGCGAAAGAGTTAATAGAAGACCAAAATAAGTTGCTTGAGCAACAAAAGTTATTAATTCAGCGTCAAATACAAGAAGAAAAGAGCAAGAAAGACCCAGATAAAAAACGCATTAAAGAGTGGGAGAAACAATATGAGGAGATAACAAACCTTATAGAAGATAATGCCGCAAAGGCGCAAGATGCTATATTCGGTTCAGACATTCAGGCTGCTATCAATGATTTTGCTGAAGCATATGCCGATGCCTGGGCACAAGGAGAAGACAGGGCAAAATCGGCTAAAGACTTTGTAAAAAACATGATTAAGCAAATGGTGATTGAGGCCATGAAGGCCGATATAAAAGAACCTATGCAAGTCATACGCGATAAGTTGGAAGATTTTTGGGAAGATGGTATTATTACCCAAACGGAGGAGAACATCATTGATGAAATGATTAAAAAACTTAATCAAAATTTGGAGGCTTCTTTTGGCTGGGCAGATAAATATTTTGAAGATAATACAGCCTCTAAACAACAAGCAACATCCCGAGGCTTTCAAACGATGTCGCAAGATACGGGTGATGAATTAAACGGTCGTTTCACCGACATTCAAGGCAAAGTAACCGACATCCGAAACGCTGTCATGTCACAACTTCAAATGCGCGATTCGGTCGAAGGAATTATAGAATCAATACACAATTGTCTGAATATGGATTCGAGAATCGACGAATTGTCAGCCGCTTATTACGAAAGTTTGCGTATTGACGTGGAAACCCTTTTAGAGGTTAGGGAAATAAACGTAAGCACCAAAAACATGGATAAGACACTGGGGCGCATTGAGAATGGGATAAATAGCATAAAAAGAAATACCGAAAATCTATAAATTAAATATAGTCTAATAAATTAATATATAAATATTTAGCATTATGACAACTCAACACAATAAGAGTGTAGATGCCATACGGGCGATGGCACTACAAACGGGCGCTTGTAAAAAGATAAACCGCATCCAAGACTTCCCCGAGCTAATCAAACTGATGTTTACCCCACAAGGGATCGAGTTCTGCCAAGACCACAACTTCCCCTCGGTCGAAGTGTTCAGGGAAAACCGAAGCAATCTTCAAGGATTGGAAGTATATGTCGACGCTGGCGACATCACGCTAAAGGGCAAAGAATATGTATGCCTGGTCGGTGATACGAAGGCCACTATCGAGGCTTCCGGGGCTAAATTCACGCATACAATCATATTGATGCACGGCGCACGAGCCCAGATCAACGCAAAAGACTACGCCGTGCTGAATATCGTAAATATCAGCGGGGAGTATTCGGTAAATAAGGATGGAACCGTTATTGTGTTATAGATAAAGCCGGGATTAATCCCGGCTTAATTCTACGGAGGCAAATTCGCCTAATAAAACATCAAAAATCATCATGCATTCCCATATAGTCCTTAATCTTATCGCATAAATCCATTATATATATTGGAGCAATGGTATTCAGTGCTTTTAATGCCTTGTATTTATTGCTCATACTCATCTTGGATAAATTTACTTGCCTTAATTGTTCAAATAGATTCTTGCGATCAGACTTGCGTTTTGTCTTATTTAGAGCTGCATAGTATAGCTTTGCTGCTTCGTCATATTTACTTATCACAGCGCTATCGCGTTGGTATGACGCATAAATTTCAGAGATAGTATAAGAATATATCTCGGTTTTTATCTTTGCATTCCCATATGTAAAATAAGGTGTGTTTATTAAGCCATAATCAGACCATGCACACCAGAAGGAAATCCAGTCAAATTGTGGGGTTTCAAATAAATTAGAAAAGGTTGTTATTTTAATATCAGAGATTGAATACCGATATTTATAATCTTTACAGTCAATTTTTATTTTATAGGTAATGAACGATACCATACGATAATTGGAATCGTAATTGTTTCGAATATAATCACCTATTTTAGCTCGTCCTGATGCAATTATTGTCCTATTATCGTTATTTCGTAGGGTAATATCAAAATCATCGAAAAGAAGTGCAAACATATTTTGTGCCCGCCCAAATAGTATTACTGCACTATCTCTTGATTCAACAATTTCCTGCACGACCCCCTTTTCATTCGCTTGATGTGGTGCGGCGTGTGTATGTAACAACGGAAATATACTAAGTGCGATTGCAAGGCATTCTAAAGAAAACAATCGAATGAACCCTCGCGCATTATCCTTATGCTTCATATCCCTCGTAGTAATAAGACTGTTCGATGCCTTTGAAAATCACCTCCCGATCATCCGTGCGGTCGGTCAATGCCTGGCCGAGCAAGGCGCGTAATTCCAGGTCATTGATCGGGCTGCGTTCCATAGCCTGCAAATACAAATCCTTATCCACCTTCCGCCAGTCCACAACCTGCATCAATCGTTTTTTCAGCATCATGTCAAGCCAGATACGGGTGGCCCGACCGTTGCCCTCCATGAAGGGGTGGGCAATGTTCATTTCGACGTATTTCGCAATTATTTCCTCAAAGGTTGTTTCCGGCATTTGCTCGATCACCGGGAGGATGGCACCCAGATAAAGGCAATTTGCAAATCGGAAACCACCCTTTGCGATATTCAGCGTCCGGATTTTTCCGGCAAAGTCGTACAACCCACCGAACAAATAGCGGTGAATCTCACAAAGCCCGGACACGGTTCCGACCTCTATGCGGTCGATGTCCCCCGATTCGAATAGGGCGCGCGCCTGTTCGAGGCTGGCCGCATCAATCTGGTATGTTTTCTTGTTCATGATGTTGATTTTGCGTGTTATCGACAATAGACAGATACCGCCGCAGGGACGCTATTTCCGCCCCTATTACAAGCCTTTGAAAGGCATCGGGGTGTTGCTCTACGTGTGATTGTTCCAATGCTTTGTAATAGCCTATTTTCGCTTCGTCCGAGCCTTTGAGGTTGACAAGCGTGTAGCCGTTGCGCAATAGGTATAGATTCATCAACAGACGGGATGTGCGCCCGTTTCCGTCGATAAACGGATGGATTCGTACCAACTCGTCGTGAAGATATGCAGCTACCAAAACGGGGTGCACGGCCTGTGCCTCCATTTCGGCAAACCTCGACATGAAAGCCTCCATTTGCGGGGCGATAAGGTACGGTTGCGGCGGTGTGTGGGTGCTGCCCGAAATCATGACAGGCACGGTACGATAACGTCCGGCGTTCTCCCTGTCGATCCCGTGCAGTATAAGGGCGTGTATCTCCTTTATCGTTCGATCGCTTATCTCCGTACTGCTGCGCGCAAAATCTTTGATGTAGTCGATGGCTTCGGCGTGGTTGATCGCTTCGAGGTGTTCGCGCATCGACTTGCCCGCGATCGTTACGCCCTCGTTCACTACAAGCTCCGTTTCTTGCAGGGTCAGCGTGTTCCCCTCGATACGGTTGCTTTCGTAGGTGTATTCGATTGCGAACGCCCCCTCGATCTTTTTCAAAGCCTCAACGGGCAGCGGGCGCAATGCGGACAAACGAGCCTTTAATGCGTCGCATTCCTGCAATAGTTCGTGTATCGTTTTCATATTATTCTCCCTTCTCCACCTTGATAAGTTTGCCGCAATGCGGGCAGGTGATTGTGTTCGTCGGTTGAGGGGCGAAAAGCTCCGCGGGAGTAACCTCCAAAGCCTCGGCCATTTTTTCGAGCGTGTCAAATGCTGGCTTTTGCTTTCCCGTTGCTATACCGCTAATAGACGGTTGGGAAATTCCAATCTTTTCGGCCAACTGATTCAGCGTTATGCCCTTTTCTTTACATAACTCCTTAATTCTTAGTTGTATCATACTTATAAAGCATTGGTTTGTAATGCAAATATAGGCGAATTATAAGGTAATGCCAAATAAATAAGCGAAAAAAAATAGTATTATTTTGTATTTTCTTGTGGAAATCTTTGGTTGTTACAAACTAATGCCTTATATTTGCATTAAGAAAATAAGCTAATACCTAATAAATCATGAAGGCAACAACCAAATACAACCTCTCGAAGATCATGAAAAACGCCTGGTATCTGAAACGTGCCAACGCCTCAATGTCGTTCTCGACCTGCCTCAAGAAGGCTTGGCGCAACGAGAAGTTGGCGATGCTGACGGCGAAGATCGAGAACCGCCCGACGGAGCAGCCGAAGGCCACGGAGTACCGCCCCGAACTGCTGAAAGTGCCCGCGGACTATTACGGCAACAGCAGAACGTACTACGGCGACTAAAAAATAGCGAGATTCAACCAAAGTCACGATAAAATTATGAAAAAGAACGTAAACACGACGAGTTCCCCGGAAATAGATTGGCGGGCGGAGTATTGGAAAGGTGTACGCGATTACATCGAACAGGGTGATCGCCTTATCAAGGCACACCAGCGAATAGTCGAACTAACAAAAGAGCTTATAGAATGCCGTGATATTTTGGCCGGCAGGCGCACAATCAATCAATACCAATGCAAAACCAGCAAACTAAGTTAATACCATGACCACAGCATTAACCCCGGCCGACATTCGGACAATAGCCCGCAAGGCGGCCGATTACATTACCTTCCACTGCGACGGCCTCAGCAGGGGATTTGAGATTACCCACAAGGGATATATAGCCTTCATCAACTACGAGGCGAAGGTGTGTAACGACGAGAGACAAGACCTCGTGCTGGTTCCGGCGGTTTGGGACGCCGAAGGCAAAGAGTATCCCGATGTTGCCGAAGCCTTGCTATTAATGTTGAACTAACTAAAAACTATACGACTATGACTATCGAAGCACTCAAGATGGCTAAACTAAGTCCCGCGACAGCCGGTTATCTGGCTATCTATATCAAATTGGCCGATATATTCGGCGAGTTATCGGATACCACGGCGAAAATATATGACGATGTAAACGTGGACAAGATAAATAACGCCTGTTTTAATGCCTTAACGACCGCACAGGACGAGGTTATGAAACTATTTGTCAATAGTGTAGAAGAAAACATTTGTTCACGCTCAAACGATACGGAAATATGATGATCTATGAACTGACGTACGGCAGCTATACGCTGGGGTATTTCCCCACCGAGGCCGAAGCCGTCCGCCGGGCAGGTTGCCTCCCGAAAGGCAGGTACACGATCCGAGAATGGGAAAGGGACGGCGATTTCTCGATGTTCAACCCACAAACAAACAGGGAATATGAGTTTACAAACGAATAAACCCTCCGACTTTAACAGCCTTTCGGAACTTTACATGAAAGCCAGCGAAGCCCGGTTTCAATTACTCCAAGAACGTAGCGAATTAGTCATGGAGATTATCGAACTACGGATGCAACTGCAAGAACTGCGGGCGCAGGTATCGCCGAGCAAGGCCGCCCAAAAGCCGAAAGGATTATTAATGAAACTTACCCGATAAAAAACTATTGTATTATGAACAGAGACCAAATTTTACGACGGAACGACGAGATAACTGCGGAGACAAATGCGGTAATACGCAGAGGGAAAGAGATTGTGTCCAAATTGGAGAGCGGCGCAATAAAACCGGATGATCCACAGGTAAAGGAGGTACTCCAGCAACTTATAGAGCGACGGAGGATCGGCAACGAATTTAATGCCGAACTAACCCGGTTGGTGCATGAACAGAGCGACGAACCCACCCGCACCCCACGTTGAGGAATTCCGCATATACCCCGAGGATGCCCCAGCCGTCAATCCGGGCGGCTGGGTTTGCTGTTGGCGTCTATTGTGTCCAAAATACACAAAGGTTACACAAAGGGTAAAAGGTTGTGCCGGCGTCGTTATTCCCGACGCTCTAACGATTCGTTATACCGATTGGATAAAACCCCTAAAAACCGCTAAGGTTTTGCTAAGGGTAAAATGGTGAGATTACGGGGTGGTTACGGGGAGGGTATTTTCAATTTGGGCACCGAAAAATCGACTTTTAAACGACTTGATGACCCCAAGGTTACCCCAAGGAAAAACAAGCCTAAAACAAGCGCAAAACGTAAAACAACGGTAAGGTTACGGTAAGGGTAAAACAAAAACAACGTCAAGGTTACGTCAAGGGTAAAACGGAAACGACGGTAAGGTTACGGTAAGGGTATAAAGAATTACAACGAGGTTACAACGAGGGGAAAATCAACCCCAAGCAAGGATAATTTTTTCACGTCACTACGCGCGCGTACGCGAGGCAATAGAACCCACGAATCCTTTTACAAGTATATAGAATGAATTTTCCGCCCTCTATGCGCGCGAGAGAGAGCTGAACCCGGACGCCGGCAGCTCTTAATGAGGGTTTTGCGACTTATCGAACAATTTAATGCGTTTTTGTAGTGTTTTTACGGGATGTTGTGTGAACTTTTAGAACAATAAGACGGAAATACGCCGGTCAGCCCGTGCTGTCTTTGTATTCAACCAGCGGAAATTTCCGTCCGTTGGGGGGGGGCAGCGGTTGAGCTGGTGTTTGTAGGGGATCGACGGCTTTAAAAATGGGCGAAGTTGTGTGTAAATTGTGTACCTGCGCTAAAATAAATCAACCACCTACATCGCTGTAAGTGGTTGGCTTTCAATCGTCGGGGTAGCGGGATTCGAACCCACGACCCCCTGCTCCCAAAGCAGGTGCGCTAACCGGACTGCGCTACACCCCGTCGTTCCCGACCCTGACCCCGTGATTGGCCTTGTGCAACCCCACAGGGTTGTCGTGTGTCAATCCCGGGCATTTCCGGCCGGGGGAACCTTCCGGATTCCGGGTTGCAAAGATAACCGCTTTTTTTTGTTCCGGCAAACTTTTTCCCCGAAATCCACTGTGCCCGGCGGTGCGCCGGATTCCGGTTGCGTGAGTTGCCGGTTTGCTTGCCGGACGTTTTTCGCCGCTCTGGTTTCGGGGTTCGGGGCAGCCTTTTGCCGATGCCCTGACGTTTTTCTGTCCCTGTCTCCGTCTCCGTCTCTGTCTCTGTCTCTGTCTCTGTTCCAGTCCCTGTTTCGGATACCTGTTTTCTATCCTCTGTTGCCTGTTTCGGGTTCCCTGTTCTGTTGCCTCCCCGGATATATAGCGCCTCGATCCGTATGCGTTACCTTCCGGAGGACTGGCAATCCCGTTGCGTCCCGTTGCATCCCGGCGGCAGGGGTGCCCCTCACTTCCCGGGACGTTTTTTGCTGTTTTTACGGCCTCCCCGTCCGGATCGCCCACTCCGCTATGTACTCTTCCGCCAAACCGGGGATCTATCGCCGAACTTTCGTCGCAGCCGTGCCCGCTGTGCCGCTTGCCGGGGATGCCGCCTCGCCGCTCCCGGCTGTCTCTGCTGCTGTCGCACCACCTGCCGCGGTTGTTATCCCTGCCGTTTCGCTTGCATCTCCCGTCGAGGTTGCTGCATCTATTGCCGTTCCGGTCGTGGCGGCCGCACCCATATCCGCTGTCCCTGTGCCATCCCCGGCGACGGGCGCCCCGTCCTCCGTTGCCACCTCCACGGTTTCGCCGTCCACTTCTATCGCTATGGTGTAGCGGTCACGCCCTGCGTAGGTTAGCATCGCCGCCGAATCCATCGCCTGTACGCGGAAAGCCGGGGCTGCCGCGCCGTGCGTCGACTGCATGTAGTCGCTCAGCGCCTTGTTGCGGGCGGCCGTCATGCGTACCAGTTGTCCGGCCGCCTGTTCGCGGAAGAGCGCCATCGCCTTGTCCTCGGCCGAAAGCCCCTGCGGGGAGACACCCTGCGCCGCCAGCAGCGAATCGGCAAAGGCCATGATCGCCGGGGTGCGGATGTCGGTCTGCTGGATCTTTTCGTATTCGAGCATCGAAAGTTGCCGCCTTTGCGTCGAATCCGCCGCTCTCATGTGTGCGGCATATGCCATCCGCAGTGCGTTAGCCGCCTGCCGGGGCAGGGCGCGCCGCATGTTGATGCGCTGCGTCAGGGCGATATGCATTTCGGGCTTGTCCCGCAACGCCTGCGCGATCTTGTCCAGCGAGGCGTATTGTTCCGAGGTGAAGGCATATTGCTGCGGGTCGATGTTGATGTATTCCAGGTTGTCCCTGTTGCCCGAAAGGAACGAGAACGGTGCCGTCACCACCTTCAGCAGTACGTTGCCGATCGCCTTGAGCACGATCTTGCGGTAGGAGAATTCCGGTGAGTCGAGGCTGCCCCTGACCGGCAAGTCCATCTTCACATGCCCTTTCTTGTCCTTGAGCACATAGAGCCCCAGCTTCAGCGGGATGTTCATTTCCGCCTTGATGTCCTTGCGTTTCCTGTCGACCTTCGGTTCGAACATGTCGAGGTGGTTGGTGCCGTCGAGGTAACGGTCGCGGATAACGTTCTGGCTGCGGAACGTGAGGTTGCCCTTCGTCAGCGGATAGGCCGTGAAATGCTCGCAGTAAGGGCCGAAGTCGCGCAGGTCGAGGTTCGACAGCCAGAGCGTGATGTTCTGGTTGTCGATGTTGTCCAACGCCCCTTCCCAGCGCAGTTTCGCCGAGCCCGTTTTCTGCATGCGGGCATCCACCGTGAGCTTGTTGTGTTTCGACGGGTCGAAATCGCGGCTGTGCATGCCGATCTGCGAGACGGTGTATTCGAACGGGCGGTGCAGCGTCAGGTCGCGCACCGTCACGCTGCCCCGGGCTATCTCCAGGTCGGCGATCCTGAGCGTCGGTGTGACGTCCCCGGGGGCGTCCGGAGCCGTTGCCCGATCCTGTGCCGCGTCGTCCGTTGCACCGCTTTCGGATATTCTCTCGGCTGCCTGTGTTCCTGCCATGCTGCCCGTGGGTTTCATCAGCGCCGAGAAATTGTCGCCTTCGGGCGTCATTTCGAACAGCGCCGAGACCCCGGCGGCATAGATTCGGTCGAAACGAAAACGCATCGACCCCATGTCGCCCTCGGCGAGCTTCATGCCCAGCGTATCTACGCCCACCACGGGCCGCTGCTGGCGGTCGCGCAGGGCGAAACCCGCCAGCGAGGCCGTACCTTCGGTGCGCAGCGAGAGCAGGTGCTCGGTATTGCCCCGCAGCCGTATGTCGGCCGAAAGCCGTCCGTCCACCGCCGCGACGTCGAGCGCCTGCCGGAAGTAGGGCAGCGTCCCGGCCAGTGCGAAGTCCTGCAGGCGGATGCCGATGTCGAATTCCGACGTTGCGATGTTGTACCCCACGTCGGTCGAGAGCGAACCTCCCTCTGCGAAGTTCAGGACGGCGCCCACGTCGGTCTTCTCGCCCGAGAAATAGACGCCCGGGATGTGCAGGTTGATGTCCTTCATGCCCCACGTGGCATCGAGCAGCAGGTCTTTGTAAAACACCTGCCCGTTGCGGATCGAGATGTCGTAGATGCCTATTTCCCACGGCTTCGACGGCTTTTCGGGCGTTGCGGCCGCCGGGATCGTGTCGCCCGCGAAATGTGCCAGGATGTCGTCGAAACTGAACGAGTTGCCCCGCTGGTAGACCTTTATGCCGGGCGCCGCGAACGAGAGCTTCTTGACGACCACGCGGTTGGACAGCAGGGGCCACAGCCGCATGCGCATGTCGAAACTGTCGAGCCGGAAGAAGGTCGTCGAGTCGTCCGCCCCGCCGATGCGCAGGTCGCCGATGCGCAGGCGCCCCGTGAATATGTTGAACTTCAGCCGTTCCATGCGGATCGAGCGGCCTAACAGTTCGCGGTCGTGTTTCTCGATGTAATTTTTAGCCAACGGCGCTATGGATACCGCCACGGCAAGCACAATCACGGCGATCACGGCCGTGACGATCGATGTGATTTTAATCCACTTTTTCATGAGGCGTTTATTTATGCCGGGTCGCAGCCCTGCCGCCGGGCATTCCGTGCGGCGTTGCTATTTCGTTGCGGTTATCTCTTCGAACAGGTGTCCGAAATCCTCTCCCGGCGCGGGCATGTATACCGCGAATCCCAGTGCCTGCGCCGCTTCGACGTTCTTCCGCCCGTCGTCGATGAAGAGCGTCTGTGCGGGGACGATTTCGCTGTCGGCGATCACCTTGCGGAAGATCGCCTCCGAGGGTTTCAGCTCGCGCAGTTCGTAGGAGAGGTATACCTTGTCGAAATAGTCGTCCATCGTGTGCCCGTCGGCCGTGAATTCGCCGCGGATGACCTCCATCGACGCCGGGTTGTTGTTCGACAACACGTAGGTGCGGATCCCCGCCCCGCGCAGCCGTTCCACCTGGCGCAGTTTCCAGACCGGAACCCCCGCCAGGAACGCGCCGTATGCCCCTGCGATCTGGGCGTCGGTGACGTCGTACTGCCCGTCGAGCTTCCGCATCGCGTCGCATGCCTCGTGGAACGACAGGTCGCCCCGTTCCAGCCGTCCGATCATCTCGGCGGGATAGCAGGGGTTTATCAGGTCGGCGACCCGGTTCATGCCGAGCTGCCTGAATGCCGCTGTGCAGCGGTCTATGTCGAGGTCTACGAGGACGCCCCCGAGGTCGAAAATTACATTTTTAATATTTTTCATAGTCATCTAATGTCTTGTCCGTGCGCCGCGTCCCCGGAGTGTGGCTCCGCCGTACTGCTTCCTGCCTCTCCCCGGCGGCACAGCCCGGCGCCGTGCGTGTTTTACCCGGCAGGACGGGATCCGTCCTGCGGTGGCCGGCTGCGCCGTCCCGCCTTATTTCTGGAACTTCATCGTGAAACGCCGTACCGGACGCAGCACCCACATCGGCAATACCTTGCAAAAGGGGATCCAGGCGCGGTTCCACCAGTCGGGTACGATGCACCGCCTGCCCCTCCACAACGCCTTCAGCCCCCTGCGCGCACAACTGTCGGGGGTGATGAGCACGCCCAGTTTGCAGCCGATGCGCTGCCAGTAGGGTGTCAGCCCGTAGAGGTCTGTCGCCACGCCTGCCGGGCATACCGCCGTGACGCGGATGCCCCGTTCTCGCACCTCCTTGGCGAATGCCACGGAAAACGAACGCATGTAGGCTTTTGAGGCGCTGTATAGCGCCAGCCCCGGGAACGGCATCCATAGCGAGTAGGACGACATGTTGAGGATGTGCCCCCGTACGCCGCGGCGTACCATGTCCGCGGCGAAGAGGCGGCATAGCTGCGTGACGGTCAGGTCGTGCAGCAGGATGATGCGCTCGATGCGCTCCGCCGGCGTGGCGAGGATGTCGCAGAACGAGAATATCCCGGCGTTGTTGATCACCACGTCGACCCCGATCCCCTCGGCTGCCATGCGGTCGTACAGCTCCTGTGCCGCCCCGACCCGCGCCAGATCTATCGCAATCACCCGCACGTCGGGCGTCATGGCTTCCATTTTCCTGCTGCCGTCTCCCTTTCCGCTGCCGACGCTTTGTTCCGTACTGCCGGCTGCGCACGCCCCGTTCCCGTCCGTCCCGGCCCCGGGTTCCCCCGTAGCCTGGGCAATCCCCGCCGCCGGTTCGCGCCCCGCCGCCCCGCTTCCGTTTGCGGATGTCGTAACTTCCAGTCCTTCCGTAATTTCCAGTCCTTTCGCGGCTTCCGACCCTTCCACGGCCTCCGGTCTTTCCACGGCTGCTTTTCGCCCGGCCGGCCGGGCATTCCGTATCTCTTCCGCCACGGCTTCGAGCGGTGCGCGGTTGTCGCCCGCGATCACCAGCCGGTAGCCCAGCGCTGCCAGCCGCAGGGCGTAGCAGCGCCCGATGCCCGACCCGGCGCCCGTCACCAGCGCCCATGCGCTGCCCGGCGCCACAGCGCCGCGTTCCAGACGGCGTCCCTGCGGCTCGGCCGTGCCGCCCTGCACCTCTGCGGGCTCGCAGGGGGCTGTCACGGCCTTATCCCCGCGTTCCCTGTGCCCGGTCTCGGCCGCGTGTTCCCTGCACCCGGCCTCACCCGTGCGAACCTTGTCCCGGGTCTCGGCCGCGTGCTTCCTGCACCCGGCCTTATCTCCGAGGTTCCGGTATCCGGCCGGCGTCCCGCCTTGTGCCGCGGCCCCGGCCGTTTCGCTGTTCCGTTTACGCTTCTCCATGTGTTCCATGCTTACGGCAGCTTGGCCAGTTCTTCCTGTATCCTGCGCGGCAGCCCGTCGCAATGCTTGCAGCATTTCATGTCCACCGAGTACATCCGCGCGATGCAGTAGTTGCGGTGGTCGCAGCTGCTGCGTGTCGAGGCGTCGCCCTCGCGGAGCTTGTTGACGAACGCCGGGTCGTTGACCAGCGCCCGGGCCATCTGCACCAGTTCGAACCCTGCGTCCAGCGCCTTGTCGATCCCTTCGCGGCTCACCAGCCCGCCGACATATACCAGCGGGCATTTCAGCTCGGCGCGGAATTTTTTGGCGTCTTCCAGGAAATAGCACTCCTCGAAGGGGAACTGCCGGATCATGAAGGGCCCGCACCAGCGGATGAAATAGCGCAGCCACAGGGGCGAGTAGTAGCTCATCGTGTAGATCGGGATCAGCCCCCGCATCACGGCCATCGGGGCCTTGGACACGAACCCGCCCGAAAGCACGATGCCGTCCACGCCGAAGCGTTCGATCTCGCGGGCTATGGCGATGCTTTCGGGAATCTCGATGCCGCCCCTGAACCCGTCGTACATGTTGTGCTTCACCAATACGGCCGTCCCCGTTTTCGCCGCGGCCTCCATCACTTCTGTGAGGCACATCCGCATGAAGCGCATTCTGTTTTCCAACGTCCCGCCGTACTCGTCCTTCCGGTGATTGGTGTAGGGCGAGAGGAACTGCGAGATCAGGTAGCCGTGCCCGGCATGTACCTCCACCGAGTCGAACCCCGCGTCGTGCGCGGTGTGGACGGCCTTCCCGAAATCCCGTGCCACCTGCGCGATCTCGTCCTTGCGCATACCCCGCACGGGGGTGTAGGCATAGAGGTTGAACCCCGTCGATGCGCCGATCGGGATCTGCCCGGCGGTCGTCAAATGGGTCATGTTGCCGCAATGCCCGATCTGGATGCCGGCCGCCGCGCCTTCGCGGTGTACGGCGTCGGTTATCCCGCGCAGCCCGGGCACGATCTCTGGGCGCAGCCACAACTGCTTGTCGAACGACAGTCCGCTGCGGCATACCGCGGCATAGGCCAGCGTGGTCATCCCCACGCCGCCGCGTGCCACCGAAACGTGGTACTCCTTGAGCTGCTCCGTGGGGCCGAAATGGCGCCCCATCGACTCGAACGCCGCCGAACGTACCGTGCGGTTGCGCAGTGTCACGGGGCCTAATTTATAAGGGGTGAACAGTGATGACATTTTCCGGTAGGTTAATAGATGAAAGGTATGATCTTTTTTCGTTTCAGCGCCGTGAATTCCTCCCCGAACTCCTGTGCGTAACGCTTGTAGAGCGATGCCGCACGGGGTGCAAGGTTGGCGAACGTCCACCAGGCGAATACCGCTCCGGCCCACGACCACGAAGCCACGGCGAAGCCCGTCCATTCGAGCAGTTCGCCGAAATAGTTGGCCGACGAGACATATCGGAACATCCCCCCGCGGGGAATGTAGTGGCGCGTGTCGCCCGGCTTGCGCAGGTTGCGGATGATATGGTCGGAATGGAGGTTTACGGCCATCCCCGCCATGAACAGGGCTCCCCCGACGTAAATGTAGGGCTTTGCGAACCAGTCGGCGTAATAGCCTTCGGGCGAGACGTAGAAGATCCACCCGCCCTGCATCAGCGCGTTGAGCGTGTTGAACGTCATGCCCATCACGACGATCCCCAGCGGCATCTTCGACTCTCCGCGCAGCAGCAGCGGGAAGATGAAGGCGCGCTGCAGGTAGTGCGCCTGGAACAGCATGAAGAGCGCCAGCGGCCCGGCCTCCCATGTCCGCCCGGACATGAGCCAGAGCACGCACATTGCGATGAACACGGGCGACTCCATCACGACCCAGCCCACCTTATTGGGTACCGGGGGGCCGTATTTCGGGTTGAACAGATAGCCGTACCCGGCTTCGAAAAAGTGCAGGGCGACGTAAACCCCGGCGGCCAGCACGGCCATGACGATCAGGAAGATATTGAATGTTTCTGCCATTTGTCTGCGGTTGGATAAAAACGTCGTAAAGTTACAAAACAAATCGGTATAATGAAAATCGCATCCGCCTCCCCGCCGGTTGTTTTTCTCCTTTCCGGGCACACGGTTGTCTTATTGGTCGCAGCATCTGTCCTGCCGGTCGGATTTTCCCGATGCGGCCGGGTGCCCATCCCCGCTTTGGGCCCTTACCTGTCTCCCCGGCTTGCCGCCCGCTCAGCCTGCCGCTTTCCGGCCTGCGTGAAAACCCGCATCCGCCTTCCCGTCCCTCCGCCTACCCGCCTTGTGTCTACCGCTTTCTCTCTCTGTTTTCCCCGCCCGGCCTGCGCCCCGGCCTGTGCGGATGCCCCTCTGCGGCGGGCCTGTGTGATTCCGCTGTCGTCCTTTGCCCCCCCCCGTCTGCGCCCCGGCCTGCATGAAAGCCCGCATCCCGATAAAAAAAACGACGGCCCCCACGATTGTGGAAGCCGTCTGTCCGACCCTTCGCAGCCCCGCAGGGCGCGAAATGCTTTGGCTGCGGGCGCCGGGGCGCCCGCTTTCCGGCATTCGTTCCAGGATGCCGGAGTCCTCTCGTAAAAACCCCTGCCGAAGCAGGGGCGCCGGGACGGTGACCTGTGACGCTTCGGCGTCACGCCGTACGTACGGTCCGATATGGGAGTTGCCCGCTCCCGGCTGTCGCTCTGCCGTCCGGTGCCGGCGGCGCGACATGCCCTCCCCGGGGCTGCCAGCCGCCGGACGGGGCATATTAGTGCGTAAAGACTTTTCCTTTCTGGTGTTCCTTGTTCTCGTACTTGATGCGCGAGGTAGTGGGGTACTCCAGCTGCTCGAACTCGGCGATGGCATTGCGGATGTCGCCCATCAGCATGTCGGCCATGTCGCGCGACATACCCTGGCGCACCACGATGCGCATTACGACCACGTCCTCGATGTTCTTGGGCATCGTATAGGCGGGAACCATCCAGCCGCTTTGCTGCAGTTTGGCCTGCAGGTCGAACAGCGTCCACTTGGCCTTCTTGTCGTATTCGGGATCCATCATCCAGATGAACAGCGGGTTGACGACCTCCTCCGAATAGTTCTTGAAACATTTCATCGTGCCGATCTGCTGGTGGCAGTACTTGGCGATGTCCATCGAGTTCTGCTGGATCTCCTTGTATCCCTCGAATCCCAGGCGGATGAAGTTGTAGTACTGGCCCAGTATCTGCGCTGCGGGGCGCGAGAAGTTGAGGCCGACCTGCGTGATGTTGGCGCCCAGGTAGTTGACCGAGAACGACATTTCGTCGGGCAGGTATTTCTTGTCTTTCCATACCACCCATCCCAGGCCGGGATATACCAGGCCGTACTTGTGGCCCGACGTGGAGATCGACAATACCCACTTGAGGCGGAAGTCCCACTTCTTCTCGGGTTTGAGGAACGGCAGGATGAAACCGCCCGACGCTGCGTCGACGTGGATCGGGATTTCATAGCCGGTCTTGGCGTTGTACTCGTCGAGCGCCTTGTCCAGCCCCTCGATGTCGTCGTCCAGGCCCGTCCACGTGACGCCTGCGATCGGCACGATGCAGATCGTGTTCTCGTCGCACATCTCCAGCGCCTGCTTGGGGTCGAGCGTGATGTGGTCGAGCGTCAGGGGCACGGTGCGCATTTCGATCTGCCACAGCTGGCAGAACTTCTCCCATACGACCTGGAACCCGGCGCTCATCACCAGGTTCGGTTTGTCGAAGGGCTTGCCTGCGGCCTTGCGGCGCTGGCGCCAGCGGAGCCATGCGGCCACGCCGCCCAGCATACATGCCTCCGACGAACCGATGCCCAGCGCACCGGTCTTCCATTCGGCCTTCTCGGGGGTGTTCCACATGTTGGCGACGATGTTCAGGCAGCGGCCGCACATCACCGCGACACGCGGGTACTCCGTTTCGTCGATGTAGTTGATGTTGATGGCCTCGTTCATCAGCCGCGTGGCGTAATCGTCCATGTAGGTCGTTACGAACGTGGCGAGGTTCAGCCGCGGTTGTGTCTGCGGATAGGTCTCGTCCTTGACTAACTGGTAAGCGATCTCGGGAGCCGTCTTGCCCTTGGGGATGAATTCCGTGGGTGCCGGACTGCGCATTTCCTCCGAACCGAAAATGTCGGTCAGCGTGTCTTCGTTGGTGTGTCTTTGCTGATTCATGATGTAAATTTTGTTTTGGTTTACGCCCTCCAACCTTGCATGAACTGTGCCACGGAGCGGTTTTTTTCGGCCTAAACCGGGCTGCGGGGCCTCTTCTGCTTCGGTCGCAGTCCGTTATGAAAAAAATGCCCGGAAAATTTGCAAATCCAAAAATGTTCGATATATTTGTGATATCAAAATAATATCATTCAAAAACTACACGGGTATGGAAAATGGAAATTTCGTTTACAAAGGCTGGAAATGCAATGGTTTCCTGGCATTGGTGCTGATCTTCGGCGGGTTGGCCCTGGGGGTTTACGCGATCGTCGCAGGCGCGCAGCGCATCGACGCCGGGCTGGCGCTCGGTGGCGGGCTGGTGGCGGCGGGCGTCGTCTGGAGCCTTTGCATGCTGATCTGCATAGCGGGATTCATGCTGCTCGAACCCAACGAGGCGCGCGTGATGGTCTTTTTCGGTAAATACAAAGGTACCTTCTACGAAACGGGTTACTGGTGGGTCAACCCCTTCATGTCGGCCAAGCAGATCTCGATCCGCGCCCGCAACCTGAACGTCGACCCGATCAAGGTCAACGACAAGACGGGCAACCCGATCCTGATCGGGCTGGTACTGGTCTGGAAGATCAAGCGCGACGATATTTATAAGGCCGTTTTCGAGATCGACGCCCCGACTACGGCCGGGCAGACCGGCGTTTCGGCCACGGCGCGCATGAACATCCTCGAGAACTTCGTGGGCGTGCAGAGCGACGCCGCATTGCGCCAGGTGGCCGGTTGCTATTCCTATGATAACAATGGTGTTGCGGACGATGAGCTGACGCTCCGCTCGAACAGCGAGCAGATCAACGACCAACTCGAACACACGCTCAACGAACGTCTGGCGATGGCCGGCATCGAGGTGGTCGAGGCCCGCATCAACTACCTGGCCTATGCGCCCGAAATCGCCGCCGTGATGCTGCGCCGCCAGCAGGCCGATGCCATCATCTCCGCCCGCGAGAAGATCGTCGAGGGCGCTGTATCGATGGTGCACATGGCGCTCGACCGCCTCGGCAACGAGCATATCGTCGAACTGGACGAAGAGCGCAAGGCGGCCATGGTGTCGAATTTGCTCGTAGTGCTCTGTGCCGACGAAGCCGCGCAGCCCGTGGTGAATGCCGGAACCCTGCACCATTGATTTAACTGGGGATGGCTAAAGAGAGTAATAACAAGAGTTTCGTACTGCGCATCGACGCCGCGACGATGGACGCACTGGAGCTATGGGCTGCCGACGAGTTCCGCTCGATCAACGGCCAGCTCCAGTGGATCATCGCCGATGCCCTGCGCCGCAGCGGCCGCCTGAAGAAGCCGCGTGCGGCCGCCGGGGCGACCCTGCCGGCCGCGGATACGGGCGTTGCTTCGTCGGGCAGGGACTTCCCGCCGGCTCCGGCGGCCGTTTCTCCCGCGGTTGCCGCCGCTCCTCCTGCTGACGTTGCGTCCGGTGAAGGCACGCCGCCGCTGCAGGATGCCGTCCCTCCCGTTGCCGCTGCGGCAGCCGGGGAGGCCGGCCCGCTGCCTCCGCACGCCCGTATGCAGTCCGACGACCCGCAAAAAAATAAAGCCGATATAAAAAAATAAATCCGATGTTCAGGATGTGGAGATGCTATTTTTCCGGCCTGCTCGATGCCGGACGCTGGCGGATGTTTCTGCACAGCCGCATGTGGCTCGGCCTGCCCGTGGCAGCCGTTGTCGCCTTCGTCGTAATTTTCCTGCTGCGCCGTTTCGGTGAAGGTCTCCCGACTGCCGAGGCGCTTTGGAAGGGGGCTGTCTGTGCACTGGTGATTGCTTTTTGCTGGGCTTTGGGCGTATGGGCCGCCGTCGGTCCCGAACCGTCCGATGACGACGGCGGGAAGGACGGGGAGGCCATCGGTAACGTGGGATCCTGTGCGGCGTGGCGGGGCAGGGTTCTCTGTTTCGTATTGCTGCTGGGGGCGTTCGCCCTGGTTTGCTCGTCCCAGATTTCGGATATGCTGGGCGGCGAATGTTCGCTGGCCCGCGGGTTCGGGGGGATGCTGCTCAAGGCGATGGCGGTTGCGGCCGTCGTTGTTCCCGTATGGCTTGATTCGAGACGCAGTAAATGGTAGGATCAATAAAAGCCGGTGTTATGTCGAATCCGATGTTTATAAAAAGGCCCCGCAACGTCCGCAAACCGAAGGGGGTGCGGATCCGGGCCGCTTTGCGGGCGGCAGCCGGGTTGCTGCTCTTTTTTCTGCTGCTGCGCTCCGACGTGCTGCCCCTGTGGGTTTGCGGGGTGCTGCTGGCGGCGAGTATATTGTTGGGAATCTGCGATGTATATGCGGATTACCGGCGCAAGCGTCCCCGGCAGCGGTGGCGCGATGCGTGGCTGATGCTGTTGTGCCTGTCGCTTGTCATGGGCGTCATTATGCCGTCGGTCGTCTTTGCGGAGGCTCCGGACGACCGGGCGACGGCCTGCATGTTGCTCGGGCTTGGTGCCGTGTCGTTTGCCGCTTGCCTTTACAGCCTGTGGCGCTGGCGGCGCCTGCGCTCCGATGCCGAACTGCGGCTTTGGCAATTGCGCATGAAGCGCCGCAAACTCACGGCATCCCGCCGGATGCAGGCGAATATGTAATAAAAGAAGGTTGCTATGAATCGGAAATGGATTTTTGCGGTTGTTTCGGTGCTTGCGGTTGCGCTGGTGATGTTCCCGCTCAACCTGCTGTGGGTCGGGCAGTCGCCGTTGCATGCGGCAGTGAGTTCCCTGCTGTTCGGTCTGCCCGCACTGCTCACGGCATGGACGCCCAAAGGGCGGTGTGCCGGCGGCCGGGCCGAATCCCGCAGGGCTGCCGGGAATACGGGATTCCGTACCCGCACCGGGCGCCCGGTGCGCATTGTGCCTGAGGATCCCGCTGTGCTCCCGGATCATACTGTACCTGCGGATCATACTGTACCTGCGGATCGCACCGAACCCGTGGATCGCACCGAACCCGCCGGGCGAAAGTCCCTGCTGGCGAAAGTCGCGCTGGGGATCGCTTTTTTCGTGCTGGCGGCGATGCTGGTATACGATATTTCGACCGAAGGCGTCGCCGTCGGAGTTACGAAGGCAGTCGGATTCAGTCTGTTGATACTGCTTGCTGCCGTTGGGCATAGATTAGGTTATCTAAAGTTATAGTTTATGAAAAAAATCGTCGTTTTTACGGGTGCGGGGGTAAGCGCCGACAGCGGTCTGGCGACCTTCCGCGATTCCGACGGGTTATGGGCTTCCTACCGGATCGAGGATGTCTGCACGCCCGAGGCGTTGGCGCATAACCGTGCCACGGTCATCGGGTTTTACAACATGCGCCGCCGCGAGATGCTCGCCGCGCAGCCCAATGCCGGGCACGAGGCCATCGCGGGGCTGGAACGGGATTTCGAGGTCGAGGTCTTGACGCAGAACGTAGACGACCTGCACGAGCGTGCCGGCTCGTCGAAAGTGACCCACCTGCACGGCGAACTGACCTGCCTGCGCTCGTCGCGCAATCCCGATCTGGTCGTTCCGATCGAGGGCTGGGAGCAGAAGCTCGACGCCACGGCGCCCGACGGGGCGCTGCTGCGTCCGCACATCGTCTTTTTCGGCGAGGCGGTGCCGATGTTCGAACGTGCCGCGCAGATTGCGCAGACGGCGGATATCATGGTGGTCGTGGGGACTTCGCTGGCGGTCTATCCCGCCGCGTCACTGGTGCGCTGCGTGCGTCCCGAAATCCCGATTTATGTCGTCGATCCCGGTAATCCCGATACGGCGGGCATCCGCAATCCGCTGACCCTGATCCGCAAACGTGCCGCCGAAGGCATGCCCGGCCTGGCGGAGCTGTTGCGGGAAAAGTATGCGGCGGGGTAGGGACGCCTGCATTTCGCGCCGGCTTATTCGCCCGCATTTCCCGCCCGCTTATTGCTTCGGCGTTTTGCTCCCGGATTTTCTCTCTGCATTTCGCGCCTGTTTTTCGCACCGGTATTTTGCTTCCGGATTTTGTCCCTGCTTTTCGTGCCGGTATTTTGCTCCCGGATTTCACCCCGGTAGTTTCTGCCGGCGGATTTCGCTTCGGCGATTCGCGGCCCGAGGGTTGCAGTATTGGCGCTGTGAAAGAAAACCGCCTTCGGATTCTCCCGAAGGCGGTTTCGTTTTGGGGAAGGGCAGCCGGCCGAAAAGTGCTGAAACGGGGGCGTATGAGATGGGACGCCGTTTATTTCAAATCCTTGAAATAGATGTCCAGCAGCTCCTTGGCGGCGATGAACGACGATATTTTGTCCTCCAGCACACGCTTTTCGTACTCCGCGATGCGCGCTTCGACCGCCGGGTCGTGGTAGAACGAGTTGCGCAGCACTTCGTTGATCGACTCGTACATCCAGTATTTGTTCTGGCGGTTGCGGTTGTGGCGGAAATAGCCGTTGGCCTGGATGTGGTCGAGGAACTCTTCGACGCCTTTCCAAACCTCTTCGAGCCCCGTCGCGGCCACGGCCGAGCAGGTGTATACATTGGGCCGCCAGCCCGATTCCGGGACGGGGAACAGCCTTAATGCCCCCTGGAACTGGGTCTTGGCCAGTTCGGCCTTGTGGATGTTCTCGCCGTCGGCCTTGGTGATGACCATGATGTCGGCCATCTCCATGATGCCGCGCTTGATGCCCTGCAACTCGTCGCCGGCACCCGAAATCTGCAACAGCATGAACATGTCGACCATCGAGTGCACGGCCGTCTCGGACTGCCCGACGCCCACCGTCTCAATGAATACCACGTCGAAGCCCGCGGCTTCGCACAGGATGATCGTCTCGCGCGTCTTGCGTGCCACGCCGCCCAGCGACCCGGCCGAAGGGGAGGGGCGGATGAAGACCTTGGGATTGGACGAGATGCTCTCCATGCGGGTCTTGTCGCCGAGGATCGAACCGCCGCTGCGCTCCGAGCTGGGGTCGATGGCCAGTACCGCCAGCTTGTGCTTGAGCGAGGTGACCATATTGCCTACGGCTTCGATGAAGGTCGATTTTCCGGCTCCCGGGACGCCCGTGATGCCGATGCGTACCGATTTCCCGGCATGCGGCAGGCACTTTTCGATGATCTCCTGCGCCTGGGCATAGTGGTCGGGGTTGCTGCTTTCGACCAGGGTGATGGCCTGCGAAAGCGTCGTGATGTTGCCTTGAAGAATGCCCTCGACATATTCCTCGGTGGTGAGCGCGCGCTTTTTCTTCCGGACGAAATAGGGATTGACTACGGGTTGGTTTTCCACGCCTTCGGTTACAGTCAGGGCGCACTCGTGATGTGTGTCGGCATACTCTTTTTCGTAGTGGTTTATCTTGGTGAATGACATGACGGAATTAAAGGTATTACTGGAGTTTATTGAACTATTTTCTGGATGAATGAACTGGTCATGCTCTGCGGATTTCCCATCCACAGCACTCGATTCTTGGCATCGATCAGCACGCTGAACGGCACGAAATCGACTCCGAAACTGCCGAATACTTTTTTGTCGTGATCGAGTGCCACACCGATTCGTTCGGAGATGTAGGGCGTGAGAATCGGGGCGATTTTTTCGGAATCTTCCTGTGTTATGATGATAATGCGCAGTTTGGAGCCTAATTTGTTAGATAGGTCCCGGAGTGCGTCCAGCGAAGCCGTGCAGCCTTTGTTCGACGAGTGGAAGAATACGAGGTACGAAAGATCCGCTGCGGCCGGATTCCGGGATGCGAGCCAAGTGACGCTTTTGAGTTCGGGGGCCCGCTCTCCGATGACGATGTTCTGTGCATGGGATGCGCCCAACGTGCAAAAAACGACAGTAAGGAGTAAAAGAACTCGTTTCATAGGCATCGTAATTTTTAGCGAAGATAGTGAAAAAAAATAAATAAAGACCGGTTTTCTGCCGGAAAGGAGATTTATATTATGGAGAATATATGGGGACCGCAACGTAAGACGGGAAATATGGAGGAAGAGAGCCTCCGCGAGGAGAACAGAAAGGCGCACGAGGAGGACGAACGTTTTCGGATGACGGCTGTGAAAGCGGCCGGACAGGTGCGTCAGCGTATGCGCTGCGCGACCGGGGAGTCGGATGAGGTCATTCGTCGTAAGTTCATGTTGCCCGAGCGGTATATTCTGACCTTGATGACGGTCGAAACGCTCGGCCAGGAGCGGATGCTGCTCGATCTGATGGCCGGCGGTCGGCTCGGTGCGGACCTCGTGCTTTGCGGTCGTCGTTCGTTCTATGCCGATATGTTGCTTCGCACCGCTCGCGACCGTCGTCTGGCGCTGCGTACCAATTTTATTTACGAATACTCGCCCGAGGAGTTGAGCGCTTTTTTCCGCATGGCAGACGGCCTGGTTTACCTGCCCCGGAAACGGGGGCGGGTGCAGCCTGTCGTCGAAGCGCTCTATGCCGGGATTCCGGCCGTGCTCTCCGATACCCGCCGCAATCGGCTGACTGCCGGCGATGCGGCCCGTTATATCGCGTGTCCGGAGCTCGATGAGCTGGCCGATACGCTCGATGCGATCCTGTCCGATTCCGGATTGCGTCGGCAGGTGCAGGGATGCTGCCTGCGTCGTGTGGAACGATGGAAAACTCCCGACGATAACTTGCGGACCAGGGAGTGATAATACGGGAGCAATTAACCGATCGATAGTTGCACGCTTCGGATTAAATCGCTACTTTTGTCACCGAAAAATCTCATTGAAAGTTTTGTAATCCTCATCGGAGGGCAATATAATGCCGGATAAGATGACTGGGTAAAACCAATCGCTTGTCCGGTGTTTTTTGTTTTGTGCTGAATGTGCAAGTAGTTGAATTTAGTATGATTGTGCATGGAAAGAGATGCTATTGATTTCGGTTCGCTGAAGGTTTCGGTATTGTTCCGCCGTCTGTTTATTCCGACTTTGTGCGGTATGCTCAGTATTTCGGCAGTTACGGTGGCCGACGGTATTTTCGTGGGGCAGGGCGTCGGCAGCGACGGCATCGCCGCCGTGAATATCTACGTCCCGCTGCTGATGGTCTTTCAGGGAATGGGCTTCATGATCGGTATCGGCTGCTCGGTGGTGGCTTCGATCCACTTGTCGCAGTCGAAGATCCGGGCGGCCCGCCTGAACGTCACGCAGGCGATGGTGTTCGTGACGGCGGTGACCTTGCTGCTGTCTTCGGCGATTCTGCTTTTCCCCGACCGGACGGCTGTGTTGCTGGGGGCTTCGGAGCATCTGCTGCCGTTGGTGAAGGATTATCTGTTGTGGTTTACTCCGGCACTGGTTTTCCAGATGTGGACGGCCGTCGGACTTTTCGTTATCCGTTTGGACGGGGCGCCGAAGCTGGCGATGTGGTGCAGTGTTATCTCGGCGTTGCTCAACGTGTTGCTGGACTGGTTGTTTATTTTCCCGCTGGGGAGGGGCGTCATGGGGGCTGCGTTCGCTACCGCGATCAGTGTATCCGTCGGCGGCGGTATCGCTTTGTGGTACCTGCTGTGCCGGGCCCGTTCGTTGTCCCTCTGTCCGCTTAAGGGCAGCCGCAAGAGCTTGCGCCTCTCGTTGCGGAATGTGGGGTATCAGTGTCGTATCGGCTCCTCGGCCTTGTTGGGCGAAGCGACTCTTGCGACCTTGATGTTTACCGGAAATCAGGTGTTTATGCGCTATTTGGGCGATGACGGCGTCGGAGCGTTCGGCATCGCCTGCTACTACATTCCTTTTGTGTTCATGGTCGGCAACGCCATTGCGCAGTCGGCACAGCCGATCATCAGCTATAACTTCGGGGCAGGCGCTTCGGGGCGGGTGATACAGGCACGACGGATCGCATTGGCAACGGCTGTTGTGTGCGGTATGACCGCGATGGGATTGTTCGTCTGCTGTCCCCGTATATTGGTCGGGTTCTTCCTCGATACCGATACGCCGGCTGCCCTTATCGCTATCGAAGGGTTTCCGTTGTTTGCGTCGGGTTTCGTCTTTTTCATCGTGAACCTGACCGTCATCGGGTATTATCAGAGTCTTGAACGGGTAAGAGCCGCCACTACGTTCGCTTTGCTTCGAGGCTTCGTCCTTTTGGTTCCCGCTTTCCTGCTGCTGCCCCGTGTGGCCGGGATCTCCGGCATCTGGCTCGCCATGCCGCTCTCGGAATTGCTGACGTGTGCTGTCATCGCGGTATTTTATAATCTGCGGCGGGGTTTCGGCCTTCGGTTTTCTTGATTTCAAGCGGTTGTCCTTCACGGATAACCGCTTTGTTTTTCCGTTTTTTCCCTGCATATGCCGGAAAGTCGGAATAGTTCCGACTAAAATCGTTTTTTTGTTGGCTTATTCAGATATTTCATCTATTTTTGTATGATTTTTTGAGGATTCCGAAAATTCAAATTCAACGATATTCAACTTAATTAAATCTCTTGAAATTATGAAAGTATCTCACATTGAGCATCTTGGCATTGCAGTCAAAAGCCTGGATGAGTCGATTCCCTATTGGGAAAACGTACTGGGTCTGAAATGTTATGCGATCGAAGAGGTTGCCGACCAGAAAGTCCGCACGGCGTTCTTCAAGCTGGGCCAGACGAAGATCGAGTTGCTCGAGCCTACGTCGCCCGAATCGACCATCGCCAAGTTCATCGAGAACAAGGGCATCGGTATCCACCACATGGCACTCGCCTGCGAGAATATCGAGGAGCAGTTGGCCGATGCAGCCGCCAAGGGCATCCGTCTGATCGACGCTACGCCCCGCAAGGGTGCCGAGGGCATGACCATCGCTTTCCTGCATCCGAAATCCACCCAGGGCATCCTGACGGAGCTTTGCGAGAACAAGAATAAATAATTTAACAGCATATTTTCGATTATGAGTGAAATTCAGAACCAGATCAACCAGCTCATCGAGAACCGTGAGATGGCTCGTATGGGCGGTGGTCAGAAGGCGATCGACAAGCAACACGAGAAGGGTAAGTACACCGCACGCGAGCGTATCCAGATGCTGCTCGACGAGGGTAGCTTCGAGGAGTTCGACATGTTCGTCACGCATCGTTGCTACGACTTCGGTATGGAGAAGAAGCATACGTTCGGCGACGGTGTGGTAACGGGTTACGGTACGATCGAAGGCCGCTTGGTCTATGTCTTTGCCCAGGACTTCACCGTGACGGCAGGTTCTCTGTCGCTTTCGATGTCCGACAAGATCTGCAAGATTATGGATATGGCGATGCGCAATGGCGCTCCCTGCATCGGCTTGAACGATTCGGGCGGTGCCCGCATCCAGGAGGGCGTGAACGCTCTGGCGGGTTATGCCAACATTTTCCAGCGCAACGTGATGTGCTCGGGTGTCATTCCGCAGATTTCGGCCATCTTCGGTCCCTGTGCCGGCGGTGCAGTCTATTCTCCGGCGCTGACCGACTTCATCATCATGAAGAAGGGTTCCTCGAATATGTTCCTCACCGGTCCGAAGGTCGTGAAGACCGTGACGGGCGAAGACGTGACGCAGGAGCAGTTGGGCGGTGCCACGATGCATACGACCAAGTCGGGCGTAGCTCAGTTCGCCGTCGAAACCGAGGAGGAAGGCATCCAGTTGATCCGTCAGTTGCTTTCCTATATGCCGCAGAACAACATGGAGGATACGCCGATGGTCGTCTGCACTGATCAGATCAACCGTCTGGAGGATTCTCTGAACGAGATCATTCCCGACAATCCGAACAAGCCTTACGATATGGCCGAGGTGATTCGTGCTATCGTCGATAACGGCGAATACCTGGAGTCGGCTGCCGATTTCGCAAAGAATATCATCACCTGCTTCGCCCGCTTCAACGGACAGAGCGTCGGTATCATCGCCAACCAGCCCAAGTACATGGCCGGTGTGCTCGACATCAACGCCAGCCGCAAGGCCGCCCGCTTCGTGCGCTTCTGCGATGCCTTCAACATTCCGCTGGTGACCCTCGTGGATGTTCCGGGCTTCCTGCCGGGTACGACCCAGGAGTACGGCGGTGTCATTACGCACGGTGCGAAGCTGCTGTTCGCATATTGCGAGGCTACCGTTCCGAAGATCACCGTGACGCTGCGCAAGGCATACGGCGGCGCTTATATCGTGATGTCTTCGAAACATATCCGCGGTGATATCAACTACGCATGGCCGACGGCCGAGATCGCTGTGATGGGTGCGAGCGGTGCCGTCGAGGTGCTGCATGCCAAGGAGCTCGCCGCTTTCGAGAGCGCCGAGGAGAAGGCCAAGTTCGTGGCCGAGAAGGAGCAGGAGTACCGCGACAAGTTCTCCAATCCCTACAACGCCGCCCGCTACGGCTATATCGACGATGTGATCGAGCCGCGCAACACGCGTTTCCGCATTATCCGCGCTTTGCAGTCGCTCGCAACCAAACGTTTGCAGAATCCGGCCAAGAAGCACTCTAATATTCCTTTATAAATCGACGAATTATGACACAGATAGATTGGTCGGGTATCCTTACGATCACATGCGTCGGGTTCTGCCTGGTGATTGTCATGCTCCTTCTGCTGGTCTTTGTAATGAAGGGCTTCGGTTCTTTCTTTACGCATCAGCGCAAGAAGCAGTCACCGTCGCAGACGGAATTGGACGAGGAGACCGTAGCCGCCATTATGACGGCGCTGAAGCTCTTCGGCAGCGCCCGTCACGACCGGGAAACCGAGATGCTTACGATTTTGAGCATCAAGCGGGCTTACTCGCCCTGGAACTCGAAAATTCACGGATTAACTCAAATGCCAGATTACAGAAAATAAGTTATGAAAGACTATTCATTGAAAATAAACGGAAATCAATACGACATTTCGATTGAGGACGTGAACGAAGAATCGACGATGGCCAACGTCACCGTCAATGGTGTCGCTTACGAGGTGGAAATCGTCGGCGAGCAGGCCAGCAAGATGAAGAAACCGCAGGTCGTTCCCGCTCCGAAAGCTGCAGGGCTGTCGGTGACTCCGACTACGGCTGCGCCTTCCGCTCCCAAAGCTGCACAGGCTGCTGCCGGCGGTCCCGGTTTGCAGGTGAAATCTCCGCTGCCCGGTACGATCCTCTCGGTCAATGTGAAGGAGGGCGACCGCGTCGCTCCCCGTCAAACTCTTTTCGTGCTCGAGGCGATGAAGATGGAGAACAACATCGATGCCGAACGCGGCGGTGTTGTCAAATCCATCCACGTCCAGAAGGGCGCTACCGTGATGGAAGGTGATCTGTTAATCGTTATCGAATAAGTGATATGATGTTAACAGCTGGATCCATTTCATTGTCCGACAGTCTGGTCGATTTTTTCAATCAGACCGGATTCGCAGGGGCGACCTGGGGGAATATAGCGATGATTCTCGTCGCTTTCCTGCTCCTGTACCTCGCCATCAAACACAAGTTCGAACCGCTGCTGCTCTTCACGATCGCTTTCGGTATGCTGCTGACCAACCTGCCGGGAGCGAATATGTTCCATTCCGAACTGTTCGCCGGCGGACATATCCACTGGGGAAGCTTCATTCAGGATGCCGGATTGCTCGATTATCTTTATCTGGGTGTGAAGCTCGGTATCTACCCGTGTCTGATCTTCATCGGTGTCGGTGCCATGACCGATTTCGGCCCGCTGATCGCCAACCCGAAGAGTTTCATGCTCGGTGCTGCTGCGCAGTTGGGTATTTTCGTGACCTTCCTGGGGGCTTACGCGTTGGGCTTCACTCCTGCTCAGGCCGGTAGTATCGGTATCATCGGCGGTGCCGACGGTCCGACTGCGATCTTCCTGACCGCCCGCCTCGCGCCCGAATTGCTGGGTCCGATCGCCGTGGCCGCTTACTCTTATATGGCCCTCGTGCCGGTGATTCAGCCGCCCATCATGCGTCTGCTGACCACCAAGAAAGAGCGTGAAATCAAGATGTCGCAGCTGCGCCCGGTTTCCAAAACCGAGAAGATCCTCTTCCCGATCATCATTGCCGTAATCATCTCGCTGCTCCTGCCGAGCGCCGCTCCGCTGATCGGCTGTCTTATGCTGGGTAACCTGATGAAAGAGTGCGGTGTGGTTGATCGTTTGAGCAAGACCGTGCAGAACGAGCTGATGAATATCGTGGTGATTTTCCTCGGTATTACCGTCGGTGCTACGGCTACCGCCGAAGCGTTCATCAATGTCCAGACCTTGAGTATTCTGGTGCTGGGTGTGCTTGCGTTCGCTCTCGGTACGGCCGGAGGTTTGCTGCTTGCCAAGTTTATGAACCTCTTCCTCCCGGAGGGCAAGAAGATGAACCCGCTGATCGGCTCCGCCGGTGTTTCTGCGGTTCCTATGGCAGCCCGCGTATCGCAAACCGTCGGCCAGGAGGCCAATCCGAGCAACTTCCTGCTCATGCACGCCATGGGTCCGAACGTAGCCGGTGTCGTCGGCTCTGCGGTTGCCGCAGGTATTCTGCTGTCGTTCCTGGGATAGTCCGGGGTTTCTATAGATTGAAGAGGGCCGTTTTGCAGACGGTCCTCTTCTTTTTCCTGGGAAAGAAGGTTGCTGACGCCTATATCGGCTGCGGTGTGCCTATTGGTAATTATATTTTTTAAGAAACCCTTATTCGACGATCGCAGCACGAATCCGACGGTCGCTTATTCGCTGTCGGTGGTCGCGTTTATAATTCGCCCCCTTCCTTGCTCCTTTTCTTCGGAAAGGACTTGGTCCGTTACGCATCCAAAAAGCTCCGCTAACAGCTATGATTCCATGCTTGAAATTTGATCGTGCGGCTTTTGGTATTGTAATGGATTCCGGGATCAGACCGGGGCGGTTCCGGTTGCGTTGTTCCGTCCGGCTCCTGTTTCTTGCGATGAAACGAATAAATAATTGATATTCGAGTGTTTTCTGTCGCCTAACTTTTTGAGTCGTCTTAAAATTCCGCCTCGGGAAAATGCAAATAAATTTGCTTTTGCATCCGGCTTTTCCTATCTTTGTAGAAGATAGGATTCGGTTCGGCAATTTTCGAGAACAAGTTCTCACAATTGCTCTTACCTCTCGCTATCTTTGACATAGTCTTAGATAGGATGCGCCTCGGAAAACCGTGAACAAGGTCCCGTTGTCTCTCGGCTTTCACTATTTTTGTTTATGTAGAAACCAACAGACAGATGCTATGAAAAAATTTCTGTTTTATGCCGTGAGCCTGTTGCTGGTGTTACCCGCGATGGCTCAAACTCCGGCCGATGCCCCGGGTACGACGACTTCGACACCTCCGGCCGAGGGACTGGTCATTGCGGATGGCCAGGTCGCACGTTTGAAAAAAGCCCCGTCGTTTAAGAATAAAGGGTTCGAAAAGTATTGGAAATGGGTGCTTTCGCGCGTACAGTATCCTGCCGATATGGAAGAGCAGAAGGTCGAAGGAGTGGTGCAAGTCCGGATTATCGTCGAAACCGACGGATCCGTGACTGTGGACGAAGTGCTTGCTTCGCCCCATGAGAAGCTGACCGAAGCGGTTACGCGGGTGGTCGAGAATTCTCCGAAGTGGACTCCGGGCATCATGACCGACAAGGAGTCCGGTCTGGATTATCCCGTGCGGGTTTCTTACGTTCTGCCCGTGGAGTTCAAGGTGCGTCCGCAAAAACTGGTCGATCCGACCATCGGACGTTATAACGGACAGAAGAATTTCAAACCTTACGGTAGTTGATACGCTTTCTGCGTCGGCCCGGTATCTTGTTGCAGGTGCGCTGCCGACTGGTCGATTTTCTCCGGTGACCGCCGGGGATGCGTAAAAAAACCGTGCTTGGCTTCGGACGAAAGAAGCCGGGCGCGGTTTTTTGTTGTAAAATGTGTAAATGGCTTTTTTAGAATATATTGACGTTATTTTTTCGGGCGTTTTGCTTTTTGCGGATTTTCTTCGTATCTTTGCGCACCCGTATAGTGCGGGAGGTTGGATAAATAAGTATTAATTAAACGTAAACAAAGTGGATTCATTAAGCTACAAAACTATCTCGGCGAACGCCGCTACGGTTGACAAGCAATGGGTTGTCATCGACGCGACCGACGAGGTATTGGGACGTCTTGCATCGCAGGTTGCGAAGATCCTCCGCGGCAAGAACAAGCCTAGCTACACCCCCCACGTCGATTGCGGTGATTATGTTATCGTCATCAACGCGGACAAAGTGAAGCTCACAGGCAAGAAGATGACCGACAAGGTCTACACACGACACACCGGTTTCCCGGGAGGTCAGCGTTTCGCTACGCCGGCCGATTACCTGGCGAAGAAACCGACGTTTCTCATCGAGAAGGCTGTCAAAGGCATGCTCCCCAAAACGCGCCTTGGCGAAGCCATTATGAAGAATCTGAAGGTGTATGCCGGCGCCGAGCATCCGCACGCCGCTCAGAACCCGAAGGCAATTAAGTTAAACGAGATTAAGTAAGAGTTATGGAAGTTGTAAACACCGTAGGTCGTCGTAA
>ERZ834859.1144-NODE-1144-length-31025-cov-6.163675_pt1 | contig 31025 bp, 30 predicted proteins | sample MGYA00519947_ERZ834859 | MGnify/ENA primary metagenome ERZ834859 (study PRJEB31850, sample SAMEA3708763) | human gut metagenome | biome: human gut; feature: human-associated habitat; material: faeces | place: China | collected 2014 ...
TAGGCAGACCAGTCAGGGAGTTTTTGAAGATCTGTTCAAAGCCCAGGAATTTAACTACGCCAGAGTATACTGTGGGATGGAATCTCAGACCACCTTTGTAAGGACCGATAGCGGAGTTGAACTGTACTCTGAAACCACGGTTAACCTGTACTTTACCAGCATCGTCAACCCATGTTACTCTGAAAGAGATCTGTCTTTCAGGTTCAACCAGTCTTTCCAGCAGACCCATTTTTTCATATTCGGGATGCTGTTCTACTTCTTTTTCGATAGAAGAGAATACTTCTTCTACTGTCTGGATGAATTCAGGTTCATGTGCGTCACGTTTTTTAACCTGTTCAATTACGCGTTCGATATAAGCGTTCATAACTCAATGACCTCCTACATTTTGTCTTTTCTTTAACTGAGTTTTTGCGGAAAGTCCGCTTTTTTGTTTCTCAATAAGAAACAGTGAAGATGAAAAAGTCACTGCTTTCCAACGTTTTTAACAAACCCGGAAAGTATTTTGACTCTCTTACGTCTCTTATTATAGCACACTTTTTATGGATGTGTAGCATTTTTTTGAAGAATTGTCTTTATTTTTCCACAAAATTTCCAGTAAAAAATTATGCAAAAAAACGTTTTCTCTTTTTTTTTCGTCATCTTTGGAAATTCCGTAAATTTTGGCATAGTTTTAACAATGATTTTTCTGATGAAATCAAACAATGTGCACAAAGCCTATTTTTCCTGTGGGAAAAGACCTATCCAGCCCTTCTCTTTTACAAAAAGAAAACAGACATATCTCACCTGAAATATGTCTGTTTTGGTATCATTTCTTTTTAAATTTGTCCAGCAGACCGGAAAGAACGCCGGGACGTTCATCATCAGGGCCGTTATCGGACATAAATTCAATATATCTGCCAGTACCGATGGCTACGCAGCTGACTGCATCCTCTGCCACCATGGCATGGATACCGGTTCTGCTCTGGATCAGTTTATCCAGACCATACAGCAGGCTGCCGCCGCCAGTCATAACAATACCTCTTTCATAAATATCCGCTGCCAATTCGGGAGGGGTTTTTTCCAATACACTGTGAACTGCTTCTGCAATGGCTTCCACAGATTCTTCCAGCGCTTCCAGCATTTCGTCGCTGGTTACGGTGATATTCTTGGGCAGACCGGTAATCAAGTTTCTGCCGCGAACATCCAGTGTCACTGGCATGGTTCTTTCAAAAGCGGTACCAATCTTGATCTTCAGTTCTTCCGCTGTCCGTTCCCCAATAAGCACGTTATGTTTTTTGCGCATGTAGCGAATGATGGCGTCATCAAAGTTATCCCCCGCAATCTTCAAGGAATAACTTACAACAGTGCCACCCAGGGAAATAACCGCAATGTCTGTGGTACCGCCGCCAATGTCTACTACCATGCTGCCGCATGCTCTGGAAATATCAATACCGGAACCAATGGCTGCCGCAATGGGTTCTTCAATAATATGCACGCGTCTTGCGCCTGCCTGTCTGGTAGCGTCCTCAACGGCACGCTTTTCTACTTCTGTTACGCTGCTGGGTACACAAACCGCAATGGTGGGCTTCACAAAAGAACGTTTGCCCAATGCTTTTTCAATGAAATACTGCAGCATTTTTTCTGTTACATCATAATTGGAAATAACACCTTCGCGCAAAGGACGAATGGCAACGATATTGCCTGGCGTTCTGCCCAGCATACGTCTTGCCTCTTCACCCACCGCAAGAATGGAATTGCTGTCTTTGTCAATGGCTACCACGGAAGGTTCCCGAATGACGATGCCCTGTCCCTTGATATAAACCAAAACCGTTGCCGTCCCCAGGTCGATCCCGATATTCTCGCCAAAACTCATAAAGTCTAACATATCGTTTCTCCTTCGTCTATCTGCTCATACTCTTCTTATCAGTATACCGAAAACAAAGCCTGTTGAAAAGCCGTTTTTCCGAAAAAATCTGTTTTTTTACAATATTATATGTTTTTTTCCGACAAAACTTCCACAGCTTTTTGCAGCTGTGTATCTGCCTCTGCGGGAATGTTTGTCTGCTGCGCATATTCCTCTGGAAGTTCCACCTCATAATCCGGTGTAATCCCTACACCATGGATGGAGGTGCCGTTAGGTGTATAGTATTTCTGAATGGTCACATTCAATCCGGAACCATCTGGCAGTGTAAAGAGCCGCTGCACCAGACCTTTCCCAAAAGTAGTTGTGCCAATGAGCTGACCTCTGCCTGTATCCTGGATGGCACCTGCCAAAATTTCCGCTGCACTGGCGCTGTTTCCATTGACCAGTACCACCAAAGGCACATCATTGTAAACATCATCACAAAGAGTATCCTCTCTGTTTCCATCCTTATCCATGGTGTAAACCATAATGCCTTCCGGCAGCAGTTCCTCACCGATTTCATGAGCGGATTTCACCAGACCTCCGGTGTTGTTCCGCAGATCCAGCACCAGTTTTTCCATGCCTTCCGCTTCCAGCATATCCAGAGCTTCTTTGAACTGACTGTATGTATTTTCCCGGAAGTTCGTGATAGCAATATACCCAATATTGTCATCCATCATACGCCAGGAAACAGTTTTCACTTGAATATCCTGTCTAGTCACTGTTTTTTCCAGCACTTCACCTGTGCTTTCCCGGAAAATGGTCAATGTCGCATCCGTGCCAGCTTCCCCTTTTACCAATGCGGAAACATCTGCTGCTGTCTTGCCAGTGATGCTCTCTCCATCCACTTCTGTGATTTTGTCCTCTGCCAGAATGCCTGCCGCTTCCGCAGGGCCTCCCGGTGTCACACTGCTGACAACGATGTATCCATCATCGCCGGCATAAATCTCTACACCAATGCCAACAAAATGTCCGCTGTTCTTTTCCATCTGTTCCGCCAGACTGTCTGCGGAAAGGTAATATGTGTAAGGATCGCCCACACCGGCTGCCAGACCTGTATACATCAGTTCTTCCGCCAGTTCTTTGTCATAATCCTCTACATAATAAGTATCCAGCGTTTTTTCGATCTGGCGTATTTTTGCCATGGTGCTCATACCAAAGGGCAGCGCAATATTCATCTGCGCCAAAAACTGTCCTCCAAAATAAACCACTGCCATCAAAACCAGAGCAGCCCCGAAGCCCTTCCAAAAATCTTTTTTCTGCAATGTCATCGCCTCGCTGTTTTATCTTCTTTTATCCTTATGTAGTACCTTCCGGAAATATCATCCCAAAAAATACAAAACCCTGTGGACGAATGGCACACGCACATTTTCGACCACAGGGATTTTTTGTTTTGGTTATACCTGCAAATGCTTACGGATGGAAGTCACACTGCCTACCACACCCAGCAAAATGCCAAAAATCAACGCCGCAGGCAGGACGAATGAAAATACATCGCCAACCACACGGAAACGAACGAAGTTTTCTACAAACGGAATATGGTTGTAGAACAGACTTACGGTTTTGCCGTACATGGGCATCCCCACCAGCATAGGCAAAACTGCGCCGATCAGACCAATGATAATCCCTTCGATGATGAACGGCCAGCGAATGAACCAGTCTGTCGCGCCAACATATTTCATAATGTTGATTTCCACACGACGGTTCATAACGGAAATACGAATGGTGTTGATGATAATCATGACGGAAATCACACCCAACACCAGCATTACCAGAATACCAGCCACCTGGAATACATTGCTGACGCTCATGAGCATTTCAGACAGGGACTGTCCGTATTCCACTTTATCAACGCCTTCGATTTTCTGCAGTTCAGCCAATACGGCATCCTGAGATTCGATCTGATCCAGTTCCACCTGGAAAGAGTGAGACAGAGGGTTGTTTGTATCATCCAGACCGATGAAAATATCTTCATCCGCCCCCCACTGATCTTTCAGCTGATCCAGCGCATCTGCTGGAGAAATATAGGTCACATTCGTCACATGATCCAGTCCGGAAATGGTCGTTTTCATATTTTCGATGTCCTCACTGGTCAGGTCACCCTTCAGAAATACGGAGATCCCAATGGAATCTTCCATCTGATCCAGCATATACTGCAGATTGCTTACCACGCAGTAGGAAAAGGACATGATGGAAATACAGGCCGCTACCGCAATGATAGAAGCCACGGTCATCAGCAGATTCTTTTTCAGCCCGCTGAAACCTTCTTTCAAAAAATATCGGATTGTACTAGGCCTCATCGTCATACCCACCTTTTTCAATGTCTCTGATAATATGTCCGCGTTTCAAAGTAACCACGCGTTTCTGCATGGCATCTACGATATCCTTCGCATGTGTTGCCATAACGATGGTAGTGCCGCGTTTGTTGATGTCGTCCAACAGCTGCATAATGCCCCATGCTGTTTCCGGGTCAAGGTTCCCCGTAGGTTCGTCACAGATCAGAATGGGCGGATTGTTTACGATGGCTCTTGCCAGAGCTGTTCTCTGCTGTTCCCCACCGGAAAGCTGGTTGGGATAGCTTCTGCCCTTCTGTCCCAGACCTACCAGCGCCAGTACCGCAGGCACGTTTCTGCGGATGATGCGGCTGGGTGCCTCAATAACTCGCATAGCAAATGCTACATTTTCATAAACAGTCTTGTTAGGCAGCAGACGGAAATCCTGGAATACTACCCCCAGATTACGGCGCAGATAAGGAATCTGCCGTCTGGAAAGCTCATTGGTTTTTACCCGGTTGATGATGATTTCCCCGGAAGTGGGGTCAAGCTCTTTCAAGAGCAGCTTAATTAAAGTAGATTTACCGGAACCACTGGAGCCTACGATAAATACAAAATCGCCTTTTTTGATATGTAAATTCAGTCCCTCAACGCCTTTTGAGCCATTGGGGTATACTTTTGTTACATCGTTAAGTCGAATCAAAACGTATCTCCCTTTCTTTACAAAATTTGACGGAAAAACAGCCAAATCTCTCTTTTTCCGTCCCAAACACCATAAAATTATAGCATAAAACAGGTACCCTCACAAGGGCAAAACCTTTGGCAAATATGAATTTTCCGTTAATTTCAGCGGTTTTTACCAAAAAAGCGCAAAAAGACCGCCTTCCGTTTTCCCCGAAAGACGGTCACCCATTCGCCCCTGTTTAAAGTTGTAAAAGGCACATTTTGTGCTGTTTCGATTATAGCACAGAAAAAGAGGGGGAACAACCCGATTCCCCCTTCAGATTCTTAAGAATCCATGAATGTTTTCCGTAAAAAATCTCCCACCATTGATTGGCAAGATTTAGGGGCATCTTCATAAGAAAACAAAGAAAGCTGAAATCCTTATTGTACAGAGGATTCCAGCTTTCTAATTTTTATAAGATTTTATAATGTTTTCTTAAGGCGAAGTTGCTTTTAAAAGTCTTCTCTTAATAAGCCATTTTGTCCATGTACATCATGTACTTGCTTACCATCAGTGTGATCTTGAAGATGATGGCATCATCAAAGTTTCTCAGATCCAGACCTGTCATTTTCTGCAGTTTATCCAGACGATATACCAGTGTATTTCTGTGGATATACAGCTGACGGCTAGTTTCGGATACGTTCAGGTTGTTTTCGAAGAATTTGTTGACTGTTGCCAGTGTTTCATCGTCGAAATCGTCCATGGTCAAACCGTGCAGCACTTCTTTGATGAACATTCTGCAAAGAGGCAGAGGCAGCTGATAAATCAGACGGCCGATACCCAGTTTTTCATAGTTGACGATATATTTGTCTGTTTCAAAGATTTTGCCAACTTCCAGAGCCATTTTTGCTTCTTTGTAAGAACGGGATACGTCTTTCAGATCGCCTACAACAGTACCGCTGGAAATGTAAACTTTGCTGTTTGTTTCTGTGTTCAGTGTTTCTTCGATAACTTTTGCAATGCGGTCGATTTCGTCTGTCGCTTCTTTGTCACGGAGTTCTTTTACCAGAATGATGCTGTGTTCATCCACTGCTGTCACAAAGTCTTTTGTTTTCGCAGGGAAAATGCCTCTGACGATTTCCACAACATTCATTTCTTTGTCGATGTTTGTTTCAATCAGATATACGATTCTGCTTACATTGTTTTCAATGTGCAGTTTTTTCGCGCGGCTGTAAATATCTACCAACAGCAGGTTATCCAGCAGCAGGTTTTTGATAAAGTTGTCTTTGTCGTATCTTTCTTTATAAGCCACCAGCAGACTCTGAATCTGGAAGGCAGCAATCTTACCGATACGGTAGCCTTCTTCGTCTTCGCCCTTTACCTGTACAACATATTCGGGTACACCGTTATCATAAATCTTGAAATACTGATAACCCAGAATCAACTGACTTTCAGCCTGAGAGCCCACAAAATTTTCCACCGCATCAATCTGGCGTCCAATCATGTTTTCTTCCGTGGTAGCAATGACCTTGCCTTCCTTTTCCACGACGCTCAATTCTTTTCTCGTAATGTTTTTCAGTCCATCAATGGTACTCTGTAAAATCTGATTGGAAATCATGCGCTATCACCTCAAATGAATTATTTTTTTCTCCTATGTGTTGCCTGCCTTTGAACAGACAGGATTCCTGTCAAAAGTGCCGAAAAACAGTATCGCCCTGTGTTATTCAAATAGCCTAAATACATTTTATAACAAAATGCTGAAAAAAGAAAGAGAATTTGCAAAAAAAACATACAAATTCTCTTTCAACCTTATTTTTTCATAAAAAACACAGTCCTTTTTTATCTAAACTGTCTTGATTTTTGTCCACGGAATGCCCAAAAGCCTTTTTTCCGGCTTTTTGGGCTTCGTCTTTTTTACTTATGAAATTCCGTATCCCCCAAAACATCCCGCATATCTGACAAGAGAAAGTATGCCTTTCTGTCAATATTCATGATAAGACTTTTGACCAGAGAAAGGTCTTTTTGCGAAAAAACACAATACAGCACATTTTGTCCTTTTTCCGGACAATTTTCCATATCCAAAAGTGACATAACACCTCTGCCCCGCAGTGTGGACAGCCCTTCCGCCATTGCCTTTCCTTCTTCCGTCACAATGACTGCCGCCCTTACAGCACTGCCGCCTTCTGCTACGCGATCCATAACCTTCTCCATAATGCCCACTGCAAGAATGGCGTAGAGGGTATGGGTAGGGCCAAAAGTCACCAATCCCAACAAGATGATGGAGCCATCCAGAAAAAGCACCAGCCTTGCCACGGAAACATGATGAAAAAAGCTGTCATGGAGCAACGCCGCCGCCAAGTCCACGCCACCTGTGGTAGCACCGCCCCGAAGCACTAATCCCAACCCCGCTCCCATGAGCACACCGCCATACGCAGCCGCTGTCAGCAAATCCCCGTGATACATGGGAAATTTTGACGCAATATAAAGCATCACAGAAAACAAAAGGGAAGTCAGTATGGTCTTTCCCAAAAACTGCCTTCCCTGTGCGTACCACGCCAAAAGAAACAGCGGCACATTCAGGGCTGTATTCACCAGCCACAGGGGAATAGCAGGGCCGCCCAGCCTGCGGGACACATCATCCAGAATCATCCCCAGACCAGAAATCCCCCCTGCCACCAATTCCATAGGTTCCAGAAAATTCTGAACACCTACGGCCAGCAGTGCCGTTCCTGCCAAAAGCATACCATATGCCGCATATTTCTTTTTTTCCATATTCTGTTCGCCGCCTTTTTCCCGAGATTATCTCTTTTTCTGTTTTCTCAGGACTGTCAGCGCAAATTTCGGCAGACGCATCATACGCCGCCATCTGGTGGGCTGTGTGATGAGGCGGTAGAACCATTCCAGACCCAATTTCCGGAACAGCTTCGGTGCCCGTTTCACATTGCCTGCCATAACGTCGAAACTGCCGCCAACGCCAATGGCAACCTTAGCACCCACTTCTTCCAAATGTTCGTAAATCCATTTTTCCTGTTTGGGTGCGCCCAGTCCTACCAATAGTATGGACGGAGAAAGACGTTTTATGTCTGCAATGATTTTCTTTTCTTCTTCCGCATCAAAATAACCATTATGTCCGCCGACAATCTTCAGACCGGGATATACTTTTTTCATCTGTCTTGCGGCATTGGAAACCACGCCCGGCGCGCCGCCGAAAAAGTATACGGTTTCATTCTTTCCTGCAATGCGGCTGAAAATATTCTGTGTCAGGTCATAGCCTGCCACTCTTTCTGTCAGCAGAATTTCGCTGTAACGGCTTGCCCATACAACACCGATACCGTCAGGCACTACCAAATCCGCCTCCCGCAGGATCTTCATCAGCTCTTTGTCCTGCTGCGCCTCCATAACGATTTCCGGGTTGGGTGTGCAGATATAATGCTGCTTGCCGTCTGCCAAAAATCCCATAACCTTTTCCACAGCCTCTGCCATGGTCAAAGCGTCAAAAGGCACATCCAAAATCTGTGTCATTTTTCTCATAACTGCCCTTGTCCCCCTTATTTCCGTTTCTCCAGCAGGCGCATGAGATATTTCTCATTGCGGTGAGCCATCTGGTTCAGGTGTTTTGCCTTTTCTTCCAGTTTTGTCACATAAGCCTGTTTGTTTTTCACAATATCATCGATGAGCCCCAGTGTATGCTCCATGTCGAAGCTCTTCAGATCGCCGCCGCTGGGCATTTCCAGTTTTTCCAGATAGTATTCGATCTTCGGATCATATACAAAGCCCACCAGAGGCACATGCTGTCTTGCTGCAAAAATCAATGTATGCAGACGCATGCTCAGAATAAAGTCCGCTGTGGAAATGATACCCATAACTTCGCTGGGGGTGTAGCTGCCCCGCAGGATATAAGCGGGCTGTTCCATTTTCTTCTGGACTTTCTCGCTGATGGTAATATCGTTTGGCATCTGCATTGCCAAAAAGACGATGTTCCGGTTATATTTTTCCACGATAGTGTCGCAGAGTTTTGCGAAACGGGAAATGAATTTGTCCATATCCCGCCAGTTTCTTACAGAAACCACCACCAAAGGTTTATCCTGAGGGATTCCTTCCTTATCCAGCAGACGGTATGCGTCTTCTTTGGCAATGCCGTCCATAGTGAATACAGGGTCAGCAGTTACAAAGCATTTTTTAGGGTTCACACCCATACTGAGCAATTCTTCGTAGGAATTTTCTTCTCTAAGGGTAATGAGGTCAGCCTTGTTCACCACCTGTTTCACCAGTCTGCGGTTTCGCTTGCCGGAAACAGGGCCAATGCCGTTGGCATAAAGCATAACCTTTTTCCGCATGAATTTCGCTGCCGCTGTAATGGAAAGGTAGTACATCAAAGAGCGTGTACTGGTGCTGTCCTGCAAAAGGGAACCGCCGCCGCTGAGGAGGGCATCACTGTGATGGATGGCACGGAGCACATCCCGCACACCAAAACGATAAACAGCTTCAATGCCATATTTTTCTCTTGTTTCCACAGGTTTGTTGGACAGTACTGTAATATGGTAGTTGTCCCCCAGCTCCTGAATATTCTTGTGCATGGAAAGCATGATCGCTTCGTCACCTGTGTTATTGAAGCCATAATAACCGCTCATAACCACATGATACTGTTTTTCGTGGCTTTCCTTCCAAGCCGCGTCATAAGCCTTTACGCTGTCCTGCGCCATTCTTGTCACGGAGTAATAACGGAAGATGACTTCTCTGCCGTAAGCGCCGGCTTTTTCTCTTTCTTCCGGTGTCATGTTGCAGAAAGCATATACAGTATCTCTGTACAGTTTGTCTTCTTCAGACATTTCGCATCCACGACAGCAGAAGTTGTTTTCCTGTGCCGTTGCCAACTTCTCTTCACCAAACAGACCAATGTAGCCTTCATTCCCGGCAACAATAACAGTCTTTCCAGCTGCCATAGCTTCCAGTGCCGCACGGCTGACACCGACAAATACGTCTGCCACAGAAACCAATTCGTTGATATCTGTTCTTGCACCAGTCATGGTGATGCATTCTCTGCCCAGCTTTTTGTTAACACCTTTGCTCTTTTCCAGCAGTTCATCAAAGACATCGCCGCCGCCTACGATGATGATGCGCAGACCGGGAATCTTTTCTGCCAGTTTCGGTGTGATCTCAATGAGCTGTCTTGCCACCATGGCACGGCTTTCATCCATACGGCTGACATAAACCAGTGTCGGTTCTTCCCCTGTCAGATGGAATTCCTGACGAACTTTGGTGCTGTCCGTTTCCGGAGAAAACTTGTCTGTGTCAATACCGTTGATGGTTACAAAAATGTTTTCGCTGCGCACATGATAGTTATCCATCAAATACTGCTTGATGTCCTCACTGACCGCAACGACTTTCTGTCCCCAATTTGTCAGATATTTCAGCCCCATCCCTGTATAGAATACCCAGTGTGCAGAGGTGACAAATGTAAATTTCAGTTTCTTTTTCAGCATGCCGCAGATAAAGCCGGGGATTCTGGCATGAGAATGGACAATGTCCGGTTTTTCCTTGCGGATGATCTTTTTCAGCAGCATGTAAGATTTCATCATCTTCATTACATTGCGCTGATTCATGGGCACTTTGTAGTGACGGATCCCCGCTTCCGCCAGTTCCTGTTCATACACACCGCCGTTGGATGCAACGATGATGTCATAGCCCTGTTTTTTCAGTTCTTTGGAAAGTTCCACTACATGAGTTTCCGCTCCGCCGATATCCAATCCCATCAGCGTCATCAATACTTTATATTTCATATTCGTCCCACCTGTCAAATATCAATTGAAGTTACTTTCATCTTGGGTTGCGCATATTTCGTATAAACTTCCATTTCGGAATTGGCTTTCAGTTCCACAGTGCCTTCCGCGAAGTAGCCGTCTTCCTTTTCAATGATATTGCCTTCCAGCGTCAGGGTCACCCCGTAATACTCGGGATATTCCACCAGAATGGTGTTGCCGCTGTTGTCAATGACGTTTTTCATCTTTGGCGCATACTGCACATCGGTAATGGTGCCGATGTAAGTATTTGTTTTTGCGTCATACATGGTATCCCCCACATGCAGGGCATTGACTGTTGCCATACGCACATCGTCAATAAACGCTGTATAAGTCACTTTGGATGCCTCTGCTGTTACGCCGGCAGACTCCTTCTGGTTGACAACGCCGAATTTGTATACCCCCACAGCAACCAGCGCCACCACAACCACCAGAATCAATAAATCTATGATATTGGGCCGTCTTTTCGCCACATTACTCACCGTCCCTTACTTCTACAATATAGCCTTTGAAGGCATAACCTTTGCCTTTCACATTCTGTTCCTTACCGACCTTTACCACATTGCCTTCTACGGTAATGTCCTGATCGGTTTCTGTTCCGCTGCCTTCAATCTCCACATAAATATTGCAGTAGCCGGGTACCGGCAGCATTTCATACTTGTTTGTGGTTCGGTTGAAATTCACTTCCCGGAAAGGTTCTGTCCAGCAGCTTTTCACTGTCCCCAGATATGCGGAGCTGGTGCTGTCAAAGACCTTGCCCCCTTCCACAGGGAAGTTTGCTGTTTCATTCAAAACTTGTCTGCCTTCCACCACATAGGTGTATGTTTTGGTTTCTGCCGCAGCGCCGCCGTTGTTTTTTCCACCGGCAACCCAGTATACACCGAATGCCACCGCCGCCAGCAGAACCAGAATGATCAAAATATCCAGACCGTTGAACAGACCGAATATCTTTCTGCTTTTTGTCTTTTCCATCACTTTCTTGCCTCCGCATACAGTTTTTCCATTTTTGCCGCCATCAATTCTGCCGTGAACATTTCTCTTGTCCACGCCATGGCTTTTTTGCTCATGCTTTCATACAGACTTCTGTCGGAAAGGATTTCCAGAATCCGTCTTGCCAGATCCTCGTCATCCCCTACTGCCACCAGATAGCCGTTTTCCCCGTGGCGCACCACTTCGCTGACACCGCCGCTGTCTGTTCCAACAGCAGGCACCCCTGCGCTCATGGACTCAATGAGGGAAAGGCACAGGGCTTCTTCCTTGGATGTGATAACAGCCACATCCAGTGCTGCTTCCAACCGTTCCACAGCGGAAACAAAGCCTGTGAATAAAATCTTATCTGTCAGCCCCATCATTTTCACATCAGCCTTCAGCCGTTCCATCTGACTGCCTGTGCCAACAATGAGGAATGTGATATCCTGCTGTTCTTTGCAGATGCGTTCTGCCGCCCGCAGGAAAGTATCATGGTCTTTCACTTCTTCCAGTCTGGCTACGATGCCCACAACTTTCTGACCTTCCGGCACACCGTATTCCGCCAGTACCGCCCTCTTTTCCTCCGGTGTCAGAGGAGACAGCATTTCAATGCCGTTGTAGATAGTCACAATCTGTTTGGGGTCTGTGCCGCCGACAATCATGCTCTTTCTTACGGCTTTGCTCACGGCAATGACTCTGTCGCTGTAACGATGGTTCACCATCCGTTTTGCCAGTCTTTTCAGTGTATTTCCGCTGACATTTTCCATACAGTGTTTTGTATGGAAAATCCGTGGCACACCTGCCTTTTTCGCTGCCATTCTGGCTGTCAGGCTGGCATGGGTATGCACCACATCAGGTTTGTCCTTGCGGAACAGTTCTGTCAGAGGTGCCAGCGCCTTTTTGTCATAGGAACTGTCTGCCATGGCATCCATTTTGATGACGGGAATATCCAGACTTTCCACCACAGGGCAAAGCTGGCTGTCCGCAGGCAGTACCACCCGCACATCGTATGTTTTCCGATCGCAGTATTTCAGGTAGTTCAAAAGCCACCGTCCTGCGCCGCCGATATTGCGGTCTGTCAATACATGATAAATTTTCAGTTTTTCTTTCTCCATGATTTTTCTCCCAATCTCACGGCTGCCATACCGATGCCCAGTACACACCAGAACAGCAGCACAATGCTGTAATCAAACCAGATATGGTCTGTCATCCCCTGTAACAAAATACCTGCAAAGCCGCCGAATACTGCCGCCAGAATGAAGCGGTATCTTCTTGCCGCTCTTGCCATGGTGCTGTAAATCTTCTGGAAGAACAGCAGTACCAGCGCCAAAAATACGCTAAAGCCCACAATGCCCAGTTCGATGAATTCCTGTAAGAATAAGTTATGAACATGGTAAGCGTTGGCCGCTTCCAGAGAGAACAACGGATAAATCTCATTGAAGGCATCCACGCCAATCCCTGTCACCCAGTAATGACGAATCATGTCAAAGCCCGCCTGATAAATAGACAGACGATACTGAGAAGACGAGTCGCTCATGGTAACGGAGCTGAGCAGTCGTTCCCACAAACTGGTTGGCAGTATGAAAGGCATTGCCAGCAGTGCCACAATCCCAACAGGAATGAGCCGCCGTTCCGCCAGCAGTACGAAAAGCCCTGCTGCAAACATGAGCCCCAGCATAGCCCCACGGGAGTTGGTAGCCAGCAGACCCAGACACAGAATACCGAAGCAGCCTGTGTAGAACAATCTGCCTGCCCAGTTGCGGCATTTCCACATCATCCCTGCCGCCAGAGAGCCGATCACAATGAGATATTCCCCTAATACATTAGGGTTATTGAATGTGGCATAAGCTCGTGTGGTGATGTCGAAGCTTTCGGCGTCTACCCACGCTTCGTCCATTTCCACGCCCACCACATATTGGAAAATCGCATACAAGGCAATGAGCACCCCTGTGGCGATCAAAACAAACAATACCAGATTCAGTTTTTCCTCTGTGTCAATGCAGTCCCTGCATACGAAGAACACAGAAAGGAATACCAGAAAAATGCCCATGACCATGATGGCTTTGGGGAAGTGATAACTGGTCAGCGCCCCATATACCAAGCACAGAGCAAAGAGTCCTACCAGCACCCCTACCAGCGCTGTCCGCTGCATACGAATGCGTCCCATCCACACATTGATCACATACAGTGCAAAGGTTCCTGCCGCCAGTACCGCTTGCAGCATGGTAGGCAGTATGGGAATGGCAACTGCCAATGCACAAATGCAAATGATGAGGAAATTCTGGTTACACAGCCGCAGGATAGCGCTTTCTGCCACCATGGTAGCCACAAAGCCTTTTTCTTCCTGCACCGCCACAGCACATCTTTTGGCAGGGCCATGGAGCAGATGGGGCAGCCGTCCCCTTGCGGAACGAATCCAATAGTCCCAGTTATGACGCAGGAATGTAAAGATACCGCTTCCCCCAAAAGCTCTGCCCACAGCCTGTCCCAGTCTGCGGTAAGCCCGGTAAGTCAAACTCTGAGACCAGATGCCCCAGAACCAGATCACAAAACCATGAATCAGGCGGAAGAAGAAGCTGTCCTCGATATAAAGAGAGATTTTGTCCGTCATACCCTCCCGTCCTTTCTGTTGTTGGGTATTTTCTTCGGGTTTCTTTTCCGGTGTGCCGCCTGTGGGAGGATTGCCGCCGCCCCGATGAAGGAATTTTCCTACCAGAGAGAATGCGAAACGGCTTTCATCTACCCGCAGCACATAGGTCAGCACCATATATACAGCAATACCGATGCAGGTAGGAACACCCACCAGAATCACCCGTGGAATAAGTCCATCGCCCATTCTTGCTGCCAAGAAATGATAAGGCAGATATACACAGAACAGCATCACCAAAGCGGATACTGCCATTTTACACAAATCTGCCGCCAGTTTTTTATCCAGAATGCCCGGATACTGTTTCACTGTGGGCACAAACAAAATCAGCGCCGCCACTGTGGAAGATACAGCGGAAGCCAGCGCCAGACCGCCCAGTCCCATGGGCTTCATAAGCAGCCAGCACAAAGCGGCATTGACACCGATGGAAATGATGCCAGCCACCAGAGGCATTTTCCCTTCCTGTTTTGCATAGAACACACGGCTCAAAATGGTCTGCACACCGTAGCCGATCATACCTACGGCAAAGAAGCACAGAGCCGTTCCTGTCATTTCTGTTCCCAAAGCGTCAAAACTGCCTCTTTCGTAAATGAGTTTAACCAGTGGTTTGCTCAGTACCATGAGCCCAACCATCATAGGAATCAGGAAAAACATCATAGACCGCAGGGTCACCCGTACTGTCTGTCCAAATCCGTCCCCTTCTGTATCATCCGCCATACGTGAAAGTTTGGGGAAGATCAGATTGGCAATGGCCAGAACGAATACCCCAACGATGATGGTATATAAGTTGTTTGCATACTGTAATGTGGTTACCCCCATATCCAGATGGGAAGCAAACTGGTTGTTGATGATAAGGTTGATGGGCTGAATCCATGTGCCCACCATAACGGGCAGCATGAGAATCAGAATCTTCCGTATGCCTTCATCCCGGAAACGAAAATCCGGACGATAGAAATATCCCTTTTTCATCATGGAAGGAATCTGAATGATAGCCTGCATTGCCCAACCAATGAGGAATGCCACCGCAAGACCATATACACCGAAGCGATCATTCCAGAAAATATAATACAGAATGATCACGGCGTTAGAAGCCACGCTCAAAGCCGCCGGCACGTTAAATTCATCTAGGGACTGCAATATTCCTACAAAAGAAAAGGCAATGCCTGTAAAGAAAATGGTCGGGAACATCACATGTGACAGCTGTGCCGCCAGCGCTGCCGTTTCGTTGTCATAACCCGCTGCAAAAAGCCATACAAACTGTGTGGAAAAAATCTCACACACCACTGTCATGAGCAGTGTTACCAGCCCCATAAGGGTAATGAAACGGTTGGAAAGAGCAAATGCCTCTTTCTTTCCTTTTTTCTTCAGATATTCATTGAATATGGGAATGAAGCTGGCTGATATGGCCGAAGCGAATACCGCGTCAAAAAAGGTTCGCGGCATCAAGCTGGCTGTGGTAAATGCCTCCGCCGCCATGCCGTTGCCGTAATTGGCCGCCAGCAGCTGGTCTCGCACCAACCCCAGCACTTTTCCCACCAGAGTAATAAGCATCATAAAGCTGACCGCTTTCACGGCGCTGTTTTTTTTCTGAGTCGTCATTTTGTTTCTCCTGAAGTTTCTTTGATTTCTCTTTGTCTTTCCCCGAAACACAAGGAAAGGTGGATAGAGAATATCTACCCACCTTATACTACCGTATTCTTACTGATTTTACAAGAAACATGGGGGAAATTTAAGAAACTTCTTCTATTTTTCCACTGTTTTTCATGATTTTCAAACTTTCACCGGCTGATATGTCACACCATCATCGGCAATACGGAATTTCAGCATATATACATTTTTATTTGCTGTGCCGTCTGCTCTCCACAGATCAGGCAGATTGATGTAACGAACGCCGTCCTTTGTGGAAGCCCAGTAAGCATTGCCGCTGCAAGATACCACAAAGACTGTCTTTCCTTCCTGTACATACTTGTTCAGGATAGCGCGGAAGTAATCACCTTCTGCCGCGGAAGGATAATCAGAAGGTGTTTTGTCTGTGACAAAAATGATGGTATCATTGCCTGCCGCCGCAATATCCTGTGTGAAACGTCCGTACTGAGAAGGATCTGTTTTGCGGATACCCTGACTTGCTGCCAGCAGTACCACAGAAGCGCCGTCTCTGTTCATGAAGCGGTAGCTGCCGTTCCATGTCAGGCTATCCTGTACAGTCGGTGTTGTGATGTCACAAGGGCCGCCGTAAACGGTCACATCTGCGCCGCTGTCTGCCGCCGCCCGTACACGGCTTCTCTGTGCGTTATATGTGTTTGCGTCTACCTTGCCTGTACCGGTGTATTTCAGTTCACCGGTAATGTTCAGGTAGAAAGCGCCGTCGTTCTGTTTTGTCACTGTCTGCTGCAAAGGATCTGCCGCAGATGTGCTTGCAGGCGCTGTTGTTTTTGCCGCACCGCCAACGGTAACAGTCACATAAGTGTCCTGACCTGCCCAACTGCATTTTACATAAGTGGAACCTTTTGCCTTTGCAGTGAAGGTATTGCCATTCATAGTGCCGATGGCAGGATTTGCCACAGTGTAAGTTACGTCATTTGTGACAGCTCTGCCGAAGCCTTCTGTGTCATAAGCGGTCACATAGATCTTTGTGGTGCCGCCTACGTTTTTGATGCTTACATCAGGGTATGTGGCTTTCAGTCTGGCTGTGGGATAGCAGGTAGCGTTTGCCACTGCTGTCATGTTATCGCCATAAGTTGCCACAACAGAATAAGCGCCTGTGCCGGAAGGCAGGAATTCAAAACCATTCCATGTACCTTCCATACCTACCACATCAAATTTCACATCTTCCGGTGCAATGTAGATACGGTTTTTGTATTCATCCAGACCATAAACAGTAAATTCTGTTGTTTTGCCGGGCTGGGTATGTTCGTTTACAGTTGAGATACCGATTTCTTTGATTTCGCCTTTGGGCGCTGTCTGGAATACGCCTACGGAAGCAATGACTTTTCTCTGTGCCCCATCAGAAGGTGTGTTCTGAAGCTGTGGTGCCGCATCGTCAATGGTTTTTACCACCATAGTGGAAGAACCGCCGCCGTCCAGATGCAGCGCTTCATAAGCGCCATATTCTTTCATAAGGGCTGCCATTTCAGAATGGGTTGCGCCAATGCTGTCCCCACGACCGTCTACAACCATCATAATGGCTTTTGTACCGTCCTGAGAAACACCAAAAGCTGTTCTGGGCTGTCTGCCTGCTGCCACAATATCTGTTGCAGGCGCTTCCTGGCCGTTCAAAAGCAGCAGACCGCCGCCGCCAAAGGCTGTGTCAATCTGGTCAAAGTCGATGGTAGAGCTTACCTGCAATGTGACAGGGTCACCTACTTTGAATACAGAAGCAGCGTTTGTATAGTAATCGCCGCTCATAACGATGAGGTAGCCATTTTCAGGCACATTGACCGTTTCCCCTTTCTGGGAAATATATGTAATGGTGTTGTTCTGTACCACAAATTTCACCAGATTGTCAAAACGCTTGTCCAGATCCGCAGTGCTTGTAGCCGCCTGTCTGTCAAAGTAAATGGGGAATACCATGCTGGTAACTTTGTTGATAGACGCCAGATCAATGGTCTTTGCGGAATTGGAAAATTTCACTGTTGTTTTGAAGTAAGTGAAAATGGAATCGCCGTTTTTATCCTTCACATAAGTACCATACTGGTTTTTGTCTTTATTGATGCTGGTTCCGGCAGAAATCAGTTCCCCATCCCGCACAACAGGGCCGAAACCTGCGGAATAGCTGCCTGCCATACCAAAGAAGTCACTGTTCACACCGGCAATGGCGCCATTGTCTGTGAGCATTTTCTGTACGGTTTCTTTCAGACCGTATTCTGTTTTGCTTTCCACTTCTTTCAGTTCCAGTGTACTTTCTGTCAGGTCGATGGTCAGTACATAGATGTCCTGAATGCCGTCTGTTGTCATCCGGCTGTTCTTTTCATATGTCACCCCTCTGGTGATGGTTTCCTGTGTTTTGTTTTCATAGACTGTCTGAGCAGCAAATACCGTTGTCACCCCAGCAGCGGTAAATGTCAGCGTTGCCGCCACAAAAGCTGCCAACAGCCGTTTGATGCCGTAGAATCTTTTTTTCATTTTCCCACGCACTCCCTTTCTCATAATACTGATGGTTGGACGCCTGCTTTTCACCTTTGTTCCATATATTTGGAGAAAAAAAGCAAAAAGTAACCGTCCAAACTGCGCATACATAAAGATTTTACCACAAAAACCGGCTTTTTTCTCGTCCCATGAAAAAACTTAATAAATTTGTAATCTTATGTAACCCAACTCTCATAGGCATTTTGTCCCTTTCATAGACTGATAGAAAAGTCCAAATCAAAGGAGGTATTTTATGAAACGCCTGATATTATGTGTACTGGCGCTGTTTTGCTGTGCCTGCGGCTGCCAGAAGGAGGAAATCACACCCATGGCTGCCATCCAGCAAAAACTGACGGACATGGAAGGCTATTCCTGCCTGGCCACCCTCACCATCTATTCCAACAAAGGAGAAACCATTTACGAAACCAAACAGGATTTCAAATCCACCGGGGAATACCGCATGGAAATGCTTTCTCCTGATTCTGCCAAAGGCAATTATACGGTTTTTGACGGCAAGACTGTCTGCCAGTATAATCCCCGTCTGAAGGAATCCGTCCAGCGGGAAGTACCGGAGTCCCAGCGGCGCAATGAATTATTTCTGGGGCAATTCCTGAAAAACTATCTCCAGTCAGAAGGAGTTTCCGTGGAAACTGCCGCCATTGATGAAAGCCGCTGTACGGTGCTGGAAGCGGTCATTCCCGAAAACGGCAGCCAGCTTGCTTCCGAAAAACTGTGGGTAGACAATGAAAGTCTGCTGCCTGTCCGTCTTTCTCTCTACGATGCCGACGGGAAGGAGTGCCTGCGTCTGGATTACACCACCTTTACATACAACCCGCATTTTGACGAAAATTTATTTCGGATTCCTGCATAAAAATTGTCCCAACGTGCCATACTCCCTTACGTCAGCGCAATACATAACCATGGTTTTGACGCAGTTCTGCCTGACGGATTTCTAACGGCGGAGGGTGTGATTCTATGACGATCAGACGAGGAGATATTTTTTATGCGGATTTAAGTCCCGTTGTGGGCAGTGAGCAAGGCGGCGTGCGCCCTGTGCTCATCATACAGAATGACATGGGCAATAAATACAGTCCCACGGTCATTTGCGCAGCCATTACATCACGCATGAACAAGGCAAAACTGCCCACACATATTGCCCTTGCGGCAGCCAAATACGCCTTGCCCAAAGACTCCGTTGTGCTGCTGGAACAAATCCGCACCATTGACAAACAGCGGCTGCGGGAAAAGGTCTGTCATCTGGATACGGAAATCATGGAGGCGGTGAACCAGAGCCTTTGTGTCAGTCTGGGGCTTATCTGCGGAGAAAAGCGGGTGGAAGTGCCACGGGTTTGAAAACAAAAAAAGCCGAAATCCTTACGATACAAAGGATTTCGGCTTTCTTATTTATTTACGATTTCCAGTCAACGTGAGCCAGAGGAAATACAGCACCGCGAACAACGCCGCAAACCCAATGAACTTCAATATATTCACATTGCCTCTGTACGCAAAAATCTGTGTTGCCGCACTGAAGAAGATTCCCCAGATGACAGATTTCTGCAAATTACCTTTCCAATCCATATGACTGCTCCTTTATTCTACATGGGTACCGTAAACATGGCCATAGATCCGCTGAATCATCATGTCCAGCGCCACCACATTCTGTCCGCCTTCCAGAACGATGATGTCCGCGCCCCGTTTGCTGGGTTCCACAAACTGTTCATGCATGGGCTTTACGGTCTGCAAATACTGGTCTACCACAGATTCCAGACTTCTGCCTCTTTCTTTTACATCCCGCAGGATACGTCTGAGGATTCGCACATCGGCATCTGTGTCTACAAACACTTTGATGTCCATCAGATCACGAAGTTCCTTATTTTCAAAGATCAAAATTCCTTCAATGATGAGTACCTTTGTTGGATGGATTTCAACGGTCTTGTCAGAACGGTTATGGACAGTAAAGTCATAAACAGGGCACTGAATGCTCTTTCCTGCCCGCAGATCTCTGATATGTTCCATCATCAGATCCGTATCGAAAGCATCTGGATGGTCATAATTGAGCAAACAACGCTCTTCATATGTCAGTTCATCATGTCTTTTGTAATAGTTGTCATGGTAAATAACTGTCACTTCATCCCCGAAGCGTTCTTTCAAGCGATTGGTCAGGGTTGTTTTCCCGCTGCCTGTACCGCCTGCAATGCCAATTACCATCATTTCTTCCGTTGCCATGGAATGCTCCTTTCTCAGCCTTAACTTTCTCCTGTCCCCAAAATAATGCGAATATCTACGCCCGTAGGCAGTTCATCCGGCGCTGTTTCCACTGCCGCGTTGGCAAAATAGGAAACCAGATCACTGCCTGTGCCTGCTTCTTTTACCTGGATACGTGTTTTTTCCATTTGCTTGCCGTCATAAGTGGTAGGTTCTGTCACCGTATATCCATCCGCTGCCAGCTTGTCGGAAAATCTTCTTGCCAGACCGTTGATGTTACCGCCGTTGCAGACCTCAATGGTCAGCCCTTTGCTGCCGCTCGCTGTCTGGCCTTCCGGCGTTGTCACACGTTCCTGATAGAAGATTTGATCCACCACCAGAGAAGTTTCGTCAGGGTCATGGATGAAGTAGGACACATTGCCTACATACTGCCCAGCCCCGGGAAGGGTCTGCATGGTAATCTTGTTCATATCAATCTTCCCTACATAGTTGGCGTATTTCACCGCGTCTGTCAGGGAAATATCTGTCTGCACGTCTTTATAAAGAATGGAAATATACTCCGGCAGATTTTTCAGAATGCTTTCAGAACTGAGCACCTTTTCCGCCAAAGCCTTCAAGAACAGCTGCTGAACCTCGATACGTCCTTCATCCCCTGTGGGATATTTTCTAAAACGCACCAGCTGTTCCGCCTGCTCACCGTTGAGGGTCTGCAAGCCCGCATCCAGATGGATATACAAATCCTGCACAGGGTCTTCGTAATCCATATCCTGCGGTACATCCACTTCCACACCGCCGACGGTATCCACAATCTTGCGGAAAGCGTCCAGGTCGATTTTCACATAATGGTCAATGTTGATGCCCAACAGGTCTTCAATCTGCAATACGGTGTTTGTGCAGCAATTTTTCTCGTCACTGTAAGAATGGATGGCATTGAGTTTTGTCACCTGATTGTATGCCCGTCCGGTTTCTTTGTAGTTTTTCGCAACTTCATCGCAGACAGACACCCTTGTGTCACGGGGCAGAGAAAGCAGATCCAGACTTTCATTGGCGCTTTCATAATGCACCACAAACATAACGTCTGTACGTTTTCCTTCCTTATCTGTCCCAAAAACAGCCACATTCAGCTTGATGTCCCGTCCCAGCATGGCATCCAGCAGATTCAGATTGGAACCTTCCCCTGTATATCCGCCAAAGGGGGATTCGCCTGTCACCTTGTAATAGGCAAAAGCCGCGCCGCCTGACAATATCAAAAATGCCATAACAATGGATACCACAATCTTGAAAAATGTTCGAATGGGGCGAAAAGGCTTTCTTTTCTTCTGCGGCTTTTCGTAACCCCCATCCCGCTTGCTGCTTCTGTGTCCGCTGCTGCGTCGTTGTTTTCCTCTCATGCTATTTATCACCCGTTCGTCTGGTTTATGGTTTCTTCGTCTGTCAATCCATCTGTTTCTGTGCCGTCAACAGTTGTGTCGGCAGGTGGTTCTTTGCCATAGATCCGGTAATCTACCAATTCCTTGGTGCCTTCTTCGTCCATATCGAAATAAGCGCCGCCTTCACCGGGAATGGTGTCTGTGGTAATGGAAGCCGGATCGATTTCTTTCACATATCCCGCATATTTCAGCGCTGTTGCCACAGGCATATCAGACTCTACCTTTTCCATGAAGATCTTGATGTAGCTGTCCAGATTGCTCATGATCTTGTCACTGCTGCAAACCTGAGAGATGAATGCCTTCAAAAATTCCTGCTGCACTTCGATACGCTTCAAGTCTTTCTGTGCATATCCCTCACGGAAACGTACCAGCATTTCCGCCTTCTCCCCATCCAACAGCTGAGGGCCGGGATACAGGTCTATATACAGTCCCTGAGCAGGGTCGCTGTAATAAAGTCGTTCCTGAACATCAAATTCCACGCCGCCAACGGCATCAACAATATCCTTAAAGGCATCCAGATCCACTTTCACATAGTAGTCGATGTCGATTCCCAATATATTCTCCAGCATTGCCACAGAGAATGTGCTGCGATTGCCTTCGCCAGCATAGGCATGTACTTCTGTCAGCTTGCACTGACCGTAAACACCGTTTGCCTGAGGCACTGTTCTGCCATTTTTCTCCAGATAAGCAATCATATCATCGGTCATGACCACACGGGTATCTCTTGGTACGGAAATCAAGTGAACCTCTTTTGTGGTCAGGTTCAAACTTGCCACCATATTTACGTCCGATCGGAAACCATCCCCGTCAGTCCCCAGCAGCGCAATATTCAGCAATTGGTCTTTTGCCTCCGAAGATACATCCGCAGATGCCACAAAATCGGATTTTTCCGCCTTACCTTCCCAAAGTTTCAAAGACGCGTACAGTTTGGCCGCCCCAAAAGCCCCCGCAAGGATCACTACCAAAAGTACGCAGAGAATGATTTCCCCTCTTTTGCGTCTGCGGCGCATTTCCATCTGCTTTTGATGGTTACGCTGCATTCTGGCGCCTACTCTGCGGCGCTGTTCCTGCTGCATCCGCATCTCTTCTTCCGCATAGCGCTGTTCCCGCAGCCGTTCTGTCCGGCTGCCTCTTCTCTGCTCCTGTTCATACTGGGGATGCACAGGGCGTCTGCGTCTATGCTGATAATCTGTTCTGTTTTCTCCCATCTTCCATTTCTCCTAAATCCCGCAAAATTCTCTTTCTTTTCCTCATGGCATATCATCCATAATTTATTTATTATAACAAATTAGACAGCTTCTGACAATCGAAGGCCCTTTCTTTACACTTTTTTGTCAGAAATTTGTCCAAATTTTTACAAATGTTTTACACCACAAAAGGAACCTACGTCGTTTTTTTGCTAAGTCTTTTCGGTTTTGTCCACAAAACCTCTTTTATTATACACAATTTCCCACAGAAAAAAATGTGTATTTTTCTTAAAATTCCATTGAAACTCCCTCGATTTCTTTACTTTTTACCGAAAATCCCGTATAATACCCAAATTGTAAAGGAATTGTTAAGCACATATGAAAAAAAACAAAACATAAGGAGGTTTTGCCTGTGTTTTTCAACTGGTTTCAGCAAAAGGATACCCCCTTTTCCTGGAAGAAAACCATTCTGACGCTTCTCGTCAGCGCTATCGTTGCAATGTGTCTGGTGTTTCTCATCACCACCCAGCATCCGATGCGGGTAGGCTTTGAACTGCTGACCAATCCCACCATGATCCTGTGGAACTTCCTGCCGGCACTGCTTGCTGTATTTCTGGTGTACTGCATTACGGGACGGCTGCTGTTTTCCTCCCTGCTGCTTCAGGTAGTATGGATCTTGTTTGCTGTCAGCGACAAAATCAAGGTTTCCATGCGACAGGAACCCTTGCTGCCCACTGACCTGACACTGGTCAAGGAAGCGCTGACCATCGTTAAGACATTCCCTGTGTATATGCTGGCACTCATTGCCCTTGGGTTCATCGCTGCCATTGCAGTATTGGTTTTCAGCTTCATCCGCAGCGAAAAACAGCGTCCACCTGTACCTGCCCGTTTGATCGGCATTGTCTGCGTGGTGCTGGCAGCGCTGGGACTGAACAGTCTGGTTTATGACAACAAAGACCTGTACGACAGTTATCCTGTTGTGGAAAACCCTTATTTCCAAGTAAATCAGTACAATACCCGCGGCCTTGTTTATTCCTTCTTCCATCAGATCAACATCATGCGCCTGGAAGCGCCAGAAGGCTATGACAAGGCACTCTATGATGAACTGACGAAGGAACCCATCACCGCCGACGGACAGTCTGCTCCCAACATCATCATGATTATGGGGGAAGCTTATTCCGATCTGAGCGAAAACGAACATATCAGCTTTGAAGGCTACACAGATCCCATGGCAAACTTCAAGGAGCTCTGTGCCAAAGAAAACGCTGTCAGCGGCCATATTGCTGTTGCCAACTTCGGCGGCGGTACATCCAATACGGAATATGACGTGCTCACAGGTCTGCCTACTCGTTTCCTGGACACTGCACTGCCTTCTTATAACTTTATCCATCACGAAATTGACGCACTGCCTTATCGGCTGTCACAGATCGGTTATGAAACCGCTTCCATCCATCCCGGTTACGCATGGTTCTATAACCGCCAGAACGTATATCCGGATCTGGGCTTTGAAACCTGCTACTTCCTGGAAGATTCCTTCGATCTGGCGTCCCAGGGCATTGGCGGCTATGTGAACGAAGAAGCCACCATGGATAAAATCCTTTCTGTGATGGATGAACATATCTCCTCTTCCGAGGCGCCTTTGTTCTCCTTTACAGTCACCATCCAGAACCATGGCCCTTACGAAAAGAAATATGGCCCTCTGGAACAGAATTTCTCCACAGATGTGGAACTGACAGAAACAGAAAGTGATCTGCTGACCCAGTATTTCTACGGCATGACCGACGCTGACAGAGAATTGGGTCGTCTGGTGGAATATGCGGAAAACAGCGAAGAACCCATCATTCTGGTGTATTTCGGTGACCATCTGCCGGGCTTCTCCAACGGTATGGAGTTCTTCGACCTGCTGGATTATCCCAGAGACGCCAACGGCACACCGGAAGAACAGACTGCCGTTTACGAAACACCTTTCGTGATCTGGGCAAACGACAGCGCTGCTGCACAGTGCGATTTTGCGAAAAATGTAGATGCAGCCGCATTGCCTGAAAACAATCTCATCAGCTCCTTCTATCTGGGGGCATTGACCACAGAACTGGCTGGCATGGATGGACTCTCTCCGCTTTATGACATGCTCAATGACATGCGGAAGGAATACCCTGTTCTTTCTGACATGTATCATGTAGGCGCTCAGGGCAATTATGTACAGGAACTGCCGGAGGATATACAAGAACAGCTGAATACCCTCATTGGATGGCAATATTATATTTTGTTCGATCAAGCACTTCCTGCCGCAGCAGACAACCAATAAACACCAAAAGCCGAAATTCCTATTCAGGAACTTCGGCTTTTTTATTTTGCCGCTCTTGTTCAGGAGAAAATACCATGTTATACTGGCATCAATCATATACATGGGAGGAATCTTTATGAATATTCTGCGTGAACACGCCCAAACCATCATTGATGATACATTGAAACAAGTGCAGCCCCACGCCGCTGTACAGCGTGCTTTGGAAGGGTGTACCTTCCCCGGAAAATGCATTGTCATTGCCATCGGCAAAGCCGCTTGGACCATGGCAAAAGCTGCTTTTGATTTATTGGGAAATACTATCGACCACGGTGTTGTGCTGACAAAATACGATCATAGCCAAGGAGAAATCCCCGGTTTTATCATTGCTGAAGGCGGCCATCCGTTGGTTGACGAAAATTCCATTGCAGGAACAGAAAAAATCCTTGCCGCAGTGGAAAACCTCACAGAAAAAGATACCGTCGTTTTTCTCATTTCCGGTGGCGGTTCCGCATTGTTCGAAAAACCCGCTGGTTCTCTGACATTGGCAGACATGCAGAATGTGACAAACCAGCTTTTGGCATGCGGCGCAGAAATCACAGAGATCAATACTATCCGCAAACACCTTTCCGCAGTAAAAGGCGGACGCTTTGCAAAGTTTTGTGCTCCCGCTTCCATTATCGCCATTGCCCTCAGTGACATTCTGGGGGACTATCCCGATGCCATTGCTTCCGGCCCCGCCACAGCAGATACTTCCACCTGTGCCGACGCTATGGCAGTGGTGGAAAAATACCATCTGGATTTCCCGCCTGCCGTTTTGAAACAGTTACAGGAAGAAACTCCCAAAGAAATCACCAACTGCGAAATGCAGATCACAGGCAGTGTATCCCAGCTTTGTTTATTCGCCGCAAAGACAGCGGAAAAACTGGGCTATACACCACTGACCCTCTCCACCATGCTGGACTGCGAAGCCAGAGAAGCCGGACGTTTTTTGGGCTCCATGGCAAAAACATTGGAAAAAGGTGAAGGCCCTGTAAAAGGCCCCTGTGCCATCCTTTGCGGCGGTGAAACAGTGGTGCATCTGACTGGCAAAGGCAAAGGCGGCAGAAATCAGGAACTGGCCCTTGCTGCCGCACCTTATCTGGAAGGCATGGAAAATGCCCTTGTGGCAGCTGTTGGCTCTGATGGAACCGATGGCCCCACCGATGCGGCAGGAGGCATGGTAGACGGCAGCACCATGACATCTTTGCGAAAGGCAGGAATTTCTGTTGATGCTGTTTTGGCGGAAAATGATGCTTATCATGCTTTGAAAGCCGTAGACAGCCTCATCATCACCGGCCCCACAGGCACCAATGTGAATGACCTGTACTTCCTTCTGTTCCGTCCATAAAACTGAAATCGTTTATTTTTCATAGAAAATCAAAAATAGCCGGAATCACGTTTGTTTTAGGGATTCCGGCTATCCTGTTTTTTAGGCTTTTGCATGATTATTTTCTGGAGAGAAACTGCTTTTCACACACTGTTTTTTATTTTCTTGCACCGACAGCTTTTCCACTCCATAGGATACAAGAGAATAACATAAGGAGGCATCTCCATGAAAGAGATCGCATCGAATTTCCTGCCGGACGCCTGCGAAACAGAAACCACTATGGACTGCAACGCATGTGTCATCAAAAAAGTCGGTCTGGCACAGGCTTTTGTCCCCAGTCAGCCCTATCAAGCCCCTTCATCCCCAGAACAAAGCCTGATTTGCGGCACCGCTTTTTCTGATCTTTCCATGCCCTATGTTCAGGGCAGCCACATCAAACGCAATGCAAAGGAGGTCACCTCATGGAACGCGAAATGATGCTCCAAAAACTTATGGAATTGGATTTTCTGGCAGTGGATCTGGGTCTGTATCTGAATACCCATCCCACAGAAACAGAAGCCATCAACGCCTATAATCAGACCATCGAAGCCGCAGACACCCTGCGCATGAAATTTGAAGCGGCTTATGGCCCTCTGTGCTCCTTCCGCAGCTATGCCGCCGATACAGAAAACTGGCAGTGGAAAAACGATCCATGGCCCTGGCAGACAACAGCAAATCCCTCTATGGCTGGAAAGGAGTGCATGTAAATGTGGATTTATGAAAAGAAACTGCAGTTTCCTGTAAAAATCACTCGCCCCGATGCCCGCATGGCAAAAATCATGATCGAGCAGTACGGCGGTGCTAATTGTTTTAGGATATACATAAAAAGCAGCCTTTCGGCTGCTTTTTTAGTACCCCATATCCTTAATATCTGCCTTCATCCGCTCTGCCCAGCTGTCGTATCTTCTCATGGATTCCTTCCACAGTTTTCCTTCGATACTTTCCGGCGCTGTCTGCATTCCGCTTCCTGCCATTTTCTGCTGTACTTTCATCAGGACCTCTTTACTCTGATCATAGTCTTCACTCACTCTTCTTTTAGCTTTCATGGCATACATTCTGGCGCAGTCTTCCATGCCATTCTCTTTGGCTTTTTTCGCTGCGTCCACATAATATGCTGCGTCCTTCAGGTCATCATCCAGCACATACATAGCATCTTTTAAAGCTTGGTGCATATCCATTTTTTCCATATTATAAGCCTCCTTTTACCCCTACAATCTCCTGATACAGTTTTTCTACATCACTTGCATCAAACAGGATCCCTGCCACTTCGACTTTTCCCTCTTTTTCTACTTCCTGTTTGGCTACTTCATACAGTTTATCCAGTTCGATTCCCTCTGCATTTTTAATGCCGATAGTTTCCAGCATTGGATGTTCCAGGTATTTTTCCGCTACACCGTCAATACCTACTGCCAGCATGATTCTAATACCCACGCCCTTTGCTCCATGCAGCTGTGGTGACAATTCCTTATCCACATATCTCTGGATTCCCATTTTGATTTCCTGTTTTGTTGCTTTCATACCGATTCCTCCATTTTAGAAAAGGGGCTTTTCGCCCCCTTTCTCATGCTGTCTGTGTTGTTGTAGATGCCGCAGGTGTTGTCGGTGCTGTCCAACTGTTATATCTAGGCATAACTTCTGGACAGATACTTTCTTTTGGCATTACCAGTTTACCAGGTACAAATGTAGCGTTTACATAGCAATACAGGTTTTGATCCCCTGCCATTCTGCGTTCTGCTTCCAGTGCAATAGCACCTTCCAGCTCTTTTTTCACACAGTGCAAGTCTTTTTCATTCATCATCTGCTGCATTTCCATTTCTTTTTTGATACATGCTACCTGTTCATTCAGTTTTGCCAATGCATTACCTGTTTCGATCAGAGCGCCTGTTGTATCTTTTACCACTTCTCTGATTCTGTCATCCTCTGCCCGGAAAAGAGTATACATTTCTCTCTGGCCCTGAATAGTCTGCTGTTCTGTAAAACGTTCTGCCCTTTCCTGTGCCAGTGCTGATTCCAAAGCAGAAATCTGTTTATCACAACAATTATTCCCGCCCCAGTTCAGAATACCATTTCCGCAGCCACCGCCTAACACACCGCTTGCCAACGCTCCCACACTACCGATGATACCAGTAGTCAGTGCCGCTGTACCTACGCCTTTGCTTGCAAATTCTGCCATATTGATTCCTCCTTAAATAAATAGATGTTTACTGTTACATCCTCATTCTAAATCAATATGGCAGATGCTCCCTGTGGTCTTTCCTTCGTTTTTCTCTTAAATTTCTTTGATTTTTCTTTTTATTTCTTTGATATCTGCATTGATCGTCGATTCACTGCAATGCAAATCCATAGCAACAGAAACGATGGTTTCCGATTCATTTCTTTTCATTTTCAGAAATACCGCTTCTTCCCGTTCTGTTAGACCAGCTTTTTCCAAAATTTCATCCCTTTGAACGTTTGTATATTTCCGAAACCGTTTTACATCCATTCTATCACGCCCGTTCCAGAATTGGTGTTGCCCCCTTAAATGACACCTTGTAGCCTGTCTGCTCTGCAAAGTCCCAAATGGTGACGCAGTTTGTTACATTTCCATTTTCATCAATGACTTTGACGCCCATCATTTCCACTTCTTTTCCCAGCAGGATAACTTTGATTTTCTCCATCTGATTCCCTTCTTCCTGATACTTCACGCCAAAATGCAGGCACACGCCCCTGCAGATAGCCTTTGCCACCTTTTTTCTGTACGCATCGCTTTTCAGCAGCTTCGCTTCCTGCGGATTCGTCATAAATCCACATTCCACCAAAACCGCAGACATTTTCGTTTCTCTCAAGATACCTAAACTGTTTCCAGATTCTTTGATTCCTCTATCCTTCAATCCGGTTTCCTTGATGACTTCCGACTGGATTTTCTGCGCCGCATCCAGTGTATCTTTGTCCTTTTTGGAATAAATCCAGCTTTCCACGCCGTTTGCGTCATTCCATCCGCTTCCAAAGGCATTGGCATGGATGCTGATATACAGATCAGCTCCGGCGTCATTTGCCCGCTTTGCCCGCACAGACAGTGGCGTGTCTGTATCTTCTGGCGCTGTTTGCAGTACGGAAAATCCGCAGCGTTCCAGTTCCTTTTCCAAAAAATTCACCGTTGATTTGTTAAATTCATTTTCTTTCATGACGGTTCCATTTGCAAAAGGCGGGGTACGTTTCCCCGCCGTTTCTGCACCATGACCGTCACCGATTGCAATCAGATACATGGTTCAACCTTCTTTCTTTCCGTCTGTAAGGCCCTTTGTTGTCGGTTCTACGAAAACCCCCAGCACTGCCAGTGCCGCCGTACCCAGCAGGAAAGGATTTTTCAGTACACCCATAGCTGCTTCGCCCAATGCGCCCCAGCTTGTAAACATTGCAGGATCCATTCCGGTGGCTGTCAGAACTACACCAACCAGCCCAACCCAAAACCAGGGATTTTTGAATCTGTCTTTATTCATTAAGCTCACCCCTTTACATATCCACAAATTCAGACCAACAATGTGCTTCATCCCTTGTGCCATCTTCATTGAATCTGTTTCGTACGACATGGACTTTCAGCTTTCTGTCATAGCCCACAATCAGCGTTTCTGTGTATGTATCGTGTTTGCCTTCTGGAATGCTTGTATCATCCTCATGTGTCAGTCTTTCAGACCAAATCACATGACTGGTGCTGGTGCTGTTGGATGTATAACCCAGAAGCACCATGGGCGCTACCCAGTAACCATGGATATTCAGCCACATACCATTGATTCTCATATATTCCGGCAGACGCTCATCGTCTTTTGCATTGTGGTACATTTTTACATAGGCTTCCTCTTTGGAATACTTGACTTCTGTACCATCCTTCATTTTTTCATGCCAGTACCCATCTTCTAGCCATACTTCATGCCCAATGGTAGCAACAGAAACGCTTTTTGCTCTTTCCAGCCATTCCTTTGTGATGCCGCTTTTCAATTCATTCTGTTTCATGTTTCCTCATCCTTTCTGTTCTCATCTACTCTTTTCTATCAAAACACCTATGTGTTATGACCTCATCTTTCAAACCATTTCCCATCCAAATCATGGAGCCGCTGTTCATGGTTCTGCAGCATGGCATCCTGTTTTTCATTGTGTGCGTGTATTTTTTTATGTTCTT
>ERZ834859.1155-NODE-1155-length-30784-cov-5.464057_pt1 | contig 30784 bp, 19 predicted proteins | sample MGYA00519947_ERZ834859 | MGnify/ENA primary metagenome ERZ834859 (study PRJEB31850, sample SAMEA3708763) | human gut metagenome | biome: human gut; feature: human-associated habitat; material: faeces | place: China | collected 2014 ...
TATAGTATCAATCAAAGAAATCCATTTAGCTATCTCTATAATAATTCTTTCTTGTTCTTTTAATGGAGGAACAGGTATCATTAATTGAGAGAGCTTTTGGGCATTGATATTGGACTGGTTAACTGCATCCGTTTTTACATTATAGCACCAATTACGATAATAGCTGCTATTCATTACATAATTAAGATAGTCAGAAGAAATCAATATTGGTCTAACACGAATAAGATAACCTGCATATATAGCAGGTCTTTCTTCTTTATAGATTGCTGTTTTTCCTACCCATTCGCTACTATTTGTTCGATTAAAAAGTAAATCGTTTTTTTTAAGAGAATATTGTTTAATATCTTCATCATTTGAAGAATATACTAAATCAGAATAATCAATTGTCCCCCAATTAGTAATATTCCCCATTCGTAAGACTGCTATTTTACCTACGCTTGAAGACTTCTTAGAAGTTCCATACTTTAATTCACATACAAGATCTTCCAACTTACACCATTTCCATCCCTTCGGTAATAAGTAGGGATAATGGGGCGTATCAGAAGTTTTAGCTGTTTTTTTACTGCGCTTTATTTTTCCCTCTTTTATTAAACGTTCTTTCTCTGCTTTAATGCGTTCGAGCAATACAGATGCAGGCTCGTCATTCGGATCTTGTGGGACAAGTTTACCGCGGATGGCGAGGTCTAGTATTTTTTGACGTAATTTCTTTGTATCCATTGGGGTTAGTCTTTGTTTAAGAATAGATTGCAAAACTCATTCAATTGCTGTTGCATGCGTTCCTGTGGAATGAGAATGCGTTTGTATTCGGCTATCATTGTGGGACTCATACTTCTGCTCATGGCATATTCTACTACTACCCGGTCTGCTTCCGGACAAAGGATAATGCCGATAGACGGGTTCTCATTGGAACGTTTTACATCCCGGTCGAGTGCTTCCAGATAAAACTCCAGCTGTCCAAGATCGCGAGGATGAAACTTTGTCTTTTTTAGTTCTACGGCAACCAACGCCTGTAACCCACGGTGAAAAAACAATAGGTCAGCCTTGAATGTAGACGTTCCGATATCAAGACGGTATTCTTGATCCATGAATATAAAGTCTTTTCCCAGTTCAAGAATGAACTGTTTCATATGTTCTACCAAGCCGTTCCTTAGTTTGGATTCGCTATGCTTTTGGGGTAGATTGAGGAAATCTACGAACAGAGTGTCTTTAAACATGGCTGGCGCATTGGGATATATTTTGAGTAACCCTTTTGACATGTTGTCCTTACTGCCTAATAAAGCCGTATAAGTCTGATTGGAAATACAACGTTGAAGCTCTCGTTTTACCAAATGCTCTTTATTGGCATAGAGTATATAAAACAACCGTTCTTCGTTGCTTTTACATCGGCATAAAATTTCTATGTGATTAGTCAAGGTTGTCAATTCCAAAATTTTAGGCATTTGTCCAACTGCCGGCTGGATAAATTGTGCAGTTTTGGACTGCACAATTACAGGTACTTCCTGTTTATGGTCACTCGCTTCAATTTGTGCAGTTTTTGGCTGCACAAATTCTGTATTCAAATATTTTTTTATTGTTGCTATGAATGTTTCTGATGAATATTCATCATAAAACATTACCATGTTGTAAATACTTCTTTTGCTATATCCTTTAATATCAGGGTGTTGAGAACGTATGTATTCGGATAATTGCGAAACAACTTTGCTTCCCCATTCTTCATTTTTCAGTTTGGTTGATACATATCTTCCTACATGCCATGCCGTAAGCAGTAATTCTTCGTTGACGGCTCTCGAAGCATTACTTTTATGTTGGAGAATAATATTTACGATTTCTCCAAACTGTTGTTCTATTGATATTACGATATTATTGTCTTTCATACGCTCAATTTTCATTGATGTTTGCAAGCAGTTTTTCGAGTTCTGCAACAGCGGAACTTATCGTCTGGCTTTTCTCTTTTATATCAGCCATCAACTCGGCCAGAGAACGGTCGTCAGTCTCACCACCTTGTTTTATCCAGGTTATATCAAGGCTTGTCTTGTCGCGCTTCAGAATATCTTCTACCGGATATTTACGCCAACGTCCTTGAGGATTATTGTCTGCATCATATGTCTCTTTGCGTCCTTCTAAGTTTCCTGCATTATAGCATGTGACAAAATCATCCAAATGATGTCTTTCTAATTTATTAGTAGCAAGTGTATGTTTGATGTCAGTACGATAATCATAGAACCAAATCTCTTTTGTCGGTTGACCTTTGGAAAAGAACAATACATTTGCTTTTACACCTTGTGCATAGAAAATACCTGTAGGCAAACGAAGTATCGTGTGTAAGTTGAAGTCTGAAAGTAACTTCTTGCGAATTGTTTCTCCCGCACCACCTTCAAAAAGGACATTGTCTGGTAATACTACAGCTGCACGCCCTCCGGTTTTGAGCATCAGCATCATGTGTTGAAGAAAGTTCAACTGATTGTTTTTCGTTTCTACATAGAAATCCGGACGGTTAATATCCACTGAACCTGCCGGACGTGTGCCGAAAGGAGGATTGGCAAGTATTACATCTACAAGGGTGGATGGTTCTTTTTCCAAAGAATCCTCACAAACAATCGGACTTCGGTCTGTCCCCACACCATGCAAATATAGGTTCATGGAAGCAAGTGTTACTACCAATGGAGTGTTGTCTACACCATGCAGTGCTTTGTTGCGTAAAAAATCACGTTTCTCCTTGCTTGCAGACTGTTCTTTCATATAATCGTATGCTGTCAAGAGGAATCCTGCAGTACCACAAGCCGGGTCACAGACTGTTTCTCCAATTTGCGGGGCGATACAATCTACCATTGCTTTGATGAGTGGGCGTGGAGTAAAATACTGGCCGGCACCACTTTTCTTGTCCTGCCCATTCTTCTCAAGGATGCTTTCGTAGATAGCGCCTTTCACGTCTCCATCCATGATCAGCCATTGCTCCTCATCAATCATGGTAATGACTTTTTTTAAATAGACAGGCTTGTCAATCTTGTTTTGCGCTTTTGTATAAATTGTGCCGATTAAGTTTTCCTGTTCACTTAAAAGCTTTAGAGTATCTTCATACTGCTTTACTAAATCCAAACCGTCAAGAGATATTAAATCACTCCATTGATAACCAGATGGTATTGCTGATTCTTCTCCAAATATTTCTACATTCTCAGCGTCCATCTTCAAAAAAAGAAGATAGGTGAGCTGTGTGATGTAATCGGTGAATCCGATTCCTTGTCCGGCAAGAGTTGTTGCCAGATTCCAAACTTTTTTGGTAAGCGATTGTTCTGTTGTATTATTTGTTGCCATAAATTTATGCTGCTTTTCTTAAAACTACAAATGTATATAGAGACTGTAAAGCTTCGTTGGCTTTCTGTATGTTGCCGAATGCACGGATCATCTGTGCTGCCTGAGTAGCATCATCTTCACGAATCTCTTTGATTGTACAAGCTCCGTTAGACGCAATATAATCTACAATACGACTGATAACTTCACGTTGTTTATCTGTTATTTCGCGCTGGTTTTGTCCTAACCATAGATTAAAATACTGTTTAGAAGTGGAAACAACACTATCTAACCGCTCTATTTGGTGTAAAGCAAAACGTACAAGTTGTATAATATTGGTCAATGCTTCGGTTTCTTCTTTCGTTGTGGAACGTCGGACACTATTAGGACTCAGAATAGCATACGAATTCCATAGTTGTTTGGAGGTGAAATGGTTGTTAGCTATTTTAAGTTTGTTTTCCAAATCTTTTAGCATTGAATAGGTAATTGGCTCACCTTCATTATTATAAATTATACGTAGAGCTTCTATTTCATCACTATGCTCTTTGCAGAAATCTTCAAAGGCTTCTGTTGTACTTTTAGCTTCTTCTATTGAAAATCCTTTCGATATAAGCGTGTCCTCACCAGGCATCAGTGTGTTGATAAACCCGGCTGCAAGGATAAGTAGATACCGGCGTGCATCTGCATGATTGGCTAATGGAGCAACTAATCCCTTTCGTTCATTGTTCGGTTCTTCTGTACTGACAAATGCCGGAAGCTTATTATTTTCAAGTGCATTATAAATTCTGGATGCAAGCTCTTTCATATCTTCATGAGCCAAACTTGAAAATTCATTCCGTTGTGAATAATCTGCCTTGTTATATATTCGGGAAAGTGTGGCCGCAAGACGTCTCAAATGTTCATCCGGAAGATAACCATGACTGATTTGTTCTAATAATTCTTTAAGAGTAATTGTTTTGGTAGTTGGCTCATTAGTTACTTTGGGTGTTATTTTTTCGTGCTCAGTTACCCCGACTGCATCGACCAGATAAAAACAGTCTTTACTGAACGCATTCGGAGTAACATTTCGTAACTGCTCATCTCCAATTGTGCGTACACCACGTCCTTTCATCTGTATATAGAGCGGTAAAGACTCTACATCACGCATGAAAATCAATACTTCAAGAGGCTTAACATCTGTGCCTGTTGCTACCAATGTACAAGTCACCGCTATTCTGAAATCCTTGTCATTTCGGAACTGACGTATCAATTCGTTGCTGTCGCCTGCCGAATAGGTGATTTTTTGTACAAAGCGGTCGTCTGTACGCCCAAATACCTCTTTGGCTATCTGCACAATATTGGTGGCATGAGTCTCGTTGAGAGCAAAGATTAATGTTTTTGGAAGATAGTCAAAATTAACTTCTCGCTGTGGATCATTGAACAGTTCAGTGTAGACTACATCCCGATATGTAGACAAGATTAGTTTGATTTGTGCAGGATTGATGACACTCCGGTTCAACTCCTTATTGGTATAAGTTTTCGTCTCTTTATTGGAAATGGTTTTTACACTCCCGGTATATCGTGTTTCTTCTTTTACCTTTTCTCCTTCTAATATAGCACCACCGTTTTCGGTAACTTGGGTTTTGATTCTATAAATACGACAATCTACATTTACACCGTCAACAATACTTTGTTCCAATGTGTAGTTGACTATGCGATTATTATTGAAGAAGGCTATTGTTTCGGGTATAGGTGTGGCTGTTAATCCTACAAGTCTGGCTGTATCGAAATATTCCAAAACCTTACGCCAATTTCCATAAATGGAACGATGGCACTCGTCTATGATAATCAAATCAAAATAATCATGTGGTAAATTAGGGTTAGGTGGTAATATTACTTCTTCTGTTGGCTCATTGTCATCATCGTTGTCATTATCCTCAATGGTATCTCCTTTCAGAAAAGAAAAAAGACGCTGTATTGTGGAAATAACGACATTGCTATCAGAGGGTATAGAAGAGGAGCGAAGACGATTCACTGTAAATATTGTATTGAATGCATCTCCGTTTTCTGTCAGTCGAAAAGTTCCGAACTCTCCCTCTGCCTGCTTACCAAGATTATTCCGGTCCACAAGAAATAATACTCTTCTCATTGGAGTATATGAAAGAAGACGATATGCAGCAAGACATGCGGTATATGTCTTACCTGCACCTGTTGCTAATACCATCAAAGCGCGATTCTGGCCACTTCTGAAACTTTTTTCCAGTTCGCTCACTGCCTCATACTGACAATCACGTAATCCTTTTTTTCGCAAAGTTGGAAGTCCGGCAAAATAATCGTTAATTCCCAACAGTTTAACCAGTTCATGAGGAGAAGGAATCGTCATTATCTGCTTGAAACTAGCATCTTGTTTACGAAAATCGCAGAAATACAGATCTTTGCCGTTTGATGTAAAAATAAAAGGCAGAGGATTTTGGTATGTCTGATAAATTTTAGGAACATTTCTGGCATATAAAACAGCTTGTCCGCATACTTTGTCAGAAAAGGCATTCACCTCTTCTCTTTTAGCTTCAAGCACACCAATAGCCTTTCCGTGAATGAAAAGGAAATAATCAGCCTCAAGATTACCTTTTAGTAACCCTTCTCTTATAGCAACTGCTGTACATGTTGGTTCGTAATCTTCCCGGTCAACTACTTTCCAGCCAGCATCGACAAACCACTGGTCTATTTTTTGCCTTGCTTTTTCTTCTGGTGTCATATATTCCTAATAATAATTATTATGCGAAGTAATTTATTCTGCGAAGATAGTGATAATCTTCGATAATCAGGGTGATTTTATTTTATTGAATGTAGTTGTAGAGAATGATGATTTTTTATCTTTTTTCTTTGAAAATAGAAATCCGGAGAGTGTTTGATATCCCTCTTTGAATTTCCGTTTTACGAGACTTGTATCGTGAGCTCACGATACTATTACCGTTGGCTTACGATACAAGTATCGACAGGCAACGATACAAGTCGCGTAAAACGGGGGTAGAAGTGGCAGGAGTAAGTACAGAAAAGAGGCTGTATCGGGAAGGAGAAGTGAGGAAATCACTTTCTCGTTTTCCGGTACAGCCTCTTTGGTGACTGTACTATCAGACTGGTCTGATTATGGTTTCCTTTCTGTCTGTACGGCTTTGGGCAGATACCGTACAGACTTCGGGGTTAGTAACTGAGTTTTACTCCGGCAAAGTAAGAGCGCGGCATACCCGGTCCGTAGATGTAGCCCGAGTCACGGTCTTTACCCTGGTCGAAATCTTTCTGGTATGCATTGAAGAGATTCTGTACACCTGCATTAATCTGCAGGTTGATGTTCTTGTACAGATTAAACTCGTAACCAGCCTTGAAGTTCACTTCCATGAACGACGGAGTTTTTTCCGTACGGTCTTTTTCGATGTATCCGGCACGGTGTTCTACCAGCATGGAACCGGTATAAGTGCCCGACAAAGCCAAGGTAAGCGGTTTCACCGGATTGTAAGTCAGCGTGAAGTATCCGTAAAGATTTGGAGTGCGGAACATACGTTTCTCCAGCGGGAGATCGGCATCGTCGCTCCAGCTTCGTGCTTCCTTGTATTCGGCTTGCTGTAAGGTGACACCGGCCTGGAACTGCAGCAGACTGCGGTAAGCTAACTTGCCTTCTACGGTCATGCCGTATACCTGAGCACCCTTTTCATTGTAGCGTTCGTTTATCAGGATACCGTCGATGGTGCCCAGTTGTCTCAATGCAAATACGTCAGACAGAGAGGTGTAGAAACCTTCTATCAGTAAGTTGCCCTGCCAGTCTCCCCAGCGGTGATACATATCAGCAGAGAGGCTGATACTTTGTGATTTTTCTTCTTTCAAATTCTCTGCCAATTGAATCATAGAGACTGTACCTCCTACATTTTCAATGTGCAGGTCTTCATCGAAAGCCTGAGGCGCACGGAAACCGAATGAGTAGCTGGCACGGAAGTTCAGGTTTTCTGTCGGGTTGAAACGGAGGTTTGCTCTCGGACTGAAGATGATATGATTCATCAGATTATGCTTGTCGAGACGTCCTCCGATGAGGAATCCCCATTTCTTGTTTTTCCATTCGTTCTGGAAGAATGCGCTGGCAATGCCCACTCGCTGGTCTGTGTAGCGGTTGTATCCCCACATTTCGTCGTGCAGCTTGTCTTCGTTGTACTCGATACCTCCGGTAAATTCGGCCGGCATGAACAGGCATCGGTCGAAGTTGTAGTTGTATTGTGCACCTGCCACCCAGGTGAGGTCGGTAGTAGAACCATAGGCATTGAGGTCCTGATTTCCGCCATAGTAGCTGTCGCGGTCGATGTGCTGTGCCGATGCATAGATGCTCAGACGTTGTTTTTCATCGGGCGAGAAATAATCGAACTTCACACTTCCGGTATTGATGCTGTGTCTGGTCTGTTCGGCAATGTCTGCTTCGTGTACAGGACGTTCCAGCAGATTACCTCCTCTTCTGTGTTCCTGCAGATGATGGTATTCGAAAGTCAGTTTGGTATACGTACTGGTCTTGAGGAACGAGCGGAAACCCAGAGTCTGGTTTTTCAGTTCCGGCAGTTCGGTAAAACCATCACCGTCGGCATCATAACCGCTGCGTTCTCTGTTCTGCCCGAATACGTAAAGTCCCGCCTTATGATTGTCTGTCACCAGCGATGCATTCAGTGTAGTATTGTTTTCGAATACAGAAGTACCGCCAATACCGGTAAGGGTATGCGAGAACTGTCCGGAGTTGTGTGTAGGTTCTTTGGTGATGATGTTGATGGTTCCGGCAATGGCTGAAGAACCGAACAAGGCAGAACCTCCTCCGCGCATTACTTCTACACGCTCAATCATGTTGGCAGGAATCTGTTCCAGTCCGTATACTCCCGACAAGGCACTGAAGATAGGGCGTGAGTCGATGAGAATCTGTGTATAAGGACCGTCCAGACCGTTGATGCGTACCTGCTGGAAGCCGCAGTTCTGGCAGTTGTTCTCTACACGTACACCCGGCTGGAAGTTGAGGCCTTGTGCCAGACAGCTGGAGTTGGTGTTTTCGAACACCTTCATGTCCATTACGTTGACCAGTGTAGGAGCCAGTCGGCGGGTCGTTTCGTTGCGGTTGGCCGATACCACTACACCGTCCAGGGCAATCATGTCTTCTTCTATTTCGAAGTTTATCTCTACGGTTTTACCCTTTTTCAGATGAACGTTTTTGGTTACGGTCTTATAGCCTACCGAGCGGACTTCTACGGTAAATTCTCCTTCCGGCAGATTCTTGAGGAAATAGTGTCCGGTTTCGTCGGTCACGGTTCCGATGGTAGTTCCTTTCAGTGAGATATTGATGAACGACAGATGTTCCTGTGTATGCTTGTCTACTACGTGTCCTAATAAGTTGGCATCCGATCCTTCCGGATTATATGCATATAAAGTACAGGGAATCAAGGTGAATATGATTCCTAAAACGAATGTATATAAAGTTTTCATTTCTTTTGTAATTATAAAATTGGTTCCTGTTTTTGTCCGTACACAATCTTCCCTTTCGTGCATACGGCATGAAAGGGTGCTGAGGGCGTTTGTCCGGTTTTATAAAATGAAAAACGGGAACACACGCTCTCATACACGTGCAGGGTGTATGCAAGTATCGGGTTCTATACATCTCATAGGGAGGATAGAACGTGCAGGGATAAAATGTGTAAGGGTGGTTTTTACTTGTCTGTTTTATGCAGTAAACCAACAGGAGGGCGGAGCACGCAGACGGATGCCCTTGCTGTGAAGACGGTACTGCTTACGCGGCAAGGCCGGTATCAGTAAAGTGAAGCAAAGGCACAGGTATAGTGGGAGCGGATAAGATGGAAGTACCTCTCCCGAAGTGAAGAAATGAGACAGGAAGAAAATGGTTTCCAACTGTCCGGCAGTATGGGTATGTTCTGCTTTACCCGGGTGTGAGTGGACCACAATTACCCCGTTTACCACATGGCTATGGGTAAACATCATGATTCCCCCTAAGTAAAATACAAACAGTAGGGGGAGAAACAGGCGGATAATTGAGTTTATTTTCTTTTTACCACTCATTGGTTGCTATACTCTGCAAGGTGCAGATGTCTTGTATTGTTTAAAAAATATTCGAGACCTTGCGGCATCAGTCCATTTGCTGGTAGTTTTTGGCCAGTCCGCCTTCACTGGTTTCCTTGTACAGGGAAGGAAGGTCGTGTCCGGTCTGTTTCATGACTTCTACTACCTTGTCGAAGGACACACGGTGATGTCCGTCTGTGAAAGCCGAATAGATATTGGCATCCAGTGCACGTGCTGCGGCATAGGCATTTCGTTCGATACACGGAATCTGTACCAGTCCGCATACCGGGTCGCACGTCATGCCCAGGTGATGTTCCAGTCCCATTTCGGCTGCATATTCTATCTGTGCCGGACTGCCTCCGAACAATTGGCTCGCTGCGGCTGAGGCCATGGAGCAGGCTACTCCCACTTCGGCCTGACATCCGGCTTCTGCTCCGGAGATGGAAGCATTGTGCTTCACGATATTTCCTACCAGACCGGCTGTAGCCAGTGCACGGAGAATACGTGCGTCGCTGAAATCGCGGCTTTTCTGCAAGTGATATAGTACGGCCGGAACCACTCCGCATGCTCCGCAAGTAGGAGCTGTTACAATCTTTCCGCCCGATGCATTTTCTTCGCTTACAGCCAGTGCATAGGCGAAGACCATTCCTCTGGAACGTAACGAGTCTTTATAGCCTTTGGAACGTATGTAGTAGGACGATGCTTTACGGCGCAGGTTCAGCGGACCAGGCAGTACACCTTCCGCGTCGAGTCCGCGGTGGATGGCTTCTTTCATGGTTTCCCATACTTCTGCCAGATAGTCCCATATTTCTTTACCTTCGCATTGCTCTACATATTCCCAGTAGCTTCTTCCGGTGTGTTCGCACCAGTACAGAATCTGACTCATGGTACCCATCGAATACACTTCGGGGGTAGCCGTACGGTCGTGTCCTTCTTCTGCCAAAGCTCCTCCTCCTACACTGAATACAGTCCATTCGTCGGTTACTTTCTTCGATGCATCCAGCGATTTGAAGGTCATACCGTTCGGATGGAAAGGGAAGAAGATGTGCGGTTTCCATAAAATCTCTACCGGGGCATGTGACTCCATGGTATCGAGGATGGCAACATCTGTCATGTGCCCTTTGCCTGTAGCTGCAAGGCTTCCGTAAAGGGTTACTTGAAAGGAAGCAGCTTCGGGATGTTTGGCCAGAAACTGTTCTGCGGCTTTACGAGGTCCCATCGTGTGACTGCTCGACGGACCTGTACCGATGCGGTATAATTCTCTGATTGATTTCATGCTGCAAAGGTAATAAAAAACTGGATATATAATTCGCCGTAACAGGGAATATGAGTGTAGAAAAAGGAAAAAAAGGATAGTTGGGAAGAGTGGGAGAGAGAAGGGGGAAGGGGGATATAAAACTGGCATCTTTCATTCTCTGAAAGATGCCAGTTCGCTTTTTATAAGACGTTATTAAGGAGATTGTCAGTTTACATAGGCTGTTGAGAAGTGTTGCTTTCTTTCCAGCCTCCGCCTAAAGCTTTATACAAGTTGATCATGGTAATCTGCTTGTCGCGGATGGCATTGCTTAGACTGATCTGTGCGTCCAGATATCCACGCTGTGCGTCCAGCAAGTCCATATATCCGATTACTCCGTTGATATACTGCAACTGAGCCAGGTCGAGGGCACTTTTTGAAGCCTGTTCCAGACGCAGACGGGTTTCGTATACTTCTTTTATCTTGTTGAACTCAACGATTGCATTGTAGGCGTCTTTAAATGCATTGAGCACTGCTTTTTCGTAGGCATAGGCTGCCTGTTCGCAGGCTGCTTTCTTGGCTTTCAGCATGGCCCGGTTCTTTCCCATGGCGAAGATGGGCTGCAGAATATTTACCGAAAGCAGGTGATAAGGCGACTTCAGCAAGTCTTTCAGCTCTGCACTTTCTGCACCGAAAGAAGCTGTCAGCGAGATAGTCGGGAACAGATTGGTAAAGGCTGCTCCTACAGAGGCATTGGCTGCTATCAGTGCCTGTTCTGCCTGGCGTATGTCCGGTCTTCTTTCCAGTAAGGTAGAAGGAAGGCCTACCGGAAGGCTGTTGGTGAACATTACTTCTTCAGGAAGAATAGAGCGCTGGATGTGGTGAGGATAATCGCCGCTTAGGAAGGCAATTTCGTTTTCTTTCAATGCTATTTTCCGTTCCAAATCGGGAACCAGAGTGGCTGTACGGGCCAACTCTACCTGTGCCTGACGGAATGCAGTTTCCGAAGTCAGACCACCCTCGTATCTGATGCGGGCCAGATGTAAACTTTCCCGGCGTGCATCTACGGTCTTTCGTACAATTGAGAGCTCGTTGTCCAGTGCCACCAGTTCGAAATAAGCCTGTGCCACCTGTGCGATAAGCGTCATTTTCAGTGCGCGCTGGTTTTCGATGGAGCCCATAAATTCGGCCAGACTTTTATCTCTGTTCCAACGCAGTTTGCCCCATAAGTCGAGTTCCCAAGTAGCCCCGATTTTCAGGTCGAACTCGTTGCTCGGTTTGTAATGGTCTCCTCCATAGTTTTCACCTTCTTTTTCTCCATAAGCCTTAACTCCTACAGCCGGAAACATATTGGCATAGTCAATGCGTTTCATGGCAGCCAGTTCCTTTACCCGGGCTGCTGCAATCAGCATGTCTTTGTTGTAGGTAAGCGTTTTGCGGATGAGTGCCTGCAGAGTGGTATCTGTGTACATTTCCTCCCACGAGTAATCACCGAGCGATGTGGAGTCTACGCTGGTGCTGTCCAAGGTCTCCGGCAGGTTGAGTTTAGGGCGTGTGTAGTGCTTTCCCAACTGGCAGCTTCCCAGGAATAGGGTAGCTGTCAGTGTGCATAAAACCAGATATATATAGTTCGTTTTTTTCATGAGTCGTCCGAATTAGTTAGCTTTTTTTGCTTTCAGTTTGTTGGTAGCCTTGTAAATCATTACAAAGAAGAACGGAACCAATACGATACCAATGGTTACGGCTACAAGCATTCCGAAGAATACACCGGTACCGATTGCCTGACGGCTTGCCGAACCCGGACCGCTTGCAATAACCATCGGAATCATTCCGAGGATGAAGGCCAGTGAGGTCATCAGGATAGGGCGGAAACGCAACTGGGCTGCGTGTAAGGCCGATTCGATGAGTCCTTTTCCTTTGTCTACTTCGTCTTTGGCAAACTCTACAATCAGGATGGCGTTCTTGGCAGCCAGACCAATCAACATGACCAGACCAATCTGGAAATAAGTATCATTCTCCAGTCCGCAGAGTGCTACACCGGCGTATGCTCCCAATACGGCTACCGGCAATGATATCAGTACGGCTACAGGCACGGTCCAACTTTCATACAGTGCTGCAAGGAACAGGAATACGAAGATAAACACCAGGGTAAGGATGATACCTGTCTGTCCTCCTGCTTTCTTTTCCTGATAAGAAAGACCACTCCATTCTACTCCGATGTTGTCGGGCAGTTTTTCCCGTGCAAGCTGTTCCAGTTTTTCCATTACCTGTCCGGAGCTGGCTCCGTTGGCTGCTGTACCCTGTATTACGGCAGAGTTGAACATGTTGAAGCGCTTGATGCTTCCCGGTCCGGTAGTATAGCTGGTTGTTCCCAAAGAAGTCAGCGGAATCATATCCCCGTCTCCTCCGCGTACAAAGTAGAGTCCGATGTTGTCTCTGTGTGCACGGTAAGGAGCTTCAGCCTGTATATAAACACGGTAAATACGGTTGAACATGTTGAAGTCGTTGACGTAAACCGAACCGGTATAAGCTTTCATGGTAGAGAATACATCTGCCATCGGTACTCCGGTCAGTTTCACCTTATCGCGGTCTACATCGAAATAAAGCTGAGGTATCTCTGCCTGCAGTGAAGACGAGAGTCCGGCTATTTCTTTCCATTGCGATGCGTAATACATCAGTGTATCTGTTGCTGCCACGAGGTCGTCGAAAGTAGCGTCTCCACGTGCTTCGAGCTGCATTTCAAAACCTCCCGATGTACCCAGTCCGGGGATTACCGGCGGGGTAGAAAGATAGACCTTACATTCGGGATATTCTTTGAACTCTTTGCGTACGCGGTCCATAATTTCGTCGATGGTGATTTTGTCCCGGTCTTCCCATTCCTTCAGGATGACTGTCAGCTGGCTTCTTGCCTGGTTGGTACCGACACGCGGACTGCTACCAGTCACATTCTGTACATAGGCCACACCCGGTTCCTTCATCAGGAAGTCGATGGCGCGGTCGGTCACTTCGCGTGTTCTTTCCAGTGTACTGCTTTCCGGCAGTTCCAGCTCTACGGTAAAGTATCCCTGGTCTTCAATCGGCAAGAAACTGGTCGGAGTCAGTCTGTGGAATACAAATATCATAATGAGTACCATACCGAATCCTACGATTACACGGCGTGGGTGCTTGACAGTCTGGCTAATCCATTTTACGTAATGGTTGTTTCCGATGTTCAGCCAGTTGTTTATGGCACGGAACACCCGGTTCTTGGGTTTGTTGGGATCTTCCGGTTTCAGAATCAATGAACACATTACAGGACTCAGCGTCAAGGCTACTACCGTAGACAGAAGTACGGATACTACGATGGTCACGGTAAACTGTCTGTACAGCTGACCGGTAATACCCGACAGGAAGCTAACCGGCACAAACACCGCAGCCAGTACCAGTGAGGTAGCAATGACTGCTCCTACCAGGCCTTCCATGGCTTTCTTGGTCGCTTCGTACGGACTGAGTTTCTCCTCTTCCATGATTCGTTCCACATTTTCTACCACCACAATGGCGTCGTCCACCACAATACCGATGGCCAGTACCAGTCCCAAAAGCGTCAGCATATTCAGCGAGAACCCGAATATCAGCATGAATCCGAATGTACCAATCAAAGAAATCGGTACGGCTACTACCGGAATCAGAGTGGCCCGCCAGCTTTGCAGTGACAAGTATACCACAATGATAACCAGCACAAGTGCCTCGAACAAGGTCTTGTATACTTCGTGGATAGACTGGGAAATGTAGTTTGTCATATCGAACGGAATGTTGTATTCCAGTCCTTCCGGAAAGTTCCGGCTGATATTCTCCATTTCCTTTTTCACATTTTCTGCGACTTCCATAGCGTTGGCTCCCGGAAGCATATAGATACCCAGTACGGCTGCATTTCCTCCGTTGATACCACTTTCGGTATTATACGATGCAGCTTCCAGCGAAATTCTTGCCACGTCTCTCAGGCGGATAAGCGATCCGTCCGGATTGGCTCTCAGTACAATTTCTTCAAATTGTCCGGCAGTAGACAGACGTCCCTGTGCGGTGATAGGAATGGTGATATCCAGTCCTGTGACAGGCTGCTGTCCCAATACACCGGCTGCCGATTCTCTGTTCTGGTCTTTCAGGGCATTCTGGACATCTTGTACGGTCAGTCCGAAATTGGCCAGTTTGGCCGGATCTACCCAGATTTGCATGGCATAGTAACGTCCACCCACGTTCGAGATTCTACCTACTCCCGGAATACGTCTCAACAGGTCGATTACGTTCAGTGTAGCAAAGTTACTAAGGTAGATTTCATCAAACTTCGGATCGTCCGAGGTCAGACAGATGGTCATCAACTGGCTTGGAGCCTGTTTTTCTACGCTGATACCATTCTGTATCACTTCTGCCGGAAGTCGGGACTCCGCCAGTTTGATACGGTTCTGTATTTCCACAGCCGCCAGATCCGGGTCGGCAGAAATATCAAATGTAACAGTTGCCGAGAAACCTCCGGAGTTGGAGCTGTTCGATTCCATGTAAATCATTCCCGGAGTACCGTTCAACTCCTGTTCGATAGGAGTAGCCACCGCTTGCGAAACGGTTACGGCACTGGCACCCGGATACGAAGCGCTGATTTTTACCACCGGAGGGGTAATCTGGGGATATTGGTCGATTGGAAGCATCATCAGACCGATGATACCCACAATGACAATTAATATGGAGACGACAGCCGAGAATACCGGTCTGTCGATGAAAAAGCTGACTTTCATGAATGTTTGTTTTTAAGGGTTCTTACTAAATCCGCTTTACTCTTGTGTTTCGGCTGCTGGTTTTCCAATTCGTACCTTCATGCCTGGAGTCAGTTTGTGGAATCCTTCGCTTACGATGATTTCTCCGGCCGACAGACCACGTTCTACCACTACATTGTTCTGGAATTCAGGTCCCAGTTCGATGAAGCGTCTTTCTACAGTCGAGTCTTTTCTCATTACAAAGATATGAGCGCCACCCTTTTCTATAATCAAAGCTTTCTGTGGAACAACCGTTGCATTTTTACGTACGTCGAGCAATACCTTTACTTTTGTAAACTGTCCGGGCAGCAACACGTGATCCGGGTTGGCCAGTTCGGCACGAACGGAGAATGTTCCTGTTTTCGGGTTTACCTGAGGTGCGGCGAAGTCCACCAGTCCTTTATATTTATATACGCTGTTGTCTGGCAAAGTAATGGTAACGGTAGGTTGCCATGAGCGGGTAGAGTCTTTTTGTCCCAGAGTGACGTTACGTTCTTTACCCTTAAGATAATCCAGTGCAGTCATACTGAAGTCTACTAAGATTGTATCACTTTTTACGATAGTTGCCAGAAGCGATTTACCGCTGCCACCCACCAGTGTCCCCAAGTCGACATGACGTTCACTGATCTGACCTGAGATAGGAGAGCGTACAATGGTATATCCCAGTTCCTGTTCTGCCTGATCCAGGTCGGCCTGGCTCATGCCTACACTGGCTACCGCTGTTTCGTAAGCAGCCACTGCGTTGTCGAGGTCGAGCTGGCTGGCTGCATTCTGTTCATATAGCGGACGGATACGTTCCAGGTCACGTTTTGCCTTATGCGCCTGTGCTTCATCCTTTTTCAATTGTGCCCTTACCTTATCCGCTTTGGCACGGTACTGATCCTGGTTGATGACAAACAGCACCTGATTCCGTTTTACATAAGTACCTTCCGCAAACAACATCTGTTCAAGGAACCCTTCTACACGGGCGCGTACTTCTACAAACTGCTGTGCTCTGATTCGTCCTACATATTCCCCATAAATTTCCACATCCTGCTGCTGTGTTGGTGTTACGCAAACTACCGGTGCTTCGGGTACAGGTTTCTTTTCGCGGGTCAGGAAAAGATACAACGCAATGATAATCAGAATACCTATCCCTGTGTAAATAGTTTGTTTCCTTTTAATCTTTAAGTCCTTCTTTGTCAAAAAACGTCTCATAATCATTTAAGTTTTTGTTGTTTTAGATGCCACTATGTGGTTATGGGCAATATATATGCCAAAGATACAGATTTTATTTGAATGTTGAAAATCAATGTGGTAAATCTCTTCAATCTCCTTCTTCTGTAGAAGAGTGTAGATTGGTTTTGTAGAAAAAATCCTCAATTTGTGAATAATGGTGAGTCTGGAAGTTTAGTTCAATTTGTTTCTGTGTAATTATTTTTCAGTCAAGTTCTCTCCATAAATGTTTCAATGCGGTAATGGGATGGTAAATCATCATGCGTGGCCCGGCATATCTCATTACCTCGCAGATACGTTCCTTCATTTTCGGGCTGTAGCAGTGGATTTTACACAAACGGCAGGTTTTCTTTTCTTCTCCAAAAGGACATTTCGATAGACGTGCCAGCGCATATTCCAGCAGTTCACTGCACGCTGCACAGAGTTCTTTGTTTCCTTCCTTGTGCCGGCAGTAGAAATGTATCATCTGCCTTACCGTCTGTTTCTCTTGTTCTATTCTCGATACTTTCTTCATCGTTTTTTTAACTTCGGGGTGCAAAGGTACTGATTTTAAAGATATTTTTCTTAACTTTGCACCCCGAAAAAATCTTTATAACAAAATGATATTAGAGGAACATTTAGAGACAACTGTAAAGGCTCACGATCAGCTGTTGCATCGTAGAGTGGATCTATTGTTGCGTACGGGAAAACTTTTGGTGGAAAGTTTGGCCGATACCAACCGTATAGTCAGAAACATGAAGCGTACAGCCGCTTATTTGGGTATCCCTGAAGAGAAGCTCCATATCAATGTCAGTTACACCATGCTGATGGTAAACGTAAGCGATGGCGATTATTCGTTTACCAAATTCCAGCGTATTGAAACTCATGGGGTGAATATGACTGCTATTTCCGAAGTCAGCAAACTTTCATGGCGTGCCATTGAGGAAGATTATTCACTCGACCGTTACGAAGAAGAATTGGAGAAAATCCGTACCAAGAAGCGTAATTATACTCCCTGGCAGGTAGCCATCGGTGCCGGTTTTGCCTGCGGTGGATTCTGTATTCAGTTCGGTTGCGACTGGATGGCTTTCCTTTATGCTTCCATTGCAGCCATTATCGGTATGCGTGTGCGTGCCAAATGCAACGAGTCCGGTTTGAATCATTATATGGGTATTGCGATTGCTGCCTTTGTATCTACTATTCTGGCGTGGGCATCTACATTGCTTCCTGCAGAGTGGACCACTACTCCGTGGCACCCGCTGTTGGCTTGTGCCCTGTTCATCGTACCGGGTGTTCCTTTGATTAACTTTGTCGACGATATGCTCGACAATTATATACAGGTAGGTATTGTACGAGCTGTCAATACCCTTCTGATGGTAGCGGCGATGGCATTCGGTATTGCCTTTGCGGTGAAACTGTGTCATATTGCCGACTTCTTCCCGACTATCAGTATGGTGCCTCACCATGCTTATTGGGAATATGCCATTGCAGCTGCAATCTCGGCAATGGGCTTCTCGATGATTTTCAACATCCAGCGCCGTTTGTTGTGGGTAGTAGCAATTGGTGGTATCATTGCGGTATGTACCCGTAACTTTGTCAATCTGGGTGCCAGCACAGACAATATCGGTTTGGATATGGGTCTGGTTATCGGTTCTTTCTCAGGTTCGGTACTGGTGAGCCTTATTGCCGTGAAAGCCGTACACTGGTTCCATGTACCTAACCACGTACTTACCATCCCTTCGGTTATCCCGATGATTCCGGGAGTATTGATGTATCGTATGCTGTTTGGTATCATCAATATCAATGTACAGTCTATCGACCAGGTAACTCCACTGATGAAAGCCATCGAGAGCGGTGTCAATTCCGGTCTGGTCATTATGGTCATTGCCTTGGGAGTAGCCATCCCGAATATCTTCGGTCGTAAGTACATTGCTTCTTCCAAAAACAAACGTCTGGCAGAACTGCTCAAAGAGCGTAAGGCAAGAGGTAAGTTTATAGAATGGTAAATGCATTTTATTGTATATAAATGAAAATACGGAGGTTTATATGAACATTTCATGTAAATCTCCGTTTTTCTTTCAGTGGCTTTTTTTGAGGGCTGATGTCCTTTTATGTATAACAATTTAAAACAGATAGTTAGTTATGATTCGATTGAACGTATTTATTCAGGTAGAAAAGCAGAATCGCGAAGCTGTAGTAGCTTTGGCCAAAGAATTGGTTGTTGCATCTTTGCAGGATAATGGTTGTGTAGCATACGACTTGTTTGAAAGTGCTACCCGCGCAGATGTGCTGATGATTTGCGAAACATGGAAAGATGCCGCTTCTTTGTCTGCACACGAACAGGCAGCTCATTTTACCACATTGGTTCCAAAGATACAGGAGCTTGCAGCCATGAAACTCGAAAAGTTCGAATTCTGATTTTATCTATTGATACAAAAAATGCGACTTGTATCGGAGGCTTGCGATACTTGTATCGTTGCTTATCGATACAAGTCGCGTTGTCCGTTGATACAAGTCGCGTTTTTTATTGATTTTGCGGGAAAGCTTCCTGAGCCGTTTTTCTGCAGGAACTGTACGCAGCTTTACCCGATAGTCACCTCACCGTCTATGGTATCCTGATTTACCCAACCGCCGATAGTACCAGATTCTATGGTAATACTGTTGCTGTTTATTTTCAGGGTAAGCGATGTACATTGTCCTCCTTTCAACTCTGCATGAGGTGTGTCGAGTTGCTGTAACAGTTTATCCAGTGCAATTTGTTCGCTTTTTCCACCTACGGTTATATTGAGTGTGATATCAGATGTAGGCTGGGGTACAAGATAGAATGTCGCCTTGTCGCCTGTAGATTCATAATCCCCTTTGTCACTTTTTAATTCCTTGATCACAGCTTCCGCAGCATCAATCATGCAGGACGTTTTTGCATTCAAGACAAAAGAAAGGGATTGGATGTCGTCTTCGGTGACTCCGTTGCCACAAGTAAACTTGAAGTTAATCTTATGCATGGCATGTCTGAATGTAAGGTAGACCGTGTGGTCGGAACCTGAAATAAGTTCTTGAGGGTCGGCCAGAAGAAGGTCTTTTTCATCCGCAGTGAGTGTGTTAAACTCGAAGATGCCTTCCTGATGTTTCTTTTGTTGCGGATAAACAGCCGAAAGCGAGATTTTTTTTGTTTCTTCCGTCAATCCCAACTCTCCCCACGATGTATTGTCGACTCCGTATGAGTAATCCACCGATAATTTTTGGTCGTTCTCTTTGGTGATAAACAGAGACATCATATCTCCTTTTGTAAAGCTTCCACTTCCGTCATTTCCCAGTTGTGGTGCACGCGACAATGGAGCTATACTTGCCACTATATTTATAGTATTATCATTTGTAGGATTATCAGGTGATTCATTTTTGCACGATACTGTACTGAACACCAAAGCAACTAATGTAAATAAAAGATTCTTATTCATGTATGTTTTCATTTAATAATTTAAAACTATTATTGCACTTCCGGAAAAGCCTTTTTCCAAATATCCTGACGAAGGTCGACTATTGTAAGCCCGGAAAAAGGGTGTAAAAGTGTCGGTATTGTTCCGTCATTGTTGTCAAGAGCACGCAGGTTGGCGACAGCTCCTTTTATTTCCGGAATGGTAGATTCCACATAGACGACCTTAAAGCGTGACAACGAAGCATGATTGGGTTCGGTTTCACTATAATTATTGTCACAGAAATAAATGTATTCCACGTTTCCTTCCGCATCAAATTCCGCTCCCCATATTGTCAGGGCATGCGTTCCCGTGCCTTTTCCTGCAAAATCGTAAGAGGTAAATCCGATGGCTTTATTATTTTTGAAGGCATCTTTCATTGTTTTATTGAAATTCTCTTTCGACATGTTCTTAATTTCAACGGCTATCTTATCATCTGTTGTGAAAACTTTATGGAAAAAGCCTTCGAAGTTATAGTTTTCCGGGCTTATGTTTTTACGGTCTCCGTTGATAAACCAGTTTACTCCACCCGTATCCCAACTGCCTTTATCATTAAAAGATTCTTTAAAAAAATTGAATACTTCGCTGTGCTGCTGGTTCTTTTCTGTCATCTTTGAATATTTTTCGGGACGGGCATAATCGTATTCCTGGCCATATTTTTTATCATACGCTTCAATATATTTCTGGTTATGTTCCATCCACCAATGTATCAGATTCGATGCACCTGCAGCCCAGCACATGTTTTTGTCGCCTATATATTCGAAACTCTTGTTGCAGTCATACCATCCGCATCCCTCTTTCCACGTAAGATACTGGATTTCGGAGGGTAATGGAGGATACATATTTTCGTATGCATAACGGAACCATATGCCCTCCTCAAATTCATATCGTCCTACATTAAAGCTTTTAATATTTTCCTTTCCTGGAAAGTCTGGTGCCTTCACCCCATACACCCAGCGTATCTGGTTGCTGAATTCTGTATCAATTTCACCCGTGCCGGAAGAATTCAATGTCAGATTAATTGTGGTCTGCATTCCCTGGTTAAATGCAGTGATGCTTTCATCAAGAGAGTAAGAACTGATCTTATCGCCAATGCTTAATTTAATCAGACCTTTTCCATCGTGATAAGGGGTTGCATCCTGTGGCAATATGATGGCTGTATACGTATACTGGTCTTTCTTGAACGGTTTTATCCATTTACGGACAGCATTCTCCATAGTTGTAACTTTTCCACTCTCCAAGGAGATGCTTCCGTCGGTAACGCTGTAGAGTTCCAGTTGTATATTGTCCGGGACATTACCTTTCAAGTTTATGCAGATTCTATGCAAGGCATGTCCGAACTGTAACGATACAGATGAGTCTGAAGGTTTTATTACGGCATCTGCATGCAGTATGTCAGTATTTGCCAGACTTGTTTGAGTTGTTTGGTCGACAGGTACAGCAATGGTTCTGTCCGTATCATTGTCCGATGGGAGCACCGGAAAAAGAGCCGACAGTCTTAACTCATTGGAAGAGAAATCGCTGCGTTTCAATGGGGGAGTCCACTGTCCGGCAAAAAATTCAGGCTTTAGAATTTTATATTCGGCTTCCGAAGCAACCATTAACTCTATGCAGTCGCCCTCAGAGAAGTTGCCACTGCCGTTTTCGTCCGTAACAGCACGTCCGCTACCGCTACTCCATGGTAGTGATTTATTGCACTGTAAAGCAATAAAATCACTCTCGTTTTGTAATAATTCATCATTTGAAGTACATGATATCATGAGTAGAGAGCAACAAATGAACGAATAGACATAAGTCTTGATTTGTGAAATCATTGGCATAAAAATTAGTAAGTCAATCAGGTTTTGTGACAAGCTATTAACAAATATGCAAAAATACATTATTTTGTTTATTTAATGTATTTATTGAATAAAAAGTAGAGCGATAGTTTAAAACCACTTCTGTTTAAACAATATATCAGCTTGTGTGAACGGTATTTTCATGTACTTTTTCAAAACAGTGAAAGCTCAAACCTGATATATTCAAGGAATGAGCTTTCACGGATTTATGGATATGAGGGAATTATTTCTTTTCCAGTTGCATCAGAATCTGTCCCATCATCATGATGTTTGCCGCTTTTAACTCTGGAAGACTGCTGCGTATATAGCTGATTACATCCGGAATCAGTTCCGGAGAGTTCGGATAAAGGCGGGTTACATTGAGCAGAATCAGTTCGAAATCTTTTTCAGCCATTTCTTTCTTTTTGCTCTTTACCAGTTCGAAGTGTGCTCTCATGTCCCCTTTGGCGTAACATTCCACAATGTCGAACAACGGCTGGAAAGGATATTCTTTGTCCAGTTTCAGCGACAGGATGGTGTTTTTTACTTCCTGATACGCTTCCTGGTTATACTGTTTGCTCGCAAAGTAATGTCCGGAAAGATAAGAAAGCAGTTCCGAATAATACAGCTTCTGCAACACCTTCAGAGCCTCCTGTCTGGTTTCTCCTTTACATTCATTCACGTGTGCAAGCAAATATTCAGCCTTTTCATCCCGTACGTTAGTGGTGTAAAGTGTATACAGGAAGAAGTTTTCCTTAGCCAGTTTCTGCTTGTCGGTCAGCGATGCGAAATAGCCGTTTATGACTTCGAAGCCCTCTTTCATTTTCTTTTTCTCCAGGAGCGACATGGCATACGCATTAATCAGTTCCGGTGTTCTTTCTCCCTTGTCGTATCTTTCTTTCATACGTTCCGGTGTCAGTTCCGGGTTCAGCTCCTTTTTCACTTTCTCGATAAAGGCTTCTCCCGATGCAGCTCCGGTAATGGTTGCTTTTACCTGCTCTTTCTCATCTATTACCAGAAAAGTAGGGTAGACCTTTACGCTGTAACGTTTTGCCAATTCCTTTCCTTCTTTTTCTGCATTCAGCTTAATGCATACAAACTGCTCGTTGAAGAAATCTCCGACTTTCTTTTGTGGGAAAACCTCCTGAGCCATTTTCCTGCACGGGCCGCACCAGTCTGTATAAAAGTCGACAAACAAAAGTCTTTTTTCTGCTTTAGCCTGTTTTACGGCTTCTTCAAAACTTATGTGTCTGAAGTTGGTTTGTGCCATAAGAGGCACAAATCCAACCATTCCCAATGCAAGGGCTATTATTGTTTTTTTCATGAATCAATAAAATAATGATGTTTTTACTTATCGTGTACTGTTTCTGTATTCCACCTTCTTTACTTTAAGTGGAGTATTGTATACAAACTCTTTGTCGAGCGCTCTACCAGTCATGATAGGAGTGATTTCCAATGTCTGTGCCAATTCATACTTATAGATGGTACCTCTCTTATCTTCTTCTGCACTTGCATCGTAGGTACAAATTACGATATCAAGCTGTCCTCTTGAACGCCAGTCGAATGCAGCATAAGTGATTTCTCCGTCATAAGTCTTCACTACATCTGCTTGTTTTGTTTCGTAATTATACTTGTAGAAAGTCCGGTCGGTAGCATAAATCATGATAGGATACTCCGGAGAGAATGAGATGAATTTCGCCTTATCCAGTTCGGGAGCCTCTGTAGTAGTCAGTGAGTAACCCGCAACCTTTGTCGGGTTCACCGGATCTCTAACCAGCATTTTGTAGATGTAGAAGTCAGTATTGTTTTCTGTACTCTTCATCAGTGCATAGCTGTTGGCCCAGTTGTTTTCTCCGTATACGATAGTACGTTTGTCCTGATTCCATGGGAATGCTCCACCCTGATCGACCAGCTTCTTACAGTTCTTTTCTGTAAAGATACTACTGTAAGGACTACCGGTCTTTTCTACAGTAACAAAACAGTTTGCATCCATATCATACAGCATAATAGCTTTCGGTGAGCTGTTAGTGTGTGCTCCGTCCCAATAGTAGAATGCCTTCGGATACGGTTTAAACAGCTTGGTACTCGTCAGCGAGTAACGGTTTACCGGGCTTGCAAATACTTCACCCAGCATGATAGAGCCAATAAAGACTGCATCTTCAGTAATGTATCCTCTATCCGAATATTTGGCTGCATAGCCATATACATACTGTTGCGGGAACTGTTCCAATACTTTTACGGGGTGCTGTACCAGTCCGGAAGGGAATGTATACGATTCGTTATAACTCTTGTCTATATCAAAGATGGTCTTATCCTGAATAGAGTTTTCCAGTTTATAGGAACCCGATTCTGTGACAGCCCACAAGTTGAGGGTGGCACTTGAACTGTAAGTATATCCGGTGTACATCAGATCTTCGGCTCCCTTCAGCTGTGCCGAATTGGTAAAGATATTATGGATGACTGCAGTATCCCCTTCGCTGTCCGGCATACTGAGGAAGTCGATACCTACATTACCGTTTGCATCGTCTCCAAACAGATAAAATCCGGTGGTGAGCGAAGTGGTTACGGTCAGTGAAGATTCAGAAGCTACCCATTCAATTCCTGTCGATGCATCGGTAATTTCCAGATACAGCTTGTAGGTTCCCGGATTGGCTACCACTACAGTTTTCAGGTTCTTTTCATTACCTAATACTGTATGTGTATGATCGTTGTTGATAATGGTACTTTGACAGATATACCAGGTATATTTATACTGGCTTTCATCTTCTCCCAGTACACTTCCCTTGATTGTCGGATTAATCTCCAACTCTGTGATACCGGCCAACACAGAGTATTCTGTTTCTACTCCTTCTACAGTTAGCTCATTTACAGGCAAGCGATCGTATGAACCTTTGTCGTCTACACAGGCATTCAGGCTCAACCCTCCTGCAAGTATTGTCAAATAGATATATTTAAATTTCATAAATGTCAGATATTAGGTTAATTATTCACCTTTATAATAATCATCCGGAGTATCAAACTCTTTCCATGCATTCGGATCGATGGTGTTTACGTAGCTGCACCACATCATGGTATTATCCTCGTCCAAGATTGCATGTTCCCGTCCTTTCTTGGCTTCTTCCAGCAAATAGTTGGCAAAAGTTTCACTGATGGCGTTGGCACGAGCCATCGGCATGGTAGGATTGATTCCGATACGTGAAGCATAATCTTCTACAGTCGTATTGGTTACTTCCATCATCAGCAGCCATTTGGTTCTTGAGTATTTACCGAACGGTCCACCTCCGGTGCCGCTAAAGTCTCCCCACCATCCTTCCGGTTTTGCCATCACGTCGCATGCCACAATTTTATGAACGGTTGCATCGGGGTTATATCCATAGCGTTTCTCCGGATCATCGAATACCGGATTATCCTCGTAGTTGGTAAACGGACAAGTGAAGTATTCGTTCGGAATCAGTCTGAGCTGCAATGCAACTGTATCGTTCTGCATTCTTTCAGTACGGTTGATGGTTACATCGATGTAGGCAAACTGTTCTCCTGCCTTTATCACGTAATCTTTGGTAAACTCTACATAGTCTTCACCTGCTATTGCGTTGGTACTATCCTTGCCGATGGTGATAGAGAACGGTCTGTCATAATCCTTGGCAGTTCCGCTTGTTCTCACTCTCAGTTGCACAGTGTACGACTCTTCAGTCATATTTCCAAATTCCACCGGAGTATACGACTGATGTCCCCATTGTGTTTCCGGGTCTCTTTCTGCCGATCCCCAGCGAACGTCAAAATACAGTCCATCCACTCCCTCATAACTCATGATTTCCTTTTCACAGGACGAAAGTCCCATCATAGCCATCAGGGCATATGTGCAATATTTTATTTTTTTCATACTCATCAATTATTATCAAGTGTTTGTTATTGTCTGTTATCTGTTTCTACTTTCGGCAATGGTACCACATACGATGACGGCAACATCTTATAAGTACCGTTTGCTTCTGTACCCGACGGGAATTCCGTCATAGCATTTCTCTTGTAGAAATAGAACAACTGTCCTTCTCCGATGACTTCACGTGCAAATTCTTCGGTGATAAGGCGCATTTTGTTTTCTTCTGTCACTTCTTCGTCCTGTGTCAGGTTTCTGTTCCATCTTATCTGGTGCAGACAGTCTGCCACTTCCTCCAAGTCGTTGCTGCATTCGGCTACTGCCAGATAGATTTCGCTTATTCTCATCAGTGGAATCATGTATCTGAAGTGTGAATCAGTGCTCACTTTTTCATATTTCAGGAAGTAGGTGATACCGGTACTTTCGGTAGCAGCCCCTTCGTCATCATCATCGCCGGTAATTACCACTTCTTCCCACATCTTTCGTCTGTAGTCGCTTGAACTGTTTTTACCGTAGAACGATTCCAGTTTTGAGTTTTCTCCCGAAAGACCACCTACGAAAGTCAGTGCATTACCTTCCAGGCTTTGTCCGTAAAGAGCGTCGTACAGATTATCGCGGCTGGTATTGTACAGTGCGAACATTACTTCGGTAGAGAAGAGTCTGTCCGGAGCACTTACAGAAGTGGCTGCACTTTTGGTAACCCATGGGAATGTTTCTTTTTCTGTTACTTCTTTAAGCAATGTTGTTGCACAATTGTAGGCTTCTGTCTTGTTGCCCATCCACATATACAGACGAGTGAGTAATCCTTGTACCGCATAGTAGTTCAGTCTGTACTGTCTGTATCTCAAATCATTCGATTCATTGGGAATTTCCGAATCCGAAGCCATTGTTCCTTCTTCTCTGACAGGGTCTTCATTCAGCAGCTTTTCTGCTTCTTTCAGGTCTTTCAATACCTTTTCGCATACTTCCTTAGCCGAAGATATAGCCACCATATCCTTGTTGTTCGGGATATCCAGATAAGGGATTGCCGGAGTCGATTCTGTCTGTGACGAATAGATCGGTCCGTAGAATCTCAGCAAATCGAAGTGGAGCATGGCTCTCATAGCCAGTGCTTCTCCTTTTACGAAAGGATAATATCTCGGCGAGATGGCACTACCTTCTCTGTCGCAGTGATCAATCAGGACGTTCAGGTTGGCGATTATCTGATACAGTCTGGTCCATAAGCTACCGGATGTACTTTCAAATGTAGCATCAGTATAGCTGTAGCTTGCATATACTTTATACGGATGAGTACCGTTGGCCGGTACATTGTAATATTGAGCCATTACATCAAGTGGCCCCATCGACCAGGTACTTCCGTACACCTCATTTAAGCTGCTGTAAGCTCCGTTGAGTACAGTCAGGAATCCTTCGTTTTCTTGATATAATGCATCTTCCATAATACCATCTTCCATATCAACTTTCAACCATTCGGCGCAAGAAGAAGTGGCGATTCCCATGCAACAAACAAGCATGAATCTGGTCAGATATTTTTTTATTTTCATAATGTAATAATTTTAGCAGTTTTAGAAGCGGATACCAATTGAAGCTGAAATTTTTCTTGAGAACGGATAATCTATACCTCTTTCTTCCTTGATTGTAGAAAGGCGGAACAGGTTATTACCATACAAGCGGATGTTGAATGCCGAAGCTCCGATTGTTTTCAGCCATTTTACGTCAGTACATTCATAACCTACCGACAAAGAAGACAATTGCAGTGTGTTGTCATCTGCAATAAATCGTGAAGACATATTAGTCTGACTTGTATCGTCGATACGTTTAAACTTCGCGATATCTCCCGGTTTCTGCCAGCGGTCGTACAATGCACGTTTGTCCTGGTTGTATTTCACTTCTACATCGCTGATGTTTTCTACTTTGTTGAATAGGGTAGACAGGAAAGCCTGTCCGCCATAACGGTAAGTAAAGGTTGCGTTTATAGAGAATCCCTTCCAATACAGATAAGTACCGAAAGAACCTTCTATGTCGGGAGTAGTATCTCCGCAAACTACTTCATCGGCCGAATCCCATTTAAAGGTGTACGAACCGTCTTTCTTGATAAAGATTTCGTTACCGGTCATCGGGTCGATACCTGCCGAGCGCACTGCATACATTGCTGTACTGCTGGCTCCGTCGTAGTATCGTATCAGAGTCTGGTTGGTTCTACCTTGTTCATTGTATTTTTCCAGCAAATCACCAATGTTGTAATAAGTAGTCTTGATGTGTCTCAAGTTTGCATTGATGGTCCAGTTCAGGTCGTTGCTTCTCAGCAAGATGTAACTTGTAGTGAAAGTCACACCACGGTTCTTCATGGCACCTACGTTCATAGGCACTTTCGAAATACCAGATGAAGGCGGGAAGTCGATGTTCAGCAACAGCGGGTCGGTTTTCTTGATAAAGAAGTCTGTACTCAGTTTAAATCTGTTGTCGAACATTTCCACGTCGATACCAAAGTTCTGTTCGTTGGTACGCTGCCATTGCAATCCGCTGTTCCCCCACGTACTGATTAACGCAGCCAGTCCGAACATATTCGGATAGCTTGTATAATAAGTATAGATACTGTTCGCCATTTTAGCGTTCAGGTTGGCATTACCCGGGTTACCCAATGAGTAGCGCAGTTTCAGGTAATTCAGGATATCGTTCGGCTTGAAGAATGCTTCGTTGTGGATGTTCCATCCCAAACCGAATGACCAGGTAGTAGAGAACGGATTATTTACACCATATACAGACGAACCGTCGGTACGGAGGTTAAGGTCTACCAGGTATCTCAGTTTATATCCATAGTTGAAGTTGGCATAATAGCTGGCATGTCTTGTTTTCGAAATGGTCGAATACGGTTTACCACCATCCGGATATCCGTTTGAGAAGTTCGGATTCGAGAACAAGTCGCTGGAATAACCTATTGCAGAGAACTGCGACAAGTCTGTATTGCTTTCGCTGATCTGCATACCTCCGATTGCGTTGATGGTATGATCTCCGAAAGTCTTACCATACGATACATCCAAGCTACCGTCGTATGAAGAAGATTTTGTATTTGATTCCGAGTAACTTCCTCGTTTCAGCTGATCTGTAGTCAGGTATGTACTCATTTTCGGTGACTGGAACTTTTCTGCAGTACTCCGTCCTACGGTAAGTCCGAACTTACCTCTGATTCTCAATTCAGTCAGCGGTCTGTATTCAATCTGGAAGTTATTTGTAAATGCCAGCTGGTTGGTCTTGTCGAAACTCTTCTGCTGCAAGTCCCACAACGGGTTAGTGATATACTGTGTACCACTTGGACTTTTAATGGTTTCGATGACCTGTTCTACTTCTCCATATTCATTGTATTTATCGTAGAACGGGTTTGTTCTGGCAAAGCTGCTGAACGATACCATCGGATTTTCTATACCCGTATTGGTAATATTGGTTTGGTTAGAGAACGCAAACTTATCAATTCGGTAAGTCAACTGCACGTTACCGTTCATGATATCACGGCTGGAGTTTTTCATTACCCCCTGTGTATTGGTATAAGTCATACCGATACCATACCGGAACGCCGCGTCACCACCTTCTGCAAAGATGTTATGACTCTGTGTGAAACCTGTACGCAGCGGCTCATTCAGCCAGTACGAATCCAGTCCCTGTTTACTTCTCAGCAAACGCTGGTTATACAGTGTGCGATAATATTCATCAATAATTTGTCCGTCTTCACCCAGATCACCATAATATCCTGCCAGTTTTTCATATTGCAGTTTTTCTTCAGAATTCATCAGGTTATAGTCTGTCAGATCAGCCCATTCTACACCAAAGTTACCGTTGTAGTTGAATCTCAATCTGCCGGCTTCCGGTTTCTTGGTTTCTACTACTACTACACCATTGGCAGCCTTCGCACCATAGATTGCGGTAGACGATGCATCCTTCAAGATGGTGATGCTGGCAATACGGTCCATACTAAGGTCGGTGATAGTAGAAAGAGTTGTTTCAAATCCATCAAGGATAAACAGCGGCTGGTTCGGGTTGGTGGTATATTCAGTTTCCAGTCCCACGATGTTTGTACTACCGCCGATGTTCAGATTCATTGTCGCATTCGGGTCAGAACCGGCAAGATTGTTTTCCAGAATAATAAACGACGGGTCCAGTGCCTTCAAGCTCTGCAATACATTCTGGTTGCCTATTATTTTCAAATCCTTTTCAGAATAAGTAGCCATAGAACCGGTAAAGCTTTCTACCTTTCTGGTATAGATACCGGTGATAACAGTTTCCTGCAGCGATACTACATCCGGTTCCAGACGTACCTTTATATTGTCTCTGTTTCCGGAAAGATTTATGGTCTGCGTTTTCATACCTACATAAGAGAAAATAAGGCTGCGTACATTTTCCGGAATAGCAATTGAGAATTTTCCATCCAGATCGGTTACAACACCTACTCCTTTGGCGTTTTTGAATGTTACATTTACGCCCGGAAGTGGCATATCTGTATCATCTACAACCACGCCCTGATAAGTAATTTTTCCCTCATTGTTTACATCTTTTGTCTTTTGGTAGTTGTGGTTTTCTGCTGCTAAACACATTTGTTGGTTGCATATTGGCGAAGCACCTATTGCTAGAATAAAATAACAAAGTTTAGCATTGCACCATCTGTTTTTAAGAGGGTGGCAGATTAATTTGTGATAGTGTTTTTTCATACTTCCCATCAATTTGTTAGGATATTTATCTAATGCATCGCAAATATATGTGATTGTATATAATAAAACAACTTTATATAAAAGTTTTTATTTTTTAAAATATGCAATGTTGTTTAAATTACTTCTGTGTCTTTTAACACAAATAGTCTTTTTAATATTAAAAATGTGTTTATAGGGAAAAATGGAAAGCATAAAAACAAAGCAGGCCCACGGTACGAATACCGTGAGCCTACTATTTGTCAGTATTAATTTGAGTTTTTGAGTTTGTTAGTTTTTGAGTTGACAAGGTATCAGGTGACGAGTTGACAAGGCACTCGCAATTGACAATTGTCAATTATCAATTGTCAATTCTTC
>ERZ834859.1156-NODE-1156-length-30771-cov-2.820940_pt1 | contig 30771 bp, 25 predicted proteins | sample MGYA00519947_ERZ834859 | MGnify/ENA primary metagenome ERZ834859 (study PRJEB31850, sample SAMEA3708763) | human gut metagenome | biome: human gut; feature: human-associated habitat; material: faeces | place: China | collected 2014 ...
CACCAATATAGCAGCCTCTGGTTCAGAACTGGAAACCCTGCAAAATCAGTATTTGGCAACGAAAATAGCACTTGAAAATAATCAAGAGCCGAAGAAACAGCAGAAGCTTACCCAAGCCTGTAATAAAGCCAGAAAAGCATTGGAAAAATATTATTACGAGCAAAGCCTTCCAACGCTTCCACTCCAAATCCACGAAATGACAGAAGACGAAGATACCCTTCTTATCCAGAAGACTAAGAAGGAAATAATCATCGCCTTCCCCGTCAATGGTCTGAAAACCAAGTCAGCCGAGATCCTGTCAGCCTGTTCCCTGCTGGAAAGTGAATACTTCGAGCCTGATGAACTGAAAATAATCACTCCTGCTGGGATATTCTTCGATGCTGGCATAGAATTGAAAGACCTGAACGGAAATACCATCCCCGAAGGTACTGAAAATGTCTATTGTCTGGCCGGAGATACGAAACTCCATGCCCTTGTTAAAGCTGCCTATACACTTAATATCAGAGCACAAACCGGAGAAGGGGAAACGGTCATACTCCGAAATGTCCGAATCAGGGAATTCGATAACATACGGGAATATGGCAGATATATCAGAATGAACAATTCACTCGCCAGGCATTTACGCCTGCAGGAAAAAACAGAAATCGCTGAAATGGCAGAACCCGGTGAATTTATCCGGGCTGTAAATAAAGCCATCAGGGAATATCATCTCCCGGGGAGTATAGCCATGAGAATATTTAATAACAATCAGGCAATTACCCCAAAAAACATGCGGCACATCATGCAAGGCAGCTTTGAATCCTCCGGGCAATATATAAAACAGGGAGAAGAGTTCATCAATATGATAAAAGAGAAATTCGGGGAAGATTGTTATAAGCAGTATCCTTTTAAGGCAGTTCTTAAATTATCCGAATCACTTTCTTTTGAATCTTTAGTCCCTGTCGGCTTGGAAAAAGCAATGGTTTTGTTACAGTCTCTTACACCGGATGATATCGCTGAGATACAAAGACAGACAACAACAAAAGCTGAAATCCTGTTCAGTATTTTAAACCAGAAACAAACAAACCAGCCTGGGTAAATGGTTTAACCGGGAAAGCCTGTGTGACAGGCAGGCTTTTCCAACAAATTCTTTTCCGGAGTGAGTATTATTTATTCTGAATACCCCTGTGTTTCCCCATGAGTGATCACTACCTGGGGGGACTTTCAGGATTTAAAGATTAAACATATATAACTTCACAACCATTGGAAGATAATTACCCCGTTGCTTTATTTACCGGATTATTCCCGGAAAACCGTTCCTGTTTTCTCTATAATCCGGTAAAAACACCCATTAACACAATAAAATATTATGAAAATAAATTTCTCAAATCACTTGGATGTGACCTGAATTGTAGGTAACTTTGTGTCATTAAAACAGAGGTGGATTACCCCCTTCCGGTACGCATACTAAAATCATAATTCCAGATATATACATTTGACACAAACAAAATAGAATCTCATTGTTTTATCCGATGGGATTTTATTTTGCCGGTCAGGGTACATTTCATATGATTCTTAATTGCGACACTCACCTCTTATAAATTTTAGAGATAATGAAAGACGGGAAGTGTTTTTCTTTCCTGTAACCTTTACCAGATCATTTCTTTTCAGAATCCCCAGATACAATATAATTAATAAAGCTTATCAGATCATTCGGGGAAGATATCGGTTTATATACACTTCCTGAGCCATTCTGCTCCCTGAAAACCTGGCGCACTTCATGGTAATTATATATATAAAAAATACCCCGAAGTGCAACAGTGAATATTGACACAGGAAGTGTGTTTTATTTCATTTTTAATATGACTGTCAAAGATTATGATTTTAGTAGAAATCTTTCAGAAACGAAGCTATTGGATGAACTTGATTTCAATTCTTCATTTAAAGTAAGCATAGAATGTCCGGCAGGAGGCGGGAAATCATTCTATCTTTTAGATTACCTGAAAAGGAAAAATATTCCTTTCTTATTTACTACAGATACATTATTATTAGGCCGCAGATTGGCAGCGAGGCATGATCTCCCGTTTTATTGTGCCGAGGACAGGACCTGTTATGAAGCGGAACAACTGATCACGGTTTATCAGCATATTCCTAAATTTATCCACCGGGATACAACCCTGATAATTGATGAAGCCCATTCTCTGATAACTGATTATAGTTGGAAGAAAGAAGCGATTGAGCAGGTGCTGACCTTCGGTTGCAGATATAAGAGAGTGATATTGCTGTCCGGAACACCTTTATATTCCCGGGATTCGTTTTATGAAGGGATGACTATTTTCAGGGCTGTCCGGAAAGAGCCGCAGGTCCGGAATTTAGTTGTCGTAAACTATAAGGAGCTGATCGGGGGAATAACGGAGCTGACCATGGGTTTAAGAAAAAACGGGAAAACTGTTGTTATCTCCCTGCTTGATAAATCCGATAAGCTTCCTTTGCTTGAGAAAAGCCTGCGTGACAGAGGGATCGTAAAGCTGGCTGTTATAAATTCCATGACTAAGCAACACAAAAAAGAAACAGAGGAAACGGATATAGAGGTAGAGGGAAGCACCGGATATTATGACCAGCTTTTGCAAACCGGGGAATTGGATGCGGAAGTGATCATCACTACTTACCGTCAGGGCTATGATTTAAAAGGGAACAATTATGAGCTGATCATCGCTCCCGGGAAAAATAAGCACTCCTATACCGATATTGTGCAAATGATGAACCGTTTCCGGGATCTTCCCGGTATGAAAGCTTATTTTCTGGTGAACAGTGAATGCGGGGAAGATCATCCCTTCGGGCTGCAGGAGGTGAATAAAACGCTTACAGATAACTATACCCGGGAAACAATGAAGTTAATGGAGAAGATGCGGAATACCGACTACAGGAAATTAAAATTCAATCAGTACTTTGAAACATCTGCTTTTCAGAAGTTTATTTATACTGAATACTATATCAACCACCACCTGATCAGTTATACCGTTTATCAGAAGATCAATAACGAACTGTACGGAAATCTTTTTAACCTGAAACATGTCCTTTCGGAATATGGTATCGGTTTACATACCTCGGGAGTTAAAATTAATTTGGTAATAAATAATAACTTAAAAAAAGAAAAAATGATAAAATATACAAAAGAGGATATCAAAATCGCTATAGAACAATTCTATACCTACTTCCTCCAGCCTCAAACATTAAACTTTGAAGCATTGAATGCGCCAGTCAAAAATGCGTTACACCGGAAAATACGGGAATATTACGAAGAATTTAAATACCTGGGTCTTTCTGATGAAAAGATACGGGATATTCTGGAAGAGAATATGGGAAATACGGAAAAAATGAATAAAATCAGAGATATCTGTATGGTCAAATACAGCCCTGATGTAACGATGCGGCTTTACAGACAATTATTGCTCCAGAATTTTGAAATCGGAATGAGGATCAGCGGTGAAGAAATCGAACAGAAAATCAATAGTTTGAGGCGTGAGGTCGGTCTGCCTGATCAGAAACATAATACAGCAGTGGAATATTTCAATTTATTATTTGAAACTAAGAGAATCAAGTTTTCCGATACCCGTAAAATGGGTTATGAAATAATTTCTGCATTTTAAATATGAACCTATGAAAAAACGAGAACTTAAACCCAAAAAAACATCCACAACATTTGTGCCGTGGAAAATCACAGAAGTTTACCACACCGAGGTGGAATACTTCAATGAAGCCGAATTGAAAAGAATGGCGGAGAATTTATGTAAGTTGATGGATAATTATTTGAAGAATAAAGAGAGGGAAGAAATACATATCTGTCTCTGATTCATGGAGGATCTGATCTGTGTTAAGGATTAGATCCTTTTTTTATATCCGGATAGTAGCCATCTTAAATTCAGGCATTTTATATTTAACTACTAAAAATCCGTCATTCCCTGTATATTCGTAATACTCTTTTTTGCCTTCCGTCCGAAAATGAACGGGAGGCTTTTTTTATACCTGTCAATATAGAGCTCCGGGTAAAGGTACTTTTTAAATACCTGATCAGAAAAAAATTTTATAATATAATTTCAGATATACGGGGATTATTCCCTTCCCTACGCCCTGGGGTTACCCCATTGAAAACAGTTTCTCTCTTTCATTAATCATTAAATTTAAATCAAAATGATGGAAAATAACTTTTATGACGGATCGGTAACAGCGGGAATCGTACCCAATACCCATTTTTTTCAGGAAGTGGAGGTGGTTTATAAACCCCGTAAAAGTCTGGAATTATCGTCTAAAATAAGGTGTTCCCGTGATGCTTTTCTTTATATCAAAGAATTTTTTAAATCTTTTATGTCCCATCATGAAGAAGTTTGGATGATTTTATTAAATTCGTGCATGCAAATAATCGGTTCGTCGCAGGTCTCGAAGGGAGGTTTGGAGCATGCTTTTGTCGATGTAAGGATTATATACCAGACGGCCCTGATGGCGCACGCAACAGGTTTTATTTTGGTACATAATCATCCGACAGGTGTTTTGCATCCCAGTAAACCGGATGAAGAGTTGACGAAGAAAATAGTCGGAGCAGGTAAGATTTTAGATATAAGGCTCCTGGATCACCTGATTATTTCTGAGGATACTTATTTCAGCTTTGCGGATGAAGGAATTATTTTATGAATGCGGTGATTTGTGAATAAAGATTTATTTTTGGCCTACGACTACCCCTATGAGCGTTTGATAAAACGATTTAATTGATTACATTTGTTCCGTTGTTAGAGTAATTTAGCAACGGACATATTGTTTTAAATAGAAGCGTTTCAGCTTTATCCTTTGTAAGAAAATCGCCAATTTTCAAGACTAAAGGGATAAACGATTCAGACGCTCATGCTTGCCATATATTTACTTTTCGTATATATATCCGGTTTGCGTGGGGTAGTTGTTTATTTTTAGTCGGGTGTTTGGCGATACCTCTTACAAAATAAACTGACAGTCCTCACGCTTCGGTGTATAATAACGAGAGGTCTTCGAGGGACTGGAGGACTTTAAGATGGTATGGCAAAGATTCAATTCCCAGTCGTAAAGCTTGATAATAACAAGTTTCAAGTAATTGTAGATTTAGCTCTATATTCTAAAGATGTAATAACGGCGGCAATCTATAAGTTCTCACATCTGTTCTACATTCATCAACAGACGGATAAATTCAATCTTAATTTGGTGATTGTCATTTTTGAATCAAAAGATGACAATGTCATTACTATTGATATTCCCAAGCAATTTTGCAATGAATTGATAGACCAACAACTGCGCTATAACGTTAATGCCCAATTTGGGCACATTCGTGATATGATAGTTGAAGAAGCATTCAAACCAGTAAATTCAAAATAAGAATATGGACTATCAGTTATTGCCATTCCGTTTTAAACGGTTCAATGATACAGAATATCTCCTTACAAATGAAGTTGGGGAATATATCTTCTTGCAGAACGAGGACTTCCATCACCTTGTAAATGGGGAGTTGGACATACATAGTGATTTGTTTTATGACATAGAATCTAAACAAATTGCTACAACAGATAAGGTTGAGGATGTGGTTTCTATGCTTGCAACAAAATTTCGTACAAAGAAAAGCATACTTCGTGATTTTACATGGTTGTTCCGACTTTGCGCTGCAATTCCAGTTGTATCTATTGCCAGGTCGCACGCAAAAATAGAGACGACCATTCTGCCGATATGACAAAACAGACAGCTAAGAATGTGGTCAAAACAATTTTTCAATCACCCTCACCGTGTATCAAGATAGAATTTCAAGGCGGAGACCCTTCAACCGATTTTGATATGGTGAAATACATCATAGAAGAGGCTGAGTGGCAAAATCTTTTCAAGAAGAAAGAATTGGATTTTGTCATCTGTACCAATCTGACTTTATTGGATGAAAAGATGGTGAAGTATTTGAAAAAACACAACTGTATGATTTCAACGTCATTGGACGGACCTAAAGATTTGCATGACACAAACCGTCCATTGCAAGACAAAGAATTGGATCATCATGCCATTTTTGAGAAGAACCTCACTATGATACGTAAAATATGGGGGAACAATGATTGTGCATCTGCCCTTATGACTACCTCAAAATACAGCTTGGAGCGCTTCAAAGATATTATTGACGAATATATACGTTTGGGATTCAACAGCATATTCTTACGGTCTCTCAATCCCTACGGATTTGCAAAGCAATACAAGGAAAAGATTGCTTATCCCGTAGAAGATTTCATAGAGAACTACAAAGAGGGGCTTGATTATATCATAGAATTGAACAAGAAAGGAACTTTTTTTGTGGAAGGGTTTGCCGCTCTGCTTTTAAGAAGGATACTCACGCCATTTGCCACAGGTTTTGTCGATTTGCAATCTCCTGCAGGCGTTGGCATTGCAGGAGTTATTTATGACTATGACGGAAGTGTATATGTATCTGATGAAGCCCGAATGATGGCACGCTTCAAGAATTATTATTTCAGATTGGGTAATGTGAATGAGAACAGCTATCAAGAAATGTTTAATGGTGAACTTTTACATCACATCATTTCTTTTGCTTGCACAGAATGTTTGCCTGCCTGTTCCGATTGTGTGTTCCAACCTTATTGTGGTGCAGACCCTGTGCGTAACATGTCCGAGCAAGGGGATATGGTAGGATTTAGACCAACTAATGAAATGTGTAAAAAGACAAAATCTATCATACATTATTTGTTTGAGCTGTTGCACAAGCACGATCCTGAGATAAACAGAATTTTTTGGTCTTGGTTAAATTGATTGTAGTATGAAAAAAATTATTCTTACGATAGTTTCGCTGTTTTTGTCATTGTATGTTTTCTGTCAAGAGTGTTTTTTGCATTTGAAGACCGAAGATACTCTTAAATTTCAAATGTGGTATACTTTATATGCATCATTTTATGATGATACAGTAATAATAAAAGATACTCACGGGGCAAAATATAAGTTTGTTCTAGATAAAGACGGCTATGGTGATTATGGTTCTGATATGGTGATTTCAGATCGAGGATATTTTCATGCTTGCGGAGATTATAATAAAGGAACTCCATGTAGAAATGGTAAAATAATTATGGATGATATGATGAAATTGTATTTTAATAGCAATTCGCATGTCTATAATTCAAATCATCGTGATCATGGTTCGCATATGTCTCATTATTCAAGTATTATGATCTATGAAGCAAATTCAAGGTAATCCGTTTAATATAGAAGACGATATTGTTGGACGGATAACATTCGGAAAGAATATATTTCATCGTGCCAACGAAATTTGGGCTTGTAAAGACACAGCAACCCCTGCATTTGGATATGTTGCAACAATTACGGCCAACGAAGCCATTACTGATAATGGGAAACCCTTTTGTGTGGTTAATGACATAAATGACTTCCATGAAGGTGATGTGGTAGTTATCAATAAACAAGGAGAGATTATCTTCGTATATGAAGTTAAATCCAACCATAATGCGATAATGGTAACAGAACGATGCAACCATCGTTGCATTATGTGCCCACAACCACCCATCTTGCATGAAAAGGATAAAACGCCATTCAACTTGAAATTGATTTCTTTGTTTAACAAACATACGCAAGAAATAGGTCTAACAGGTGGAGAACCTACACTTATCGGAGACAATTTATTTGTCTTGATAAACCACATAAAGAAAGAACTTCCGAAAACAGCTATCAGCATTCTTTCAAATGGGGTTAAGTTTGCAGATAAGGAGTATGCAATGAAGTTGGCAAAATGCCGACACCATGATTTGCAAATAGACATTCCGCTTTTTTCAGATATTGCAGAAGAACACAATCGCATTGTTGGTGCGAAGACATTTTATAAGACTGTACAAGGATTATACAACCTTGCGTTGTTTCATCAAAGGATAGGAATTAGAATAGTAATCCATAAGCAAACCTATAAACGGCTACCTCAATTTGCTGATTTCATTTACCATAACTTCCCTTTTGTTGCCCAAGTAGCTTTTATGCAGATGGAAACGATTGGATTAGCAAAGGAAAATTTCGACCAATTATGGATAGACCCTTATGACTATAATACAGAATTAAGGGAAGCGGTTTTGTTACTTGCAGACAGAGGGATGAAGCCTTATATCTATAATGCACAGTTATGCGTGTTGCCTGAAGACATCAGATGTTATGCCCAGCAATCCATCTCGGATTGGAAAGATATTTATATTCCAGAATGTGAAGGGTGTATATTGAGAGGTCAATGTGCAGGGTTCTTTGAATCCAATAGAAATGCACATAGTTCTCATATTAAAAAGATAGAGCATATATCTTCCGATATATCGTGTTAGTTAATTGATTGTCAAACATTAAAGAAGGAGGTATCAATGAAGAAACTCTTGTTCTTTGCGGTCTCTGCAATTCTTGCAGGAGCGAGCTACTGTACTTTTGTTGGAGAAAAGATTGTCGCTAAAGTGATAAATAGTGACAATCAAATCGAACAACAGCAGGAACAGACGTTAGTGTTGGAACAGTCTTCTGCCGAGTTTAATTTGCTCGCAAGTCATAGTTCCCACAGCTCACATAGTTCGCATAGCTCTCACAGCTCGCATAGTTCCCACAGTTCTCATAGCTCGCATTATTCTGGCTATTAAGAATCTGTAACTTTTTTAATGGGAGAGATGATTTCTCTCCCATTGTATTTGTTTTATTCAGATAAATTGAATTAATCAAGACTTAATCTGACAGTTACAAGTGTGGATGATGATTGATACTATAACCAGTTCTTATTTACTAGATAATAAGGAATAATAATGAGAGATATTGATGAACTATAAATATCACTGTATCCATGAAAATGAATGAATTAATACTACCCTATTCCGCAATACTTTTCTTCCTGTTTATATGTTGTAAGACAGAGAAAAAAGATAACTCGAAATGCATCACTTCAACAAGTGAATTGGAAAGCATAGAGCCAACTCTTAACTATTATAAAGGAGACCCCTCCACTGACTCACTATGGATAAATACTTTAGATAAACTTGAAGAACCCTCGTTCATGCGGCAGGGTGATTACATTAATGTCTATTTTAAATACGATCAAATTGTTGAGGGCTATGAAGTAATAGCTAAATGGAAGGCCTTTGATCCAAAATGTGAAACTGGATATTTACTTATGAATTTCTATAATACAAGAACAGGGAGAAATTTTCAATATATTTCGGAAAAATACAGTAATTACCACACCAGAGAATTAGCATACTTGGATAGCTTTAATGGATTTCAAGAGGGAGATATTTTTCATTTTGAATATATTTACCCTCAAAATAATAGAGAATATAAAGCTTTTCAACTGGGTTACTACACTCCATTCCAATTCCTGGATATTGATTTTGATGGAGAGCAAGAACTGTTGGTAAATGATGACGGGCAATATCAGGGAGGAAATTTCTATGAAGTTTATAAAATTACCACAACCGGGCTGGTTAAAGCAGATTATGTACCTCTTAATTGCATTCAAAATAATTCCATTATTGACACGATAAATCAAACGATTACAATTAAATCATGGGTTGGTGCTGCTTACGGCACCAGCACTTTCTTCTCAAAACAAAAAAATCAAGTAAACCCTATTAGATTCCCAAAATTGCATGAAAATGATTCATGGATAACAGAATACTATAGGCAAAAAAATAACATTTTCTCTCTGGATTCTATTCATGAGTTTTTCAATGATACAGTGTACATTTATTATCTTTCCGCGGAGGGACATTTTATATTGAAGGATTCAACAGTATTGGGAGAGGTTATCCCTATTCCTGATAATATTGATGATGTAACGAAATGATTTAATTAGAAATGGCCTGAATTATTTTGTGTTGTGATTTGATTTAACTTAAAAATGAATATTAAATTTAGATCAAGTTCAACAATACATCTTGGATTAAAAGTTTTTCAATTCTTTAATAATATAAAAAAATTTAGTAAGTAATGATAAGTTTATTAGTTAAACGGTCTATTGTCAGGAGTTTTAGGAGATTCAATTTAATACAAATGATAATAATACAATGGTTATTAGTAACACCTTTAGTTCCTTCTTCTCGATTTAGCCTTCTAAGATTATCCGTAGATGTTTGTATTGTTGCTTATCTGTTGATATTTTGCACATATTACAAGGTATTTCCTCGTAAAAAACTTAAACGGTTTTGGATTCCATACCTATTATACATGATAGGAGTATATTTATATATCGTTTCTGAGAATGATTGGGATTTCTCTATTGTAACAATAGATTATTACATGCTGTTGGGTTGGCTAATACCCTTAGGTGGACTTTGTTTCTTTGCTGTGATGTTTATCTATTATTATTTTACTTTAAAACGGAGTATACTAAAAGTAATACGCTACGTGTTTAGTGGAGGTATTTTTAAGCAGATATAAATACCACTTAAAAATAAACCTTTAAGCTGAATCGAGTTCAACAATACATCTTGGATTAAAAGTTTTCAATTTAAATCAAGCATTATGGACACCAGTTAAAACCGTCGGAAAAGTCCTCTTTAGAAGAGGGTTTCCCCTTTCTGCACTTCGGGGGGAATTATTATATATAATATACAGCGAAATGCAAAAATTAAGATAAAATATAAACCCTGTCAGGTTTGACACAAACATCAACCGAAACGTCAACCAAGCGGAATAAGGAAAAGAGAATCTTTTGTAATTGCCGAATAAATAATAGTCTGCGGAAATAGCTCAGTCGATAGAGCACTAGCCTTCCAAGCTGGGGGTCGCGGGTTTGAGTCCCGTTTTCCGCTCTCTGAATGAGGTAGTTACGAAAGTAGCTACCTTTTTTATTTTGTGGTTTTTCGTGGTTTGGGGGCATCTGTTTAAACCGAGGTTTAAACCAACTTTAGCCATGAACGCCTCTATTTCAGTGGTTTGTTACAAATCAAAAATACTTTATTTAAACCAAGATTGATAGCAATTCAGGTCCTCAAATCCAACGGACCGGATAGGGCAAAAAAGATAGACGGGTCTTACCCATTTGCAAATTTTGAGAATCGTCCGGTTTCATTGTCTGTTGTTAAACTTTTATTATCAGCACAAATTTATTACTTTTGTTTTACAAAACTTAGATTCAGAGAAACACGCTGCAAATCTAAGGTTTGCAGAAAGAGAATGACTACATGAATCTGATTGAATCAAATATGGATAAAATCATTGCCTTGTGCAAGAAGTACAAGGTTAGTAAATTATTTGTGTTTGGTTCTATCCTCACGAATCGTTTTAATAAAGAAAACGATGTTGATTTTATAGTTAATTTCGACAAAGCACAGGTAACAGATTATTTTAGCAATTTCTTTGACTTGAAATACGCTTTAGAAGATGTTCTGGGGAGAGAAGTTGATTTACTGGAAGAACACGCTATCTGTAACCATTACTTGAAAGAAAATATAGAGCGAACCAAAGCGTTGATATATGGATAACTTTACCAAGAACACTTGCAAGATATACTTAATGCGCTTGATGACATTGAAACATTCTTTGACAGGCAACTGAAATTGTTTGAAGAATTTTGTCGAGATATACGTTTATAAAGAGCGACTGGCTTTAATCATTTAGTTGTGCTGTCTTTTCTTGAGAAGTTTCGGTTTGGGACTTTCCAAAAATATCAGGATATAACATTTTTAATCTCTCCATGTTTACATGCCTGAATAAATCCATTTCATGGAGAATGGGATAGTGTTCTACACCAAACCATTCTGAATTGGAGGTTTTTCCTTTCTCATGCAATTTTATAGGAATAAACTAGTTGAATATATCAGAATATCAGATATTTATGTCTATGATAATATATTGATTCGACATTCTATGTCCAACTTTACCACACAAGGAAATTGAACTCACGAATATCTCTAAACTTTCTATCCCGATTCACCATTTATAGGTTCATAAAATTACTTTTATCCCAGAATAGAAATATACCTCTCTAAAGAGGCTTTTTCAGTTTCGGCAACCAACAAGTAAAAATCATCATGTTGTTGTTCTGTGTGAGAAGACTCCAAAGCTTTATAATAACGTAACTTCATGTCATTATCACTTTTCAGGGTAACAATGGTATAACCTTTCTGTAATAGGTAGAGGTTCATCAGAAGTCGAGAAGTACGCCCGTTGCCATCTATAAATGGATGTATCCTCACCAGTTCATTATGTAAATAGGCGGCGATAATAACTGGATGAACATTTTCTTTTTCCATGCGTTGAAATGCCAGCATGAAATCTTCCATTAGTTTCTCCAACAAATAAGGTTGAGGCGGCACGTGAGTACTACCCGAGATCATCACGGGTACGGTTCTATAACTTCCGGCGTTCTCCCTATCTATACCATGTAACACGAGTGCATGAATCTCCTTGATCGTCCTTTGACTTATTTCAATATCCTGTTTAGCAACCTCCTTTATATAGTCAATAGCTTCTGCATGATTGATTGCCTCCAAGTGTTCACGCATGGATTTACCAGAGATAGTGATTCCTTCGTTGACAACAAGTGCCGTTTCCTGTAGGGTAAGCGTGTTTCCTTCTATACGGTTACTTTCGTAAGTGTATTCGATATCTAAAGCATCCTGAATTTTCTTTAATGCCTCTACTGGCAAAGGACGCAAAGAAGATAACCGCACTTTCAATGAATCCACTTCTCTTAATAAATCAACCAACTTACTATTCATGTTGCCATATTTTTAGTTGATTACAAAAATAAGGAATAAAAATGAAAGCTTGTATTGAATGGAAAAAGAAGATTACGAGCTGAAAATTTTCTTTCCGGTCATTGTTCCATAGCGGTTTGAAAAAGATAGGTTTCAAGATTACCGACATTACCCTGAATAGCTATATTTAAAACCGTTTTTAATGCACGAACATGACGGATATTATTTCATCTTATCGTGATAGCTATTTGCTCTTTTCAAGTTATGCCATTCAAACTCCTTGTCCCATTGTTCAGGCAAAGCTATTAAATCCGGTGTTGTAATACTTCGTTGTTTACAAAATCGTAATATCAAGACAATCGGTAGACTACCACCCTGAGCATCTTGTTCTGCATTGGAAGTAATTTGAAAGACCATTTTTTGGGGGCTTTCGGCGTTGAGTTGCTTTTCATGAGGTCAGCAGAATCTAAGGAAAGTATGAATGACTTCAAGACGATATGTAGATTTTTACTAACAGCTAATAAAAGAATCCGAGAAGTGGATAAAGTCCACTGTAAATAACCGGAGTACTAAAGCGATTAAAAGCGTCGATGTTTTGTATAAGAGATAAATAAGCCATAATAAAAATAAAGCCCTTTTTGTAAGTCTGCAAGCGGGGGTAGATGGTGTTCCTTTTATTTCTGATCACTCAGGTATTTATTGGCTGCTAAATGGAGCCGCCAGATCAAATCTCTGGATACATTTTCATTTCTGGAATAAGTTTCCAATCCCAATTCATTAGCTTTTTCCCGAATCTTTTTATTCAATATACGTTCTGTTGCTTCGAAGCTGTCCAGGCATTCTTTTAGCGGGACCCGGACGAGAGCGCTGCTTTTATACTTGCATGTTTTGTTTTTTACTCTACCATCGGTAGTGCAAAGATAGATTAAATCAAAATGATGGGAATGGTGCTGTTTGCACTGGTCCGGGAGAAATTCTTTCAATAGAAATGCAGGTGGAGCGAGCCACTCTACTTCGTTGGTTATGGTGTCGTGCACTTCGGATGGTTTTTGCCCTTCTTCACACATAACCTCACAATCCACCCCGATTTCCTCATAAATTTTATTTTTTAATTTTGTCCCGGGGTTATCAATATAAGGCAGGAAATGGCCTCCGGGTGGAACCCATAATCCTTTTCCCTGCCTTAAATTTTTATTTAAAATAATGATAAAATTCACAGTGTCTCCGCCTGGTTTTTCGATCAGGATGCCTGTCGCTGCAAAGCCCAGCGATTTAATTAATTTTTTTTCTCTTTGTATCATTCTGTTCAGGTTGGACTCGAGGAGTAACCTTCCCGTGATAAAAAAACAGAATGAAATGATGAAGGGTGTATGACTGGCTGTATATTGGGGAACTTTGATCAAGAAAACCAGAATGAAAAATAGGCACAGAGAACCTATATATAAGAATAATTTAAACTGGATATCGGTTTTTTCCTTATGCCGGTAAGAAGGAATAAAATCTGCTAAAAACAACAGTATATACAGAATCAGCGATGTATAGATAATAATCGGATTATACTGTTCCAATTGGGAATGAACAGAGCCGTACAAGAGTACTAAAAGAATTCCCATCCCCCATTTGATTCCATCTAAAACCAGCGTTTCAGATACTTTACCTGCTGTTATCATCGGTGAGTATTTTGTCCATTAATTCCAGTAGATTTTGTCTGAGTATCGAAACGTCGCCGTTATTCAGAATATGGTAATCGGCTATAGCGATAGGACCGCCTTTTTCGATATTCTCGATCTCGGTATAATCGCGTCGGTCGACTTCGGCTTTGGTCAATGGCCTGAATTCCCTTTGGGCGAGTCTTTCATATCTCAATGCTTTATCGGAATGGATAGCTACTACGATAAAATTTTCCGGATATAACTCTTTCAATATTTTGTATTCCGTAAAGCTATAAAGGCCGTCCAAGAGAATGGTCGAATCGGTTTTTGCGATGGTTTCCGAAGCTATTTTGGCCAATACGCCATTGCCATGTTGGCGCCTTAAATCTTCTCTTACCATTTTCTCGTTTTCATTGTTGATTTCTAAACCCCTCTTTTTGACTTCGTTGAGAACAATGCCGCCGAAGTAAAAGAGATCGAAATTAAATTGATCTTTCAGAAAATTAGTCGCTTCACTTTTTCCTGTACCGCTCATGCCCACCAGGGCTATTATTTTTTTCATATTCGCTATTGTAAAGTTTTCTTATTGTCGGATCGTCCGTCGATTATTTGGTATGAATGGTTTATTGAAATTCTTCATACATTTTACTTGCCTGAATGCCTTCGTTATTTTGATATTTACTTTTATACATTTTGGAGCAATCTCCTAAAATCGTATGATAAAATATTTGACATATTTCGACGTTCGGATATATCCGTACCGGTTGAATACAAGATATCTCCAAAGTCCAATAACCCGAAAAACCCACGTCTCCGAAACCGGCGGTGACATGTATATATATTCCCAGACGTCCGATCGACGATCTGCCTTCGAGCATCGGGACATGATTCAGGGTTTTGGTATATTCGACGGTTCTGCCGAGATACACGATTCCGGGCTCGAGCACCAGGCCCTCGGGAGGAATCGAGATAGTCTTGGTTTCATTTTTAACTTTCATGTCCAATACATGCGAATCATATACCAGCAATTCGTTATGTAATCTCAGGTTATAACTATTCGGATTTAATCTCGAGTCGTCGAAAGGCTCGATGAATATCTCCTTGTTCAGCATGTTCTTAATTTCTAATCCAGATATGATCATATGTTCTATTTAATTTATACTATATCTCTGTTTATTTTAAGGTTCGAATACTTTTAACCAGCTTTCCGCAATATTTTCTCTGATGTCGGTAGGGACCGTCGAAATTTTTCCGGGCGCATAGCCGGGCAGTCCGTTGATTGCCAATATCATTTCAGCCCTGACCAAATGGATAAAATCTCCCATAACGGCATTATAAATAAAATTGACGGCATTCCCGTCGTTCACCAGGAAAAAATAGTTCATATTCTCATTCGAATATTTGAATATATGTTTTCTTACTTCTTGCTTTTCGTATTCTCCGGTAAATTCCAATTCCAGTTCGTCATCCGAAGACGTGACGGAAAAGATATAACATCCGTTTTTCAATTCCCTGAAATCTTCGATTTTGAGGGCTTTGTTGCCTGTGGCAGAAAACAAAATATCCGATTCTTTTATTATGGAGTCCCGGTCCGGAATCCGGTTAAGTTCATTGAATGCCGATACTCTTTTCAGCGGATTGGTATCGTAAACTGCGGGTTTTACTCCTCTCTGCAAGAGATGGGAGGCGATTGACCGACCGATTTTTCCATAACCTAAAATTCCGCATTTCAGATATTGGATCAATTTCCCGTCTTCTCGCATCAGAGCATCTGCCGAAAAAAAGACGGACTGGCCGACTAGAAAGTCTTCGTTTTCTTTTAAAGGACTTCTGGCTACAGATACGACTTTAAACGGGTAGTTCTGCTTCTTTCGCTCCGAGTCTTCGATTACATGTTCATACTTTTGATAGCCGTTCTCGGTATCTTCGATGATTAAAGCTATTCGTTCGAGGATAGTTACAGGCCAGGTCTCGTGGATGTGGGCGAAATATCCGCCAATATCGAAAAGCAGGATTTTTTCATCCGTGTTTTCCAGGATTTTAATCACTTCATTTCCCGTATCCTGAGCCATGTCTTCCCGGCATACATGCGAAATTTTAAAATCCTTTTGAACGATAGTGTAAGTCTTTTCATTGATCGAGTTGGGCTTGGGGACGATCGTTTGAATAGGGAAGATCGTATCAATGGCCCTTAAGTAATGAACGGTATCGGGGATGATATGGGAAACAACGACAGCAATATAATTTTCGCCGGTTGTCCGGGCCTTTGAAATGATATTTTCATAAAATAATCTCGTATTCAAATCGATATCGAGCAGGTCCCATATTTTTTTTACTAATTTCAGAAAGGTAACCTGGCTGGATAAACCGGATACATCACTCCACTTTAAGTTTTCGCTTTCTTCCGTGATCTTTTCTCCTTTGTAAATAAAAAAATAGCGGAGGTCGTGATGGAAGTGTTGTTTTTCGTGTTTGGCCGGATTCTCGGGTATGGGATGCGAATCGATGTCGATGGGAAATTTTTTTCCGAAGATAGGAGAAATCAGCATCAAATCGTCTTTGGCTATACTCGTTTCTTCGAGGATTTCCCTGTAAACACCGTCCAGAATGGAAACGTCCGTTTTTTCGATATGGCCTCCTGGTTGTAACCAACGTTGAAGTATAATGTGTTTGATTAAGAGTACTTTGGAGTTTTTGTAATCAAAAATAATCGCACTTCCGGTAATATGGCCGACAAAATTTTTACGGTCGAACAATTGATCCGATTCTGTTTTATCGATAAAGGTTTTGAATTGTTTTAGTCTATCGGTCTCATCCTTATATATGCTGATGTAATCCTGATAGTAACTTTTTATATTTTCGGAAGTTTCCATTTTGTAATCCACTTAAAACAAATCAGATCAATATTATCGATGCACCTGACTAAAAACAGCTATACCGCCCGGCAAATTTAGCAAATATTTGAGAAACAGAACAAACACACCCCCTAAACCTTTGTAATAAATTTCGATATGCTTTACTTTTTTATTGTGGTCTGCGATCTTTTGAAATTTCGACATCAGTTAGGGGCAGGAGTTGCCTTTTTTCTCCTACTTTTGCAGGTCTGAATTTAGTTGTGTATTATGCAGGATGGGCGTTTATCGATAGAGAGGGCACAGATGGAAGGGAAGAATAAAACATACAGTCTGGTGACCGGAAATATTACATGGGGGATGTTGTGGTTTGCTGTTCCGATGATATTGGGAAATTTATTACAGCAGTTCTATAATATCGCCGATACATTGATCGTCGGTCGGTTTTTGGGAGCCGAAGCTTTGGCTGCTGTGGGTTCGGCCTATACGTTGATGATTTTTCTGACTTCGGTCCTTCTGGGTTTATGCATGGGAAGCGGGGTTGTTTTTTCGCTTCAGTACGGAGCGAGGGATCATGAAGCTTTGAAACGTAGTATTTTTGTCTCCCTGGTATTGATCGGGGTGACTACGCTATTGTTGAATATTGCGGTTTTTGTCTGGATCGATCCTATTTTGCAGTTACTGCAGGTCCCTGCCGAAGTATATATCCTTATGCGGGATTATTTGTGGATTATTTTTGGGGGAATCGGATTTACCTTTCTCTATAACTATTATGCTTCCTTACTCCGGGCTGTCGGGAATTCTGTCCTGCCCTTGGTCTTTCTGGCTGTAGCTGTTGTTCTTAACATTGTGCTCGATTTGGTTTTTATTCTGTCTTTCGGTTGGGGGGTCCGCGGAGCGGCATGGGCTACGGTCATCGCTCAGGCGGTATCGGGGATCGGACTCTGTTTCTATAGCCTTTACCGGTTTCCGGATTTCCGGATTTCCCGCCAGAATATGCAACTAAAATGGGCCACGGTCAAAGAAATTGCAACCTATTCTTCGCTGACTTGTGCCCAACAATCTGTCATGAATTTCGGTATACTGATGGTGCAGGGACTGATCAATAGCTTTGGTACGGCTGTTATGGCTGGCTTTGCTGCGGCAGTTAAAATCGATTCGTTTGCTTATATGCCTGTTCAGGATTTCGGAAATGCCTTCTCTACTTTTATTGCTCAGAATTTCGGAGCTGGAAAACACGAACGTATCCGCAAAGGAATCCGGGTCGCCGTTAGGGTTACCCTTATTTTTTGCCTTATTATTTCTGTACTCGTTTTTGTTTTGGCCAGACCACTGATGCTTATCTTTATTCCGGCACATGAAACGGAAATTATTTCTATCGGTGTAGAATATTTACGGATTGAAGGAGCTTTTTATTGTGGCATTGGTTGGTTGTTTTTATTATATGGTTTCTATCGTGCTGTTAGGAAACCCGGAATGTCTGTCGTGTTGACCGTTATATCCCTGGGTGTCCGGGTGGCCCTGGCTTATACCTTAGCTGCTATTCCGGGTATAGGTGTATGGGGAATCTGGTGGTCTATTCCTATCGGATGGTTTTTGGCAGATATTTTCGGTTGGTGTTATTATCGAATGAAACAAAGAAAATCTTTGGAGTGGTGATCTCTCTTCAAAGGTGATAAAGATTGCAGGAATTATTATAAACTGTTGTAAGTAATAAGAGGTATGTAATATTGGTCATAAATCAGGTAAAATAGATACAAACCGGATGAAACCTATTTTCTATTTTTGTAACCGAATAAGAAGTAATTCGTGGTGACGGAATATATTCAAAATGATCCAATATCTGAAAATGAAAGTAGTTGATATTTTATTTGCAGTAGTTTTACTGCTACCGGGCGGATTTATCCGGGCCCAGGAGATAAGAGACAGTCTGCCACAGGGTAGGTCGTATACGATCGATGAGGTGGTAGTGACAGGTACGCGTAATGAGACCGACATTCGCCATTTGCCGATGACGGTTTCGGTGGTGGGGCGCCAGCAGATCGAGCAGAGTAATGAATCTTCTTTGCTTCCCTTGTTGACCGAACAGGTGCCGGGGCTTTTTATTACCTCTCGGGGGATGATGGGATACGGGGTGTCGGGAGGTGCTGCCGGGCAGATGTCTTTGCGTGGAGTCGGTGGTGCTCCGCAGGAGGGGGTGCCGACGACCGGGCTGTTGGTGTTGATCGACGGACATCCTCAATATATGGGGCTTTTCGCCCATCCGATTTCCGATGCTTATCAGTCGTTTTTAGCTGAACGGGTCGAGGTACTGCGTGGGCCGGCATCGGTATTGTACGGTTCGAATGCAATGGGAGGTGTGATCAATATCGTTACCCGTAAAATGCAGGAAGATGGCATGAAGACCCATTTTAATCTGGGGTATGGCTCTTACAATACCTTGCAGACAGAAGTAACGAACCGACTGAAAACCGGACGTTTTACGAGCGTAGTAAGCGCTTCGTATAACCGGAGCGACGGACATCGGCCGGATATGGAATTCGAGCAGGCAGGAGGTTATGCGAAATTAGGATATGAGATTTCGCAGGCATGGAACGTACGGGCTGATGTAAACCTGACCCACTTCAACGCTTCGAACCCCGGTAAGGTTACCGATCCATTGATAGATAATGATCAACGGATCACCAGAGGTATGACTTCTTTTGCACTTGAAAACAATTATGAAAAAACTTCGGGTGCTTTGAGTTTCTTCTATAATTGGGGAAAGCATTGGATTAACGATGGGTATGCCGTTGGAGGGGAACCACTGGACTATCGTTTTAATTCACGGGACGATATGCTGGGACTGTCGTGGTACCAGAGTGTACAACTCTTTAAAGGAAACCGTCTCACAGCAGGGGTCGATTTCTTTCATTTCGGCGGGGAGTCCTGGAATCAACCTGTGAATGGTGGTGAACGCCAACCGCAAGTCGATAAGAAGCAGGACGAAATGGCCGGATATGTAGATTTTCGCCAACATCTTTACCGTTGGTTGACATTGGATCTGGGAGTACGTATCGACCATCATTCGCATGTGGGGACCGAATGGGTACCTCAGGCTGGATTGTCGTTCCACTTGCCTGCGAATGCAGAGATAAAACTGATGGCCGGGAAAGGTTTCCGCTATCCGACGATCCGGGAGCTTTATATGTTTCGGCCGGCCAATCCCGATTTGAGACCGGAGCGACTGTGGAATTATGAGTTGGCCTGGTCGCAGCGTTCGATGAATGGGCGGTTTTTTTATGGGGTAAATGTTTTTTATATCGATGGGGAAAATCTGATTATGAGAATGCCGGTCGATGGCAGGCAGATGAATATCAATACCGGAAAGATCGAAAATACCGGAGCTGAAGTGCAGTTTGCTTATCGTTTTTCTCCTGTCTGGTCGGTAGATGCCAATTACAGTTATCTGCATATGGAACAGCCTGTACTGGCTTCTCCCCGGCACAAGGCTTATGCCGGAGCCACTTTTTCCAAAGGCCGCTGGTCTGCCGGGACCGGTGTGCAGTATGTGGCCGGATTATATACCGGTGTAAAAATAGGAAATACGGGAAGAGATATGAAAGAAGATTTTGTGATGTGGAATTTGCAGGGACAGTTTCGGGCTGCGTCGTGGCTTCGTATCTGGGCCCGGGGAGAGAACTTGCTGGCACAACGGTATGAGATCAATGACGGATTTCCTATGCCTAAGGCTACGGTGATGGCCGGAATGAATATCAATTTTTAATCGAAACAGTCGGTAAAACAAAAGATCCGGCAGAGATGTGAGGAAATCTTCCGGTACAGGATGATTTCCTGGAATCGATGGCCGAGGCTGCGAAAGCTATTGCCGACTATTGCGGAGATTGTATTTTGTATATCAGCATTGCGAATAACCTGTCGGTGGATTGTGGTTGTGATGCACATCCGGCTGCTCCTCAGACGGGAGATATCGGTATTTGGGCTTCACTTGCTCCGGGGGCCTGGATCAGGCATGTGTCGATTGGGTGTATGTGTCCGGAGATCCCGGTAAAGTGTACTTGATAGAACGAATGGAGTCGTGTCACGGCATTCATACCCTTGAATACGCCGGAGATTATCGGGCTGGGTAACCGGAAATATGAACTTGTAGAAATGAAATTATAGCGTAATTGATTCTACCTGGGTTTATTTTTTCTTTGCTGAAGAAAGAAGTGCTTCCCGGGAATAAATCGATGTCTTTCGTCCGGCATAACTCGGCTATTTTCTTTTTTGGATTTTTCGGAGTGAGGAAGGAAACCGGTCTTTAGCTGGTTGTGTGTGATGCGTTGTTTATTCTTAGGTATTCCGGACAGTAAGAATACCCATATTTGGTGATTGTCCTCCCAACTTACTTCCCGTAATTTTGCAGTCGCAATAAATTAAAAAGCGATGCTGAAAAATATTTTTATTACAATCCTATTGATTTGTTCTGTACTCGTTGTTTGGGGTCAGAAAAGTGTAAAAGTAAAAGTTTCGGGAAATATTATAACGACCGATGGTGTTCCTGCTGAATTTATCAATATCCAATTGAAAAATACGTTTTACGGAGGTACTTCGGATGGGAAAGGATATTTTGAATTTATGGCTCCGGCAGGACAATATACGATGATTGTCCAATCCATAGCTGCACATCGCCGGGAATTTCCCGTTACGATCGAAGAGGGAAAAGAAAATCATTTCGCGGATATTGAAATCCGGGAGAATGTCAATCAGCTCGAACAGGTCGTGGTTACGGGACAGTTTTCTCCTCAATCGATGCGTAATTCTTTATACAAAGTGCGGACGGTCAATAGCGAACAGATCCGTCAGAAAGCGCCTACCAGTGTACAGTCTTTGCTGAATACAGAGATCGGAATCCGGTTATCCAACGATATGGCTTTGGGTGAAACGGATTTCGAATTGATGGGGATGAGTGGAAACAATGTCAAAATATTGCTGGATGGTATTCCATTGATCGACCGGGGAGCGACGAAACAAAGTCTGAGCCAGTTAGATGTGAATAGTATCGAACGGGTAGAGATTGTCGAGGGACCGATGTCGGTGGTTTACGGTACCGATGCTTTGGCAGGGGTAATCAATATCATCACTAAAAAGGGGGATGGGTATTCGGAAGAGAATACCTGGAGAGTGGGAGCCCGGGTACAAGAGGAATCTATGGGGAAAGAGTATGATTTTTTTAAAGATAAGGGACTTCACAATGAGAGTATAGATCTGGGATTTAACCACAAAAGCGGACTTTTTGTCAATGGGGGATATACCCGCAATAATCATGGAGGCTGGCAGGGAGATTTGACCGGCCGGGAGAAACGCTGGCATCCGAAAGATCAGGCTTTGATGAATGGGATGTTCGGATTTCAGAACCGGAATATGAATGTATGGTATCGGTTGGATTTCCTCGATGAGAAGATTTTCGGTCCCAATAATGGGAGTGAACTTCAGCCGGAAAAAGTTTCCGATAAAGATTTTCTGACCAAAAGGTATACCCATCAGTTACAGTCGGATTGGAAGCTGGATAACCGTCTGGATGTCCATGCAGCTCTTTCTTATCAGGATTATAAACGGCGTACCCGGACGACGGAGAGTGATTTGTCGACCGGAGAGAAATGGCTTTCTTCTGCCGAAGCGAGTCAGGACATTACCCAGTACAAAGCCTGGATAGCCCGGGCTACGGTTGCGTGGAATATTGCACCTGAATTCAGTGTACAGCCGGGAGTAGAATATCAGTGGACGCAAGGTGAAGGCGGACGTATCGACGGTACACCGAAAGTTTCGGACCTGGCTTTTTTTCTCTCGGCCGAATATAAACCCTGGGAATGGCTGAGTTTACGGCCCGGAGTACGGACCTTTATCGTTGCCGATTACGATGCTCCGATAGCTATCCCCTCGGTATTGACCAAATTCAAGTTGACCAAACATATGGATTTACGGTTGTCCTATGCCTATGGATTCCGTTCTCCGACTTTGCAGGAACTCTATTTCTCTTTCCACAATGATAATCATGATATAGACGGGAATCCGGATTTGAAGGCCGAATATTCCCACAATATTACGGGGTCTGTTGCCTACCGGGTATTGCATAGCGAGAAAATACATCTGACAACCACTTTGAGCGGATTTTATAATGATTTCAGGGATAAGATCAGTCTGGCTCAGAATGTCGATATTCCGAATTATAATACCTATTATAATATCGACCGTTATAAAACGGTAGGCGGATCTTTGGAGAATTCGTTGAGCTGGGGAGGACTTCGGGCAAATCTGAATGTGTCGTTGATCGGGCGCTACAACCGGTATGCTACCGGGAATAAAAGTATGCCCCGATTCCGGTATTCTCCCGAAGTGAGTACCAGCATCAGTTATCACATTGAAAAGACCGGTACGGATATCAGCTTGTTCTATAAATACACTGGCGAAAGAAAAGAGTATTATTATCATGAATATACGACAGCCGATAATAAGAAAGAAAGTGAAATCTACCTGAGGGGAATGAAAAGCTATCATACCGGTGACCTTACAGTTACTCAAAAACTGACTTCATTTCTCCATCTGAATGCAGGAGTTAAAAACCTTTTTAATCTGACTTCACTCGAGACAATTGCCGAATCTCCTAACGATACGCCTTCTGTCAGCTATTTAGGCTGCGGACGAAGTTGGTCGGTGGGGTTGAGTTTCTTATTGAACGGAAAATTCAATTAGTATCAGTATAAATCAAATAAAATAAAACATGAAAAAAGTAATTTATCTTTTAGCTTGTGTCGCATTTTTAGGATGTTATTCCTGTAGTGATGACGACGATGGTTTGAAAATGCAGGATATCTCCGTAGAGTTTGCCGTATCGGATGCCGGTATGGATGGTACCGGTATAGATCTGGGGATAAAGCTTAGCCGGGCAACCAAGGAGAGTTTGGATGTTACCGTACAGATGATTTCTACGGAGGTATCCGAGTCGGATATTACCGTTACCCCGGCTCTGACTAACGGTCAGGTGGTGGTGAATATCCCTGCGGGGCAGGCTAGCGGCTCGTTTACAGTAGCTAAAGCCGACGGTAAATCTCCGGAGGGCAACGTGAAGTTTCGGATTCTGTCCCTGTCGCTGAGTGAGGGCTATAAAATCGGTACACTTCAGGAAATGAACTTGTCCTTTAGTCCGATTGTTTCTACCGGAGGAAAATTGACATTGGAAGGAAATGACGGGGCCGAAAAATATGCCAATATGGTATATGTCGATCTGAGCAATAACAGTCAGATACAAATTAAAAGAAAAAGCTGGAATCTGGGATTTTATTGCGGGGATGAATTCAGGGTTATTTTAAATTCGTCTTATGCTACGGTAGCTGTGGCATCGGAGAAAACTGACTTTGCAGCTGTGACACTCGAAGATGCTCAAAAAGCTCCTAATATTGCGGCCGGAGCGATGTCTGAAGATTTTTCCGCCGACTGGGTAGATGATGTGGAAGGCGATTTGACTAAAACAGCTTTCGGGATGATTGCAGAAAATGCAGCTGAAAATAAAGTCTTTTTTGTCGCTTCTGCCGATAACAAGACCAATACCGACGGGACAGAAAATAGAAGTCTTTGGTATAAAGTGAAAGTAACCCGTAATGGCGAAGGATACCGGGTAGAATATGGAAAAGTAGGGGATACGACACCGAAGACCGTGGAAATAGCGAAAAATCCGATCTATAATTTTGTCGGGCTTTCACTCGAATCCGGTGAGAAAGTAGATGCACAGGCCGAAGGGAAAAAATGGGATATCATGTGGGCCTATGCTGCTGCCGTTTCACAAATGGCTTCCGGTCCTGTGACTTCTTTTTCACAGGATGTGGTTACTTCTAATAGTGTAGGAGGAGTAGAGACTGGATGAACAGACTACCTACGATAATTTTAAGGTAACGGATATAACCTCGAAGGCCGATTTTGAAAAGAAAGCCAATGTGATCGGTACTACCTGGCGTACACCTGCTATGCCGGGAGTGACGAATGCCGGCGTGAAAACAGATCGTTTTTATGTATTGAAAGATAGTTATGGAAACTATTATAAACTCCGTTTTACGAAGTTCGGTACCGGTACCGATGGCACCGAACGCGGACGGCCTGAAATAGAATATGCATTGTTGAAATAATGTAGGACATGAGCGATCAGATTTGGCTGGCAGATCCGGACTTCCCGGGACTGCCGGCCAAATGGTGTGAAAAAGCGAAATTGAAAGTTTAAATTTTAAAAGATGACAAAAAACAAAAAGTGGATAGGAACGGTTATACTTCTTCTGGTGTTGTTGTGTGGCTGGATGGCTTGGAGTAAATGGGCTTCTACTACCCGGATCGGACTGGTCAATTTTCAAAATTTTCAAACGACCAGCTTAATAAAATCGAATGAAGATCAGTTTATAAAGTATGAAGAAGTCTCTCTGGAGGAATTGGGACGCCTGGACCGGTATGACTTTGTATTGGGTTTCGGTATGGGATTACGGATGACAGCCGGACAACGGGAACAACTTCAAAAGGCTGCCGATAAAGGAACTCCTGTTTATATTTATGCAGCTACGAATCCGGAAAATAATATTTGTAACCTGGATAGTATCACCAAGGCTGATATAACCTCTTACATCGGGAATGGAAATAAAAAGAATTACCGGAATATGGCCCGGTATATACGCCGGCAGATCGACCGGAAGCTTTTCTTCGTCACTCCGGCCGACACTGCGGTGGAGAGTGCTTCGGATGTACTTTTCCACTTAGATGAAAATCTTTCTTTCTCTACAGTGACGGATTATGAGAATTATATAAAAGGACATGGTTTCTATCGGGAAGGGCAACCCAAAGTGGCTATTGTCGGTGGCTTGAACGATCCTTTCAGTGGCAACCGGGATAATATCGACAGTCTGATCGTTTCATTTCAGCGTGCCGGCCTGAATGTGTATCCGATTTCCTCTTATATGAAACGGTTGGCTTTCCTGAAAGAAATCCAGCCGGATGCGGTGATTCATTTTGCCCATGGGCGTATGGTGATGGGGCAGGCCGATGCAGCTGTAGAATGGCTGAAAGAACGGAATATCCCTCTTTTTTCACCTCTGTCGATCCTGCAAACCCGGGAGGAATGGGAAAAAGATCCGATGGGGATGTTCGGCGGATTTATGTCGCAAAGTGTCGTTGTGCCGGAGTTGGATGGAGCGATCTATCCCTATGTGGTGAATGACCAGGAATTGGATAAAGACGGGGTGTATCTGTTCAAAGCGATCCCCGAACGCTTAAAGAATTTTACCGGGATTGTCAGTCACTTTATCCGCTTGAAACAAAAAGCGAATGCCGATAAAAGGGTGGCGATCTATTATTTCAAAGGAGCAGGACAATCTTCGCTGACGGCACAGGGCTTGGAGACGGTACCTTCGCTTTATAATCTGATCAAAAGACTGAAAGCTGAAGGGTATAAAGTAGAAAACCTTCCGGCTACCGAGAATGAATTCGAAAAGTTGCTGATGACACAAGGGGCTGTACTGAGTACTTATGCAGAAGGTGCTTTCGACGATTTTATGAAGAACGGTCATCCCGCTCTGGTGGAAAAGTCGGAATATGAATCATGGGTGAAACAAGCTCTTCCGCAAGGGCTCTATGCAGATGTGGTGAAGATATACGGAGAAGCTCCGGGAAACTATATGAGTACGGTAGAAAATGGAAAGTCCTATCTGGCGGTGGCTCGGATAGATCTGGGCAATGTGGTCTTATTGCCTCAGCCGATGGCGGCTGTCGGGGATGATGCTTTTGCTATTGTTCACGGCGCTAAAACCGCACCGCCGCATACCTATATCGGAGCTTATCTGTGGGCCCGATATGCTTTCGGTGCCGATGCGATGATCCATTTCGGGACACACGGTAGTCTGGAATTTACTCCTCAGAAACAGGTGGCACTCAGTAGTTACGACTGGCCGGACCGGCTGGTAGGCACTGTCCCTCATTTTTATTATTATACGATCGGAAATGTGGGAGAGAGTATGATGGCTAAAAGGCGTTCTTATGCAACGACTATTTCTTACCTGACTCCGCCTTTTATGGAAAGTAAGACCCGGGGACAGTATAAGAAACTGGAAAATGAGATTCAGACTTATTACAAAACAGATGAATCCGGGCAATTACAGGCCTCTTTGGCTGTAAAGAAAATTGCGGTGGAAATGGGATTACACCGGGAACTGCGTTTGGATAGCCTGTTGGACCGTCCCTATTCGACCGAGGAGATCGAGCGTATCGAGAATTTTGCCGAGGAGATTGCCAATGAAAAAATGACCGGACAGCTTTATACGACCGGTATTCCTTATTCCCCGGAAAAAATTCGTTCATCGGTTTTGGCGATGAGCACAGATCCGATAGCTTATAGCTTGGCAGCTTTGGATAAACAAAATGGAAAAGTGTCTGATAAACAATTGAATAGTAAGGTGTTTTTTACTCAGCGATATCTGGATCCGGCCAAACGGTTGGTCAGTCAGGTACTGGACGGTAAAAAAGCCGATGAGGCACTGGTTTGTCAGATCGCGGGGATCACTCCTGAAAAATTGAAAGAAGCACATACGATTCTTACTCCTCCGAAAAGGGGGATGATGGGGAAAGGTAAGGCGAAACCGGTAGTGCAGTATACCAATGAACAGAAAGCGGAAGCCCGGGCGATCACCGAAGTGGAACGTACGATTACGAATATTGTGAATTATAAGCTGGCTTTGGAAAATAGTCCGGAGCAGGAAATGCAGTCGGTATTGAATGCTTTGTCGGGTGGATATATCGCTCCCACTTCGGGAGGAGATGCAGTCGCTAATCCGCAGGCAGTACCTACCGGTCGTAATTTATATGCTGTCAATGCCGAGGCCACTCCATCGGAACAGGCTTGGACGAAAGGAAAAGAATTGGTCGAAAATACGCTTGCTCAATACCGGAAGACTCACGGTGATTATCCTCGTAAAGTGAGTTATACTTTCTGGGCGGGTGAATTTATCACAACCGAAGGAGCCACGCTGGCACAGGTCTTCTGGATGTTGGGCGTGGAGCCTGTACGCGACGGACAAGGACGTGTAGTAGATTTGAGACTTGTGCCCAGCGAAGAACTGGGGCGGCCACGTATTAATGTAGTGGTACAAGTCTCAGGACAGCTTCGTGACATAGCCGGATCACGTCTGAAGTTACTGACGGATGCAGTTCGCCTGGCGTCGGAAGCAAAGGACGAAGCATATCCCAACTATGTGGCATCGGGAACAGTGCTACAGGAAAAGTTACTGGTGGAAAAAGGGACTTCCCCAAAACGTGCACGGGAAATGTCTGTAATGCGTGTATTCGGTCCTGTCAATAGTGGATACAGTACAGGAATCATGGGATATACCGAGCATAGCGGATCATGGGAGGATGAAAAGGAAATCGCCCAAGGATATCTCAATAATATGGGTGCCGCTTATGGTGATGAAGATAACTGGGGTGAGGTTCAGAAAGATTTGTTTGCCTCTGCCCTCTCCGAAACGGATGTAGTGATTCAGCCGCGGCAGAGTAATACGTGGGGACCTATTTCATTGGACCACGTATATGAATTCACCGGCGGATTATCTCTTACTGTAAAAACGCTGACGGGTAAAGAACCGGATGCTTATATGGCCGATTATCGTAATCGTACCAACCGCCGCATGCAGGAGACCAAGGAGGCGATTGCTGTGGAGACGCGGGCTACGATACTGAATCCGACATTCATACAGGAACGGATGAAAGGCGGTGCAGGTTCAGCACAAATGTTCGGAGAGATTTTCCGCAATATCTTTGGCTGGCATGTAATGCGTCCGTCGGCAATGGATAAGGAGATTTTTAATGACCTGTACCGGATGTATATTCAGGATGAAAATAAACTCGGAATACAGGATTATTTTCTCCGGGTGAATCCGGCATCCTATCAGGCTATGACTGCGGTGATGCTGGAAAGTGCACGGAAAGGCTATTGGAAAGCAAGCCCTGAACAGTTGAAAGCAATAGCTACACTACATGCACAGATAACCCGTGAGAAGGGTGCCGCCTGCACGGAGTTTGTATGCGACAATGCCAAATTACAGTCGTTCGTTGCAGATAATCTGGATGTGAAAGAGAATCAGAAATTCAATCAGGATATGAAAGCAGTATATGAAGCCGCTTCGGCCAATGGAAAAGATGTAGTATTGAAAGAAAAGAAGCTGACACCGGAACAGGTAGAGCAGAAACGTACGACAAACGGATTAGTGATTGGAGGCGTGGTACTGGTGGTGTTCATTGGACTGGTTGCATTAATTAAAAGAAGGAAAAGTAAATAACTTCATAATGATTAGTGTTTAGTGATAAGTGATTAGCACCATGCGGAGTAATAGCACAGCCACTAATCACTTATCACTAAACACTAATCACTAACAATTTACCACTCACCCAATAACTATGAATTACGTCATCCCCATATTAGCAATCTTCATCACCCTCAGCTTCCTGCTGAAGGTCGGCTTCTATCCCCGTTGGGGAACGTGGCTGACAGCACTATGTTGTGCCCTATTTGTTTTACTCATTACTCCTTGGGTAACCGAGCAATCTAAGACAGCAATAGCAGCCTTTTTTGCTTCCCGGGAGAAAATGCTGGATGTATCTGTTTGCATCACACTGGAAGCCGCCATCCTGATAACCTTTTGCTTCGACTGCTTCTCCGGAATGCGTACAAGAGACACTACATTCAAACGAAGCGTCACATTTCTGCTCCACCTTTACCCCGGTTTATTGATAGGTGGCGTACTATGCTATGTACTGGCTGAATTATTATTCTCTTTCCCGGGTATTGATTTCAATATGCTCTCATGGACAGTAGCCACCACCACATTCTTACTTATCGGTATCGGTGCCCGATTGCTACAAATCCTCTTGGGAGATAAAGCCTTGCGCCTCGAAATCCTTTTTATTGTAAACTTATTCATAGTCGTACTGAGCATCATAGCTACCGGCTACTAAATAAACAGTAACTACTAAAATTATAAATATCATTATGGAAACCATTTCAAACTCACTCTTCTGGATATCCAACGGACTACTTGTTCCAGTCATCGTATTATTACTCCTGTTCTTCCTCCGCGCCATTATCCTTGCCGGAGGTTTCTTCGGAGAATTCTACCAACGGATGAAACTACAAAAGCAACTCTCCGAGATGTTGGAAACCATCACTCCTGAAAACATTAACGAACAGTTGCAGAGCTTGCCCCAAGCCGGGAAACAACCTTTGCTCCGTTGCCTGAAAAAGCTTGCCGAGCACCGTGATAACGCCGCCTACTGCGAACGCCTGCTTGCCAACTTCGAAGTAGACGCCGAAAAAGAGCTGGGACGCTCGCGTAGCTTTATCAAATTAGGCCCTATGCTGGGACTTATGGGGACACTGATTCCGATGGGACCGGCGCTGGTCGGACTTTCTACCGGCGATATTGCATCTATGGCTTACAATATGCAGGTCGCGTTTGCCACCACCGTAGTCGGCATGGTTATTGCCGCAATCGGTGT
>ERZ834859.1194-NODE-1194-length-30060-cov-5.358840_pt1 | contig 30060 bp, 29 predicted proteins | sample MGYA00519947_ERZ834859 | MGnify/ENA primary metagenome ERZ834859 (study PRJEB31850, sample SAMEA3708763) | human gut metagenome | biome: human gut; feature: human-associated habitat; material: faeces | place: China | collected 2014 ...
CACCATGTGGGCAACTTACATATTCTCTGGTATACTTTTCATAAAGATGATCCAACAAATCAATTCCGTTAATACGCGCACATCTTATATATGTCATCTGTCCTTCAGAAAAATGAATCCCTCTTTTTTCAGCTTCCTGAATTTTCTTTTCAAACTTATACATGGATGCCTCCTTTCTTCGCAGCTTGTCCTGCCTCTATAAAGTTTGTGGGACACACTTTTTTCTAATCCGAATCATCAAACAAAAAACCCCGACATTTTGATATGTACCCTCTTTACTGGACAACCAGTAAGGAGGGTATTTTTATGCATTATAGTTATGAGTTTAAACTGATGTGTGTTGAATTGTATCTTTCAGGTTCCTATCCCGATATCCCAGAAGGGGTGAATCCAGATACTCTCAAAAGTAATATACGACAATGGGCCAGATTGGTTGATTTACATGGCCCAGAAGTTTTAAAACATAAGGTGTTTAATAAGGTTTGGACACCAGAAGAAAAGTTTGAACTGGTTTCAAAGGTCATTGCAGGCATACCAAAGAAGAAAGTTGCCATAGAAGCAGGTATTAACCCAGGAATGCTTTATCAATGGCTACACAAATATAAATTACAAGGATATAATGGATTGGTAGAAAGTAAAAAAGGACGACCAACAAAGGAACCGAGAATGAAGAAATCAACCAATCCATTACCTTTAACGGAATCGGAACGAGAAGAACTGATACGCTTAAGAGCTGAAAACGAATATATCAAAGCCGAGAATGAAGTAATAAAAAAACGGATCGCCTTGAGACAAGAAAAATGGGCTGCGCAACTCAAGGCGAAAAAGCAGCAATCATCAAAGAACTCAGAGAAAAGGGATACCAATTAAAGTATCTCCTTAAAGCAATGCATATGGCTAGATCTACTTACTATTTTGAGCTTAGCAGAAACGATGCTGTTGCCGAACGCAATCAAGAAATGCTAGAAGAAATAAAAAGTGTTTTTGTTGAGAACAAGCGCAGGTATGGTGTAAGACGGATTCACCAGGAACTTATTCATCGCGGATATCAAGTGAACCATAAGAGAGTCCAGCGTCTTATGCATGAAGCAGGATTAGCTGGAAAACGACCAAAGGAGAAATATCATTCTTATAAGGGTGAAGTTGGCAAAATAGCTGATAACATAATAGATAGAGACTTCAGCACAACTGCGCCTTTACAAAAATGGACCACCGATGTATCTCAGTTTAATTTTTCATGGGGAAAGTGTTATATATCGCCGGTATTAGATATGAATACGAACGAAATCATCTCATATGATTTATCTATGAGTCCTAATCTTGAACAGATAAAAAGAATGCTGGATAAAGCATTCGAAAAATTTCCATCAGTTGAAGGTTTAATATTTCATTCTGATCAAGGCTGGCAGTATCAACATACCTATTATAGAAATACATTACAGGAACATGGAATTATACAATCCATGTCACGAAAAGGTAATTGCTATGATAATTGTATTATGGAGACATTCTTTGGAAGATTAAAAAATGAGATGTATTATGGCTATGAGAAAGATTATTCTTCCTTCGAAGAATTTTCACAAGCGGTTGAAGACTATATAGAGTATTATAATAACAAAAGAATTCAGGCAAAAACAAAATGGATGCCACCTGTGCAATACAGGCTAGCATCCATGTGTTCAGCTTAGTTCGTAAATATGTGTCCAGGATTCTGGGTACATATCACTTTCGACGACAGGATTTTTATTGTTTTTACTATTATACTTATTTGCCCTGCTCAAGAGCCAGAGTTCTGGTTGTGATATCGCATACCTCGGTCGGTCCGTAGTACTGGATTGCTCCCGGGAATACATAAGAGGTCTCAACAGCCCACTCGTCTCTGTGTGCTTCAAAATATTTGAATGGCTTACCATCAAGCTCAACAAGTGCTTTCTTGATAACCGGCTTGTCCTCGCCATGTCTTCTCTCGATATTCATCATCTTGGTGATCGGCATACCGCCTGCAACCCACTCTTCTGCCGGTCTGGACAGGTTGGAAACCTTGGAAAGGTATCCATTGTATCCGTACTGGATCAGCATGAATGCATTATATCCAAGAGAGTAGCAGTAGTCAGCATCAAAGTTTGACGGAGCAGCACAACGACCTTCGTAACCGAAGAAGTGGTGCTGTGCAGCAAACTTACCAACATATTTGCCATCTTCTTTCCAAGCAGCCAATTTGGTAGCTACCATTTCAGACAACAGTTTTTCTGTTTCGATCAGTGATACCTGAACGTTTCCGTGCGGGTCACGATCCAGTGTCAGCTGACGAGCTACACCTTCCGGCAGACTTGCATAGATAGCAGAGTTTTCCGGAGACAGCTTACGGATGATGTAATCACGTTGATGAGACTTCTTGATCTGAGAGAACTCTTCTGCATTTGCAGCCAGGAAGTCGTTCAACTCAGCGATCAGACGCTTCATAGCCGGAATAAATTCCACCAGTCCTTCCGGAATCAATACTGTACCGAAGTTATTTCCCTGTGCAGCACGGTCAGCTACCACTTTAGCGATAGATGTTACTACATCATCCAGAGACATATCTTTTTCTTCCACTTCTTCAGAAACGATACATACGTTAGGCTGTACCTGCAAAGCACATTCCAGTGCGATGTGAGAAGCCGAACGACCCATCAATTTGATAAAGTGCCAGTATTTACGGGCTGAGTTACAATCACGCTGGATGTTACCGATTACTTCTGCATAAGTCTTACAAGCTGTATCGAAACCGAAAGAAGTTTCAATCATATCGTTCTTCAAGTCACCGTCGATAGTCTTAGGACAACCGATTACCTGTACACCATAGTTCTTAGCTGCATAGTATTCAGCCAATACACAGGCGTTAGTATTAGAGTCGTCACCACCGATAATAACCAAAGCTTTGATACCCAATTCTTTCAAGATTTCATAACCTTTTTCGAACTGTTCTTCTTTTTCCAATTTAGTACGGCCAGAACCAATGATATCGAAACCACCAGTGTTACGGTATTCATCGATAATGTCAGAAGTCAATTCAATATATTTGTGATCAACCAAACCGCCAGGACCCAAGATGAAACCGTACAGTTTGTTTTCAGCGTTCAATTTCTTGATACCATCGAACAAACCAGAGATTACGTTGTGTCCGCCCGGAGCCTGACCACCAGACAAGATTACACCTACATTCATAGGAGCATGTTCAGTAGCTTCACCTTCTACAAACTTGATCAACGGCATACCGTAAGTATTCGGGAACAAAGCTTTAATAGCTTCCTGGTCTGCTACAGACTGAGTCGGTTCTCCTTCCTGTACCTTTACTGCACCTTTCAGCGCTTTAGGCAATTTAGGCTGATAAGCAGCTCTTGCAATTTGTAATGCACTTTTTGTCATAATTGTATTATTATATAATAAGATGTAAATAATTCTACGTCTGTGCAAATTTCGTGTTTTTTTCGGAAATATAAAAGAATCCGAAGAACTTTTCTTCAATTCAAAAAAGACGTTACAAAGGTTTCCTGCCGAAGACATTTTATATCCTCTTTATCCCCATATCATACAAAATCAGAATAACAATCAGATTCTTTCCTGCTACATACCGTCTCCAATTATAAAAGCACATGGAAAATACAAGCATATAAAACTGTAATTAATAGGAATTGTCGAGCAAAAAGGTTATCTTTACCCCCGAAACAAACTTATTATAAACTTCTAAAAACTTACAACTATGGCTAATAGAAGAAACTTAAAGAAAAATGTTAACTATATCTCAGACCTGGTAGCAGGCTTATGTATCGTAGAAAGCATGAATGCAAAAGAAGAAAACAGAGAAGCAATCAGCCAGCTGTTTTTGCAAATTGTAAACTTAAGAAGAGATATCATCAGCCGTATCAGCCATACTGAACCGGGAAGTGTAAAGGTATTCTACAAGAAACTGAAAAGCGACTTCAATACAGAAGTGGAAGCAATATTCAAAAAATTAGAAGAATTGGGTAAATAATACGAATGAAACAAACTATTTGCCGGTTTATCTACCAAAAAGTATTAGGCTGGAAAGCTGAAGTCAATGTTCCGGACTTCGACAAGTGTATTATCTGCGCAGCTCCTCATACCACCAATTGGGACTTGTTCATCGGCAAGCTTTTCATTAGCTCGATAGGGCGTGAATCCGGCTTTATGATGAAGAAAGAATGGTTTTTCTTTCCTTTGGGAATTCTGTTCCGATGGATGGGGGGAATACCTGTACACCGCAGCAAACGCACTTCGATGGTAGATCAGATTATCCAACAAATAAAAAAGAGCGAAAAGTTTCATTTAGCAATTACACCGGAAGGAACACGTTCTGCAAATCCAGAATGGAAAAAAGGCTTTTACTACATTGCATTAGGAGCTCAGATTCCCATTGTCCTGATTGGTATCGACTACGAGAAAAAATGTATTTCTGCTAATAAATACTTGATTCCAAGTGGAGATATTGAGAAAGACATGCGAGAAATAAAACTCTACTTCAAGCATTTTAAAGGTAAGCATCCGGAGAAATTTGCATTAGGTGAAATTTAACTTGTTCATCCGTACACTAACTTAAAAACTGAAAAGTCATGTACACAATACAAGCCAATCCATCGGGTACACGTTCCATCGAGGTATCGGATGCCCATCTGCAGACCATCGAGAAGTATTCTCTGTTCCAACAGTTGATAGACAGCAATGGTATTGTAGACGAAAGCGTGCTCGACAAATTAAAACTGAACATACGTTCTCTGATTTCATCAATGGAAGGAAACAGCAAAGATTTGCTGGACTTATGCATTGATGTAATTTACCATAACAATATGAAAGCATTCGGCTTACACCAACTGATTATGCTTTATATTAAATGGGAAGAAGAAAAGGAAGACAATAATACTGCTTCTGCCACAGAGTAAAAGAAATACAAAAAGATTAAGGAGTTAAGAAAAACAAGCAGTCAGAAAAGAAAAGAGAAACACACAGTGAGACCAATACATGGCACAAAGCAATGTATCGGAAAATCCAGTTGTTCACCTCCTTGCTTTTTGACTACTTCAAATTCTTAACTCCTTAATTGCTGAAAAGATATTCAGGATATTCATCAACCTTCAAACAATCAAAACATTGAAAGAGTATAAGCTAACCGACTGGTTGCCTACAACCAAAAAAGAAATAGAGCTAAGAGGATGGACAGAACTCGATGTCATCCTGTTCAGTGGAGATGCTTACGTAGACCATCCGTCGTTCGGAGCAGCAGTTATCGGAAGAATGCTGGAATCGCAGGGACTGCGTGTAGCCATTGTACCCCAACCTAACTGGCGAGACGATTTACGCGACTTCAAAAAGCTGGGACGCCCCCGTCTGTTTTTCGGTGTATCTGCCGGATGCATGGACAGCATGGTCAATAAATACACAGCCAACAAACGACTTCGAAGCGAAGATGCTTATACTCCCGACGGACGCCATGACATGCGCCCGGAATATCCGAGTATTGTCTATACCCAAATACTAAAGAAACTTTACCCGGACGTACCGGTCGTATTGGGAGGAATAGAAGCTTCCCTGCGCCGACTGACTCATTACGACTACTGGGAGGATAAGGTACGTCCTTCTATCTTGCTTGAATCGGGAGCCGACTTGCTGATTTATGGTATGGGAGAAAAACCGCTTACCGACTTGTGCAAGCATCTGCACCATTCACCGGAATTACCGAAAGATTTACCGCAAACTGCTTATCTGTGTCCGAGCAAGGAATTCTCTCCACAAGAAGGAGACCTGCGTCTTTTCTCTCACGAAGAGTGTTTGAAAGACAAGAAGAAACAGGCCGAAAACTTCCGACACATAGAAGAAGAGTCCAACAAATACGAAGCGGCTCGTATCTGGCAGGAAACCGGCAATCAGGCAGTGGTAGTGAACCCTCCTTACCCACCGATGACACAAGGTGAACTGGATATGTCATTCGACCTTCCTTACACCCGCTTGCCTCATCCGAAATACAAGGGAAAGCGGATTCCGGCTTTCGAAATGATTAAATTCTCCGTCAACATTCACCGCGGATGCTTCGGAGGATGTGCATTTTGTACCATCTCTGCACATCAGGGAAAATTCATTGTCAGCCGCAGCAAGGAAAGTATCCTGCGCGAGGTAAAAGCTATCACCGAAATGCCCGACTTCAAAGGTTATTTGAGTGATTTAGGGGGACCGTCTGCCAATATGTACATGATGCGCGGACGAGACGAGAAGATGTGCCGGCGCTGCAAGCGTCCTTCGTGCATTCACCCGAAAGTATGCCCTAACCTGAATACAGACCACCGTCCGCTGCTCGACATTTACAAATCGGTAGATGCATTGCCCGGTATCAAGAAGAGCTTTATCGGAAGCGGAGTACGCTACGACTTACTGCTTCACGAAAGCAAAGACCCCGCTGTAAACCAAAGCACTGCACAGTATACCCGAGAGCTTATTGCCCGCCACGTGAGCGGACGACTGAAAGTGGCACCGGAACATACAAGCGACCGTGTTTTGTACCTCATGCGAAAACCGCCTTTCGAGCAGTTCCAGCGGTTCAAACGAATCTTCGACAAGCTGAACAAAGAGTTGAATTTGCGCCAACAGATTATTCCTTACTTCATCAGCAGTCATCCCGGATGCACGGAAGAAGACATGGCCGAACTGGCTGTAATTACCAAGCGGCTGGATTTCCACCTGGAACAAGTACAGGACTTTACTCCTACTCCGATGACCGTAGCCACCGAAGCATGGTATACCGGCTTCCATCCTTACACACTCGAACCGGTATTCTCTGCCAAGACTCCCAAAGAAAAGCTGGCACAGCGCATGTTCTTCTTCTGGTACAAGCCGGAAGAGAGAAGAGCCATTATCAGCGAACTTAAGCGCATTGGCAGAAATGATCTGATAGACAAGCTGTACGGAAGATAAATATCCCCTAAATAGGGTATTTCCATTCCCGGCAAAGTAGTGTACCTTTGCGGCTAACAAAAAAAACAGATTTATGAATATAGCCGCACTTATTTCCGGAGGTGTAGACAGCGCCGTAGGGGTACACTTGCTTTGCGAACAAGGTTATAAGCCCGACCTTTTCTATATCAAGATAGGAATGGATACCGACGAGAGCTTAAGCTGCACAGCCGAAGAAGACATCGAACTGGCTTCGGCTACTGCAAGAAAATACGGGCTGAAATTCGACATCGTAGACCTCCAGAAAGAATATTGGGAAAATGTAGTTGCATACACTATCGATAAGGTGAAGCAAGGCTTTACCCCAAATCCGGATGTGATGTGCAACAAACTGATAAAATTCGGATGCTTTGAAAAGAAAGTGGGATATGACTACGACCAAATCATGACCGGACACTATGCCACAACCTGTAGGATAGACGGGCGCACATGGCTGGCCACAGCAAAAGATCCGGTAAAAGACCAGACCGACTTTCTTGCACAGATAGACTACTTGCAGGTTTCCAAACTATTATTTCCTTTAGGAGAATATACCAAGCAAGAGATACGCCGCATAGCCCAACAGGCCAAACTGCCCAGTGCACAGCGAAAAGACAGCCAAGGCATCTGTTTCCTGGGAAAAATCAATTATAACGACTTTATCCGCCGTTTTTTAGGCGAACGCCGGGGAGATATCATTGAGTTGGAAACAGGAAAGAAACTGGGTACACACAAAGGATTTTGGTTTCATACCATCGGACAAAGAAAAGGACTGGGATTGAGTGGAGGACCTTATTTTGTAGTCGACAAAGATACCATCCAAAACATACTCTATGTATCGAAAGGATACGATACAGAAAAACAATACGGCCACCACTTCAAACTCCAGAACTTCCATTTTATTACCTGCAACCCGTTTACCCCCGACAAAGAAGAAAGAATCTGCTTCAAAATCCGGCACACAGATACATTCCACACCGGCAAGCTCATCAAGTCCGAACACGGCTACCTCGTAGAAAGCGACCAGAAACTTCAGGGTATTGCTCCCGGACAATTCGGAGTGGTATACGATGCACAGGCACACTTATGTATCGGCAGCGGAGAAATCAGATTATAATATCCGCAGCACACGACACAGGGAAAAAGCTTCAACCGACGCCGTCGGCTACACAGCCACCGTCGGCGAATCCAAATCCGACGACGTCGATTGTACAGCCAGCGTCGTTGATTACAGAACAAGAACAGCATTGCACATACTTCCCATTAAAGATACAATGCAAACACTTATTCCATAAAAAAGTTGAAACAATAAAGATCCGGCTGTTCCAAAATCGCCAGCCTCAATCTTCATTGTTTCAACTCCTTACTATATTATCTATCGTTTATTCCTCTGAGAACGTTTTGATACGCTGCTCCTCGGTCAGGCGACAAATCAGCAAAGTATCATTTTTCTCTGCTACAATATATCCGTCTAATCCCTGAATGACAACTTTTTTCTCCTGAGTAGTATGCACAATACAGTTACGGGTTTCATGCAACTTGATATTCTCTCCTACACATACATTATTATGTGCATCCTTTTTGGAGTTCTCATGCAGCGAGCCCCAGGTTCCCAAATCACTCCATCCGAATGAAGCAGGAAAAACGAATATCTCATCAGCCTTTTCCATTACCGCATAGTCTATAGAGATATTCTCACACATCGGGAACAGTTCATTCACCATTTCCTGCTCTTTTTCTGTATGATAATAAGGAATCATCCGTTCGAATATCTCCGCAATAGGTGGCTGATACACCCGCATTGCATTGACTATGGTATTCACATTCCATATAAAAATTCCGGCATTCCAGAAGAAATTGTTATGCTGCACATAACGGCGGGCAGTCTCCAAATCCGGCTTTTCCTTAAAGGCATCTACACGATAAATTTCTTTATTCGAAGGAGAAGCCATCGACATATCCGCTTCGATATATCCATATCCGGTTTCCGGTCGTGTAGCTTTCATTCCCAAAGTCACAATTGCATCCGAATCGGCAGTAAACTTCATGGCCGAAGTTATCACTCTTGCAAATTCTCTGGTATCCATTACGATATGATCGCTGGGAGTCACCACAATATTGGCTTTAGGATTCAAGGTCTTGATTTTCCAGCTGACATAAGCAATACAAGGAGCCGTATTTCTGCGGCAAGGCTCCAGCAAGACATGCCCTTCCGGCATATCGGGCAACTGTTCCTTTACTATATCTTCGTATTGGGCAGAAGTAACTACCCATACATTTTCAGGTAAACAAATTCCTTTAAAACGGTCTACAGTAAGTTGAAGCAGAGTTTTTCCACATCCCAGAACATCAATAAATTGCTTTGGAAGCTTTGTCGTACTCATTGGCCAAAACCGGCTGCCAACCCCTCCTGCCATTATTACCAAATGATTATTGTTCAAGTTCATATAAGCTATATTCTTTGGGTTTTTGCAAATATAGAGAATTATTGATTAGTTTTCCTTTTTTTTACATTTTTATTCGTGACTCTCACTCAAGATAAGGTTTACCTTGCAAAACTTATACATTCTTTTTACTTTTGTCTTTCAACTATAAAGAAGAAAACATGCTACATTATCCTTGTATACTAACGATTGCAGGTTCCGACTGTAGCGGCGGAGCCGGCATACAGGCCGATATCAAAGCCATTTCTGCGTTGGGAGCTTATGCTGCCAGTGCCATCACAGCCATTACCGTACAAAATACCTGTGGAGTATCCGACATACATCCCATTCCGGCACAATATGTAAAAGGACAAATCGATGCTGTCATGACCGACATTCGTCCGCAAGCTATCAAAATAGGAATGATTAATGATGTGGAAATTGTAAAGGTAATAGCCGATGCCATCCGCAAATATAAGCCTGCCCACGTGGTACTCGATCCGGTTATGGTATCGACAAGCGGCTGCAAACTCATCGAAGACAAAGCCATAGAGGCACTTACCCGCGAACTGATTCCACTGGCTACTCTTATCACCCCCAATCTGCGCGAAGCCGAAGTACTTGCCGGCTGTCCGATAAAAACAGTAGAAGATATGAAACAGACAGCAGACCGCCTGCTGGAATATCAATGTCAGGCCGTATTAATCAAAGGCGGACATCTGGAAGAAGGAGACATGTGCGATGTGCTTAAGACCAGTCAACAGCCAGAGCCGTATCTTTTTACAGCCCCTAAAGTAGAAAGTAAAAACACCCATGGCACCGGATGTACGTTATCGTCGGCCATTGCAACCTTCCTTGCTTTAGGAAATTCCACAGAAGAGGCTGTAAAGAAAGCAAAAGAATATGTGTATCAGGGAATTGTATCTGGAAAAGATATTCACATCGGCGAAGGACATGGTCCTCTGAATCATTTCCACTCCCCGGTAGCAATGCACATTTTAAGCCAAAATGAGTAATTATCCAAAAGAATCATTACCTTTGCAAGTAGTATAACTTTAATTAAAAACAAAAAACTTATGAAAGCATTTGTATTTCCCGGACAAGGTGCCCAGTTTGTAGGAATGGGAAAAGACTTGTACGAAAACTCACCTTTAGCTAAAGAATTATTCGAAAAGGCAAACGATATTTTAGGTTACCGCATTACTGATATCATGTTTGAAGGCACAGACGAGGACTTGCGCCAGACAAAAGTAACACAGCCTGCAGTATTCCTTCACTCAGTAATTTCTGCATTGTGTATGGGCGATAAGTTCCAGCCTGAAATGACAGCAGGTCACTCTTTAGGAGAATTCTCTGCATTGGTTGCAGCCGGAGCGTTGTCATTCGAAGATGGTTTGAAACTGGTTTATGCGCGTGCAATGGCTATGCAAAAAGCATGCGAAGCACAACCGTCTACAATGGCAGCTATCATCGCATTGCCTGATGAAAAGGTAGAAGAAATCTGTGCATCAGTAGCAGCAGAAGGTGAAGTTTGCGTTGCAGCCAACTACAACTGCCCGGGACAGATTGTTATTTCAGGTTCTATCGAGGGTATCAACAAAGCTTGCGAACTGATGAAAGCTGCCGGAGCAAAACGTGCACTTCCTCTGAAAGTAGGTGGTGCTTTCCATTCTCCATTGATGGAGCCTGCAAAAGTTGAGTTGGAAGCAGCAATCAATGCTACAGAATTCCATACTCCCAAATGTCCTGTTTACCAGAATGTAGATGCCAAACCTTATACAGACCCAGCTCAGATTAAAGCGAATCTGGTAGCTCAACTGACCGCTTCTGTACGTTGGACACAGACTGTACAAAACATGATTGCCGACGGTGCAGATGAATTTACAGAATGCGGACCGGGTGCCGTACTGCAAGGTCTTATCAAGAAAATCAATAAGGAAGCTAACGCACACGGTATCGAATAAATTTAAGACATGCACTTATAATTTATAAGCATACAATCTTCAGAACTCCTCTTGTCTGTGAGTAAAATTCATTTTTCAAGCTCCAGACAAGAGGAGTTTTTTATTCCAAATTTCAATTTGAAAGTATTGCTTTCTTGCATTAATTTACCTTTCATATACTCCTCTTCCACATCCTCCATTATCTTCTATACATATCTCCTTACTTCGCCATAGTTCTAACCGGTAAATCATTGTCTTTACAGACATACCTATACATTTTTCATACAAATGTGTATAAAATACGTTTACATAGTTACATAAACAATCTTTCCAATTGCAACATATCACCAGCATATACAAACATTTATAATACAATATATTACAATCATTGACTAAAATTATTTTCCAGTTTTCAGGAGGATTTTACCAGAAAAAATCATTTTAGTAAAAAATAAAACATACCTTTGTAAGGAAACAAACTAACGGTTTCATAACCATGAAAGAAAGATTGCAACAGCTCAAAACACTGATTAATGAAGGACAAACCGAAGCCGCCATCAGCGAGCTCAACCTACTGACAACTTCAGCTTCTGATACCATCGCTGCAGAGGCTTACTATCTGCTGGGAAATGCCTATCGGAAGCAAGGAAACTGGCAACAGGCTTTAAATCATTATCAGGAAGCAATTCATCTGAATCCGGAAAGCCCTGCTATGGAAGCACGCGCAATGGTTATGGACATCCTTAATTTCTATAATAAAGATATGTTTAATCAATAAGAAAGGTAATCTTATGGCTAAAATGAAAGGTGTGGTAGTAGTGAATACCGAACGCTGCAAAGGATGCAACTTGTGTGTTGTGGCATGTCCATTGCATGTGTTATCACTCACCGCCAAAGTAAATCAGAAAGGATATAATTATGTTCAGCAGGTAGTAGAAGATACTTGCAACGGATGTACTTCATGTGCAATTGTATGCCCGGATGGCTGTCTGACGGTATACAGAGCAAAAAGTGAAGAATAGTTTTCTTACGTTTTACTTCCCTGTATGAATCTGCATAGAAATCGGATAGTCCCCATGAAATACAGGAACAGACCTAAGAATCCAATAACTTTAAAACTATAACTAATAAACTCAAAAATATGGCAGAAGAAGTAGTTCTAATGAAAGGTAACGAAGCCATTGCTCATGCAGCTATACGCATCGGTGTAGACGGCTATTTCGGTTACCCTATCACTCCCCAATCAGAAGTATTGGAAACTCTTGCCGAACAGAAGCCTTGGGAAACCACCGGAATGGTCGTTCTTCAGGCCGAAAGTGAAGTTGCAGCAATCAATATGGTATATGGAGGTGCAGGAAGCGGAAAAATGGTCATGACATCCTCTTCAAGCCCTGGTGTCAGTCTGAAACAAGAGGGTATCTCTTACATTGCTGGCGCCGAATTGCCTTGTCTTATCGTCAATGTCATGCGTGGAGGTCCCGGACTGGGAACCATTCAGCCCAGTCAAGCCGATTATTTTCAAACTACTAAAGGAGGAGGTCACGGCGACTATCATCTGATAGCACTGGCTCCGGCATCGGTACAGGAAATGGCAGACTTTGTAGGTCTGGCTTTCGACCTTGCTTTTAAATATCGTAACCCGGCAATGATTCTGGCCGATGGTGTAATCGGACAAATGATGGAAAAAGTGGTATTGCCAGCTCCCCGTCCACGCCGTACAGAGGCAGAAATCATCGAACAATGCCCATGGGCTACTACCGGATGCAACAACCGCAAACCGAATATCATCACTTCATTGGAACTTGATCCTGCTATCATGGAACAACGCAACCTTCATCTGCAGGAAAAATACGCTGCTATCGAAGCGAATGAAGTACGCTATGAAGAACTGAACTGCGAAGATGCCGAATATCTGATTGTCGCTTTTGGCTCATGTGCCCGCATTGCGCAGAAGGCGATGGAACACGCTCGTGAAGAAGGTATCAAAGTAGGTCTTTTCCGTCCCATCACTCTTTGGCCATTCCCAAGCAAAGCACTGCAAGAAAGAAGCAAACAGGTGAAAGGAATTCTTGTAGTAGAATTGAACAGCGGACAGATGATTGAAGATGTAGAACTGGCTGTAAGATGCAATGTTCCGGTTGCACACTTCGGACGTTTGGGTGGTATTGTACCCGATCCGGATGAAGTAATCGATGCATTAAAAGAAAAATTCATTAACCAGTAAGAACCATGAACAACATCGATAAAATCAGAAACATTTTGAACATCTTGTTCATGATCGGAGCACTTGCTTCAATCATACTCTATTTTTCTTTAGGAGAAGACAAAAGCATCTTTTTTTATGTATGCGGCGCTTCTTTATTCCTGAAAATGATGGAATTTGTACTCCGTTTCTTACTACGATAACTCAGGAGGTAAAAGTATGACAAAAGAAGAAATAATGAAACCCGAGAATCTGGTTTACCAGAAGCCTCGCTTGTTAAACGATAATCCCATGCACTACTGCCCGGGATGTAGCCACGGCGTAGTACACAAACTTATAGCCGAAGTAATTGAAGAAATGGGTATGGCCGACAAAACTGTAGGTATCAGTCCTGTAGGTTGTGCCGTATTTATGTATAACTATTTGGATATCGACTGTCAGGAAGCAGCTCACGGACGTGCACCAGCTTTAGCTTCTGCCATCAAACGTCTGTGGCCGGACCGTCTTGTCTTCACTTATCAGGGAGACGGTGACTTGGCCTGCATCGGTACAGCAGAAACGATTCATGCACTGAACCGTGGAGAAAACATCACCATCATTTTCATCAACAATGCAATCTACGGAATGACCGGTGGACAGATGGCCCCTACTACACTATTAGGTATGAAGACTGCGACTTGTCCTTACGGACGTATTCCGGAAATTCATGGTTATCCGTTGAAAATGACAGAAATTGCTGCCACATTAGAAGGAACCTGCTATGTTACCCGCCAGTCTGTCCATACAGTTGCTGCTATCCGTAAAGCCAAAAAAGCCATTCGCAAAGCCTTTGAAAACTCCATGCAAGGCAAAGGCTCTAACTTGGTAGAAATCGTTTCAACCTGTAACTCAGGATGGAAGATGACTCCGGATGCAGCCAATAAATGGATGGAAGCAAATATGTTCCCATTCTACCCATTGGGCGACTTGAAAGATACAACCTTGTAAACTTGTATCACACATAGACGTGCCAAGAACATAACATAAAAAAATCAAGAAGTATGAAAGAAGAAATTATCATAGCCGGCTTCGGAGGACAAGGAGTCTTGTCGATGGGAAAGATACTGGCATACTCCGGACTGATGGAAGATAAAGAAGTAACCTGGATGCCTGCTTACGGCCCTGAACAACGAGGCGGAACCGCCAATGTAACAGTCATCGTAAGTGATGAACGCATCTCCTCTCCTATCCTCAGTAAATATGATACTGCCATTATCTTGAACCAGCCTTCACTGGCCAAGTTTGAAGACAAGGTTAAACCAGGCGGAGTACTGATCTACGACGGATACGGTATTATCAACCCTCCTACCCGCAAAGACATCCATGTATACCGCATTGACGCCATGGATGAAGCCAATGAACGTAAAATGGCCAAAACATTCAATATGATTGTGTTAGGCGGATTGCTGAAGATACGTCCTATAGTTTCTGTTGAAAGCGTAATTAAAGCTTTACGTAAAACTTTACCTGAACGCCACCACCACCTGATTCCGATGAATGAAGAAGCCATTCACATTGGTATGGATATCATCAAAGAAGTGTAAAAAGACTTTATACAATCATTAGAAAAGTGACCGTTTTATCATCACATAAGAGTGAGGAAACGGCCACTTTTCTTTTAAAAAGCACACACATCATTCTATCCTCCTTATCTTCTCTCCTGCTCACTCTGTGTGTTTTTTCATAGATAAAATACAATTATTTTGTCTACGACACAACAACTACATCTCTTCTCTTTCAGTTTCATTTGTTTTTTTATATTATTACTCTGCTATTCACCTATTTCTTTTCATTTTTATATTGTATCTTTGTCAACATTATGAGGAAGATACTTTTTATAACCCTATTGATATTGATTAGCGGAGAAATTGCCGCACAAGTTCCTGTCCAAAACCAATTCAGTCAGTTTGGTAGTTCTGCTTCAGGCATGGACGGAAATCTATATGACCGTAACGGAAATCCTATAGATACCACAGCTGTGATTGATGCCAGCACTATACCTATCGGACTTTCTTCGTGGACTATTGACGAGCGATTCGGAATCATCACAGAAGTTCCGGTAGATACTTTGTTGTATAACTTCCAGAATACAAACGATACTGGAGGTCCAACAGGACATTACACATACTTAGGAAACTTAGGTTCTCCGCGCATCTCTCATGTCTTTTTTGAACGTAAAGACCCCAGCCAACTGTTCTTTACCGATCCGTATGACTTTACCGTACGGACTCCACAAGATGTAGTATATACAAATACCAAATCTCCTTTCTCCAATCTGACCTACTACAAGCAAGGAGGTGGAGAATATGGTGAAGAACGTTTCAAAGCTTATTTTGCAGTCAATGCCAACAAACGTTTGGGATTCGGCTTTAATATCGACTATACGTACGGACGAGGCAAATACCAACACCAGTCTACAGCTCTCTTCAACGGAAATCTTTTTGCATACTATAGAGGAGACAAGTATAATATGCACTTCAGTTTCATCAACGACAACCTGAAAGTGGCAGAAAACGGTGGTATTACAGACGACCGCTACATCACCAAGCCGGAACAGATTGGAGATGGCCAAAAGCTTGATGCTTCTGAAATCCCTGTCAACTTCAAAAGTATCTGGAATCACAATACAGGATATCATGGCTTTTTAACCCACCGCTACAACCTTGGGTTCTACCGTGACAATCCAGATAAGAACGATACAATCAACACTGAGATTTTTGTGCCTGTAACCAGCTTCATACATACATTGAAGGTGGACATGAATCGTCGTAAATACATTTCTCAAGACGAAACTAAAAATCAGTCGTATTTTGAAAACAACTTCCTCAGCCCGGACAACACAGATATCACCAAACAGCTGATTGTAAAAAACACATTAGGATTATCACTTCTAGAAGGCTTCAATAAATGGGCAAAAGCCGGACTAACAGCCTTCGTAAGTCACGAATACCGTCGTTTTACCATGACAGATACCATAGCAGACAATCCCGGACAGCGTATTCCAACCGATTACGTGGAAAATGTCGTATCTGTAGGAGGACAATTAATAAAAGAACAAGGAAAAACACTTCATTACAATGTAACCGGTGAAGTAGCTTTATTGGGTGAAGATATAGGACAATTCCAGATAGAAGGAACCGGAGACTTGAATTTCCGATTGTTCAATGACACTGTTCGTCTGGAAGCCAATGCTTATATCAAAAATCTGAATCCGGTATTCTACTACCGACACTTCCACTCCAAACACTATTGGTGGGATCAGGATTTGTCGAAGATTATGCGTACACGTATTGAAGGTAAACTTAGCATAGACCACTGGAAAACCCAGTTACGTGCAGGTGTAGAAAACATCACCAACTATACCTATTTAGACAACACATCAGTAAAATATACAGCAACCACTGAAGAGAAAGAAACCGTGACATACAAAAATGACTTGGCTGTCCGCCAACACTCTGGAAATATTCAGATTCTTAGTGCCAGCTTACGCCAAGACTTCAAATGGGGTATCCTGCATCTCGACAATGAAATTACTTATCAGAAATCGAGCAACCAAAATGTACTCCCTTTACCCGACTTGTCACTGTACCATAACCTTTATCTCCGTTTTGGTCTTGCCAAAAAGGTATTAAAGGTAGAATTGGGTGCCGATGTACGCTATTTTACCAAATACTATGCGCCCGATTACGCTCCGGCCATCGGACAGTTCTATCTGCAAAATCCGGAAACACGCTATAAAGTGGGTGGATATCCTTTGGTGAATGCCTATTTGAACCTGCACTTGAAGCGTACACGTATTTTCCTGAATATGTACAATTTGATACAAGGAGATATGGGTGGAGGCTATTTCACAGCTCCTCATTACCCATTGAATCCGCGCTCACTCAAATTTGGACTTTCATGGAATTTCTTCGACTAAGCAGTATGTACTATGAACAAAAAATTACTGAAATATATCCTGATAGGTATAACCATCTCAATATGTATTATCTTGCTGGGTACGCGTAAAGAAAGAAAAGAAAATTATCCAGCCCCACGAGATTATGCAGAAATTATAAAAGAAGGTGTACTCCGTGCCGTTACAGAATATAATTCGGTAAGCTATCATATTATAAACGATACAATAGAAGGATTTGACTATGCACTGCTTCATGCCTTTGCACAAGACAAAGGCATAAAGTTGGAGATTACTCCCGAAATGAGTTTTGAAAAAAGACTGCAAGGCATACTTGAAGGGAAATACGATTTACTTGCCACAGGTACATTAGTCAATACCCAGTCAAAAGACTCCCTGCTTTTTACCCAAACACTGATATTAAGCAAACAAGTGCTGGTACAACGGAAGAAAGAAACAGACAGTCTGTATATCGATAACCAACTGAAACTGGCTCACAAGACTTTGCACGTAATCAAAAACTCTCCGGCTTTGCTTCGTATCCGCAACCTGATGGAAGAAATAGCCGACACAATCTACATAGAAGAGGTTGAGCTCTACGGTGCAGAACAACTGCTGGCTATGGTTTCCGAAGGCGACATCGATTATGCCGTATGCGATGAAAACATTGCCCGAAGTGCGCTTGCCGATTTTCCGAACCTCGACATCAGCACATACATCAGTTTTACCCAATTTTATGCCTGGGGAGTAAACAAACATTCCCCCGTTTTACTCGACAGTTTAAACAGTTGGCTGAACAGCTATATGGAAACCAAAGAGTACCAAAAGCTTTACAAAAAATATTTTCATTAAACATTCTTGTTACTATGATAAGTCTGAAAACCGTCAATTGGGGATTCATCGGATGTGGTGAAGTAACCGAGAAAAAAAGCGGCCCCGCCTTCAACATGATTGAGGGTTCCAAAGTAGTGGCTGTGATGAGTCGTGATGAAGAAAAAGTAAAATCATATGCACGCCGGCACAATATTCCCCGCTGGTATACCGATGCACAGGAACTGATAGGCGACGAAGATGTAAATGCCATTTATATCGCTACCCCTCCCTCCTCTCATGCAACTTTCGCCATTATGGCCATGAAAGCAGGAAAACCGGTATATATAGAAAAACCGATGGCTGCCAGCTACGAAGACTGTGCACGCATCAACCGTATTTCGAAAGAGACAGGTGTACCTTGCTTTGTAGCCTATTACCGACGCTACCTCCCTTACTTCCAGAAAGTACGTGAACTGGTAGAAAGTGGAGAAATAGGCAATGTAATCAATATTCAGATTCGCTTTGCCCAACCTCCGCGCAACCTCGACTACAACAGTACCAACCTGCCCTGGCGTGTACAACCAGATATCGCCGGAGGAGGTTACTTTTACGATTTAGCCCCACACCAGCTGGATATGCTGCAGGATATATTCGGCTGTATTCTCGAAGCCGAGGGTTATAAAAGCAACCGTGGCGGATTGTATCCTGCAGAAGACACCATCAGCGCCTGTTTCAAGTTTGAATCCGGATTGCCCGGTTCCGGTTCATGGTGCTTTGTAGCTCATGATTCGGCCAAAGAAGACAGAATTGAAATCATAGGAGACAAAGGTATGATTTGTTTCTCGATATTTACCTACGAACCAATAGCACTACATACCCAGCGAGGAAGGGAAGAAATTCTTCCTCCCAACCCACCACATGTACAGCTTCCGCTTATCAAAGCAGTAGTAGAACATCTGCAAGGAAAAGCCATCTGCACTTGCGACGGTATCAGTGCGACCCCTACCAACTGGGTAATGGACCGTATTTTGAATAAACTGTAAAACATGAAACTATTTTTCCGATACATTGCAATTTTTCTGCTTCTCTGTCAAAGCCTGCATGCTCAGACAGAGAAACGGAAGAGTTTTGCACAATGGCTCGAAAAAACATTCAGCGAAACAGATACAACCTATATTGCGCCCAATAAATACAACCTGACTTTCATGGTGGAACAAAGTTTCTGGCACGAACGATACAGTCTGAAAGGCGATATAGGAGACGGTAAACAAAGCATCAGTTTCGCCCCTAATGCGACCCCTAAAATCGGAGCATATTTTGGCTGGAGATGGATCTTTTTAGGATTTTCATTCAGTATCCCGGATTTAATAAAAAAGAATAAAAACGGAAAATCGAAGGAAGAATACGTCTTCAACCTGTACAGTTCGCGCATAGGACTGGACCTTTACTACCGAAAAACAGGAAACGACTTTCACATTACTTCTTACTCCAATTTCGATATTCCTTCCGACTACATCGGACAAGACTTTGGAGGATTTCAAAGCAAAATTGTAGGACTCAACACATACTGGATATTCAACAACAAACATTTTTCCTACCCGGCAGCATACAGCCAGTCCACCAACCAACGCCGCAGTTGCGGCTCGTTTATGGCCGGATTCTCATACTCACACCACCAGATTTCGTTCGATTATACCCAACTTCCGGACGAAATGATTACCCACATAGCACCTTCTCTTATCTTTAACCGGCTGCAATACCACGACTACAATTTAAGTGCAGGATATGGATATAACTGGGTCTTTGCAAAAAACTGTCTGCTGAATGTTTCTCTCATGCCGGCAATTTCTTACAAACGGGCTAAGATAAACGGAAAGCCTGCCAATCTGGATGACAGCTGGACCGGATGGATGAAGGATTTGAACTTCGATTTAATAACCCGTGCCGGTATTACCTGGAACAACAGCAAATATTATGTAGGAGCTTCACTCATTGTCAATACATACGACTACCGCCGTACCCGCTTTGCCATGACAAACTCCTTTGGCAGCTTGCGCATCTATGCCGGATTCAACTTCTGGAAACGAAGGGAATACAGAGAAAAATAGAACTTTACCACGATATACGGGTGCTCTTCTCCAAACCAAAATCTCATGCTACCAATAAAACCGTTCCCTTCTATCTGTCTTTTTCTATATCCGACGACGTCGGCTGCATAATCGGCGTCGCTAACTATACAACCGGCGACGCCGACTGTATAAACGACGACGCCGGCTACAACACATCCTATGTTGTAATACGCTACAATACCCTCATACAACAGAAACAAGAACAATGCTTTTCCAATAAAGCCAAAGCCGTCAAAACATAAAATTAGGGCTGACTTCGTTGTTACAAAGCCAGCCCTAAACGGAAATATCTCTTTTCTACTTTTTATCAGACAGTAAGAATCAGAAATGTACTCCCAATGTCATCAGTAACTGATGGCGCTTATTGTCCACCTTCGTTGCAGTCAGATAATCATCACTGAATGCATAGAAATCGGATTTATACATATCGTATTTATAAGCCAGATCGGCATAAAAGCGGTTGCCGCGATATCCAAGTCCTACAGTAACCGTATTACGGCCAAAGTCGTTAAAATACTCCGTATCGGTACGCATATCACTTGCCCCCAACGCTTTATAGGCAGATTCTTTAAAAACAGAAGAACTGAAATTATATCCGGCACGTACGCTTAATGAAGGTAAAATACGAGCTTCTGCTCCTACACGTACAGTATGTACCCCCTTCAAATCGTCCTTTGCATAACTGTTTTGTTCCTCCATATCGTAACCGTCAGAATATTTCAACTTGGCAGAAGCATAATTCATAAATTCATATTCGGCTCCCAAAGCAATATTCCCGGCCACTACTGTACCCATACTTACATTGAAACGCCATGGAGTCACCATCTGATAGTCGCGAAGTACATCTGCATCGGTATAATATTGAGGAGATTCCTTAAAATCGACAAGTACTTTTTGCGTATTTTTATCCTCCAAATACGTATACATATTAGAAGAATAAATATCGGTCAGTGCATACCAGATTGGGGTATGAACAGCTACTCCAAAACGGAAAGGCGATTCTTCAAAGGGACGGAATATCGCTCCAAATTTAAAGTCAAATCCTGTACCGTCTGTACTGAACAAGTTATTGATTTCATAATAGCCAGTCGAACTCTTGTCGTATACATCCTCTGTATAGTAGGAAGAACGACGGTAACTGACATCGTGTACACCAATCGTAGCCCCGAAATACATACGGTCTTCTACATTGAAAGATACATTAAAGTCATAGTCGCTGATGCCCCCTTCTTCCACACTGCGGTATCCGTTGGCATGCCCATTCATATACATCAATTGGGTAGGATCATCTTTACTTACATATACCAATCCACTGCGTACTCCCATCACACCCAGATACGGATAGGGAGATTGCGTAGGATGATATGGATTAGGAAGTTTAGTACCCTCCATTCCGTAATTGTATATATCACCAATTTGCTTATCCAAGGTAGATTTATCATCTATCCAGGCATTTATCATATTATTCATCTGTCCGGTTTGTGAGATTCCATCCAACATACCTCCCGAAGCAAACTGGCGGTTAAAGTTTTTACTCTTATGATAATTGAACCCAAAGTTTACATAACGCAGTTTGGTACGGTTTCCTATCTTACTGGTATACACAAACCCAATCTGGTCGAACGAAGCACGGTTGCGCTTTTCGTTCATTGTATTTCCCCCGAAATCGCTGGCAGTCTTTGTTGCATTAAACCCGAAGGAAGCCGTAAAATCATGCCCTCTGAACAGACCGATACCAGCCGGATTCGAACCAATGACAGAGATGTCTGCTCCCAATGCACTCATGGCACCTCCCATTCCCACAAAACGGGCTGTTCCATTCAGTTCATTACCACTAAAACGAGCAGCATCATAGGGTGTCTGTGCCGTTGCCCCTATGAATGACAACAGCAGAGAAGCAGTTGCTATAGCCTTTATATTTTTCATATCCATTTCTATTTTTATTATCTTCTATGTGAACCGCTACGTACGTTTCCACCTCCACCGGAAGCACCTCCGGAAGAATAGTTTCCGCGACTTGAACCACTACTGTAACTTCGGTTTGAACCAGAGTTACGCATACGTTCGAATGCATTGGTATTGCGGTAAGAGTTACTGTTCGATGCAGGACGAGTGGTAGTAGTAGGACGAGTGGTAGTAGGACGGGTATAACTGTTTCCTCCTCTGTTACCTCCAGTACTTGGACGAGTATATACTGCATTATCTCTGCCTACACGTACCCCATTACTGCGTACCGATGTGTTTGCATCGCGGCTTCCAGCCACCACACGTCCTCCCGTACGTCCTCTATTATCAAGAGCCCGACGGTATGAGGAAGAAGAAGGACGAGCATAACGTACACTTTCGCGACGATTATTGTAATTATAAGAAGGACCAGCCCAGCCATGATAAGGATAGTGATGGTGATGATGATGATGCCATCCCGGTCCCCAATAACCAGGTCCCCAGCATCCACCCCAATATCCGCCATACCAGTATGGAGAATACCAGCTGCTATACCAAGGCGAACTCCATCCAAAGCTCCAGTTAGGTCCATAGAATCCGAATCCCCAACGTGATCCATAGTATCCCCTGTTCCAACGCCAGTCCCACCACATCGGATTGCTGTAGGTAGGAAATACATACGCATACATTCCGTCATCGTATACATTCCAATCCCATGACGGGTAAACTCCAGAAACTACTTCCCAATACAACGGACTGCTTACAGGAATAGCATAACGGGGACTCCGGAAACGTACGATACGCATGGCATATTCATAATCGTCCTGCGAACCTTCAAATCCATTCACCCACTCTCCACGTTCGCTGTAAGGTTTTTCCTCTATGTAGAGTGTATCATTTTCTACCGAAAAGGTATTGTCGCGTGAAGTATACCGACGATTATACTCATCTACATCCCTCACTTGTCCGGTCACATCTTTTACCACTATCTTTGTAGGAGTGGTTGCTGCATACATAGCCACAGTATCTGTGCTTTGTACTTTCTTTACCTCCTCTTTTTGTTCTACTTTCTTTTTCTTCTTAGGAACAAAGTACAAGTCATCATGACTCTGCGCCATAGCCAACGCCGGTAAGACGGCAATCAGCAATAAAGTAATAAATCGTCCTTTCATAGGCGTCTTATTTTTAAATTTTCTTCTTTATCCAATTGTTCTTACTTACAAAAATAAACAGATATTTTCTTCCTGCAAGTGGAAATACGCAATTTCGGCCTCAGGTTTTTCCTATTTTACTTATATTTGTAGAAATTAAAGATTCCTATATATGAAATACTTTGAAATTACTTTTACTGCACAGCCTTGCAATGAAATTGTTACGGATGTGCTATCTGCCCTGATTGCGGAGATAGGCTTTGAAAGTTTTGTAGAATGTGAAGGAGGTATACAGGCATATATTCAGCAAAGCCTTTTCGATGAAGAGGCACTAAAAAATGTATTGGCCGACTTCCCCCTGCCCGACACAAATATAACTTACAGTATTTTTGAACCGGAAGATAAAGACTGGAACGAAGAATGGGAAAAGAACTTTTTCCAGCCTATAGTAATAGACAACCGTTGTGTAATACACAGCACGTTCCATAAAGATTATCCGAAGGCTGAATATGATATTGTAATCAATCCTCAGATGGCTTTCGGTACCGGACATCACGAAACGACCAGTTCCATTTTAGGCGAACTGCTGGATGCGGATCTGAAAGGTAAATCTGTCCTCGACATGGGATGTGGTACATCTATTCTTGCCATTCTGGCAAGTATGCGTGGCGCCGACCCGGTAACAGCCATCGATATTGACGACTGGTGTGTAAACAACTCACGTGACAACATTGCACTGAACAACATTCATAATATTACAGTAGAACTGGGGGATGCTTCCTTACTTGAAGGACGCCAACCATTCGATGTGATTATTGCCAATATCAACCGCAACATTCTGATGAACGATATGGCAGCTTATACAAACTGCATGCATAGTGGTTCGGAGATTTACATGAGCGGATTCTACGTTGAAGATATACCTGTTCTGAGAGAAAAAGCAGAAAGCTTAGGCTTGGAATTTGTACATCACCGCGAAAAGAACAACTGGGCAGCAGTGAAGTTTATAATGAAATAAGCTACATGTGATATATAAAAACGTTACTTGTATCGTGTATTCACGTTATTAGTAACGAACCATAACGATGCTTGTATCGGAAGCCAACGATACAAGCATCGTTGTTTTATACCATACCACAAAAAAAATCCCTATCCGAAAGTAAAATATCACTCTTCGGACAGGGATTTTCCAAAACTATAAACTAATATTATTTACTTGAAATCTCCGGTTCACCGGCCTGTTCAAACTGACCTCCACCCAAGCTCTTGAACTTGAATGTATAAACGAAGTAACCGCCATCGTATACAGTAGTTGATACAACATAGTGTACATCGGCTCCATTCATTTGAGCATCTGCATTCGGATATTTCAATTCCAAAAGCTTCTTGGCACCCTCAGCAACCATGTTTGCAAGATATACTTCTGCCTCTTCATCACTCTTGTCTGCCAGTACACCATCCGGGTCGTTAGAACGACGTTTCGGCAAACTAACGTTGAAGTTTGAATAGTTTACACTGGCACCAAACCAATATTCAGAGTCTTTGTATTTAGCATCGATGTATCCCGGATGATTTTCTGCCACCCAGTCTACCAGAATCCGATAGTCATCTTTGGTCATTGACACATTTACAATCGGGCTAAAGATCCACTGGCCACTTACCACGATATAAGTCTCCTTGCTCTTGGTCACAATGTTCTTATTGAGTATCCAAGCAGTATCGTACTTATATTCGTCGCCAATCATAGTGGTAGTCTTATTGGTACTGTCATAATATTTATAAAGAACTACCTTGCTGTCACCTTGCTGAGCATAAGGATATTTACCAGCCAGGAATTGCGGCAAATAGTTTTCAGGCTTATCAGAAGAGCTGAAATTGTCGTGAGAACCCGGAGCACCCATCGCATCATAATCTGCCGGAGCTACCAATATAGCCTCACTACCCTTATAAGCTTTCCACTGAGCGCCATCGAACTGATACAACGCATTGTATGGTTTTTCGTTTGTTACAGACATGCGTGATGTAGTCACTTTTACATCATCAACACGGACAGTAGTAGTAGCCACGTTGTCTTCTCCCTGATAGCGGAATGCGAAATAAACATTCTTACCATTATATTCCGACAAAGAATAAGTACCGACATTGGCCTTGTTATCCATTGTTGCTTGTGGTATATTAAATGAAGAAGTAATATTCACCCATTCACTTTCCACAAATTCTCCGCCCGCATATGTATCAGAAATATAAACAGACAAACAATTGCCCTTATAATATCTCTGAGTTACATTGAAAGTAAAGCCAGCATCTGTACTTGTGATATTTACGGCCGGAGTAATTAACCAACTATCCAATTTTCCACCTGTTCCATAAGCTGAGACTTCCGCAAATAAATCTCCACTATACTCATTAGCCTTCCATTTTACAGAACCTTCTACCACTTCAGACTTCCAATCTGTCAATGTAGTAGTCACTTCATCTCCTTTTACCAATGAATTGAAATCTTCAGAGAACAGGTCTTGACCCTGTACGTATTCCGGATCCTTATCATCGTACTTATAGTCTACTGCAACAAAACTACCTGTAGAAGCATCCGACATACTAGCCTTCAACACTTCCGGTAATACTGTTTCGGGAGCATGTTTAGGACTCAGGAAGGACATTGTTTCTTCTTCACCCCAAACTTTTGCATAGTCATCGTCTGTCAACTCATAGATAGCAACATTAGCAAACTGTTTTACTTCCTCAGAAATTTCTTCCTGGAAATTATATGTAACCCCTACAGTAGAACCTTCTCCCCACGAAGGATATAAAGATTTCAATATAGCAGGCACATACTTATCTGCAGTAGCAAATGAGTTCAAAGCCAAATCTGTCTTTACCTTATTAGCCAAAGCTTTATTGGTTTCATCTTCTCCAGCATCAGCCAACGCTGCTTTTGCGATGCTTTCATAATCGGCCTTCGTCAAGACATATTCTTCTTTGCTTTTGGTTACATCAGAACCCTGAGCATCTATTTCCTGATAAATGTCGCCTAAGGGATCGCACGAAACCATCATGGTTCCCAATAACGACATAGCAATTAAATTATATTTGAATTTCATATTAATCATTCTTTTATCGATTAAAACATTACTTTAAAACCGGTTGACCAAGTAGTACCAAATCCGTAATATACCAATGCTGTATCCCAGTTATGGTTTGCTCCATCTTTGGCATCAGCAATATAGCATGTATTTGTTACGTTGTACACATTACTATATACTACAGCTTTCAAGCCCTTGCATAATTCGAAGCGATAGCTCAAGCCCAAATCGATTGTATAGAAATCAGGCAACTGCCATGCGTCTATACCTGCATCAGATTTACTGGTACGGTTTGCCGGATCGAAATCAGCGTAGTTCTTACCAGCATAGTTATAATCGACATTCAACTTAAATCCTTTGAACATTTCCCAAGATGCAGATAAGGCACCTGTCATCTGTGCAGAGTTTCCTACATGTACATCTTTTACATATGCATTGTAAGTACCTATAGGCTTATCCATATCATCGTATAAAGTAAAGCTTACATCATCAGCCCATCTCCAGTCACCATAAGAGAACATACCTTTCAGTTCCAGGTTCTGTACCGGTTTGTAAGTAGCTTCCAATTCAACTCCCATATGTACAGCATCCAAACCGGTAATATTAGCAGATTCACCAGCTGTAATCTGTCGGCGCAAACTCTTATCGTTCCAACGAGTATAATAACCGTTTAAAGCCAAGTTGAAATTTTCAGTGCTGAAACCATAACCTAACTCGAAAGTCATAATCTTTTCGTACGGAGCATCTGCATTTGCTTCAATGGTATTATTGGGGAATACAGAATTGAAGAATGGAGCACGTGTAAAGTAACCGGCATTAAAGAATGCATTATGATTTTCTGTAAACTTATAGTTAAATCCACCTTTCACACTCCAAGGCAAGAAGTGATAGAAGTCTGAGATTTTCTTTCCGTCAATAGGCTTTCCACCACGGTCGTGATAACGATAAGCTTCTTCAGTCAATGAAGCAGAAGCGAAAGCAGACCATTTTTCTACAGAATATTCTGCCTGAGCAAACAAACCTGCCCAAACAATTTCACCTATGCTATAATACTGTACATAATCACCTTCTTTCAGTTTCTGGTTAGGTGACTGGAAATCCAAAGCCTTACTTCCCGGATAATAATATTCTCCACCCAGCAAATTATCAATCTTTTCAGCGTGATAACCTCTATAGTAACGTCCGTCGAAACCACCGGTGAAAGTAAAATGCTCAGTAAAGCGATTCTTATAAGAACTCAATATTCCATACCACTTATGGTCGTTAATGGCATTGGTAAAGATAGCCTGAGAACCATTTTCCGATTCAGCATTGGCTTTCATTGCAGATTCATAATCGATTAATCCGCTTTCGGTCATCATCGCTTCTTCTTCCGGACGTCCTGTATTATAATTGATAGTCAACCAGTCGCTATGATTACCACGAACACGACGTCCACCACCAGTAGCAATTGATGCATACAGAGAAGTAGACAAAGAAGAGTTTTCATCAATAGTCCAGTAATGGTTCAATGAAATCTGAGGTTTGTGGTAGAAATTATAGCCATATCCACTACCAGTCAGTTCACCATTAATATATCCGTAACCATTATTAAATCGACCGCCGTCGGGACTGTTTTTATAGTCTTCAATCTTATGCATAGTGCTACGCTGATTATGCCACTGAGGAGCACCAAATGCAGTAAGAGACAATTTATGATGAGCATTGATTACTTTCGAGATATTTCCAAAATAAGTCCATCCTTCATAATTTGTTCCTTTTACATAACCATCACCAGTATTCAGAGCTCCCATCAAAGTAACAGCCCAACCATTATCCATCAAACCGGTAGACAATGAAACTGAATACTTGCGATAGCCATCATTACCAATACCCACATAAGCAGAACCTCCACGTTTTGCTTCTGTACTCTTGGTTACCATGTTCATGGTACCTCCTACAGAAGAAATACCCAAAGCAGAAGCTCCCAGACCACGCTGTACCTGAATGAATTGGCTAACATCAGACAAACCAGACCAGTTTGACCAGTAAACTTTACCGTTTTCCATACCATTGATAGGTACACCATTAATCAAAATACCTAAATTTGAAGAATCGAAACCACGCATATTGATACGTGAGTCACCATAACCTCCACTTTCACGAGTTACGTACACAGACGGAGTAGACTTCAGCAATTCAGGGAACTCCAAGTTACCTACCTTCTCTTCAATTGTAGCCAATTTCACATTTGAAATAGGAATAGGTGTTTGACGGTCACTCTTGATAATAGAAGCAATGACACTTACTTCATCCAAGCCAATAGCATCCGGTTTCATGGCAATCTCTCCCAGATCCACCGTTCTTCCCGAGAGTTTTACCTCCCGACGTACTTCATTGTAACCTACATAGCTAAAAACCAAAGTAGCTTTTGAGCCTTTTACTTCGAAAGAAAAATTACCGTCTACATCGGTAATAGTACCTAAAGAAGTTCCACTAACAGATACAGTAGCACCAATCAATGGCTCACTGTTATCAGCATCTACGACCCTACCTTTCAATGTAGCCTGAGCTACAGCTGTTGCAATACTACATACAGTAAGCACTGCAAACAAAAGGAAATGTTTCAGATGTTTTTTCATACGTCTCTCTAAATGTTTAATGAAATTTAAATTTGTTTATAGACAAATACAGTAAAATTATACAATAATATCATATTTATAATTAAGCAAATCAGATATTTAACAGCTTTATGTTAATAGCTTATCCTATTAACAATACATTCTCATAAAGTGAAATAAGTTTAATACTTTAGAAACGGCTTCCTCTTGAGAGTTCTTATAATTAACACATTATAATTTATTAGCACCAACAATAATCTAGTTTCAGTCCTTTGTTATTCAAATTCAATGCAAATATAAGTTTTTTAACTCATACTTATATTACGAAACAATTACAAATTGTCAGAAGAGAACAAAATAAATCCAATTTTCGCCCCATTATCCAATCGTTTTGAGCCTGTTTTCAATTATAAACATTATATAAAATAAAAAATTTATAGCAAAAGTATTATGCTGCCAATACAAAGCAAGACAAAACAGAAAATATGTTTTTAGCAGAAAATAACACATCCGAAGAAAATAATACGTTGCTTTTTACGGCTCTTCCATTTTTTTCTTAACTTTGCGCTGCAACTGATAAGATAAAATACGGAATTATTTTAAACAATAAAATATAGAGATTATGATGACTATTGACAAATTCAACTTTGCCGGTAAAAAGGCAATCGTTCGTGTGGACTTCAATGTTCCTTTGAACGAAGAAGGTAAAATTACTGACGATACTCGTATCCGCGGTGCACTGCCTACTTTGAAAAAAGTATTGGCTGACGGTGGTGCTTTGATTATCATGTCGCACATGGGTAAACCGAAAGGCAAAGTAAACGCTAAATATTCTTTGAGCCAGATTGTAGACGCT
>ERZ834859.1216-NODE-1216-length-29651-cov-3.483883_pt1 | contig 29651 bp, 45 predicted proteins | sample MGYA00519947_ERZ834859 | MGnify/ENA primary metagenome ERZ834859 (study PRJEB31850, sample SAMEA3708763) | human gut metagenome | biome: human gut; feature: human-associated habitat; material: faeces | place: China | collected 2014 ...
TTTTTGGACAGTTCGCCAGCCGCCGCCTCCGCGTCCATGACGAGGTCGAAGTCGGCCTCGGCGTTAGAACCCCCCGAATAGTTGAAAGCAATCCGCAGGTGATCATCGGACAGATAGACCACCGACACAAAGGCATCAATGACCTTGCGCCGGAACTCTTGGCTCTGCAAGCTGCCGCCCCGGAAGCGATCCAACCAAAAGAGAACCTGATCGCGTTCCAGCCGGACGTGGCTCAACTTTTCCAGTTCGATGGCCCGCTTCAGATCTTGAGCCTTGGCCTCCAGATCCAGAAGCCGCTGCTTTGTGGTCGAGGTGATGATTCCGGCTTCGATGGCCTTCATCACATTGTCGGTGGCCTTTTGGTTTTCCTCCAGTTCGGCAGTCAGGGCGGCCAGTTGCGCCGAAGCCGCCTCCCGCTCCTGATACTCCATCACGGCATCCGCAATCCACTCCATCACGTCAGGCCGGAGGACGTAGTCCAGAGCGGCCTTCACGACCACACGCTCAATCCACTCGCGGGGCACGTTCGCCTTTTTGCAAGCCCGCTCCCGCCGCCGCTTTTGGCAGCCGTAGTAGTAATGCAGTTCGCCGCTCTTCCCGGTGCCGGAGAAGCCGATCATGTAGGACCCGCAGTGGGCGCACTTCAGCTTCCCGGTCAGCAGGTAGTCCCCACCGTCTTGGTGACGGCCCCGGACGCTGCTATTTGCTTTCAGCCGCTCATTCGCCGCCCAAAAGGTGCCCTGATCGATGAGAGCGGGCATCCCGCCCTCGATGCGGGTGTCCGAGAAATGATACACCCCGATATAGGCCTCGTTCATCAGCAGCCGGAAGCTGCCCTTGTTCCACCGCCCGCCTCGGCTGGTTTTCAGTCCCCGGCTGTTCAGATCGTTGGCGATGTCCACAAAGGGCATCCCCGCCGCAGCCTTTCGGAAGATCTCCCGCACGACCTCGGCGTTTGCCTCGTGGATAGCAAAGCGGCCATCCGGCCCCTTGCAGTACCCGAAAGGGATGGAGCCGGAGTTCACCTTGCACTGCTCGGCGTTGTATTTCATGCCCCGGCGAATATTCTGAGCGAGGGCTGCGCTGTAATATTCAGCAGACCCCTCCAGCACGGATTCCAGCAGAATCCCCTCCGGGCCGTCCGGGATGGACTCCTTTGCATAGAGGACCCGCACCCCGGCCTTTTTCAGCCGGAACTTGTATGTGGCCGAATCGTAGCGGTTCCGGGCAAAGCGGTCGATCTTCCAGCAGATCACATAAGCCCAGTGGCCGTGAGCGGCATCCTTCAGCATTTGCTGGAACTGTGGGCGGTTATCGGTAGTGCCAGACAGATGCCGATCGGCGTAGACCTTCACCACCCGGAGGTTGTTCTGCCGGGCAAAAATCTCGCAGTCCGCCACCTGCTGCTCGATGGAACAGTCCCGCTGGTTATGAGACGAGTACCGAGTGTAGATCACGGCATCCTGCATATCCGGCTCAAAGCCGGCTTTTTTATTTTTTGCCATGAGTTCAATACCCATCCTTTCCTGCATTAAAAAGGGAGAGCTGTCCACCCGGACGGCCCTCCCTTTTCTTTTTTGGCTTCACCGGGGGACCCTCAGCCATTGCCTATTTCTTCAGTCGACTCAGGCCGTGTCTTCGGTGGTACTCGAAGCAGATGCAGCCGTGCTCGGCGCAATACCTAAGCTCTTTTCATAAGCCGCCTCTGCAGCGGCTGTTTCTTCCGGGCTTGGCGTCCCTTCCTCAAAAACATAGCTATTCGGATCTGCCCCACAAGCGGTAGACGCAGCGATTACATCAACCATGAAACGGTACAGAGCGTCACGCTCAGCTTCGCTCAAATTAACCAGCTTCTCAATTAAGACGTAATCTTTCAGCCTGAGCCGATATTTTCTCGCCATCATATCCAGCGGAGCGGACGGAGCGGCAATGAATTTTTCTCCAACGCCATCCCGTAGCCATTCAGGGTTCACGCCAAATTCCCGGCAGATCATTGTAATCGTTTGTCCGCTCGGCTTTGACTTGCCAGAACACATGGTAGAAACGCTGGAATCGCTGATACCTATCCGCTTTGCAAATTCGGTTTTCTTGATTCCTTTTATTTTAAGGATTTCATTGATTCGATCAGCAATGGTTTCCATTTTCGTTTTCACCTCCTTGTCCTAATTATACACCATTCGGCACGGCAAAGCAAGATAAAAATTTAGATAATCTAAATTTATTGCTTGACAATTTAGGCTGTCTAAGTTATAATTTAGATAGTCCAAAGCAAAGGAGGTTGACACCATGATGAACGCAAAGGACACCAGCAAATACACCCCTCAACAGCTTGCCGATGCAGAACGGTTCATGCAGCTTCTCTCTCGCGTCCCTGAAGATAAGCGGGACGCCGTCATTCAGAACACCGAATCTGTAATCATCGGCATCGAGATCGCGGCCAGAATCAACAAGGCCACCGCGAATGGCGGTGCTGCATGAGATTCCCCAACATCGAAGCTGAGCGGCGAAAAGCACATCTGAGCAAGAGAAAGATGTGCATCGCCCTCGGCATTAAGCCTGAAAAGCTGCAAGGATGGCAGGATGGGCGGCTGGAAATAAAGGCTCACGACCTCGTAAACCTTGCACGGCTTTTCGATACGACCACCGACCACATTCTCGGCAGGACGTAAAAATAAGGAGAGAACACATGGATAAGTGCATTATTAAGAGCGCAGAAAAGCCCAGCGGCAACTGCCTCGTCCGGCTTTCACCAGCTTGCCACAAGCAGGTGCAGGAGTTAGCCCTCAGAACGAGCCGCTCCATTTCCAGCATCGCCACCGAACTGATCGAATTTGCCCTCCAGCGTGTAGAGGTCGAATACCAGTTCGATGACCCTCAGCCGGACGATACCCAGTAAGAAAGGAGCCATGCCAGATGGCCAGCACAAAGAACCTCAAGGCCGTGCCGACCACCGGCACGATGCCCCGACTTGACACCAAGAAGATACCCAAAGCAGAGCGGGCCAACATCGGCCAGCTGGTCTTTGATGCCATCCAGCGAGAGTTTCAGAACCCAGAAATCCGGGCCGAATACGAACGCTGGAAAGCGGATCGGGCCGCCAAGGGCATCGCCTGAACCGAAAGGAGGATACATGAGAAACGCAAAAGTCACCGCCGCCATTACCGCAGCAGTCGCAGCAGTCCTCGCCGTTCTTGGCAAGGCGTTCAACTTCGGAGTGGACACCACCACCCAGATCTTGATGCGCTTCGGTTACGACTGGGGCAGGGCAGCAGCAAGGGCACCATTTTATTTTAGCCTCGCCATCGCCCTGATCGGGCTTCTGGCTTGCACCGGCTGGATCGTCTCAGAGGATGCCCGCCGCCAGCTTTGGAAGATGTGGAGCAAGCCGAAAGGCTACGGCAAGATCACCCGGAACCACGCCCGAAACCCTGAGTATCCGAAGCAGGAACGGAGGGGTTGACCGTGGCGAAAGCCGAAAGCCTTAAATGGACACGGACCTGCACCCGCTGCGGAAAGAAGATGGTCGGAGTCGCCAGCAACAAGAAACTCTGCGATTCCTGCCTCCGCATCCGGCAGATTGAGCATGACCGAAAAAAGGCTCAGAACAACAAGCTGGAGGTCGTAGAACGGGCCAAGCCGAAACACGCCCCGGAGGATTCTCTTCAAAACGATGTCCGGGAAGCGGAGCGGCTGGGCGTGAGCTACGGAAAATACCGGGCTTGGAAAGATGGGAGGATTCACATCCATGGTTGAGCCGTGTTGCAAAGACTGTCCGGCCCGCCGTACCGCTTGCCACGACACCTGCCCAAAGTACAAAGAGTACAAGCGGCAGGTGGATGCAGAACGCACATACACCAACGCCATGACCCAGAGGGCCAGCGTATACCATCGGACCCATGAGGACAAGCACCGGGAGCGGGGCCGCAAGCGATTTTTTGGAGCAAATGGAGGTGCGGACAAATGATGATCTGCTCGTTGAAGCATCGGGACGATGAAGAAAATGAAGGCGGACATATTATCGCAGAGTTTAGCGGTGAAGAATTGATTGCCCTGAACAGGATTATGTATCACGCCACAAAAGAGTTGCACGGAAAGTCCGTTGCTTTGGAGCTATACAAAAGCGTATATCTCCTGAACGCCGTTGTGCAGCATGGAAATCTGGACGCTCACGACATTCTGATTCTGGGCGAGATAGACACTCGGCTGCATCAAGACGACAAGAGCGGGGTCGCAAGTGTCTTTTCTGGAGCCAACGGAGGCGCAGACCGATGAAAATGGCCCTGATAGAAAACACCCTGCTCATCAAAGAGGCCGACACCGTCCAGTTTGCGGTGATCAAAAGCTGGGGCAAGATGAAGTGGTCGAAAACCACGCAGACCCTCTCCGGCACCGCAGACATCGAACTTCTGGACAGGCTGTCCAGCATCGTCAAGCTACCGCCCCACATCGAAGCCCTGCGCCAGAGCCTCCACGACACGGCAGCAGCCGTCGATCAGGAGCGCATGAACGACAGCCCGGAGCCGCTTCTGGACTACCCGGTCAAGATGAAACTTTTCCGGCATCAAGTCCGTGGGGCGAACATGGCTGCAATGGTTTTCGGGTGGGTTGACCCGAACGGAGGAAACACAACATGAGCGATATTCACAAAATGAGCCTGTCCTCGCTGCTCGGCCAGATCGACAGCATCAAGGACAACAGCGCATCCTTTCTCCCCTGCGAGGGGAAGCAGGACCCCGACAAGAAGATCTGGCAGGACGACGTGGACGCTTGCAATGCAGCCACCGAGATCATCAAGAAGCTCTGCGAGGAAAACTGCTTCTCGGTGGCCGAGGCAATCAGCTACATCGCACAGAGCAAGAAACTCCTGCAGGACTGGGGCAACCTCCACGCCAAGCACGAGGTGCCGTCGCAGCCGGTCAAAAAGGACGGCGTATGGCATTGCCCGGACTGCAATCACAGGGTGAACCCGCACCACTCGCACTGCCACTGGTGCGGTACCCGGCTGCTGGGAGGTGCAATCAGATGAGACGAAAGGTAACATTTCTCAAGATCGCCCCGGCGACCGCAGCAGCCAATGACACCCGCCCGGTGTTCGCCACCATGCCCCTGCGCAAGAACGTCCCGAACCCCTGCAACCCGGAGTGGAAAGCGGCGACCTGCCCGGTATGCGGTCAGGCTTGCTGGCTTCAGACCGGGAACGCCGAACTCGTCCGGCAGATCTACCCCAACGCCAAGTTTGTGTGTAGCGAGTGTGCATGGACAGGAAAGGCGGCGGCAAACCAGTGAAAGAATACTTTTTTGTGCCGATCTACAGGTGCCGCCTTTGCGGGGCAATTTTCGACGATGGTCTCCCGACTTGCAAAAAGCCGGAGACTGCCAGAAAAGAACTTCTTGATTCTGCCTTTTTTTACAATAGGGCGAAAAAGCAGCTCCCGGTTCTTTCCCCGGAACTGTACGTAGTCCACCATTGCATAGATGGGAACTACGGCATCGCAGATCTTCGGGGCGTAAGAAAACTCATAGAGGGCGGTGGATTCGATGGGTAAAGGTTTCGGTTTCCTTTTTGAGATGGGCTGCGGCAAGACCCTGACCGCCATCGCCGTCACCGGGGCCGGGTACAAACTCGGCAAGATCAAGCGGGTTCTGATCGTGGCCCCCACCTCCGTCTGCGCAGTCTGGCCGAAAGAATTTGCAGACTACGCCGACTTCAGGTACACGGTCAAGACGCTGCTGGGAACAAAGCCCCAACGTCTCAAGGCCCTCGCTGATCTCGAAGCGTTTCCCTTCCAGAGCCTCAAGGTGGCCGTCATCAACTACGAATCAACGTGGCGAGACGGCATCTTTGAGAAGCTGATGGAGTACGATGCCGACCTGATCATCGCCGACGAGAGCCAGCGCATCAAGACCCACGATGCAGCCCAGAGCAAGTCAATGCATCAACTGGGCGACAAGGCCCGGTACAAGCTGATTCTCTCAGGCACCCCGGTGCAGAACGAAGCGGTGGACATTTTCAGTCAGTACCGCTTCCTCGACCCGACCATCTTCGGCACCAACTTCTACGCCTTCCGCAACCGCTACGCCGTGATGGGCGGCTTTAATCGCAAGCAGATCGTCCAGTACAAGGACCTCGACGAACTCATCCGCAAAGAGCATTCCATCGCCTACCGGGTGACCAAAGAGGAAGCCCTGGACTTGCCGGAGCAGACGTTCCAGACCCGGAGCATCATCCTCTCGGCCAAAGAGCGGGCCATCTACGACCGTCTGCGGCGGGACAGCTTCACCGAGTTGGACAACGGCGGGAAAACCCCCGCCACCACAGTCCTGACCAAACTCCTGCGGCTGCAGCAGTTCACTGGCGGCTTTCTGGTCGCCGACGATGCAGCCAAGCCGGAGCTGGTCAGCACCGGGAAGCTCGATGCCCTCTCGGACATCATCCAAGACTACGTTCTGGAGGGCAAAAAGAAATTGGTGATCTTCGCCCGGTTCATCCCGGAGGTCTTGGAGATCATCAAAAGGTCGGAGAACATCATCGGAAAGAGCGGCATGAAAACGGTGGCCATTTACGGAGCGATCCCGAAAGAGCAGCGGGGCGACATCGTCCAGCAGTTCCAGAAAGACCCCTCCACGATGGTCCTCGTCGGCCAGATTGACACGGCGGGCACCGGCATCACCCTGACCGCAGCCGACACCTGCGTCTACTACAGCGTCACATTCAACTACGCCACTTACTCGCAGAGCCTCGCCCGCATCCACCGCATCGGACAGCGTAACGTCTGCACCTACATACACATCGTCGCCGACAATACTGTCGACAGCACGATTCTCAAATCCCTCGGCAAAAAAGAGGATCTCGCTAAAACGGTGGTCGATGACTGGAGGCAGTTCTTTTGAAAATCTACATCGTGGACGGCACCCCGGTTTTAGACGGCACCCCGAAAGAGCTGGCTCAGTATCAGCGCATGGCGCAGCAGCTGGCGGTGTACGATGCCTACCAAAAATTGCTCAAAGCTATCGCCGAGGGAAAGCCACCCGGCGGGCAGCTTGAGGATAAACCACCCGCCCGGAAACGGGCAACCCCGAAAAAGAAAAGAAAGGATGAGAGCAATGGTTGATTCTTCGCAAATTCCCTATGCCATCGCAATCGACTTTGATGGCATCCTCTGCCAGAACGCCTACCCCGACATTGGAGATCCGAACTGGGACACAATCCATCAAGCCCTGAAAGAACAGAGCAACGGCGCAAAGCTGATTCTCTGGACCTGCCGGGAGGGGCGGTCGCTGGAAAAGGCCGTCGCCGCTTGCGCAGAGTGGGGTCTGAAGTTCGATGCGGTCAACGAGAACCTCCCGGAGTGGCGCAAAGCCTACAGAACGGACCCTCGAAAAGTCGGAGCAAACGAATACTGGGATGACCGAAACGTCATCATTGACAACGACCCGTTGGTTTTTCGCAGCACCCAGTGTGCAAATGACCGCGCAGAATGGGAGGTGCGTCGTCAATGCTCGGAGCAATCCTGACCATCGCAGTCCTCGTAGCCATCGGAGTCTTTGGATACCTTCTCTGCTGGAAAGCTGGTGAAGCTGACGACCGGGCAGAGCAAGAGCAAAAGGAGAGATACAAAAATGAGTGAAAAGCCTACCGTAACCATCCCTGATCTTCACCATGTGGAGATCCAGACCACCATCCATGTGCCGATCGGCGACAGGGAGATCTGCGTCACGACGACCTCGGAATATGATCAAGTTAACCGTGAGGTTAATCTTCCTCCCTTCCACCTCTGCGCAGCCCACATCGAAAGGCTTGTACCGACCTGCTCCGCAGACGGTGCCGATCTGGAACGCCTCGACATTTACATCTACCCGGACAACGCCCTCCGCTGTGGCAGCAAGAAGCGTTTCCAGAAGCTGCTCATGGCGATGACGACCTACGGCAGGAATGATGCAGCAGCGGCCACCGCCAACAACCGGGACTACTGGACCTGCCACGGCCTCAAGCGGATCGAAAGCTACCAGCTTAAATGGCTCCGGGTAATTTTCCCGGAGGACAAGTTCACCATCGACTTCCCCAGCCCGGTGGACAACGCTCCCCTGAAAACTAAGGATTTCGCCTATAAACATTTTATGGGCAAGATCGCCGCCGAAAACCTCTGGCGGGAATACGAAAAGGAACGCCTGAACAGAAAGGAAGAACACAAATGACACTGTTAGACATGGTGCGCGATTACCAGAGCCTTCTGGAGCGCAAGGAAGAACTGGCCGATGAAGTCAAGGCCAACAACGCCCTGATCGAGGAAGCCAAAGCGAACATCTCGCAGCAGATGATCGACGATGACTGCCCCTCGATCTCGGTCGGCGGCTTCAAGTTCACCCTGACCCCAAAGACCATTTACAGCAAGAAGTCCGAAGCGGAGCTGGCCAGCGAGGGCATCAATTTCTTTGAGACTCTCCGGGAAGAGGGCCTCGGCGACATCATCGTGGAGAGCGTGAACGCCCGCACCCTCCAGTCCACCATCAAGGCATACGTCGAGGAAAACGACGGCCTGAGCGAGGACCTCGCCAAGTGCATCAGCATCTTCGACACCTACGACATCACCCGCCGCCGTGAGAGCAGCCGGGCCACCAAGGGAGGAAAGAAATAATGGCAAACCAGAACTACCAGCAGACCGAGATGGATCTGCGCACCAATCTCCAGCAGGACGTGGACTGCAGGGTGGCCAGCGTGATCGATGATACCTACGATATGCTCAAGGATTACAACCCGCCCGCCGTGCGCAACCGCCACGAGGCATACGGCATCGCCGCCGACAACTTCACCCGGATCAGCGCAAAGGTAAAGTCCGTTCGGAATGACATGGACACCCTTCTCAGCACCTTGGCGAATCCCAACTACCCGGCAGTCGAGGCGGTCAGTTCCCTGCACAACCGGGTCAGCGAGCTGATCTCCCTGTCGATTGTCATGGCAGCCGAGATGAAGCGCACCATGAACGACCTCTACGAAGCAGAGCGCAAAGACGACACCCCCACCCCGCTGGAACAGGCTGCAGCCGAAAATGATGGTTTTGAAGAAGCCGAACCCGCCGACGCTGAAGTCGACGATGAAGAATAAATAGGAGGACACATACTATGGCAACCGCAAAAAAGAGCACCGAACTGGCCCCCGTTGAGAACTTCGCCCTGACCACCGCCTACGACGGTCTCGACCCGGAACTGGCAGCCGAACTCAAGGATCAGATGGACGATCTGGACGATGAATCCGGCATCAACTGCCGAACCATCAAGATTCCCTCTGGCGGCAGCCTTGCCTTCACGGTGCAGGGCGACGAGGACGGAGATGAGGACTACCCCAAGGACATCGAGGGCGTGATTGTATTCACGCACCGCATGAACGGCTACTGGCCGAACGCTTTCGGCAGCAGCACCAACCCGGAGGACAAGATCCCGGTCTGCTCCAGCATGGACGGCAAGTCTGGCCTGAACATTCGGACCGGCGAGGTTTGCGAATGTGACAGGTGCCCCTGCAACCAGTACGGCAGCGACCCGAATGGCGGCAAGGGCAAGGCTTGCAAGAATATGCGCCGGATCTACCTCATGCGCAGCAACGACCCGAACCTCTATCTCCTTACGGTGCCGCCCACGAGCATCAAGGAAGTGAACAAGGCCCTCACCCGCATCATGGCCTCCAAGGGCATCCCCTACACCAACCTGATCGTCGGCTTCAAGCTGGCCAAGGCCACCAACGCCAACGGCATCAATTACGCCACCGTGGTGGTCGACAAGCGTGGCATCCTGCCCCCGGCAGTTGCTCAGACCGCCAAGACCATGCGGCAGGAGATCAAGGCAAAGTACAAGGAGATTGCCATCACGATGGACGACTACAGCACCTCGGCCTCCAGCAACACCATGACGGCAGATGAAAGCGCACTGGACGTTCAGGTGTCGGATACGGAGTTCACCGACGTGACCGACAAAGACAAAGATCTCCCCTTTATTTAATCAGGCAGCAGCCCTATAAAATTTCATGCCCGCAGGGGGAACCGCATCGAGGCGGCTCCCCTTAAGGCATAAAGGGGAACAGATATGAAATTCAAGAAAGAATGGCGGTGGAGGCAGCATGGCGGCAAGAGAGATAGATCTTGATAAGGTGGTGGATTACCGTGCCGAGTACACCGCCGTGGTTCAGAAATACAAGCTCACCGGGGACAAGCTGACAGGTCTGTGCCCTTTCCATGAGGACAGAAACAACAGTTTCTCGGTCGATCTCAAGACCGGCAAGTGGCACTGCTTCTCAGAGGACCGGGGCGGCAACTTCGTGTCATTCTGGGCAGAACTGCATGGCGTAGACACCAAAGAGGCATACAAGCAGATTTTGGAGAAATACGGCATTGCTGCCGAAACCCCGAAACCCGCCAAAAAGGAAAAGACCACAGTCCTCGAAGATTTCAGCCTTGCCGAGTATGCCTTTGCAAAGCACCTCCCGGAAGAATGGCTGGCCAAGACCTGCCGCCTCGAAACCCGGAAAGACCGCAGCAACGGCACCGCATGGCTCTACATTCCCTACTACAACGCAGCCGGAGAAGAATCCACCTACCGCAAGCGGTACGCCCACAAGGACTTCCGCTGGCGCACCGGCAGCTCCGGCAAGATCTGCCTCTACGGTGAGTGGCGCATCCCTGAATTTGCCAACGCCGGGTACGCGGTCATGGTTGAGGGCGAGAGCGACACACAGAGCCTGTGGTACATGGGCATCCCGGCCATCGGTGTGCCGGGGGCCTCAATGTTCAAGCCGGAACAGTCCTCGGTGCTTCAGGGCCTGAAGCTGTACCTGCACCACGAGCCGGACGGCGGCGGCGACACCTTCATCCACAAGATCTGCACCGGCCTCCGGGATGGAGGCTACGAGGGAGAGGTCTACGAGTGGAGCTGCAAGGCTCTCGGTGAAAAAGACCCTTCCGACCTTTACATCAAGCATGGCCGGGAACAGGCTGCCAAGCTGATCCGGGATGCCCTGAAAACCGCAAAACCTGTGGACTACAAAAAAGAGGACATCCCCGAAGCAATCAGCGGCGCACCGATCAGCCTCCGACAGCCGGAGGGCTGGATTTACTCGGACAAGGGAATCAGCCGGATCGACGAAAAGAAGTTCCAGCCGGTCCTCTGCTGCCGCACCCCGATCATCCTGACCAAGCGTCTCCAGAGCATCGAAACCGGGGAAGAAAAAATAGAGGTAGCCTTTAAGCGAGACGGCGTCTGGCAGAGTGCCATCTACCCCCGGTCGGTGATCTTCCAGAGCCGCAGCATCACTGCCCTTGCAGACCTCGGCTGCACGATTACCAGCGAGAACTCGAAGCAGGTGGTCCGCTTCCTCGGAAGTCTTGAGGCCGAGAACATCGACATCATCCCCAAAGAGGACAGCACCTCCACCTTCGGATGGCAGCCCGGCAACAGGTTTGTGCCCGGACACGCAGACGGAATCACGCTGGACATTGACCCATCGCAAAAGGCAATGGCCACGGCCTACTGCCAAAACGGAACCTTCGAGAAATGGGTGGAACACATGGACCCACACCGCAGCCGCCAAAAGTTCAGGTTCATCCTTGCAGCCAGTTTTGCCGCCCCGCTCCTGCGGATCGTGAAGCAACGCATCTTCTTCGTGTACAACTGGGGTGGTTCCAAGGGTGGCAAGACCGCAGCCCTGAAAGCGGCCCTCTCCGCATGGGGAGACCCGGAGCGGTTGATGGTCAACTTCAACGCCACACAGGTCGGCCTCGAACGGACGGCAGCCTTTTACTGCGACCTCCCCCTCGGCATTGATGAGCGGCAGCTTGCTGGCAACAATCAGGCCGGGCTGGAAAAAATCGTTTACATGATCGCATCCGGCACCGGCAAGATCAGAGGCGCAAAGAGCGGCGGCATTCAAGCCACCCAGCAATGGCGCACCGTCGCTCTGGCCACCGGCGAGGAACCACTCAGCACCGAGACCACGCAAACAGGTGTCTCCACCCGTGTGCTGGAACTTTACGGCGGGCCGTTCGACAACGAGCGGGATGCCGGATTGATGCACCAGCAGTCCGTGATGGACTGCGGCTGGGCTGGCCCGGCCTTCGTCAAGAGGATCATCGCCACCCCGGAGCGTACCATTTGTGATGCCTTCGAGTTGATGCAGAGCTACGTCCACGCAATAGCCAACGGCAAAAACGGCTCCCACGTTTCTGGTATCTCTGCCGTCGCTCTGGCCGATGCCATGATCGATAGCTGGTTCTTCAACACGCAGCAGCAGGGCGACCCAACCGACGAGGCCGACGTTCTGCAGCAGCTTGGCATCCACCCGGAATCGTGGAAAAAAGCCAAGATCATGGCTGCCAGCATTTTGGAGGAACAGGTAGAGAACAACTCAACCGACGTGAACGAAAACGCTGCACAGTTCATCGTGGACTGGGTCATGTCGAACAAGGCGTACTTCGGAACGCAGGTGATCGGCACCTGCCTCGGCATGATGAACGAGAGCGGTAACACAGTCTATATTTTCCCCTCCATGCTGAATCAGGCCCTCACAAAAGCCGGGTACAGCCCCCGGAAAACCATGAAATATCTGGCCGACAAAGGGCTGATCAGTATGTACCGGGAGAAGAATGGGAAAATCACCTACTCCACCATGCGAAGATTCGGCGACCGCAGCTGCCGCTTTGTTGAGTTCTTCATCGGCAAGCTGGCAGAAAACAAGGACCCGATGGACGACCTCGAAGATCAGATGGACCAAGAGGAACCGCCCATGGCTCCGGCAGCCGCTCCGTTCCAGACCTCTGCCACACAGACCACGATGCAGGACGGATTCACCGTGATCGACGACACGGACGATCTTCCTTTCTAAAATTTGTTTCACCTAAGATTAGGTGAAACGCTAGGTGAAACATTAGGTGAAACAGAAAAAGTCAAGCAACCAAGCGGCTTTTTAATAGATTGTTTCACCTATTTCACCTAAAATCAAAATACAGTATGTTTTTGCACATTTTTGCATTTTGCAAGATTTTAGTGCAAAATTGCAAAATTCTTAAAAATACGGTGTGTGTTTCAAAACAGGTGAAACAGGTGAAACGGAACCCGTAAAGCCGCACGGCCACAAGGTAAAACACCGTTTCACCTACTCCCGCCGATTAGGTGAAACAAGTACCCAAAACCACAACAGGAGGAAATACAAATGGACGAAAGCTACTACACCGCCCGGCTGGTGATCACCGAGGGATGCGAGGACCGGCTGGACATGACGATCACCTGCCAGAACGCCCAGCAGCTGCTCCGGGCAAAGGACCTCATCGCCGATCAGATGAACACCTACATCGCAGAGTTCGCCGTTCAGAGCGGCCTGACCGGGGCACCGAGCAACGCCGAACAGAATGCCGCTGCGCTTCAGGCAGTCATTCAGGAGCAGACCGAAAAGGCCAAGCAGCAGGAGCCGGAAGAACCTGCCGAGCCGGGGCCGCCCGAAGTTGCACCCGATGAGCCGGAGGAAAGCCCCCCCTCGCACGATGATGCACTCGATGCCGTCTGCTACCGCCCGGATCTCGCATCCTTCAAACTTGCACCCACCGAAACTCCCCAAAAGGCAGCGGCACCCGCAGGAGCAAAAGGCTTGATGAGGCTGAAATGCCCGAAGTGCGGCGATGTGTTTGTCGCTTTCACAAAGGACTACCGCACCGAGTGGACCTGCAAAGCGTGTGGCGAAAGATTCTCGCTGGAAAACACCGCGCTGTTTGAATACGACTGCAGCTGCGGTCGGCACACTTACGGACGGACAAACATCGAGGATGCAGATTTTAGCTATCCCTGCGGCGATTGCGGCAAGGCGACCACCCTCAAATGGAACCCCAAAGCCAAAAAATACATGGAGTGATGCAGATGCCCGCCTCGGACGACGACCGGGAAATGATGGCCCGGTTCAACGATACCTTCAGGAAGCTCAAGACCAACCGTGAACAGGTGCCGCTGGAAGTCCTCCAGACGAAGTACGGCAAAGCCTACCAGAAGCTGACCAAAGAAATGGCCGACCTTGCTGACTGGTTCGCCGCCCGGCTCCGGGAGAGGATGCCGTTCCCGATGCACCCAAAGGACATCGCCGGGAATCGGCAGCTATCGCAGCAGATCGCCGCCGTCCTCGCCGATGAAAGTCAGCCGGGTGCCCTCATGGACCAGTACCGAAAGGCCCTGATCGATGACCTCGACTATGACAAGTTCCTCGACCTCGTCTGGCAGCTTTACCACCGCACCGAGGAAGCATACGAACCCTACTGGCAAAAATACAACTTCTGGCACGTTTACCCGGACGGCCACCGCTGGATCAGGAACCACATCACAGGATTCTTCTGGCAGAACGGCCAGCCGGGAAACGATTCGGATTCATTCACCAACGAGGGAGGCTACTGGATGGACTCCAAAGGAGAGTACCAAGGCGCAGCCTTTCCCCCTCACATCAAAGGAGACAAGATATGGACAAGGAAGAATTGATCGCCCGGTTTGAATCGGAGATGGCCAAGGTCAAGCGGCCCGGCATCGACAAGTTGATGGACTACATCCGCAAGAGCGACTTCTACACCGCACCCGCAAGTACGAAGTTCCACCTCTCCTGCGAGAGCGGCCTCCTGCAGCACAGCCTCAATGTGTTGGATGCCCTCCGGGGTCTGCTTCAGGAAGAACAGACCAACGAGGACGGCACGAAAGCATGGTTCTACACGGTAGCCGGAACCTCGGTCGCACAGATCAAGGATGAGAGCGTCATCCTCATCGCCCTGCTCCACGACATCTGCAAGACCTACTTCTACAGCACAAGCACCCGGAACGTCAAAAACGAAAAGACAGGGAAATGGGAAAAGGCACCGTTCTACACGGTCAACGATTTGATGCCCCTCGGCCACGGCCCCAAGAGTGCCATGCTGATCAAGAATTACATCAAGCTCACCTCGGAGGAAATGTACGCCATCTGGTGGCACATGGGCTTCACTGATCAGCACACCGACACCATGAGCCTCGCCACAGCGATTCAGAAATACCCCATCGTCTGGGCACTCCACACCGCCGACATGATGGCCTCGAATTTCATGGAGGACAAGGACGGCAACAAAAAAGGCTTCGAGTGGCAGGAACTCGGTGCCGAGAATTCTAGCAACAGCGCAGGTCAGTACGCCGACAACCCGGCTCTGCCCAGCGATAGCGACGAGCCTGTGTTCATGGAGGCCGCACCATGCTGATCGAAGAAGTCGAGTGCAGGGCAAGGGCCAGAGAAAAAGAAAAGGCTGCGCTCATGCGGGATGCAAAGCTGGAGGTCGCCTATAACATTATTTCGGAGGTTTACCGGGAGGCTGCTGCAGAAAGCTACCCCAACTGGACAAAGCAAAAGCAGAATGACATGGACGAAGTCGCGGATTGCACCCATGTAATTCTCAAACAGATCATCTACCTTTCACACAAACTGGAGGACCTGAACACATGAACATTACCCGAAACCTCCTGCACGAGTGGTACCACGGCGGGGCCAGAACCCCGGCAGACGTTCAGAGGCTGGCGCAGGAGAACCTCGGCCTGACGCTCACCACCGAAAAAGTCAAAAAGATCCTCGAAGATCAGATTCCTCTGGAACAGTGGTATCAGACAAGGATCATAGCAGCCATTCGGCAGCTTTACCCGGAAGCCTTTGTCCGCAAGATTGCAGCCGGAGTTTACAGTGAGCGGGGATTCCCGGATGTACTGGTGATCATTGATGGCCTGTACATCGGCCTCGAAATCAAGCGACCATTCCTCGGAAAGCCGACCCCGCTCCAACTCGACACCATCGAAGCAATCAAGAGAGCCGGAGGAACGGCGAGAGTCGTCTGCCTCCCGGAAGAAGCAGTGGAGGCCATCGAATATGCTACAGCAAACCTTTGATATTTTATGGGAGGCCGCACAAGATGCCGCCCAGCGCATCTCGGACTTCTTCAGGAGGATCTGCGAACTGGCCAAAGAGGTATCGCAGAAAATCCTCCGGGCATACGCCGGAAACATGGCATCCATCTATGGCCTTGCCACCGAGAAGCAGATCCGGCTCATGTACCATCGGAGGCCGAGGATTCGGAAGAAGTGGTATCACATCATCCTGCGCCGCATCCGCAGGTTTTTGAAAACGGCGGTGATTCCGACATGAAGAAGAAAAACGCTATTCCATTCAAACCGAAGCCGTTCAGCCTGAAATCCAAGGCCAAGCAGCGCACGGCAGAGGATGCACTGGCCGGGATGCGCACCCTCCCGATTCCAGCCCTCGTCACGACCATCAACATGATGATCGGCGTTCTTTCGGAGCGAGGATTCCAGATCTACGACTGGGACAACAAGGACAAGGCGGTCTATAAGCTGGTGTTCAGAGGCGGCAAAATCTACGCCCTCATTCCGCACACTGCCAAAAAGGAGGATGCCTCCCATGCAGAAACACCCGTCTCAGATGAGCGAGGATGAGCGCATCTTCCTCAAGCGATACCTGAGCCAATATTACCGAGCAAAGGAGCGACAGAAGATCCTGCGGGAAAGGATAGCCGACATTCGGACAGAGCTGGACCCAGCCGGAAAGAACGGTCGGAACACATCCCTCGCCATCAAGATGGCCGAAATTGAGGACAGAATCGCCCGGCAATCGGAGATCGAAGCGACGGCCATTCTGGACATTATGGATGTCCTAGAATTCCTCCCGCAGGATTCCGTAGAGCGGGAGATCATGGAAATGCGCCACATCGACTGCAAGCCATGGAACGAGATCATGCGCACCATCCACCTGTCAAGGGCACCGTGCTTCAGGCGGTACAGCACAGGGCTGGAATGGCTATACACCTACAAAAAGGTGCGCACCACGCTGGCCGAGTTCAGGGCGAGGGTCGAACGCACAGAAAAGGACGGCCACTAAAAAACAAAGACCGGGGCATAGTTCCGGGGCAGCACACTGGGAATTCCCGCACAGAGAAATCCCGGCCAAGGCTCCCGGCTATGCCCCGGCTTTTTCTTTTCCCATTTTGGATTTTAGGCTCACCCCTCGCACACCCCAGATTCCATGCCCCGGCTGTCGCCCGGAAATTTTGCGCCGTGTTCAGGACTTCAAAAAAGCACAAAACCATACGCCCGGAAACAAAGCACCCCCTGTCTGGCCCTGCTTTTTACCAGCGGTAAAAACAGCCCCTGTGTGGCGTGGGAGCAAGGTCATTCGGAACCGTGGACACCCGGCAGCACAGCCCCACAGCACAGAGCAGCGCAGGGGGCGCAGCGGGGTCGAGGCGGGGCAACTGCAGGGCAGCGAAAGAAGATACCCAAAGAGACCCCAGAAGTCAATACAATGGTCGCATGGACAAGGGCCAGCCCGCCCAAGCCCATCACGAGTAGGCATCGTGTTGTGTTCTCTCCTTTATACCTTTTCACGGACAAAGGCGCACCCCGCAACCACGCTCGGTGCGCCTTTGTGTTGGAGAGAGAGGGGCTACCCCCTCCCCGGCCACGGCGTAGGTACTACCCCGCCCGGAGAATGATGCGGGGCGAGGAAGGCCCGAAGGTTTTTCGCCTGAAAACTAAAAAAATTTTAGCATTTCGTTACGCAAACCCCATTCAGACCCCACATAGGAGGTGAACACCATGCAGCAGACCAACCCCATGCGGATGGAGAGACGGCGACTGGCCGACCTCATTCCCGCCGCCTACAACCCAAGAAAAGCCCTGACCCCGGAGGACCCGGAGTATCAGGACATAAAGGCCAGCATTCAGGGGCTGGGCTACGCTGACCCCATCGTCATAAATTACGATGGCACCATCATCAAAGGACACCAGCGGCGTACCGTGATGATGGACATGGGCATCGAAGAAGCCGAGGTCGTCGTTCTGGACATCCGGGACAAGGCCAAGGAAAAGATGATCAACGTGGCCCTGAACAAGATCACCGGCAAGTGGGATCTTCAGATTTTGAAAGACCTCCTGTCCGATCTTGACCTCAACGGCTACGACTTCGACCCGGATGCAGCCAAGGGAGAAATCGAAGCCCCGGTCACACGCCGGGGCGACATTTGGAAGCTGGGCCGCCACCGCCTGATGTGCGGCGATGCCACGTCTCTGGACGATGCGGAAATTCTCATGGCCGGGAACAAACTCGACCTCGTAATCACTGACCCGCCCTACAACGTGGACTACGGCGCAAAAGTTGGTTTTCTGAACGACTACCTCGACCAGACCGACAGCCGCACGAACAGCGTCATCGAGAACGACCACATGGATGCGGCCAGCTTTTACAGTTTTCTGCTGGCAGCATTTCAGGCCATGAACGATGCCATGCGCACAGGCGCAGCGATTTATGTTTTTCACGCCGAGAGTACCGGGCTTCAGTTCAGGCAAGCCTATTCTGATGCCGGACTGAAACTGGCCCAGTGCCTGATATGGGAGAAAAACGCATTTGTTCTTGGTCGCCAAGACTATCAGTGGCGGCACGAACCGATTCTCTACGGCTGGAAAGAGGGAGCGGGTCATTACTTCATCAATGACCGCACACAGGACACCGTTCTTCTGGACGACCTGCCCGACTTCCAGTCAATGAAGAAGCAGGAACTTCTGGCCTTCATCGACCAGATGCTCCGGGAATACAAGGATCAGACCACGGTTCACTTTGAGCCGAAACCGACCCGAAACGATATGCACCCGACCATGAAGCCTGTACCTCTGATCGGACGGTTGATGAACAACTCCAGCCGCCCCGGATGGATGGTCGGTGACTTTTTCGCCGGGAGCGGGTCCACCCTGATGGCAGCAGAGCAGCTCGGACGGACGGCATTCTGCATGGAACTGGACGAGAAGAACTGCGACGTAATCATAAAGCGGTGGGAAACCTACACCGGGCAAAAGGCAGAGAAGCTCTAACCGCCGTATGACAGACCACGAATTACAACTAGCTATCAGCGGGGGGGGGCTCTATTTGAACGATAAAGGCGAAGTTGCAGGCGGCTCCATGTACCGCGTGGAGGTCATCGCCAAACTGTTCGGAGTAACCGTCCGCCGTATTCAGCAACTCACACAGGAGGGCGTTCTTCCCACGACCGAGACCCCGGAGGGTAGACGTTACGATCTGGTTCCCACGATCCAGAAGTACGTCAAATACCTTTCGGACAAAGCCTACGGCAAGAACCGCTCCGAAAAAGAAATGGACCTGAGAGAACAAAAACTTCAGGCCGATATCGCCCTGAAAGAAGCGCAGGGCGAACTCCACAACATGAAGCTGTCCGTTGCATCCGGGCAGCTTGTGGACGTGGAAAAGGTCAAAGAGGACTACAGTCGATTCTTCACGACCTTCAAAAAATTCGCCATGTCGCTCCCCGGACGGCTGACCAGCATGGTGAGCGGCTACGTCGAACCACTAGAAGCCCGGAAGATAGAACGTGACCTGCAGGGGGAGGTCAATCGACAACTCGAAGCGTTCTATCTGGCCGCAGTAACAGAAATCCCGGACAAGGGCAATGGCAGCAAACCGAAAGCCCCGGATTCGTAAATTTCTGGTAACCCCCTACCAAAAAGAGGCCCTGCGCTACCTGCGCCCGCCAGAGGACATCAATGTCTCAGAGTGGGCGGCAAAGTATCGAATGCTGGAGAGCAAGACCGCATCCGTGTCTGGTCCATGGATGAACGACAAGACCCCATACCTCGTGGGTATCATGGACGAACTCCGAAACTATGAAACGGAGGAAATCGACTTTATCAAGCCATCGCAGGTCGGCGGCACTGAGGTGATCTTGAACTGCATCGGTTACATCGTGCAGCAGGACCCCTCCCCAACAATGGTCGTTTACCCCATCGACACACTCGGCAAGAGCGTGTCCACCAACCGCATCGAACCGATGCTGCTGGCATCCCCGACACTGAAAAGCCTGTACCACAAGGAAGAATCCTCCGTGATGGAACTTCAGTTTGACGGAATGTACCTCTCGCTGGTCGGCTCAAACTCCCCGGCAAGCCTCGCAAGCAAGGCAATTCGCTTTCTCTTTCTGGATGAGGTGGACAAGTACCCCGGAGCCAGCAAAAAGGAAGCGAACCCCATCAAGCTGGCAACGGAACGAACAAAGACGTTCCACAACAGGAAGATCTTCATGACCTCCACCCCGACGCTTCGGACAGGCCCCATCTGGAAAGCCCTCGAAAGCGCGGACGAGGTCCGGCATTACTTCGTGCCATGTCCACACTGCGGGAAATTCATCGAACTCAAATGGGCGCAGATGAAATTCCCCGGCGACAAAAGTCTCTCCAACGCAGACCGGGCAGCCAAGTGCTACTACGTCTGCCAGAAGTGCGGCGGCATCATTACCGACCGCCACAAGCCGCAGATGCTCCGGGAGGGCCAGTGGAGAGCCGTGGAATCCAAGACCCAGCTGGTCAAAAAGGTGGCGTTCTGGATGAACACCCTCTACTCGCCATTTGTTCGCTTTTCGGAAGTCGTCAATGAATTTCTGGACAGCAAGGACGACCCGGAGAAGCTGCAGAACTTTGTGAACAGCTGGCTGGCAGAGCCGTGGGAGGACACCAAACTCAAAACCAGCGCAGACCTCGTCCTCGAACGGCAGACCGATCTGCCGGAGTACATGGTTCCGACGTGGGCCAAGTTGCTCACAGGCGGCGTGGACGTGCAGGAGAACTGCCTCTACTGGACGATCAGAGCGTGGGGCGATTTCATCACCTCGCAGAACATCGCCCACGGTCAGGCTTTCAGTTTTGCCGAGGTCGAACAGGTGATGAACCTGCAATACCCCCGGCAGGACGGCGGCCCTCCGATGGCGGTTGATCTGGCACTGATTGACTCTGGCAACGATTCGGATAGCGTCTACGACTTCTGCGCCAACAACTCCGACTGGGCACTCCCCTGCAAAGGCTCCAGCAATCCGATGATGACCCACTACAAACTGTCCACCGTAAACAAGGCCACCAGCAAAGCCTACGGCATCCCGCTGGTGCTGGTGGACGGCGGCAAGTACAAGGACATGATCGCCGCCCGCATGAAGCGAAAGCTGGAGGAGGCTGGCCGATGGACCGTTTACTCCGGGTGCGACCGGGAGTACGCCGAGATGGTCACCGCCGAACACAAGATAAACGTCAAGGCCAGCAACGGCAGCGTGGTCCAGCGGTGGGTGCAGAAAAGCTCACACGCAGACAACCACTATCTGGACTGCGAGGTCTACGCACTGGCCGCAGCCGACATTCAGGGAGTACGCACCCTGCATCTTCAGGCCGTGCCGGAGGAGACAGCACCCGCACCGCAGCCGGAACAGCCGACACCCGAAGAAAGCTGGATCTCTCAAAACGAGGACTGGCTTCAGGAATGAAAGGAATGAGATTCATGGAAGTTATTCGTCAGCCCACCACAGGCGGTACCCCGGTGGAGTTCCAGTTCAGAGCATCTGGCAGCCGCTTTCTGGTCAAGAACTTCACCTCCGGGTACATCACCTGCAGCATCCTCGATGCAGAGGTAACCATCCCGGCAAATACCAGTCAGGTGATCGCCACCCGGCTGATTCCCCGCACCTCCGACATGACCGACAAGGTCGCCGTCACCGCGAACGAAACCAGCGCGATGGGAGTTGAAGTGCAGTGTCTGGATTACTGACCCTTTCGACCTCCGGCTTTATCGGTTTGGAGGTCGGCCTTTACCCGTTCGCCCCGGACGACGGCATGAGGCAGATCCGATCTTCTCTCGGCGGTGGCATCCTCATGGTGGCCACACCGAGCATCACAACCCCGGCTGCAACAGCGGCCACGACACAGGAGGCATGACATGGCAGACATCGCTGCAAGCGGGAACTTCACCCCCGCCGAACTTCTCACAGAAGTCAACAAAGCGATTCAGGCAGTGCTTGTCGGCGGCCAGTCCTACAAAATCGGCTCTCGCAGCCTGACCCGTGCAGACCTGAATCTCTTGCTCGCCACCCGGAACGACCTGACGGCGCAGATCGCAGCCGAAGAGGACAATGGCCTCTTCTCGGATACCTACGTCGCATTTTTTGATGGGAGGTGACCGGGATGGGATGGCTTGACAACATCATCGGCTGGATCAGCCCGGAGTGGGGCGCACGGCGCGAGGTCTGGCGGCAGTACATGAACGAGGTCCGGCATTACGATGCCGGAGACTACAGCCGGCTCAACTCCGGCTGGTACGCATCGAACCAGAGCGCAGAGGTTACAGACCGATACAGCCGGGACACCGTCCGGGCAAGAGCAAGAGACCTCGAACGAAACTCTGACATGATGAACTCCGTGGTCGGTCCGTTCGTTCGGAACACGGTCGGCAGTGGCTATGTTCTCCAGTCCTACATGGACGATCAGGACACTGCCCGCGAGATTGAACGTCTCTGGAAACTCTGGTGCAAGAAGCAGAACTGCGACGTAACCGGCACCCAAAGTTTCAACCAGATGCTGCGCATGGCCGTGCGCCGGAAGAAAGTAGACGGCGGCATCCTCTTTGTGAAGCGATACACAGACGCTGGCATGGTGCCGTTTCAGCTGCAGATCTTCGAGGTGGACGAACTGGACTGCAACCAGCTGAACACCAAAGAGAAAGGCAACCGCATTGTCGGCGGCATCGAGTACAACCAGTACAACCGCCCGGTCGGTTATTGGTTCCGGCAGTATGCACTGGACGGCATCACCATGATGGAGCCGATCTACGTCCCCGCCAAGGACGTGATCTTCTACTTCAGCAAGCGGCGGCCTTCCCAGCTGCGGGAAATGTCCGACATGAGTCAGACAATCCCACGCATCCGAGATGCCAACGAATTCATGACCGCCGTCAGTGTGAAGCAGCGCATCGAGGCTTGCCTTTCGGTGTTCATCAAAAAGTCGCTGCCGACCGCAGGCCTTGGCCGCAGCCAGAATGCAGCGACCGGGCCTCGTACCAGCTACGACGGCAAGACCCTGACCCCCGGCATGATCCGGGAACTGAACGCTGGCGACGATGTGTACGCCGTCAACCCGCAGGGTCAGGCGACCGATGCATCCAGCTTCATCAAACTTTTTCAGCGGCTCTTTGGAGCGGGTCAGGGTCTGAGCTATGAGGCCACCTCCCGCGATATGTCGCAGAGCAACTACTCCAGCACCCGGCAGGGTCTCATCGAAGATGGCATGACCTACGTCGAGGACGAAGAACTTCTTCTGGAGGTCATGGACGAGATCTATGAAACCTTCGTCATTTCCGTGGTTCTGGCGGGCCTCATCAAAGCCCCCGGCTTTTGGAGCGACAAACAGAAGTTCTTCCAGCACAAATGGGTCAAGGACCCGAAGCCGTGGATTGACCCGGCCAAGGAAGCGACCGCCACAAAGATCGCCCTTCAGACAGGGCAAAAGACCTTCAAACAGATTGCCGCCGAGAACGGCACTGACTGGAAAACTCAGGTGGACGACATCGCAGAAGTCCTTCAGTACGCCAAAGAAGAACATGGTATCGATTTAGGAGGTGTAATCCTTGGACAGGCTGTGCAACAGCAGACAGCTCCCGCCCAGCAGACCGAGACTCCGGCAGCGGGCAGCGGAGCAGACAGCAGCACCCCCGGAAAAGCGGAGTAATACCCAGCACCGGGAACTTTTCAGCGGAGCCATCCGAGCAATGGACGGCGAGGGCAATGAGCGCAAGTTTACCCTGTCGTTCTCCAGCGAGGAGCCCTACGAACGCTGGTGGGGCAATGAAATCCTCGACCACGCAAGCGGGGCCGTCGATCTCGCCCGGTTGAACGAGATCGGCGTGGTGCTTTTCAACCACAATCGGGATTCGGTCATCGGCAGGATCATCCGGGCATGGCTCGGCGACGACCACCGCTGCTACGCAGAGATCGAGTTCGACACCGATGAACAGTCGGAGATCATCTACCAAAAGGTGCGGAGCGGTACGCTCAAGGGCGTATCGGTAGGCTACCGCATCGACACAATCGAAGAAGTTCTGGCAGGAAAGACAACTGCGGATGGCCGCTTCACCGGCCCCGCCGAGGTGGTCCGCAAGTGGTGGCCCTACGAGGTCAGCATCGTGAGCATCCCGGCAGACAGCACGGTGGGCGTTGGCCGTCAGGTCGAGGAAATCGGCCCCGGCACACCGCTGGATATTCTGGAACGCCAGCTTCAGATCAATAAAAATTCCATATAGGAGGTACCCATCTATGGACAAGAAGCAGATCAGAGCGGCCAAGATCAAGCGGCAGCAGGAACTGCTCGATGCCGCAAAAAAGGCTGGCAATCGCAGCCTGACCGACACCGAACAGGCCGAGTTCGACTCCCTGCAGCGTGAGATTGACACCCTGACCGAGGAAATCCGGGCAGCAGAAAACCCGCAGACCCCGGCAGACCCGGCACCCGCTCAGAACCCCACCCCCGCAGCACCCGCGAACGCAAACCGTTCTACGGACCCCGCCCCCGGCCCCGAAGATAATATCCAGCGGGCCATTGCAGCAGAGCGCACCCGCGTCAACGAGATCACCGCGATGTGCCGTGACTTCGGCGTTTCCGAGTTGGACTATATCCAGAACGGCAGCACCGTGGAGCAGGTCCGTGCAGCCATCATGGATGGCCTGCGCAAGAACGGCGCACCCATCCGCACTGGCATTAAGGTCACCGGCTCCGGCGAGGACGAATTCCGCCGTGATGCAGCAGACGGTCTGCTGATCCGTGGTGGCATGAATCCTGAAAAGGCCTCCGATGGCGCACAGCAGATGGCAAACATGACCCTGCGCGACATGGCCATCGAGTGTCTGGAGCGCAGCGGCGTGGCCGATGCCCGCCGCAAGAGTTCGGACGACCTGTTCACCATGCTGATGCAGCGTCAGTTCTACAACCCGACCGCAGCATTCCCCGCCATTCTGGACAACGCCATCAATAAGTCCTACGTCGAGGGCCACCGCAAGGCCCCGATCACTTTTGACCGCTGGACCAAAAAGGGCAGCCTTAAGGACTTCAAGGTTCACGACAACAACTATCTGGCTGGCCCCATCGGTGACTTCCTCGAAGTGCCGGAGGGCGGTGAGCTGAAGAACGACAAGCCCACCGATGCCAAGCTGCCGACCCGCCGTCTGCACACCTACGGCAAGCAGTTCACCCTGTCCCGTCAGGCGTTCATCAACGACGACATCGATCTGGTGACCAGCATCCCCGCCCGCCATGCAGCAGCGGCCCGCCGCACCATCAACACCCAGTGCTATCAGATCCTGATGGGCAACCCCGCCATCTACGACGGCAAGAAGCTGTTCTCCGCAGAACACCGCAATCTGCTGAAAACCGGCAGCGGCATCACCAAGGCGGCAGTTCAGAGCATGATCCTGACCCTCTCCACCCAGAAGGACGAGTTCGGCCAGCCCATCATCATCCGCCCCGGCGCATTCATTGTCCCTGTCGGCATGAGTTTTGACGTCTACACCCTGTTCAACAGCCCCACCATCAACACCGAGGGCAACACCCAGTCCGTCAACCCGCTGTACCAGTACCGCAATCTGGACGTGATCGAGGACCCCACCATCAACACGCTGGCTGGCGGCTTCGGCAATGTGATGCCGTGGTTTATGACCGCAAACACCACCGACACCGCCTTCATCGAGGTTGACTACCTGAACGGTCAGGAAATCCCGACCATTCGCCGCATGGAGACCCCCGGTCAGCTGGGCTTCGTCTGGGATATCTACCTCGACTGGGGCATCAACGTCATGGATTACCGTGGCGCAATCAAGAACCCCGGCACCAACATCGCAGACCCGCTGGGTTAAAAGAAAGGAGTGCATGAGTTATGGCAAAAGCTGAATTCTGGCAGCGCGGTGAGGCTCTGGACTACACCAACACCACCACCGCCACCATTCCCGCGAACACCATCGTCAAAATCGGCGACCACATCGGCGTGACCGGCACCGACATCGAGCCGAACAAGGTCGGCTCCCTGCACGTCGGCGGTATCTGGGAGATTCCCAAGACCGGCACCAAGAAGATCGACATGGGCGCAACCGTGTACTTCGACGGCAACGGCATCACCGACACTGCAGCTGGCAATACCGCAGTCGGCTACGCAGCAGCATCCGCAACCGCCGAGGACACCAAGATTCTGGTCAAGCTGGATGGCTGATCGGCTTCTCGCCCTCGCCCACATTCAGGTCGGCTTTGCCCAGTACAAGCCCGGTGATTTCCTCCCGGCAGACCGCCCGGAGGACACCGCTGCATGGATTGAGGCCGGAACCGCCATGTGGGTGCCGGAGGACTACCACCCGCCCAGCGGTGTGGCAGCCCGCCCGGTGACCGCTGAACCCGGTCTCCCCGGAATCGCTGTCGGCGGCGAGTTAACCGGGAACGACCTCGTCGGGAAAATCCCCGAAACGGTGGAAAGGCGGCGCAGAAAATGCAGAGCATGACTTTCAAGCAGGTCATGGACCGCGATGTTGATGAAACCTTTCTCAATGTCGCCGAGTTTGCAGACCTGCACAACATCGACGGCAACAACGTGCCAGCCCTCATTGACGACATGGAGAACATCGAGAGAGAGAAGCGGATGAAGTCTAACATGGACGGCATCCACGCCCGGCAGGTGCTGCTCTACGTCAAAGCATCTGTGTTTCCCAGCGGTCTCCCGGCGCAGAAACGGTTGATCAAGCTGGACGGCAAGATGTACACCGTGGTCGATGCCACCGATGAGGGCGGCGTTTACACCATCACGCTGGAGGCGAACCGCAGCAGATGAATGTATCTTCTTCAGACGGCATCCTTCGGTTTGAGTTCGACGAAGATCTTCTCCGCACCATAGAGGATGCCCTCGGCTCCATGAAAAATGAGAGCCGCAGAGTTCTGAAGAACGCCGTCAACGACACCGCCAGAGATGCCAAAAAGGACCTCGCCAAAAAAGCGCAGGAAACCTATGCAGTAAAGCAGGGCCGCTTCACTAAGGCCATGAAAACCCAGAACGCCACAGAGAGCAGCCTTACCGCCACGATCAATGTCACCGGGGAACAGCTGGAACTAAAAGATTTCAAAGTCTCACCCGCCACATATCGTACCGGCCAAGACAAGCCTGACGTTCTGAAAGCCAAGGTCCTGCTTTCCAGCAGCCTGAAAGGATTGATGAAATCCAACAACAAGGCATTTCTGGTGAAGTTCCGCAACGGTCACGTTTCAGTCGCCCAGCGATACCACAAGACCCGCTACCCGATCAAGAAGTTGCTGTCGAACTCCATCCCAACGATGATCGGCAGCAAAGACCGGGTATACGGCGTTATTGAGCCGGAAATCTATGACACACTCATGGACAACATTCTCAAAGAGATCAAGAGGGTGACCAGATGACCGCAAGAGATCTTCAGGTCAGGCTCCAGCAAGACCTGACTGAACTGTTTAAGGACAGACGATACAAGACCCCAGATGGGAAGATGGAACCTGTCCATGTGTTCCGTCAGAATTTGCCCCAACGCAAGAGCGAGGAAGATAAGGACCCGTTTCCTTACATTATCGTTGTTCTTGACAGCGGCGGGGTCAAGGATCAGATGACCGCACACGAAATCGCTGTTGTTTTCCGCATCGGCATCTACGATGACGATTTAACCAATCAGGGCCACGCAAGCGTCCTCGCAATCATGGAAACGATGCAGCAGCACTACGAGGAATCCAACACCCTCGGTCCCTTCGTTTTTAATGACGACGGAGACGGCTTTGCATGGGCACTTCAGGATGAACAGAGCTGGCCGTACTTCTTCGGTGCGGTCGGCATGACGTGGGAAGCCCACGCTCCCCGCAGAAAGGCAAACAAGTTCGCATGAAGAAAACGATCTACCTCGGCCCGACCATTATCGGCGTGGCCACCACAAGCACCGTCTTTGACGGCACCGCCCTCCCTGCGACGATCACCGAAGCGGCGCAGGAGGAACCCGCACTCCTGAGCCTGTGCGTTCCCATTGCGAACGCGTCCAAGGCGATGCAGGAGATCACGAACGGCAAAGGCCCTGCTGCCGTTTTCTACCGCAAGGCTCTGGCTTATGCAGCCAAGCTGGACAAGAAGCAGGGCAACTAACCTCAGAAAGGAGTGAATCCCTATGGCATATCAGCATGGCATTACCGTTCTCGAACAGGCCACGAGCCTGACCGCCCCCATTAAGGGCGACTCCGCGATTCAGGTCGTGTTCGGCACGGCCCCCATCAACCTCGCCGAAGATCCGTACTCCGCCACCAACGTGCCCATCATCGCATACAGCTATGCAGAGGCGGTAAAGCAGCTGGGCTTCAGCTACGATTTCAAGAAGTACACCCTGTGTCAGAGTATTTATGCCAGCTTCCAGTTGTACGCAGTTGCCCCGGTGATCTTTGTGAACGTTTTGGACCCCAAGAAGCACAAGAAGCAGAACACTGCATCGACTGTCCCGGTGGAAAATATGCAGGCAACTGTTCAGGTTGACGGCATCCTCGCCGACACGGTCAGTGTGAAAAAGGACACCGAGAGCGGCACCGCCCTGAAAGTGAACACCGACTACGTCACCGAGTTTGACAGCAACGGCTATCTGGTCATCACCCTGACCGCAACCGGCGCAGGTAAGGATGCCAAGTCTCTGAGCGTCACTTCTACCAGCATCGACCCGACTGCGGTCACTGCGGCAGATGTGGTCGGCGGTTACAACGCAAGCACCGGCGCAGAGACCGGCATGGAGCTGGTCCGCCAGATCTATCCCAAGTTCGGCGTGACCCCCGGTCTGCTGTTGGCCCCCGGCTGGTCGCATGACCCGGACGTCGGTCTGGTTCTCGCTGCCAAGTGCGTCGAGATCAATGGCGTGTTCAAGTGTGAGTGCATCGTCGACATCGACAGCACCACAGAGAAAGGCGCAAAGGTCTACACCGAGGTCAAGGCCAAGAAAGAGGGCGCGGGTGTCAGCAGCGAACACGCATATCCGCTCTGGCCCTGCTTCCGAGTTGGTAGCTACATTCTGTGGGCCAGCGCAGTTGCTGCAGCCCGCACCGCATATCTGGATGCAGCCAACGACAATGTTCCCTACCTGTCCCCCTCCAACAAGACGATCAGCATCACCGGCACCTGTCTGGCAGACGGAACTGAGGTCGTTCTGGATCAGGTACAGGCCAACGCCCTGAACGGCGTAGGCGTGACCACCGCCATCAACCAGAACGGCTGGCGGCTGTGGGGCAACAATACTGCAGCCTATCCGGGCAGCACCGACCCCAAGGATCGCTGGTTCTGCTGCCGCCGCTTCTTTAGTTGGTGGGGCAACAGCTTCATTCGGACCTACATCCAGTACGTCGACGGCCCCGTCAGCGTCCAGTTGGTAGAGAACATCGTGGACAGCGAGAACATCCGTGGCAACTCCTACGTCGCGCAGAACAAGTGCGCTGGAGCACACATCGATTTCCGGGCAGAGGAAAACACCGCCACCGACATTATCAGTGGCGAGGTGAAGTTCCATCAGAAGCTGGCACCGTTCGTGCCCGCAGAGGACATCCTCAATACGCTGGAGTTTGACCCGGCTATGCTGTACGCAAGCATCAACGGAGGTAGCAACTAATGGCTATTAACGGTATTCCCGAAGTCCTCAACGACTACAACGCCTACCTGTCCGGCAATCGGCTGGTCGGCACCACCGGCGAAGTCAAGCTGCCTGATCTGGAGGGCCTGACCGAAA